>ENA-OWPA01000011-OWPA01000011.1-bioreactor-metagenome-genome-assembly--contig:-NODE-11-length-348938-cov-7.730236_pt1 | contig 348938 bp, 372 predicted proteins | sample MGYA00238139_ERZ651803 | MGnify/ENA primary metagenome ERZ651803 (study PRJEB26909, sample SAMN07631231) | bioreactor metagenome | isolation source: Switchgrass digestor | place: USA: Dartmouth...
GACAAACCGGAGGAAGGTGGGGATGACGTCAAATCATCATGCCCCTTATGTCCTGGGCTACACACGTGCTACAATGGGCTGTACAGAGGGAAGCGAAGGAGCGATCTGGAGCGGACCCCAAAAAGCAGCTCGTAGTTCGGATCGCAGGCTGCAACTCGCCTGCGTGAAGTCGGAATCGCTAGTAATCACGGGTCAGCATACCGTGGTGAATACGTTCCCGGGCCTTGTACACACCGCCCGTCACACCACGAAAGTTTGCTACACCCGAAGCCGGTGGTCGAACCCGAAAGGGAAGAAGCCGTCGAAGGTGGAGCAGATGATTGGGGTGAAGTCGTAACAAGGTAGCCGTATCGGAAGGTGCGGCTGGATCACCTCCTTTCTAAGGAAGCAGAAAGCTTTGTGACATACTGTTTGGTTTTGAAGGACCAAACCTGCAGGTACGCAGGAGAAGTTCTTCGGATTGTTCCTTGAAAACTGCACATTAGGTAACTGAAATCGAAGGTTTAGTCGAACCTGAGATTCAAGAAGCATCTTCATAGATGTTAGTTTGGCGAAGTCAAACTAAAAAAGCTCGACCCGGTGAGGCCGGGGCGAGATTAGGTCAAGCTAGGAAGAGCTAACGGTGGATGCCTAGGTGCCTGCCGCCGAAGAAGGACGCGGCCAGCAGCGAAATGCTCCGGGGAGTCGCAAGCAGACATTGATCCGGAGATGTCCGAATGGGGGAACCCGGCGTATAGAGATATACGTCATCTTTACCTGAATGCATAGGGTAAAGAAGGGAACCGAGTGAACTGAAACATCTCAGTAACTCGAGGAAAAGTAATCAACGGAGATTCCCAAAGTAGCGGCGAGCGAAATGGGAAGAGCCCAAACCATGCCTGTGTAAGCCCACAAGCGTTGCAGGTATGGGGTTGTGGTACCATCGGGGAAAGGTTGTGGCCTTTCGGAGTGGAACGGACCGAAGTCGAAGCAGTCTGGAAAGCTGCGCCAGAGGAAGTGAAAGCCTTGTAGACGTAAGGGAAGGGAAACTCAGATGGTGACCAGAGTACTACCGGGCACGAGGAATCCGGTAGGAAGCAGGGGGGACCACCCTCCAAGGCAAAATACGAGCAGGCGACCGATAGCGGATAGTACCGTGAGGGAAAGGTGAAAAGGACCCCGGGAGGGGAGTGAAAGAGAACCTGAAACCGTTAGCTTACAAGCAGTAGGAGGGCGAAATGCGCCTGACTGCGTACTTTTTGTAGAACGGACCGGCGAGTTACTTTAGTTAGCGAGGTTAAGGGTCGGAAAGGCTCGGAGCCGAAGCGAAAGCGAGTCTGAAGAGGGCGTACTAGCGTAGCTAGTGGAGTTAACTAAAGTAGACCCGAAACCGGGTGATCTATCCATGGCCAGGATGAAACCAAGTTAAACCTTGGCGGAGGTCCGAACCACGTTGGCGTTGAAAAGCCATGGGATGAGCTGTGGATAGGGGTGAAATGCCAATCGAACTCGGAGATAGCTGGTTCTCCTCGAAATAGCTTTAGGGCTAGCCTCAAAGGGAGATTTGCGGAGGTAGAGCACTGACTGGGCTAGGGGCCGATAAGGTTACCGAACCCTATCAAACTGCGAATGCCGTAAATTGGTCTTTGGGAGTCAGACTGTGGGGGATAAGCTTCACAGTCAAGAGGGAAAGAGCCCAGACCGACAGCTAAGGTCCCCAAGTTAAGGCTAAGTGGGAAAGGATGTGGGACTGCTAAGACAACCAGGATGTTGGCTTAGAAGCAGCCACTCATTTAAAGAGTGCGTAATAGCTCACTGGTCAAGTGGTCCTGCGCCGAAAATGTAACGGGGCTCAAGCCTTACACCGAAGCTTCGGATTGTATCTTTCATCCGCCGAATCTTTCAGCAGGCGGCTAGGGGGTACATTTGGTCGAAAACGGACGATGATTGGTAGAAAAGAAGTTTTCGACTAAATGTGTCCCTTAGGAAAAAGCCTGAGGGAAGTAGGATTGAGGATGAAAGATACAATGGTAGAGGAGCGTTGTATGAGCGGAGAAGGTCGACCGGAAGGACGGCTGGAGCTCATAGAAGTGAGAATGCCGGTATAAGTAACGAAAAGAAGGGTGAGAATCCCTTCCGCCGAAAGCCTAAGGTTTCCTGAGGAAGGTTCGTCCGCTCAGGGTAAGTCGGGACCTAAGCCGAGGCAGAAATGCGTAGGCGATGGATAACTGGTGGAGATTCCAGTACCACCTAGGCAGCGATAGAGTGAAGTGGGGACGCAGAAGGAAACGGTGAGCAGGCAGATGGAAGCCTGTCCAAGCGGGTAGGAAGTGCAGTAGGCAAATCCGCTGCACATAAATTCCGAGACGTGATGGAGAGCGAAGTAAGTAGCGAATTCATCGGGCCCAAGCTGCCAAGAAAAGCCACTAGCGAGTTGCCGGGTGCCCGTACCGGAAACCGACACAGGTAGGCGAGGAGAGGATCCTAAGGCGCGCGAGATAACCCCTGTTAAGGAACTCGGCAAAATGACTCCGTAACTTCGGGAGAAGGAGTGCCCAAGTAGTGTAGAGTTTTTTGCAAACAAAGCACGAACGGGTTGCAGAGAAAAGGCCCAAGCGACTGTTTAACAAAAACACAGGTCTCTGCTAAGTGGGAACACGAAGTATAGGGGCTGACGCCTGCCCAATGCCGGAAGGTTAAGGGGAGATGTCATGGGCAACCAGAAGCATCGAGCCGAAGCCCCGGTCAATGGCGGCCGTAACTATAACGGTCCTAAGGTAGCGAAATTCCTTGTCGGGTAAGTTCCGACCTGCACGAAAGGCGTAACGATTTGGGCGCTGTCTCAACGGGGGACTCGGTGAAATTGTAGTACCTGTGAAGATGCAGGTTACCTGCGACTAGACGGAAAGACCCCATGGAGCTTTACTGTAGCTTGATATTGGATTTTGGTGTGAAATGTATAGGATAGGTGGGAGGCAGAGAAGCCGGTACGCCAGTATCGGTGGAGCCGTCGGTGGAATACCACTCTTTTTGCACTGGAATTCTAACTCTACTCTGTGAGCCAGAGGGAGGACAGTATCAGGTGGGCAGTTTGACTGGGGCGGTCGCCTCCTAAAAGGTAACGGAGGCGCCCAAAGGTTCCCTCAGTGCGGATGGAAATCGCACGGAAAGAGTGTAAAGGCAGAAGGGAGCTTGACTGCGAGACAGACAAGTCGAGCAGGGACGAAAGTCGGGCTTAGTGATCCGGTGGCACAGGGTGGAATGGCCATCGCTCAACGGATAAAAGCTACCCTGGGGATAACAGGCTTATCTCCCCCAAGAGTCCACATCGACGGGGAGGTTTGGCACCTCGATGTCGGCTCATCGCATCCTGGGGCTGAAGTAGGTCCCAAGGGTTGGGCTGTTCGCCCATTAAAGCGGTACGTGAGCTGGGTTCAGAACGTCGTGAGACAGTTCGGTCCCTATCCGTCGCAGGCGTAGGAAACTTGAGAGGAGCTGCCCCTAGTACGAGAGGACCGGGGTGGACAGACCGCTGGTGTACCAGTTGTCCTGCCAAGGGCACAGCTGGGTAGCTAAGTCTGGAAGGAATAAGCGCTGAAAGCATCTAAGCGCGAAGTCCCCCTCAAGATGAGGTTTCCCATACCCACGAGGTAGTAAGACCCCTGGGAGATTACCAGGTAGATAGGTGAGGAGTGGAAGTACCGTAAGGTATGTAGCTGACTCATACTAATAGGTCGAGGGCTTGACCATAACGCCAAAGAGGACGCTGTGCAGTTTTCAAAGATCAAAACAATTAACTTATCACTTTTGTTTTTAACTTTTAACTGACCCAAAAGGGATACAAATTAGACAAAAATTTTTCTGGTGGTAATAGCGGAGGGGAACCACCCGTTCCCATTCCGAACACGGAAGTTAAGCCCTCCAGCGCCGATGGTACTAAGCTTTGCTTGGGAGAGTAGGTCACTGCCAGAATCTAAATTTTACTTAAGGCACGCACTTTTGCGTGCCTTTGTTAATTGGTAGTGTGAAGGACATTCCCGCTAGAGGCATGTCCCTGAAATTTTTATATTTACCTTCTAATAAATTGATGCACTAAGTATGAGTTAACCAGTTTTGACATGTAGTTTTTAGTTAATTAGTTTTGTGATTTTTTAGCTAATAACAATTTTAAATTGTAATCTAAAAAAAATAACCTCTATATTTATATATTGCGGAGTTATGGTAGAATATTAAAAGCATTAAAGGTCGGCTAAATAATGATATGAGGAGGATCAAGGTGAATTATCAACTGGTAACGGAAGAAATAGTCAAATGGATTAAGTCGAAAGTTGAAGAAGCCGGAGCCAGAGGTGCTGTTGTAGGATTATCTGGTGGCATAGATTCTGCAGTCGTCATGGCTTTATGTAAAAAGGCGTGTTTAAGCGATTGTCTAGGTGTGATCATGCCTTGTGAAAGTAGTGAAGAAGATATTTTAGATGCTAAGCTTGTTGCTGATCATTTAAAAGTACCTTACAAGGTTATAGATCTTACAGCAACTTATCGTACTTTTTTGGAAACAGTAAGTGACCCAGAGTATGCCGATGTTCCCCGAATGGCCAGAGCCAACATAAAACCGAGACTTAGAATGACTACTCTTTATTATTTAGGAGCTTTGCATAACTACTTAGTGATGGGAACAGGAAATAAAAGCGAAATTGTCATAGGCTACTACACTAAATACGGTGACGGTGGAGTTGATCTGGAGCCGATTGGTAACCTGGTTAAGTCCCAGGTTAAAGAACTGGCAAGATATCTTCAAATACCTGAAAAAATAATAACTAAGGCACCTACTGCTGGGTTATGGAAAGGTCAAACTGATGAAGCCGAAATGGGTTTTACCTATCAAGAATTGGATAATTATATACTCTATGGAACTGCTAGCGAGGAAGCGAAAAATAAAATTGAAAGGTTAAGATACTTGAGCGAACATAAAAGGCATGTACCGCCTCTTGGACCAGCTTTTGATTTGAAATAAGTAGAGAGATTATTGCAATTATGCTTCGTTTAAATACTTGGCAGCAGTCTATTCTTTATGCTAAAATGTAATAGCTGATTAGGGAGGAGTGAATTTATGTCAGGTCATTCAAAATGGGCTAACATTAAGCATAAAAAGTCTCGAATGGATGAAAAACGGGCTAAAATTTTTACTAAAATTGGTCGGGAGATAATTGTCGCAGTAAAGCAAGGTGGACCTGATCCTGAAGCAAATCCCAGATTGAAGTCTGTACTGCAAAAGGCTAGAGAAAATAATCTGCCAAATGATAATGTGCAGCGCATAATTCAAAAAGCTTCTGGTGGTTCGGACAATACAAATTACGAAGAACTTGTCTATGAGGGGTATGGACCAGCTGGTGTAGCAATTTTAATAAATATAATGACAGACAACAGAAACAGGACTGCAGGTGAAATCAGGCATATCTTTTCTAAAAACGGCGGTAACCTGGGCGAAACTGGTTGCGTTGCCTGGATGTTTGACACTAAGGGAGTAATCAGTGTTGATCCTTCTACTTTAAAGATGGATGCCGACGATTTGATGCTTTTAGCAATCGAGGCAGGAGCAGAAGATATTGCCGTTGAAGATGATTTTATACAGGTTTATACTTCTGCTGAAAGTTTTGAAGAAGTCAAGAAGAACCTTGAAGATGCCGGTATTATAATCAGTACATCTGAGATTACAAAAGTGCCGCAAAATACTGTTTTGCTTACTGATCTCGAACAAGCTCGGCAGGTTATTAAATTACTTGATTTGCTAGAGGATAATGATGATGTTCAAGCAGTTTATGCTAATTTTGAACTGGCTGACGAAATAGCAGAGCAAATCGGTTAAGTTTATGGCGGAAAAAGCAGCTTAGTTAATTACTAAGTTGCTTTTATTTGTTTGAGATAGGTATATTACCATCTGCAATTGGCAATATTATACAACCAAAGCTAAATGCGGGGGTAATTACTTTGAAATTTCGGAAGATAATTCATGCTCTGATAATCTTAGCTGTTATTTCAGCCCTAGCTTCAGGAGTTAGAAATTTTAAGTTTTTCGAACTAAAAAGATTGAAGGATTTTACAATCCAATCTGCCAAGGCAGTTTATACCAGTAAAAAAGTAGAGATATTTAAGTTATACTCTACATGCGGCCACTTAATAAAACAGGCAGAAGATGAAATTAATTTGGGTGAGCAAAAAGAAATTGACTTAGGTTCTGAATATCCGGAAGATGCAGGTTGGAATGTGGTAATTGAAGGTGAAAGCATTAAGCTTATTCAAAAGTTAGAAGGACTATGCCCAAAAGATGAAGGAGTAAGGTGGCTGGGAGTTCAAAAAGGCTTCTTGGCAATCTTTCAGGGTCCTGCCTATTTGGACGGTCCTTTACTTAAAATAACTGATATTAAGGTTGAAGGCTTACCCTTAGAATGGCAAGAAAAAGTATATAATAAGACTTTAGAGTTCAGTACTGAATTTGAATTGCTTGAGGCTTTAGATAGCCTGGATGAATATCAATAGTAAAACCTATAATCTCAGGATTATAGGTTTTACTATTTTAGTAACTCACTGTTTAAAGGTATACTAGTCCTTATGTCGAATACTTGTTCTAGGGTGAGAAAGAATGATTATATTAGGAGTAGATCCAGGTACGGCCATTACAGGTTATGGCATAACTGAATTTAGAGGAAATCGTTTTAAGGTTATCGATTATGATAAAATAATAACTGCTGCTGATTTACCTTTAGCAAGTCGACTTAAAATAATTTATGCTAAAATTGAGGAATTGTTAAACAAATTTCAGCCTGACCATTTGGCTATTGAAGAACTGTTTTTTAATAAAAATATAAGAACAGCTTTATCTGTTGGACATGCCAGAGGGGTAGTATTATTGGCCGCTGCTAATCATAATATACCTACCTTTGAATACACACCTCTGCAGGTAAAGCAAGCTGTTGTAGGTTATGGTAGGGCCGAAAAAAAACAAGTGCAAGAGATGGTCAGGATTATTTTGAATTTGGGAAAAGTCCCTAAACCTGATGACGTTGCTGATGCTTTAGCAATTACAATTTGCCATGCTCATTCCTTTAAATTAAACAAAATAACACTTAAGGGTGATAAAGATGCTGGCTTTTATTAAGGGCATTATAGAGTATTGTTCGCCAAAGATAGTTATTGTCAATGTACAAGGTGTTGGATATGAGATTAACGTACCGGCTAATATAATAGATAAATTACCTCCTGTAGGAAATAGCGTTCAATTGTTTACTTATTTTTACCTAAGAGAAGACCAAGTTCAGCTTTATGGCTTTTTAAACCAAACAGAAAAAGAGCTTTTTAAACTTTTACTTGAAGTGTCGGGAGTCGGACCCAAACTCGCCCTGGAAATTATGTCAAATTGCACCCAGAGTGACTTGATTAATGCAATTTTACTTGAGAATATTGGATTTTTAGTAAAAATACCAGGTGTAGGTAGAAAAACGGCCCAGCGATTAATTATTGAATTAAAAGATAAATTAAAGAAGCTGGGTAACGAGGCAATAACGACAAGTCAAGAGACTACCAGCAACCAGCCGTACCTGGAGGCGGTAGCAGCATTGACGGCTTTAGGCTATAAGCAAAGCGAAATTGAACAGGCATTTAAACAGGTGACCGATATGGAATCTGCTACCACTGATTCTTTGATTCGTGCTGCCTTGTTAGAACTGGGCAAAGAATAGAGAGGTGAAAAACCATGGAAGAGAGGCTGGTCTCAAAAAATATCATCGAAGACGATCTTGATCTCGAGTTTTCCTTGCGGCCGAGATATTTAAAAGAATATATTGGCCAGCAGAAAGCAAAAGAGAATTTAAGCGTATTTATTGAAGCTGCAAAAATGCGCCGGGAATCATTGGATCATATACTTTTGTATGGGCCTCCTGGTTTGGGAAAAACAACTTTAGCCAACATTATTGCCAACGAATTAGAGGTTGGGATAAAAATTACTTCTGGACCAGCTATTGAAAGAGCTGGAGATTTGGCCGCCATACTTACCAATTTACAAGAAGGCGATGTTTTATTTATAGATGAAATTCATCGTTTGAACAGGAGTGTGGAAGAAGTACTTTATCCTGCTATGGAAGATTATGCTTTAGATATTTTAATAGGTAAAGGGCCAAGTGCAAGGTCAATTCGTTTAGACCTCCCACATTTTACCTTAGTCGGGGCTACTACTAGGGCAGGCCTCTTGACTGCTCCTTTAAGAGATAGATTTGGGGTTATCTGTAGGTTAGAATATTATGAAGAAGAAGAATTAAAACGAATTGTCATTCGATCCGCCCAAATTTTAAAAATAGCTATTGATTCCGAAGGTGCTAGGGAGATAGCTAAAAGGTCCAGAGGTACTCCCAGGATAGCCAATAGGCTTTTAAAAAGAGTTCGCGATTTTGCCCAGGTAAAAGGTGAAGGAACTATTACTTTGGATATTGCAAAATATGCTCTTGACATGTTAGAGGTAGATGAGATTGGTTTGGATAAAGTAGACAGAAGGCTTTTGCTGGCAATTATTGAAAAGTTTGATGGCGGACCTGTTGGCTTAGATACTATTGCTTCAACTATAGGGGAGGAAAAAGATACTATCGAAGATGTTTATGAACCTTATTTATTACAATTAGGTTTTATTAACCGTACCCCTAGAGGAAGAGTAGTAACAAAATTGGCCTATGATCATTTAAGGATTAGGGCGAAAGATGCTCAGCAGGAATTGACTTTATTTGATAATATTTAACGACAAGGAAGATAAAAAGTGGAAGAGAAAGGAGCAATTATCTTAGCAGGCGGTAAAAGCAGTAGAATAGGTCAAAATAAAGCTTTCCTTAAATTTGCTAATTCTACTTTAATCGAGCATTTGATCGACAAAATGCAAGAAATAACTAAAGAAATTGTTTTGGTCACAAATCAGCCTGAACTTTATGCCGATTTTCAGGTCAAGTGTATTACAGACGAAATCAAAGGGAAAGGGCCTTTAGGAGGACTTCATGCCGGATTAAAAAGTTCGAAGGCATGGTTAAATTTTGTAGTCGCATGTGATATGCCCTTTATTAACCCGGAACTGATTAGCTATATGTTTGAGTATACCAAAGGTTATGATGTGGTGGTTCCTTATGTAAATAACAAACTGGAACCGCTTCATGCCATTTATAGTAAACAATGCATAATTCCAATTGAAAAATGCTTAGTTAACGATCAACGTAAACTGATTTCTTTCTATGCTCAGGTGCGTGTAAAGTATCTTACGGAACGATACTTAAGTCATTTTAATCTGGCGCAGGTATTTTATAATATTAATACGCCAGATGATTATCAAAAGCTTAAGGATTTTAATCAAAATGAGGAGAGAAGCTGATGAAAAAGGTAAGAGTTCAAGATGCTGTTGGGATGGTATTGTGTCATGATATTACTAAAATAGTACCGGGAGAATTTAAAGGTGTTGCCTTTAAAAAGGGACACATTATCCAGGAGGAAGATGTTGAAAAGTTATTGGATCTAGGAAAAGCAAATATATATGTGTGGGAAAGTCAGGAAGGACAACTTCACGAAGATGAGGCGGCGATAAGGCTAGCCCGTGCGGTGGCAAAAAATGGGTTAGAATTGACTGAGCCTAAAGAGGGAAAAGTAAATCTCCATGCTGCCCAGGAAGGATTGTTAAAGATTAACGTCGGTTTGCTTGAAGAAATAAATAGTATAGACCAAATTGTAGTTGCAACCCTGCATACTAATCAAGTAGTACCTAAAGGACAATTAGTGGCAAGTTGTAGGGTCGTTCCTTTAGTTATAGATGAAGAAAAAATTGAACAAGTAGAAAAGATTTGTGCATCTACCCGAGGAATTATTGAAATAAAGCCTGTTAAAAAAGTTAAAGCAGGATTAGTTACTACCGGCGGTGAGATATTTTCCGGGCGCAAGAAAGATGCGTTTGGACCAGTAATTAAGGCTAAACTAGAGAATTTAGGTTCTGAGTTAGTAAAACAGGTTTTTGTTCCTGATGATGTAACAAAGATAACAAAGGCAATTTTAGATTTGAAAGCTGAAGGTATGGAACTTATTTTAACAACCGGTGGTATGTCTGTTGACCCGGATGACCTAACTCCAAGTGGGATCAGAGCGACAGGTGCTAAAATAGAGGCTTATGGAGCTCCAGTACTTCCGGGCTCTATGTTTTTATTGGCTTACCTTGATAACATACCTATTTTAGGCTTGCCTGGTTGTGTAATGTATAATAAAACAACAATTTTTGATCTGGTACTACCGAGAGTTTTAGCAGGTGAAGTCATTACCAGAAGTGATTTAGTAAAGTTGGGTCACGGTGGATTATGTTTAAATTGTCAAACCTGTACCTTCCCTCATTGTCATTTTGGTAAGGAAGGAAAATAACCAGGGGGAGTAAGATGGTTCCGATTATTTCCTTTGTCGGCAGGGCTAACAGTGGGAAAACAACTTTTCTTGTAAAGCTGATCCAGGAACTTAAACAGCGAGGTTATCGAGTTGCCGTTCTCAAACATCATCATGGTGACTTTGAGTTTGATCGTCCAGGAAAAGACACTTGGCTGCATGCTGAAGCTGGTGCAGATATAGTTATGATTTCTTCACCATCAAAAATGGCGATGATCAAAAAGATAGAGCAGGAATTGTCTTTAAAAGAGCTAGTTTTATATGCTTCTGGTGTGGATTTAATTATTACCGAAGGCTATAAACATGAAAATGCATCTAAAATTGAAATTCTACGCAGCGCTATAAGTAAAGAACCTGTTTGTAACGAAACCGATTTACTTGCAATTGTAACGGATGTAAGGACTGAGTTTTCTATACCCAAATTTGCTCTAGAAGATGTTAATGCAGTTGCTGATTTTCTAATTGATAATCTTAATATCCAAAAATCAAGTAAAGCGGGGGAAACAAATGTATAATTCCTTGGCTAAAACAATAATTCTTTTTGGTTGTTTCCTAATTTTAATAGGTTTAGGCATGCTACTGATTAATAAAATACCGTTTTTAGGAAAATTACCCGGAGACATAGTTTGGCGGAAAGGAAATTTTACTTTTTTCTTCCCTTTGGCTACCAGTCTTTTACTTAGTTTAATTCTGACTCTCTTTTTAAATTTGTTATTTAGACGCTAAGGCCCCCAGTTTATAACGTTCATGTACGAATAGATTAGTGAAAGGGGTGATTGCCACTGCTGTTTTTTACAATAGTCAGCCCCTCACGAGAAAAATCAGATATTAATGAATTGATACTTGCCTCCCAGTCAGGAGATCATTTGGCTCGTGAAACTATGATTAAAAGATATACACCTTTTATTTACAAGGTCGTTTCCAGGATCTGCGGACAGTTTATTGGCTCATCCGATGATGAAGCAAGCGTGGGATTAATAGCTTTTAACGAAGCAATTGATAATTATAATCCTGATAAAGGGGCAAGTTTTTTTAGCTTTGCCGAAATTGTTATAAAAAGAAGGTTAATAGATTTTTTTCGCCAAGAAAAAAATGTAAGCATACCTTTATCAAGTTTGGTAGACGAGTTTGAGGAAGAATTGCAAACAATTGAATTTCAACAATCAAATCAAATCTACCAAAAAGAAGAAGAAGCAAGGGACAGACAGGAAGAGATTCTTCGTTATCAGCTTATGCTTAATAAATATGGTATTTCTTTTCAGGATTTAGTAAAAGTATCGCCCAAACATAAAGATGCCAGAATTCGTGCCATGGATGTAGCCCATATTATTGCCAACGATGATTCTCTTAAGGAGCATCTGTTAATTAAAAAAGAATTACCATTAAAAGCTCTTTTGGCCAAAGTTGATCTTAGTCGGAAGACTTTAGAAAGACAACGTAAATACATTATCGCTTTGGCATTAATTCTGATTTTCGAATTTCCCATGTTAAAAGAGTATGTAAAATTGCGGGAAGAAAAGGGGGGAGAAATGTGACAGCAGCAAAAAGAGGCCTAGTAGTAGGCGTAGATTTAAAAAAAATCGTTATTCTTACCCCGTCAGGGGAATTCCTTGCCGTTAAACTAGCAAAAGGAGAGTCTATCCCAAAGATAGGGGAAGAGTACATTTTACAGTCGCAAGGAGCATTTAATGTTAAGAATAATCTATTCTTAAAATATGCTGCATTAGTGGCAATACTTTTAGTCATGGTATTATTACCATTTTCAAAAGATTATACAGTTGTTCCTTCTCACATTTCTCTTTCCCAACTGGATCCATATTTCCAGCTTGATTCGTATTTAGTTATCGATATAAATCCAAGTGTTGAGTTAGGCCTTGACAAAAATCAATATGTAAGGACGGCTAAGGCTTTAAACCAAGATGGCGAGCAGGTTTTGCAAAATGCTGACGTTCTTGGGAAACCACTTAAAACGGTCGTAAAACAGATTATCGATACTTCTGTAGAACTAGGATATTTAAAGCAAGAAGCCGAGTCACAAAATATTATTTTTACTTATGTACAGTCTAAAGCGGATACAGGTGAAATAGCAGGGGAAGTCATAAGTGAAAAAGTAATTGTAGAAGAAGTAAACAGTTCCTTGGCTGAGAAAAGTATAAGAGCTAATGTGGAAACCATTGTTACAAGTACTAATACCCGGCAGGAAGCTGATAAATTAGGGTTGTCAACCGGAAAATACATTGTATATCGTGAGGCTATTGCTAATGGTTTAGCTATTACTCCGGAAGAATTGAGAGCAGAAAGTTTGGAAAAAGCTATTACAAAATCTGGTGGTAATTTAAAGCAGCTTTTAAAGCAGGCTAAAAAGCATCAATTGTCCCGAGATTGGGATGAAAAGATTTTTGATGAACTTGATAGAAACATTAAAAAAATGGAAGTGAAAGATTCCGAACTTGAAATGGAATCTAAAAAAAGGTCAAAGAACTCTTTTACCGGAAAATTTCCGGACGTTAAAAGCGAAATTGAAAAAGAAAAGACAGAAAATAATAATAAGCTGAAAAAGGAAAATCAACAGTTAGAACAGGCAAGTAAAGAGAAAATTGGTGACCGAAAAGATAATGACAAAAGTAGTAATAAAGGAAAAAGCCAATGGATGAAAAATGGTTCAATTAATTTAAAAGCAGGAGAAAAAGCTAAGCAAAAAAAAGAAAATGATGACTGGAAGAAAAGCAAAAGTAATAAAAAGAAAGATAGTATAGAGGAAAATGACAATAGGTCGAAGAATAAAAGAAAGTATTAATAGAAAACTGTATAAGTTTATTACTTATTTTAAGGGCAAGAACGACAAAAAGAGGGCGAAATAAAGGCTGCTACTTGCCTTGAAGTTAAGAAGAAACTGAAGGAAAATGCTAAAAAGATGTCGAAGTTTACATGAAAGCTTGTAAATGAGGGGTTTTAATGAAGCGTTTTATAATATTCTTCTTAGCTCTATTTTTTTTGTCTTTACCAATGCCAGTCTATGGAGATACAGGGGTAGCTATTAGAGTCGGTCTGGCAAGTAACACAAATAGAGTAGATTTTAAAATTATTGAAGGCGAATATAAGCTTATTGATTCAAGCACTAACCTGCCTGTTGGCTTTCCGCAAAAAGGGGAAGTATGGACGGCAATAAAAGAAGGTTTAAATATCAAAGTAGCAGTCAATGGTCAAGAATTGTCTTTGCCTTTTTTAGGTCCTCTTGTTCTTATGCCAGAGGATGATTCTTCGCTTAATGTATTCCGTTTCAAAAACGTATCTTATAGGGACACTCTTATTATTCAAAATGAAACGAATGGGCTTTTAGTAGTTAACAAGCTTGATATTGAGAAATATTTATATGGAGTAGTGGGCAAAGAAATGGGCTACTATGCTCCTATCCAAGCACTAAAAGCTCAGGCCGTTGTATCCCGTTCTTATGCTTTAAGCTGTAAAGGCAAGAGTACCAGGTATGATGTAGGTTTAGATACCTATTCGCAGGTTTATGGCGGATATGATGCGGAGCTGTTATCTGGAGCTGACAGAGTGAAGGATGCAGTCGATGAAACTGCGGGTTTAGTACTTTATTATGATAATAAACTTGTCCAGGCTTATTTTCATTCTAATGCGGGAGGCTATACTGAGAATTCGGAGAATGTCTGGTTGGAAAGCCTTCCTTACTTAAAAGCTGTAAGTTCGCCTTATGACCGATATGCATTAACTTACCCTAACCAGACTAGCAGCGGTTGGCCTGCTAATACTTATCAATGGGATGTAACATATTCGCGTGAAGAGTTAGAGAATAAAATTAGTAACTGGAACAATAAAAGTTCAAATAAAATAGAAGTTGGAGAATTAATTGATCTGGTAGCGTCGAGAATACAACAGAATGAGCCGACAGAAACTCTTTCTGGAAGAGTGACGAAACTGGACTTTGTTGGTAGAGAAGGTGAAAAATCAATTACCAAAGACTCAATCAGGTCAGTTTTAGAGCTGAAGAGCACCTTATTTGATTTGTACCTGGATTCAACAGTTTATATTCTAAATGAATATGGGGAAAAAACAAAAGTATCAAACGGCGAAAGTCTTTACGCTATAAGTGGTGATGGTTTGGTAACTACCTTGAATGGGAGTAATGACGAATATACAGTAATTGGACAAATAGAAGAGACATCTTATCCCAAGGTATTTCAAAAAGTCGTCATTTCTGGCAAAGGATATGGGCATGGTTTAGGCATGAGCCAATGGGGTGCTCAGGGTATGGCCAATGCCGGGTATAATTATGAAGAGATTCTTGAACACTATTATAACCAAGGGAAAAATGATGGTAGATTAGCAATAGAAAAATACAGAAACTAGGGAGTTAAGATGAAAGTTTCAGAATTTGATTATGAACTGCCTGAGGAATTAATAGCTCAGGAACCTATTTATCCGAGAGATCATTCCAGACTCATGGTAGTCGATCGAAAAAATTTTAAGATTGAGCATAAAAGGTTTTATAATCTTATTGAGTACCTGCAACCTGGCGATGTATTGGTTTTAAACGATACAAAAGTTATACCTGCCAGGCTCTTTGGACGAAAAAAAGATACAGGCGCGTTAATAGAAATTGTTTTATTAAAAAGGTTGACAAACACTGATTGGGAAGTATTGGTAAAACCTGGTAGAAGGGTAAAAGATGGTACTGTGATAACTTTTCCAGGCGAAGATATGTATGCTGTGTCAATCTCCAAAACGGAAGCAGGAGGGAGAGTTTTACGTTTTGAATTTCAAGGCGTGTTTGAAGAAATATTAAACCGTTTAGGTAAAATGCCCTTACCGCCCTACATCAAAAAGGAACTGAAAGACCAATCTAGATATCAAACCGTTTATGCCAAGGAAGAAGGGTCAGCTGCTGCGCCTACCGCAGGTCTCCATTTTACGGAAGAATTGCTTCAGAGAATAAAACAAAAAGGAATTGAAATTTGTTACATCACTTTACATGTGGGATTGGGGACCTTCCGCCCTGTTAAAACCGAAGAATTAGAAGACCACAATATGCATGAAGAATACTATGAAGTAAGCGTCGAAGCTGCTACGTGCTTAAAAAACGCTCAAAAAGAGGGCAGAAGAATAATAGCTGTAGGTACTACTACGGTCAGAACTTTGGAATCAGTAGCTAAAAAATATGGGGAGATAAGAGCTTGCAAGGGCTTTACAGATATCTTTATCTATCCAGGTTTTAATTTTCAAGTGATTAATGGGTTGGTGACCAACTTCCATCTGCCAAAATCTACATTGATCATGCTTGTTAGTGCCTTTTTAAGTAAGGAAAAAACTTTGGAGGCATATAAAATAGCTGTCCAAGAAAAATACCGTTTCTTTAGTTTCGGCGATGCAATGCTTATAATTTAAGAAAGAATATTACTGTTAGTAGGTGGCAGTGTGAGTATAAAATTTGAACTTTTAAAGAAAAGTAAAGAATGCCAAGCTCGGCTGGGAAAAATATCTACTACCCATGGTGAGATAGAAACGCCTATATTTATGCCGGTAGGGACTCAGGCAACGGTAAAAACCATGTCTCCTACAGAATTAGAAAGTATAGGAGCTCAAATAATCCTTAGTAATACCTATCATCTGTACTTAAGGCCAGGACACGAGTTAGTTAAGGAAGCAGGAGGACTTCATACTTTCATGAACTGGAAGCGTCCTATTTTGACTGATAGTGGTGGCTTCCAGGTATTTAGTTTGGCTCAGTTGAGAGAAATAAGTGATGAAGGAGTGACCTTTAGGTCTCATCTCGATGGGTCTAAACATGTTTTCAGTCCGGAAAAGTCGATGGAAATCCAAATGGCCTTAGGCTCAGATATTGCTATGGCTTTTGATGAATGTGCTCCTTACCCTTGTTCCTATGAGGATGCCAAAAAAGCTATGGAGAGAACCACTAAATGGGCAGAACGTTGCCTGAAGTATCATGATCATCCCTATCAAGTAGTCTTTGGGATTGTACAAGGCAGTATTTATAAGGACTTGCGGATTCAAAGTGCTAAAGATATAACTTCCTTGGATTTTCCAGGCTATGGCATAGGAGGTTTAAGCGTAGGTGAGCCTAAACCCGTAATGTATGAAGTTTTAGAAGAAATGATGCCTTTTCTTCCGGAAAATAAGCCCAGATATTTAATGGGAGTAGGTTCTCCTGATTGCTTAATTGAAGGTGTGCTGCGTGGAGTTGATATGTTTGACTGTGTTTTGCCGACGCGAATTGCTCGAAATGGGACAGTCTTGACAAGCAGGGGAAAGCTGGTCATTAGAAACGCTCAGTATGCCAGGGACTTCTCGCCACTAGACCCTGAATGTGATTGTTATGCATGTAAAAACTTTACTCGAGCTTATATCAGGCATCTATTAAAAGCCGATGAGGTACTTGGAATCAGACTTACTACCATCCATAATTTGTCATATTTAATTAATTTAATGGCTAAAATAAGACAGGCGATCAGAGAAGATAGATTACTGGATTTTGCTCAAGAATTTTATGAAAAATATAATAGCTGAGAGGGATTTTGTAACAAAGATTGAAATATAGAAGGAAATATTTGATAAGGTGGTGAAATATTTGAAGCAGTGGGGCGGAACAATCCTCTATTTAGTCTTTCTTTTTGCTATAATGTATTTTTTAATGATTAGACCCCAAAAGAAGCAACAGCAAAAAAGGCAAGAAATGATCGACAGTCTAAAGGTAAATGATGCTGTTGTAACTATAGGGGGCATTAACGGAAAAGTTATGAAGATTAAAGAGGATAAAGTCACCTTAAGAATAGCTGATAAAGTTGAAGTTGACTTTGAAAAATCAGCTATTAGTAGAGTTCTCGGAAAAGAAGAATAAGTAGATAAATAAGGCGCTTGCTTACCGCAAGTGCCTTTTTATCTAAGTATTTCTTAGTTTACGACATAAATCGATAAAGGAGTAAAGAAAAAAAGAGAGTATTAATTTATTAAAATTAGAAATTTTTGGTAGGTGGTAAGATGAACTGGTTTAAAAAATTTTTTGGTAATAAAAAGTCTTTGGATCAGAAATTAAAGGCTAATTACACCTTTTATGCCAATTTAGATTTAATGTTGGAAAAAGAATGGCAGCAAGAAGAAAACCTTGTCTTGTTGTTGCTTGAGGAAACAGGAGTTGGAGGATAGACTATGCGTCCAGTAAAAAGTTCGGTTATCATTCGGCGAGGTGACATCTTTAACATTAACTTAGGTAACAATTTTACTAATTTGCAAAGGCCTGTGTTAGTAATTCAAAACGATATTGGTAACAAATATTGCCAGTCTGTCATTGTTGTTCCTCTTACCACACTTAAAAAAGTAAAAAAACTGCTTTTCAGTGTACCTATTCCAGCTAATTCGAAAACTGGTTTAAAAGAAGAACACATAGCTCTTTTTTCTCAAATCCGCACCTTACAAAAGGAACGGTTTACTAATGATTCATATCTGGGTAGGATAGATGCTGAAACATTACATAAAGTTGATGAAGCAATAATGCTAAGTCTAGGTTTAAGTACCTTACAAAAGTTACAAGATAAAATGGAAGCCTTTAAGGCATTGAAAACTTCCTAAAACAAGGTGAAACCTTGTTTTTTCTTTAATCTTTGCCTTTTGATAGGCTAACTTTTCTTCACATTGACGAAGCTATTAGACGGAGATATAATTAACAAGTATTATTGCTTGCTTAGGAGGTTCTGACAATGAAGTGGGTAAATGTTATAAAGCTGCTGGTCGTATTAACAATACTTATTGGTGGTAGTTTGTTATTAATCAATCCGTTATTTAGTAAGGTTAGCCTGGGGCTGGATTTGCAGGGAGGAGTTCATGTAGTCCTACAGGCCTTAGACTCGGCTGAACATCAAGTCACCAGAGAAGATATGCAGCAGTTAGAATCGATCATGCGGCAAAGGGTTGATGAGTTAGGTGTCAGTGAGCCGGTCATTCAGATTGTTGGAAATAATCGTTTACTTGTAGAACTGGCAGGTATTGATAATCCTGATCAAGCTATAGAAATTATCGGTAAAACAGCCCAATTGGAATTTAAAACAGCTGATGGTAAAACGATCTTAACAGGAAAAGATTTAAAAAATGCTCAAGCTTATATTAATAAAAATCAAGAGCCGGAAATTCATTTACAGTTTAATAGTGAAGGCGCTAAGACTTTCGCAGATATAACTAAACAATTAGCTGTATTGCCCCAGGGGGATGCGAATAAAAGGATTGGGATTTACTTAGACGAAGAGCTATTAACGGCTCCAGAGGTTAAAGATCAAATACCAGACGGACAAGCAGTTATTTCTGGTGGCTTCCAAAACTTTGACGAAGCGGCCCAGATTGCCGCACTTTTAAGAGGCGGTTCTTTGCCGGTAAGTACTGAAATTGTTGAAAAAAGAACAGTAGGTCCTACTTTAGGGTTAGACTCACTGGAAAAAAGTAAGCGAGCTATGATTATTGGCCTAATTTTAATGATTCTTTTCTTGTTAATAGCCTACCGTCTGCCAGGTTTTATTGCTTGTGTTACTTTGCTCGTATTTGGTGTTTTACTATTAGGTTCCCTAATTGTCATTAAAGCAGTGTTAACGTTACCTGGTATAGCTGGTATCTTGCTGACTATCGGTATGTCGTCTGATGCGAATATTATCATCTACGAGAGAATTAAGGATGAACTAAGAAATGGCAAGACTTTACGGGCTTCCGTCGAAGCTGGTTTTAACAGGGCCTTCTGGACTATCTTTGATTCTAACTTGACAACTATTATAGCGGCGGTTGTTCTTTTTTATCTGGGGACAGGTCCAATTCGTGGTTTTGCCCTTAACCTTATTATCGGTCTTATCGTAAACATGGTGACGGCCTTAATCTTGGCAAAATGGCTTTTACGCCTTGTCATAAAAGTTCCTGCATTGAGTAACCCTAAATTTTTCGGGGTTTAAGGAGGAAAAGAAGGATGCGTATTATTCGTTATAGCAAGCTTTGGTATTTAATTTCGCTTTTGGTCATTGTTCCAGGTATTATTTCTTTATTAACTCAAGGTCTCAACTTAGGAATTGATTTTCAAGGAGGTATCATGCTTGAACTTGAATTTCCTAACCCGGTGTCAAGTGCAGAGCTGAGATCTGCTGTAGAAAGCTTAGGACAAAACGGACAAATACAGTTAGCTGGTGAAAAAATTTTTATTTTAAAAATAAAGGAATTACCTGAAAAAGAAACCCAAACCTTTATTCAAGGATTAGAAAAAAAATTTCCTGGCATGAAGGTTAATCGTAATGAAATAGTTAGCGGTGTTGTGGGTAAAGAATTAACGGCTAAGGCAATTTACGCCTTAACTATTGCCGGCTTGTTAATGATTGTATATATTACTATTAGATTTGAACTTTATTTTGGTATTGCGGCAGTGTTGGCTCTTGTTCATGATGTTTTAGTGACAATTGGTCTATTCTCGATTTTTCGATGGGAAGTAGATAGTACTTTTATTGCTGCTATCCTAACTATTGTTGGTTATTCTATTAACGATACGATAGTTATTTTTGACCGGATCAGAGAAAATCTGAAGAACATGGCCAAAGAACCTCTTGAACGCATTGTAGATGTTAGCATCAGGGAAACGATTGTAAGATCCCTTACCACCGGAATGACTGTAATAATTGGACTTATTGCGCTTTTAGTTTTTGGTGGGGAATCTACTAAAAATTTTACTATAGCAATGCTGATCGGTTGTATTAGTGGTAGTTACTCTTCAATTTTTTGTGCCAGCCCTATCTGGTACAGTATTAAAACCACCCTGGCAAAAGATAAAAGTCGTTTACAAACTTCTGTAAAATAAGGTGCCTTAATTGGCACCTTTGTTTAGTATTTTTATAGTTCGGGAAATAATAGTGTCAAAGATAAAAGGGATGGTAAGACAATGGCACTATTTTTCCAATTCTTAGCTTTATTATTTGGAATCGCTGCAATAAGTTTTGGAGGAACCAAGGGATATTTCTTGAACTTAGCTATTGTAATATTGATTTTATTATTTAATAGTAAGATGTTTCATTTAAAGCGCATAGTTGTTATTATAACTTTATCCCTATTTATTTATTTTTTGGCTATTTACATTACAGCTTTGGTTAATAAAAAATATGAGCAGCTACCTATCAGAGATATGGCTTTTGGGGGAGCGACTTTGAGTTTACTATTTGGTATGGTACTTCGACCTATTTTGTCCGGAGCAGTTTTTACTCCTGTCTTAATTGTTCCCTTATTAAGAAGATATATAAAGCTGGGTATTAAGGCTCTTTTATTTACTTTTAGTGGATATTTATTGAGGCTTTTATACTCTTTAACTTTAAATGTTTATATAATTATCCAATTATTAAAACAATAGCTTGCAGGATTTTGCAGGGATATTTGCTTCCTATAGAGAAATACATACTACCTGGCTTGCCAGGTTATTTTTATTCATAAAATATCAGAGGGGACTTAAGTCTGTGCGAGAAGAGAGATTATGGAATTATAAGGTTAAACCAAATAATATCACTCAACAGCTGGCCCAAAGTCTCGGTTTGACGATCTATTTAGCTCAACTTCTTGTCAATCGTGGAGTAAAAACTGTTGAAGAAGCAAAATTTTTTTTAGATGGAGATTTTAACCAACTTGAAGATCCATTTATTTTGCCGGGCCTTGAAAAAGCTGTAAATCGGATTCTAAGAGCTATCGAACAGGGAGAAAAGATTTTAATCTATGGTGATTATGATGTTGATGGTATTACGAGTACCGCTCTTTTAACAGATTTTTTAAACAAACAAGGGGCAAATGTTCGCTACTATATACCCGAACGTTTGGGTGAAGGATATGGCTTAAACAAAGAAGCCCTGCAATGGGCAAAAAGTACATTAAATTGCAGCTTAGTTATTACGGTGGATTGTGGAATTAGTGCCATTGAAGAAGTAGAAGCAGCTCGATCTTATGGACTTGATATCATTATCACAGATCACCATGAACCAGGATTGGACGTGCCCCAAGCTCTGGCGGTAATAAATCCTAAGCTAAATCCTAACAGCTGTTTTCAACATTTGGCCGGAGTTGGTGTCGCCTTTAAATTAGCTCAAGGACTGGCTTTAAGGTTAAAGCTAGCTACTTCATACTATGAAAGTTTACTAGACTTAGTTGCTTTAGGTACAATTGCTGATGTGGTTCCCTTAATCGGAGAAAACAGAATTCTAGTAAAACATGGACTTATCGTTCTAAATCGTTTAAACAGGCCTGGCATAAAGGCATTGGTTGAAGTCGCAGGTTTAACGGGTAAAGATTTAAGTACCAGCCATGTTGCTTTTGGCTTAGCACCAAGATTAAATGCGGTAGGCAGATTAGGAAATGCTTCGCCTGCTGTAGAATTGCTGCTTACTGCTTCTGAACAGCTTGCTACTGAAATAGCTGTAAGACTTAATAGAGAAAATGCAGAAAGACAAATGGTGGAAACTCAAATTTATAAGGAAGTATGTGAACGTATTGAAAAAGAAATCGATTTAACAAAGGAAAAAGTTATTGTTTTGGCTTCTGATGTTTGGCATTCAGGTGTTATTGGTATTGTTGCCTCTAAAATTGTTGAAAAATATTATCGTCCTACTGTTTTACTGGCTATCGAAGGTGAATATGCAAAGGGTTCAGGACGGAGTATTAAAGACTTTGATTTGTTTAAGGCCTTACAGAATTGCGAAAGTGTCCTTGAAAAATATGGCGGGCATTTTTATGCTGCTGGTCTAACTTTAAAAACAAAAAATATTGATCATTTTAAAACCATGATTAATAATTATGCTGAAAATTATTTAAGTCCTGCCTCTCTAATTCCAAGTCAGGATGTGGATTTAACTATAAATCTATGCGACATTGATGAAAAATTATTGTCAGAACTAAAAAAATTGGAGCCTTTCGGTGCGTCTAATCCAGAGCCGGTATTTTATTGTCGAAAAGTAAATATTGAAAACGGACGGGAAGTCGGAAAGCAAGCCAATCATTTAAAATGTCGGGTGAAAGATAATAATATCGCTTTTGAGGCCATTGGCTTTAACTTTGCTCATCTTTTGGAGGGAAAAAATGGTTATCTGGAAAAGGAAGTTGACATCCTTTTTTCCCTGCAAGAGAATGTTTGGAATGGTAACAGCTATCCTCAGCTTAATCTAAAAGATATAAGTACAAGACCGCTTTTTAAAGAGCTTTATCAAATTAATCTTGATTTAACGAGTTTTTGGAATAATACTTTTGAAAGACCGATTTTAATTAAAGCTCCTTTAAGAAAAATTGGAAATGCTATAAGTTTTTTGTTGGAAGAACTATTTGCTTTAAAAAAGTTGGGCTTTGTGAGATTAGACGGACAGCTTAACTTTCAAGTGAATAATTTAGATTCTCAAAAGGCTATCCTCTTAACAGATCCCTTTTATAAAAAGTATCAGAATATCTTATTAAAATACGACAGGCAAATCTTAGATTGTAATCAGCTTTTTACAAATCTACCAAGTGCTGAAAATATTGTTGATTATCGTGGGGAAAAAAAAGAACGGGTTCTTGATGAATTAATTCAGCAGGGAAAAAGACTTTTTATTATTTGTAATTACCGGGAACAAGCTGAAATAATAAATAGTAAATTGTTGCAAAGAAATTCATATTTAAATAGTAATTCTATTAAAATAGTTTTTACCAAAGAAGACCTCTACGATTTTATTATTAACCGGCAAGAGACACAAATAGTTATTTCCAACCAGCTATTAGAGTTATATTCTTGGTATGATTATGATTTAAAAGTTTTTTATCATCCTCCTTTTAGTGAGGCTGAACTATTACTGCGTACAAAACAGTTTAAAAATAAGCCTATTCTGTTATTATGGGATATGAATGATTTGATTTATAATAAAGATATGCTTCAGGCCATGTTCCCAGAAGCAGATTTTTTGGATCAATTGGTTAGTGCCTTGAGAACTCTTAATGATTCTAAACCTTTAATTTTTAACGATATTTTACGGGTTATAAATTATCCAAATCATAAAACACTTAATATTTCTATTTTGGCTGGACTAAAAATTTGTGAAGAGCTAGGTATCGTTACAAAACAGGGAGGTGCCTTATATCCTAATCTAAAAGGGACAAAGATAAACTGGGAAGAATCAGCTTGTTTTCAAGAAGGTTTAAAAGAAAAAGAGGCCTATGGCCTATTTACCAACTCACCCTTAGCATGGGAAGAAAAAACGGAGGTTATATAATGGATCTAAAATCTAAAATTAGGGTAATACCGGACTTTCCAAAACCGGGCATTAGTTTTAAAGACATAACACCACTATTGGCAGATGGTGAAGCTTTTAAACAAGCTATTAAGGATTTGGCAGCAAAACTTAGAGACAAAAAAATAGATGTGATTGTAGGGCCGGAAGCAAGAGGATTCATATTGGGTGCCCCTTTAGCCTACGAACTTGGCATTGGCTTTGTTCCAATTCGTAAAGCAGGAAAACTCCCTTTTGAATCATATAAAGGAAAGTATCAGCTTGAATATGGAACAGATGAACTAGAAATGCATATTGATGCAATAAAGCCAGGTCAAAATGTCGCCATAGTAGATGACCTTTTGGCTACAGGAGGAACTATCTCAGCGACAATAGATCTGGTTCAAAAAAGTGGAGGAAATGTTTCCGTAATAGCCTTTCTAATTGAACTTTATGAGCTTAACGGCAGGAAAAACTTGGCGGGCTATGATGTGGTTTCTATAATCCAGTATCCTTATTAATCAATTAAAGGTATGGAGGTGTTGGAAATGACCCTGGAAGAATTAATTAAACAAGTTACATCATATCATCCAAATGCAGACGTTGATCTTCTAAAGCGTGCTTATGCTTTTGCTTCCAGGGCACATGAGGGACAAAAGCGCAAGTCAGGAGAAGATTATATAATTCATCCTTTATCTGTAGCTTATATTTTGGCTCAGTTACAATTAGACGTTCCTACTATTGCTGCTGGTTTGTTGCATGACGTGGTTGAAGATACGTCTGCAACCTTAGAAGATTTGGAAGCTAACTTTGGTGAAGAAATAGCTAAGCTTGTTGACGGTGTGACTAAAATCTCTCGAATAGAATATAAATCTCAGGAAGAGCAACAGGTTGAAAACCTACGCAAAATGCTTTTAGCTATGGCTAAAGACATTCGAGTGATTTTGATTAAATTGGCTGATAGACTGCATAATATGCGTACACTTAAACACCAAGCCGAAGATAAGCAAAAGGAAATTGCTAAGGAAACATTGGAGATCTTTGCTCCTCTCGCTCATCGTTTGGGTATATTTCGTTTGAAATGGGAATTGGAAGATCTGGCCTTTAGATTTCTTGCGCCTGATAAATATTATGAGCTGGTTCAGAATATTTCCATGAAAAGACAAGAGCGAGAAGAATATATAAATCATGTTATTGAAATCTTACGCCTGAAGCTAGAAGAATTAGGCATCCGTGTAAATATAGAAGGTCGCCCAAAACATTTTTATTCTATTTATAATAAAATGACCAAACAGGGAAAAGAATTGAATGAAATTTATGATTTAATAGCTGTGAGGGTTATTGTTGACAATGTTAAAGATTGTTACGGCACGTTAGGTGTTATTCATACCTTATGGAAGCCTATACCTGGGCGCTTTAAAGATTATATTGCCATGCCGAAGCCTAACATGTATCAATCACTGCATACAACAGTAGTAGGACCCAATGGTGAACCTTTAGAGGTACAAATCAGGACCTGGGAAATGCATCGCATAGCAGAATACGGGATTGCTGCTCATTGGAAATACAAAGAAGGCAAGGCCGGCGATAAGGAGTTTGATAAAAAGCTATCCTGGATGAGGCAGCTTTTGGAATGGCAGCGGGAGTTCGGTGATGCCAAGGAATTTGTTAATACCTTAAAAACTGATATTTTTTCTGACCGTGTGTATGTATTCACCCCTAAAGGTGACGTTGTGGAATTACCGGCAGGGTCTGTTCCTATTGATTTTGCTTATAAGGTCCATACGGATGTAGGTCATAAATGTGTAGGGGCAAAGGTCAACGGGAAAATCGTACCCCTTGACTATAATCTTAATACGGGTGATATAGTTGAGATACTGACCTCTAAAACTAGCGGCCCTAGCAGAGATTGGCTCAAGATCGTTACAACGTCTCAAGCTAAAAACAGAATCCGCCAATGGTTTAAAAAAGAGCACCGGGAAGAGAACATCCAAAAGGGCAAAGAACTTTTGGAAAAAGAAGCTAAAAAGCAAAATTTAGATCTGGAATACTTGAAAAACCAGTATGTTAGTGAAGTTGCTAAAAAGTATAATTTAACTTCCGCCGATGATTTATATGCCCTCCTTGGTGAGGGAGGCTTTTTTACTCCCCTGCAGGTGATAGCCAAATTAAAAGAAAGTGCTATTCAAAAGGAAAATAAAAACCCTAATTCCGTTGCTATGTCAGTTAAACCATGGGCAGGCTTTGGCAAACCATCTCAAGGTGTTAGGGTAAGAGGCCTTGATAATGTGATGATAAGACTTTCCAGGTGTTGTAATCCTTTACCGGGCGATGAGATAATCGGTTATATTACCAGGGGCAGAGGAGTATCAGTTCACCGGAAGGATTGCCCTAACATTATTCATCATTTAAATGACGAGTATGAACGCATAATAGAAGTTGCTTGGGATACACAAGAACAAGCAGACTATCAGGTGCAAATTGAAGTTATTGCTATGGATAGACCACATTTGGCTATGGACATTATTCGTACTTTGACAGAGGCTAAAACCATCATTAATGCTGTCAATGCAAGGGCAACTAAGAACAGTCAGGCAATTGTTGATCTTAAAATTGAAATTAGAAGCATAACCCATTTAAATCATATAACAGAAAAAATAAAAAAAGTGAAAGATGTTTTAGATGTTAAGAGGGTAACACCTCACAGTCATTAAGGAGGTTATAGATTGCGGGCTGTAGTACAAAGGGTAGCAAGAGGAAAAGTTACGGTAGAAGGACAAGTTAAAGGGGAAATTGGCAAAGGTTATGTAGTCCTTTTAGGTGTACAGGTTGATGATACCGAAAAAGATGCTTTATATTTGGCTGACAAGGTACTTAACTTAAGGATATTCCCTGATGAAGAAGGGAAGATGAATTTATCGATCTTAGATGTTGGGGGTAGCATCTTAGTTGTTTCCCAATTCACTTTACTTGGGGATTGTCGTAATGGTAGAAGGCCTAGCTTTATCCAAGCTGCCAGACCAGAAATGGCTGACGAATTATATAATAAATTTGTTCAACTTTTAAAGGATTCAGGCTTAAATGTAGCTACAGGCCAATTCCAAACCGATATGTTAGTTGAGATTGCAAATGACGGCCCTGTAACCATCTTACTAGATAGTAAAAAGCTTTTTTAATAGAACGGAGGTTTGAAATGATTTTTAAAGCATTTAAAACAGGAAGACTTGCTACAAACTGTTATATTCTTGGCTGTCCTGAAACATTAGAAGGGGTAGTGGTTGATCCAGGTGATGAGGCTGATTATATTTTGACCATTATCGAGGAAGAAAATTTAAAAATTAAATATATAATTAATACCCACGGTCATAGTGATCATATTGGAGCCGATGAAGAAATAAAAAAAGCTACAGGCGCCGATATTTTAATTCATAAAGATGATCAAGACTTTCTAGAAGACCCAAGTAAAAACCTGTCTCATTATTCTTCTAAACGTATAGAAGGGCTTACTGTTGATCGATTCTTAACTGACGGTGAGCTTATCAAAGTTGGAAATACAATTGAGCTAAAAGTGATCCATACTCCGGGTCATACTCCAGGAGGAATTTGCCTTTTGGGAGACAACTTTATTTTGACAGGTGACACTTTATTTGCTGGTTCTATCGGTAGAACCGATTTACCTGGCGGATCCTATGAGCAGATCATGGATTCCATTAAAAAGAGAATACTTCCTTTACCTGATAATCTACTTGTCTATCCCGGTCATGGACCCAGTTCAAATTTAAAGAAAGAAAAGGAAACTAACCCTTTCCTTAGATGATTAACGTAATTTGACAAGAATTCAAAAATTAAGTACAATATTTACGGCAAAATTAAGATTTGACAAAGACAATGAGCAGGAGAGTAGCAAAACAACTGTTTGCCAGGGAGGAAGAGTCGTGACTGGAAGCTCTTCTCTAACAGCTTTTGCCAAAGACACCTGTAAGTCGGCAGGTTGAAAGTATTTACTTAGACCTGACTCGGATTGCTTCCGTTATCACTTTAAGTGGAATATTTAATATTCAAGCAGGGTGGCACCGCGGGAAAGTTTCTCTCGTCCCTATAATTTTTTATAGTGGCGGGAGTTTTTTGTTAATAAGTATTAAATGCTAAATGTTTATTAGGCGCCTTGAAGTAGTCGTAGGAGGTTGGATTTTATGTTAACTACTAAGCCAAGGGGAACTAATGATATTCTCCCTGGAAAAGTTGAACGCTGGCGTGAGCTGGAAAATGTTATCCATAAAATATGTAAAGAATACGGTTTTCAGGAAATCAGGACTCCGATTTTTGAACATACAGAGCTTTTTGCCAGAGGTGTTGGCGAGACAACTGATATTGTTGAAAAAGAAATGTATAGCTTTTTAGATCGTGGTGAACGCAGTATTACGCTACGTCCGGAAGGGACGGCACCAACGGTCCGGGCCTTTTTAGAAAATAAATTTTATGCTGAGCCCCAGCCAACTAAACTTTATTATATTGGACCAATGTTTAGGTATGGTCGTCCTCAAGCCGGCCGTTTTCGGCAATTTCACCAATTTGGTGTAGAAGTTTTTAGTACAGATGATCCAAGTATCGATGCTGAAGTGATAACTTTAGCCATGGATTTTTACCAGCGGCTCGGTCTAAAAGGCTTAGAGTTACACTTAAATAGTGTTGGCTGTAGTAAATGCAGACCGGTTCATCGTGAAAAGCTTCTTGCTCATCTTAAAGACCGTTATGAAGAACTTTGTCCGACATGCCAGGGAAGGTTTGAAAAAAACCCTTTACGTATTTTTGATTGTAAAAGTCCTTCCTGCCAAGAATTGATCAGTACGGCTCCCACCATAACTGACTGTCTATGTGACGAATGTAAAGAGCATTTTGAGCTAGTTCAAAAGTATTTAACTGGAATAAATGTAGACTACACTGTTGATAAAAAATTAGTAAGAGGTTTGGATTATTACACTAAAACAGCTTTTGAAATAATGGTTGAAGATATTGGTGCTCAAAGCTCCATCGGTGGGGGAGGTCGCTATGACCGTTTGGTAAAAGAATGTGGTGGGGATGATACTCCAGGGATAGGATTTGCAGTTGGCTTGGAGAGAGTTCTTTTGACCATGGAACAGCAAGGATTACTTAAAGATCAGAAATTTAGGCAGGATGTTTTCGTAGCTACGGTGGACCCGAGCCTGGATTTGGAAGCTTTTAAAATTCTTAAAAAATTACGGAGTTGGGGTATTTCGGCTGAAAAAGATTATATGGGCCGCAGCCTGAAATCTCAGTTTAAATATGCCGACAAATTAGGAGTATCTCACGTTATCATTCTAGGGCAGGAAGAACTGGCTAATGGTTGTCTTACCCTAAAAACAATGGAAACCGGCCAACAAAAATTAGTACAATTAACAGATTTAGAAAGTGAACTTATAGGAAATATCAAAGAATAAGGAGGACTAAATTACTATGGTAGATATTGAATCAATGACAGGTTTAAGTCGCACTCACTGTTGCGGTTCTCTTAGCCTTCAAAATGTTGGTGAAGAAGTAGTTTTAATGGGATGGGTCAATAGAAGAAGAGATCATGGCGGCTTAATATTTGTTGACCTAAGAGACCGTTATGGTATTGTCCAGGTTGTATTCAACCCTGAGCTTTCAGGACAAGCTTTTGCCAAAGCAGAGGAAATCCGAAATGAGTACGTAATAGCTGTTAAAGGTAAAGTGTCAGCTAGGCCGGAAGGTACTATAAACCCTAATTTAGCTACAGGTGAAGTCGAAGTTTATGCAAGTGAGTTAAGAATACTAAATAAAGCCAAAACTCCGCCTTTTTATATCAGTGATGATGTGGATGTCGATGAAACCATACGGCTTAAGTATCGCTACTTAGATTTAAGAAGGCCTGAAATGCAAAAGACCTTAATACTGCGCCATAAAACTGCTAAAGCAATGCGAGATTTTTTAGACAAACATAACTTCTTGGAAATTGAAACACCGATGCTAACCAAAAGCTCACCGGAGGGTGCGCGTGACTATCTGGTGCCAAGCCGTGTAAATCCCGGGGAATTTTATGCATTACCTCAATCTCCTCAATTGTTTAAACAAATCTTAATGGTTGCCGGTATGGACCGTTATTTTCAGATTGTAAGATGTTTCCGAGATGAAGATTTGAGAGCAGACCGCCAACCTGAGTTCACTCAATTAGACATGGAGATGTCTTTTGTGAACCGGGAAGATATTATTAGCTTAATTGAAGAGATGGTGCAATATATCTTTAAAGAAACTTTAAATTTGGATATAAAAATTCCATTTCCGCGTTTGACCTATCAAGAAGCCATGGATCGTTTTGGCTCAGATAAACCTGACTTGCGCTTTGGTATGGAACTGGTTGATATTTCTGATCTGGTACAGGCTTGTGAATTCAAAGTCTTTAAATCGGCAATAGCAGATGGCGGTAAGGTCAAAGGCATTAATGCTCAAGGTTGTGGTAATTATCCTCGCCGTCAAATTGATGATATAGTAAAGTTTGCTATTTCCTGTGGGGCTAAAGGTTTAGCTTGGATTGCTTTGACCGATGAAGGCATAAAGTCACCGATTACTAAATTTCTAACGGAAGATGAATTGAAAAGCATAGTTGCCCGGATGGGAGGTAAGCAAGGAGATCTTTTGCTATTCGTAGCTGACTCTCCCCCTGTTGTTGCAACTGTATTAAGTCATTTAAGACTTGAATTTGGCAAAAGGCTTAATTTAATCGATCCTCACGAATTTAATTTTTCCTGGGTAGTTGATTTTCCTCTACTTGAATGGGATGATGAAGAAAAACGCTATGTTGCAATCCACCATCCTTTTACTGCACCAGTGGAAGAAGATCTGCCTTTGCTTGAGTCTGATCCTGGTAAAGTTAGAGCTCAAGCTTACGATTTGATTCTGAACGGTGTTGAACTAGGAGGAGGAAGTATCAGAATTCATCAACGGCCTGTGCAAGAACAGATGTTTAAATTGCTAGGCTTGTCAAAAGAACAATCCCTAGAGAAGTTTGGCTATCTATTAGAAGCTTTTGAATATGGAACCCCTCCTCACGGAGGAATAGCTTTTGGTTTAGATAGAATGATCATGTTAATGGCCGGTAAAGATACCATTCGTGATGTTATAGCTTTTCCAAAGACCCAGAGTGCTTCAGACCTTATGACTGACGCGCCTTCTCCTGTGGATCCCAAGCAATTAAAAGAATTACACATTAAGCTTGATATTGTTTCTAAGAAATAAATAAGGAATAGATTAAGGCTTGTCAACAATGGACAAGCCTTAATCTATTATCTAGTGAGATTCAATAAATTTATTTAGCCTTGTTGTGGTTTGCCTTTCCTTCTGGATAAATTGATTAGAAATTACTGTTACTGTATAATACATGTAGTTAAGGTAAGGTGGGATGTTGATGGACTCTAATGCAACAAACGCCAAAAGCACAGTCCAATTAAGATTAAAAAAAATAGCAGGTCAAATTAAAGGAATACAACGAATGGTTGACGAAGAAAAAAACTGTGTTGATATTCTAATCCAGATTGCTGCCGTAAGAGCAGCTCTTGATAAAGTCGGTTTGCTTATCCTTGAAAACCATAGTCGAGACTGTTTACGCCTTGCTTTAGAAGAAGGAAGGCAAGATGAGACGATTTCTGAACTGATTGAGGTATTGAAAAAGTTTATTAAATAAGTAATGAAATTTTGCCTAGCGGTTAGAAAACTAACCGCTATAATTATCTAGAACAGAGGGAGGTAAAAATGAACCTATTTGAGTATGGCGTACTTCAACAACAAAAAAGTAACGCACCTCTTGCCAGGAGAATGCGTCCGGAACGCTTGGAAGAATATGTAGGTCAATCGGATATTATCGGACCGGGTAAGCTTTTAAGAAGAGCCATTGAGGCTGATAAGATTACTTCACTGATCTTTTATGGGCCTCCCGGAGTTGGTAAAACCGCTTTGGCTCAGGTGATCGCCAACCATACAAAGTCAGAGTTTGTAAGAATCAACGCTGTTACCGCAGGAATTAATGAGATAAGACAAGTAGTAGCTGAGGCTAAAGAGCGACTGGGCATGTATGGGAAAAAGACTATACTTTTTATTGATGAGATTCATCGCTTTAATAAAGCTCAACAGGATGCCTTGTTACCATATGTGGAAGAAGGTTTGATCACTTTAATAGGCGCTACTACCGAAAATCCATATTTTGAAGTTAATTCTGCTTTACTTTCTCGTTCACAGGTATTTAAACTGGAAAAATTGCGCCCTGATGAGCTGGAATGTATTTTGATCAACGCCTTAACAAATAAAGAAAAAGGCTTTGGTAACCTAAAAATCAATTTAGAACCGCAAGCTAAACGCCACATTATAGAAAAAGCCGATGGCGATGCTCGTAAAGTTCTTAATGCGCTGGAATTAGCTGTTCTCACAACACCGCCGGATGCTGAAGGAACTATTAATATTACTTTAAAGGTCGCTGAACAATCTATTCAGCAAAAAGCAATTTTATACGATAAAAGTGGAGATCAGCATTATGATGTTATTTCTGCGTTTATAAAAAGCCTTAGAGGTTCTGACCCTGATGCCAGTATTCATTGGTTGGCAAGGATGCTAGAGGCTGGCGAAGATCCGAGATTTATTGCACGGAGGATGATTATTTTAGCAGCTGAAGATATTGGTTTAGCTGATCCTAAAGCTTTAAGTGTAGCTGTAGCTGCTGCTCAGGCTCTTGAATATGTGGGAATGCCAGAGGCCAGATTACCCTTAGCGGAAGCATGTATTTATTTAGCTTGCGCCCCAAAAAGCAATGCTGTCATAACGGCAATTGACAAAGCCTTAAAAGATGTAAGAGAAAAGCCGATAGGTGGAGTTCCTAATCATCTTAAAGATGCTCACTATAAAGGAGCGGAAAAGCTGGGACATGGACAAGGTTATCTTTATCCCCATGATTATCCAGGTAATTACGTTAGCCAGAACTATATGCCTGAAAATTTACAAGGGAAAAGATATTATTATCCAAGTGAAAACGGTGAGGAACGTGGTCTTAAATTAAAAATGAATAAATCTAAGTAAAGAGGAAAAAGTAATACATAGTAAATTACTTGGATATCCTTGACAATATCCTAGTAAATTGCTATGATATAGAAAACCAACCGATTTACTAGGAATTAAGGAGGTGTGGATTTGAAACTATCGACCCGAGGAGAATACGGTTTACGAGCCATGTTAGATTTGGCTCTTCGATACGGTGATGGACCCATCTCTTTAAAAAGTATATCTGAACGCCAAGATATATCGAGCAATTATTTGGAACAATTGATTTCTGCTCTAAGAAAATCGGGATTAGTAAAAAGCGTACGAGGTTCACAAGGAGGATACATGTTAGGCAGAGATCCGGCAGAAATTACAGTAGGAGATATTATTCGGGTTCTGGAAGGGCCTATTGCTCCTGTAGATTGTGTTAGTGAGGAACAAACTGATCTCTGTTATCGAGCGGAATCATGTATAGCAAGAAGCGTTTGGAAGAAAGTTAAAGATAGTATAAACGAGGTAATAGATTCTATTACTCTTGATGATATGATCCAAGGATCAAAGTTTTATTAATAAATTTAATATAATTAACGATGTAATAGATTAGATGTAATAAACTATTGGAGGCGCAAATTTATGCGAAGAGTTTACTTAGACCATAGTGCAACCACTCCGGTGAGAAAAGAAGTCGCTGATTTAGTTTACAGTTATATGACAACTTATTTCGGTAATCCATCCAGTATTCATAGTTTTGGCCGTGAAGCCAAAAAAGCTATGGAGGTTGCACGGGAACAGGTAGCAGATTTAATTGGTGCAAAACCTGAGGAAATCATTTTTACGAGTGGTGGTACCGAGGCAGATAATCTAGCTGTCATTGGAACAGCTTTTGCTAATCAGAAGAAAGGTAAACATGTAATAACTTCGGCAATTGAACATCATGCTGTTTTAGATAGTTTTAAATACCTTGAAAAGCAAGGCTTTAAAGTGACTTATGTTCCTGTAGATAAAAATGGATTGGTTGATCCAGATGATGTAGCAAAGGCAATTACGGATGAAACTACTCTAATTAGCATTATGCATGTAAATAACGAAGTAGGAACTATACAACCTATTAAAGAGATTGCAGAACTTGCTAAATCTAAAAACAAGAACATTATTGTGCATACTGATGGTGTGCAAAGCGTTGGTAAGATTCCTGTCAATGTAGACGATTTACAGGTTGACTTATTGAGCGCTTCAAGTCATAAAATATATGGTCCTAAAGGGGTTGGGTGCTTATACGTCAGAAAAGGTACTAAGATTGAACCTACGCATCATGGCGGTGGGCAGGAAAGAAAACGCCGTCCTGGAACTGAAAATTTACCAGGAATAGTAGGCTTTGGTAAGGCAGCTGAGCTAGCTAAACAAGAACTTGAACAAGAAATGAAAAGATTAACTGAATTGAGGGATATGCTTATAGATGGCATTTTGGAAAGAATTCCAGATGTTAAACTTAATGGAGATCGTATAAAAAGAGTTCCTGGAAATGTAAATGTAAGCATCCGCTATGTTGAAGGTGAATCTTTACTTTTAAGCCTCGACATGAAAGGTATTGCAGCATCCAGTGGTTCAGCATGTACATCTGGATCTTTAGATCCATCTCACGTTTTGTTGGCAATGGGAATTCCCCATGAAATAGCCCATGGCTCTCTTAGAATGACCCTTGGCAGGGATAATACCAAGGAGGATATTGAATATGTTTTAGATACACTGCCAGAAATCGTGAAGAGATTGAGAGCAATGTCGCCGTTATATAATAATAATTAATCATTGGGGGGAGGAAGAATATGTACAGTGAAAAGGTAATGGATCATTTTACAAATCCACGTAACGTTGGTGAAATGGAAAATCCAAGTGGTGTTGGACAAGTCGGTAACCCAGTTTGTGGAGATATTATGAAGATGTATATAAAAGTAGAGAATAATGTAATTACCGATATTAAGTTTAAAACTTTTGGTTGCGGGGCAGCGATTGCAACTAGCAGTATGGCTACTGAATTAGTAAAAGGTAAAACCTTGGAAGAAGCTATGCAGCTTACTAACAAGGCTGTGGCAGAAGCTCTTGATGGTCTGCCGCCTGTTAAAATGCATTGTTCTAACTTGGCCGCTGATGCTTTGCATGCAGCTATTCAAGACTATCTGAGCAAGAATCAACATAATAAATAGTTTTAGGAGCTGGATTTAGTGCAAAAAAAGAAAGTACTCGTTGCAATGAGCGGTGGAGTGGATAGTTCTGTTGCTGCTGCTTTGCTTGTAGAACAGGGTTATGAAGTAATCGGTGCAACAATGCAAATATGGCCTGATGATACGCCTTTACCTGCAAGTGAGACAGGATGCTGCTCTTTATCGGCAGTGGAGGATGCGCGGAGAGTAGCTCAGAAGCTTGATATTCCATACTATGTCCTGAACTTCAAAGACATTTTTAAGGAAAAAGTTATTGATTATTTTGTGGATGAGTACATGCATGGACGTACACCAAATCCTTGTATTGCTTGTAACAGGTATATCAAGTTTGATGCTCTCCTGCAAAAAGCTCGAATGTTAGGGATGGATTACATTGCTACAGGCCATTATGCCAATGTAGCTTTTGATCCTGTACGAGAGCGTTTCATAATGTCTAAGGCTAAAGATATCAACAAAGATCAGACATACGTTTTATACAATTTAACTCAGGCTCAGTTAGAACAATTACTTTTACCCCTTGGGTCTTATACTAAACCTGAAGTTCGAGAAATTGCCAGAAAATATGGCTTTAGGGTGGCTAACAAACCGGAAAGCCAGGAGATTTGTTTTATTCCAGATAACAATTATCGAAATTTTATTAAGGGTAAAGTCGGAGAAAAGATTGAACCAGGTCCTTTTCTTGATACTGAGGGTAGGGTAGTTGGTCAACATAAAGGCATCCCTTTTTACACGATTGGACAACGAAAAGGACTGGGAATAGCTTTAGGGTATCCTGTCTATGTAGTTGATATTAAACCGGAAATCAACGCTGTTGTTTTAGGAAAGCTAGAAGAGCTAGGTGGTAAGAGTTTACTTGCTGCCGATGTAAATTATATCCTTTTTGAAGAGCTAAAAGAACCTCTAGAAGTGACTGCTAAAATACGTTATAAAGCCGAAGAGGTAAAAGCTAGAATTCAGCCTAGTACCTTAGGAGATAATTATGTGGAAATAATTTTTGCCAAGCCGCAAAATGCTATTACTCCAGGACAAGCGGTGGTTTTTTATCAAGGACAATTAGTTGTCGGTGGAGGAACAATTATCAAACGTTTAAGTTAAAGCGTGACTTATTAAGTCGCGCTTTTTACTTAGCAGCGATTATTTAATGAAAAAGTGGAAATAATAATAAATGACCTATTTTAAACAAGGTGGTTAGCCTAGTTGTATAAGGGAAAAGACTCTTTAGGCTTAGCAGTAATAAGTAAGCAGACAAGTAAAATACTGGGAAAGGTGACGGATATAATATGTTCAGCTAACTTAGATAGACTTGAAGGTTTACTTGTTACAGATAAAAACAGCAATGAAGTAAAACAATGTCTTCCCTCCCAAATTTCCAGTTTAGGAAGAGATGCAATATTAGTAGAGGAAGATAACTTACTTTCGTATACCGATATGGAGGAAGTGGTTTTATTATCCAAGTTGAGAGGTATTCACCTTGTAGATGGTGATGGTAATGAAATCGGAGAGCTAGTAGATATTTTATTTGAATTACCCTGCCAAATTTGTGGCCTTGAAGTATCAGAAGGGTTTATTGGTGATCTTTTATCGGGTAGACAAACAATTAGTAAGGATGCTGTTAAGAAGATTGGCGAAGATTGCATATTAGTTGACTCTTGAAGGAAGTGGTGATATGCGTTGCCCTTTATGTGGCGGTAAAGAAGTAGGCAAAATAGGGCCTGATCAATTCTACTGTTGGAATTGTTATGTGGAATATGACAGTAAAAATCAGGTTTATGAAGTAGACGAAGATGGCAGCCTTATTGCCTATGGTTTTGATCCTCTCAATCAATAGGAGGAGGCAATAAAATGTTAAGTGGATTTGTGAAAGGCTTGTTAACCGGCGGTATTATCGGAGCCTTAATAAGCAGCAATTATCTGGTGGCACCTCAAAAAAAACAAATGTCAGTGAAAAGGATGAAAGGTAAAACAAAAAATTTACAGTCCAAAGCCACAAAGATGGTAAAAGAAGTGGTTAAGGATGTAAACGATTTCTTAAAGTGAGGTAACGCCTCACTTTTTTTAAGGAGTTGTTCCTGTGAGAATCAACTTTAAATATCATACCATAAGAAAAATATTATTAATTCTAATTTTAATAGTACTGTTAATTTTTATTTACAGTGTGCGTAAAATTCTTTTTCCTTTTGTTCTGGCCACTGTATTAGCTTATATTTTGAATCCGCTTGTGGAAAAATTAGAACACTACAAGATAAAAAGAATATACGGTATAACCGTTGTTTACATTATAGTCTTTGGCTCGCTTATCACGATAGGTTACTACATTTTTCCCGTAATCATAAGGCAGTTAACCTCCTTAGGAGAAACTATACCTACCTATACTTCTCAAATACAACAATTTTTAAACAGTTTTTATGAAAACTATCAAAGTTTTATTATACCTGTCAGTCTCAGAGAAAGTATAGATCGTAACTTATTAGCTCTCCAGAATACCTTAGTGGCTCAATTAAGCAGTATTGTGTCCATACTTTTTGGTTTGTTTTCAAGAATATTAAGTTTCGTAATTGCGCCTATTTTAAGCTTCTACCTCTTAAAGGACAAAGAAGAAATTTGTCAGGTTATCGTTAAAATGATACCGTTAAGTAAACGGTCTGAACTTTTACAGCTTTGGGAAGAGATAGATGCAGTTTTAATTAATTTTATTATAGGAAATCTAACTGTGGCCTTACTTGTTGGGAGTTGTACTGCTTTCGGCCTGGCTATGATCGGTATGGATTTTCCTTTACTTTTAGGGATTATTACCGGAATAACAAATATTATACCTTATTTCGGACCGGTAATCGGTGGTATACCTGCTGTGCTTTTAGCTTTATTAAAAAGTCAAAAGCTAGCTTTCTATGTTATTATTGTAATTGTTGTAGTACAACAGCTGGAAAGCAATTTCATTTCACCAAAAGTGCTGGGCAAAAGTGTGGGGCTTCATCCCTTAATCGTAATTTTCATCCTCTTAGCGGGAGGTGAACTTGGCGGAATTGTAGGTATGTTGATTGCAGTGCCTTTAACAGCAGTATTGAAAATAATTGTAACTTATCTTTTTGCAAAAGTAATGGCAAATTGACAAATATAGTTGGGTTATGTATAATGTAGTAAAAATTTGTTAAGCTTGTTGTTCCTCGTTACTTTTGCTTAAAGGTAACGAGGTTTTTTTGGTAGATTAATAAAAGATTGATTTTCTGGAGGAGAACTCATGCGCGGTAATGAAATCAGGAAAAAATTCCTAAAATATTTTGAAAGCAAAGGACATCAAGTTGTGGAAAGTGGTTCGCTTGTCCCACACAATGATCCGACCTTGCTATTTACCAATGCAGGTATGGTGCAATTTAAGGACGTTTTTCTCGGTTTAGACAGCAGGGGATATAAACGTGCTACTACTGCTCAGAAATGTGTTAGGGCAGGGGGAAAGCATAACGACTTGGATACCGTTGGAAGAACAGCAAGACATCATACTTTTTTTGAGATGTTAGGTAACTTTTCTTTTGGCGATTATTTTAAAAAAGACGCGATTAAATACGCCTGGGAGTTTTTAACTGAAGTACTGGGCTTAGAAAAGGATAAATTATGGGTAACAGTATACTTAGATGATGATGAAGCTTTTAACCTTTGGCAAGAAGTGGCTGATGTTCCTGCCAACCGTATAGTCCGGTTAGGTGAAAAAGATAATTTTTGGTCTATGGGTGATGTGGGGCCGTGCGGACCATGTAGTGAGATAATTTATGACCGGGGAGAGGATCATCGTTGCAATGCTGATGAATGTGGCATTGGAAAATGTGATTGCGATCGTTGGCTGGAAATTTGGAATTTGGTATTTATGCAATATGACCGTGATGAAAATGGAGTTTTAACACCTCTACCAAAACCAAGCATTGATACAGGTATGGGCTTGGAAAGGATCAGTTCAATTATGCAAGGTGTCGACAGTAATTTCGATACTGATCTAATTAAACCTCTAATCCATGAAGTAGAAAAAATTACAGGGAAGACATATTTTTCAGATGATAGGGGCTTTCCGTTTAGAGTTATAGCTGATCATGCCCGCGCATGTACATTTTTAATTTCTGATGGAGTATTACCCAGCAATGAAGGCAGAGGGTATGTCCTCAGAAGAATTTTAAGAAGGGCTGTTCGCTTTGGCAAATTATTAGGTATTGATGACTTATTTTTATATAAATTAGTACCTGTAGTTGTTCAAATAATGGGAGAGGCTTATCCCGAATTAGCCTCTAATGAAGAGCACATAAGTAAGATCATCAGATTTGAGGAAGAGCGTTTCAGAGAAACTTTAAATGATGGTATGAAAGTAGTACAAGATATCATTCAAGGCATTAGGCAAAGAGGCGAAAATATTATTTCCGGTAAAGATGCTTTTCTTCTGTACGACACTTATGGCTTTCCTTTGGATCTGACTGAAGATATCGCCGAAGAAAATAACTTATTGGTTGATAAAGATGGATTTAATAAAGCTATGGAAGAACAACGCAAAAGAGCCAGGGAAGCTCGGGATGATTCAAAAGCTTTTGAAGCAGCTTTAACCTTAACTAATTTGTTGGCAAATGTAGGTCCGACAAAATTTGTCGGCTATGAGCAATTGACAAGTTCTGCCAAAGTATTAGCTTTAATAGAAAAAGATCATACTAAAGAGTGGATAGCCAGTGAAGAAGAATTTTATCTGATTACAGACCTTACTCCTTTTTACGGGGAAAGTGGGGGACAGGTTGGTGATACCGGCTCTTTCACCGGTGAAAAGGGAAAGGGTATTATCCTTGATACTCAAAAGTTGCCTGATGGACGCATTATCCATCTGGCTAAATTAGAACAAGGAATTATAGAGATTGGACAAGCGGTTACCTTAAATGTTGATGAGCTTAGACGTCAAGCTATTAGACGTAATCATTCGGCTACCCATCTTTTGCACAAAGCTTTAAAGAATGTGCTTGGTCAGCATGCAAATCAAGCCGGATCATTGGTTGCTCCTGATAGACTGAGGTTTGACTTTACTCACTTTGCTCCCATAACTCAAGAAGAATTAAAGCAGATTGAGACTCAAGTAAACGAGCAAATACTAGCTAGTCTCCCTGTTACAACCCGTGAAATGGCTTTAGAAGAAGCTAAAAAGCAAGGAGCTACAGCACTATTTGGGGAGAAATATGGTGAGCGGGTCAGAGTGGTAAAAATGGGAGATTATAGCATGGAGCTATGTGGTGGAACTCATGTTTCTACTACTAGTGCTATTGGGGTTTTTAAAATCCTGAATGAAGGCGGAATCGGTGCAGGATTAAGAAGGATAGAAGCTGTAACCGGAACAGCTGCTCTGGACTTCTACGCTCAAGAAGAAGCAAAAATACAAAGTATTGCCCAGTTGCTGAAAACCACTCCGAATCAAATAGTAAATAGGGTTGAACACCTAATAACTGAACTGAAAGAGAAAGAAAAGGAGCTTGAAAAATTAAATGCCAAGTTAGCAATGTCTCAAGTAGATGAGCTGCTAAAAAATACCGAGGATGTTGAAGGTATACCGGTATTGACGGCCGTGATCCAAACTCCAGATATGGAGGGACTTCGTTCGATGGCTGACATACTTAGGGATAAATTAAAATCCGGCGTAATTGTCTTAGGCGCTGTAAATGGTGAAAAGGTAAATTTTGTTGCAACTGTTTCGCAAGATTTAATTAAACAAGGAATACATGCAGGAAATCTTATCAAAGAAGTTGCCAAAATAGCCGGTGGTGGAGGCGGTGGTAGACCGGACATGGCGCAGGCCGGAGGCAAGAATTCGTCAAAAATTAAGGAAGCTCTTGCCTATGTTCCTCTGGTGATAAAAACTCAAAAGAAATAAAAAGGAGATTTATACCGGACCAGCGAATATAATAAGAAAGCTGTTTGCGGAGGTGTACCACCGATGTCACAGAATAATTTAGAGAACACCATGTTATTTAAAGTGGACAAAGAAGAGATAACTGAGGCTAAGAATGTTTTGCTAGCAGTGTTCGATGCTTTAGAAGAAAAAGGATACAATCCAATAAATCAGCTTGTAGGATATTTGCTGTCTGGTGATCCTGCTTATATTACCAGTCATAAAAATGCTAGAAATTTGATCAGAAAAATTGAGCGAGACGAATTAATGGAAGAATTGTTGTTGAGCTACCTGGGTAAGAAGTAGAAGATTAATCATAGGTGAACAAGTTGAGAATACTCGGTTTAGATGTTGGCGAAAAACGAATTGGAGTGGCAATTAGTGATCCTTTGGGATGGACTGCCCAAGGTTTAACGACTATTCAACGTTCTAACTCTGAATTAGAAGATATTGAAACTGTTTTGGAAATCGTCAAGAAGTATCAGGTAACAAGTATTGTGGTTGGTTTACCTAGAAATATGAATGGTACTTACGGACCGCAAACTGAGTATATAAAAAATTTTGCTGAAAAATTAGCTCAAAAGACTCAGGTCAAAATTGATTTTTGGGATGAACGTTTAACTACAGTTGCTGCAGAAAGAGCATTGCTGGAAGCTGACCTTAGTCGCAAAAGGCGAAAGAAAGTTGTCGATAAAGTAGCCGCTGTAGTTATATTACAAAACTACCTGGACTGTAAGAGCCGTATTATTCAAAATTAGTTTTAGCTTACTTGATTGTACAGCTTTACATAATCAATCAAGTAAGCTAATATTATCTCATACATTATAGAAAGAAGGTGTCAACCAATGACCGATGAAAAAAAACGCCTCAGTACTGAATGTGACTGCGGCTGCGAGTGTGACTGTGATGATGAAACTATTATCTTGGAAGATGAAGAAGGCAATGAGCATGAGTTCACAATTATTGATGTTTTAGAGTTAGATGAAAATCAATATGCTATACTCATGCCGGTAGACGAAGAAATGGAAGATGCCATTGTACTGAAAATTGTGGAAGATGAAAATGGCGAAGAAGTTTTAGTGGAAATTGAAAGCGATGAAGAGTGGGAAGCTGTTGCTAAAGCTTGGGAAGAATTTCTTGATGATGAGGAAGAGTAGCATTAGTTTAAGCCGCTTTTACAGCGGCTTTTATCAAATTGGTTGGAAGTAATTATTATATTTTTGCGCGCAAAAAATTATAAGCGCGCATTTTTTGAGTTTGTATTAACCCCTATATTCATGCTTGACGTTATAAATAAGGAGGGGCCTTTTTGAGAAACCGGTATTTGGCAGCACTTTTTATATTGTTATTGGTTTTTATTATCTTGGCTTATGCTTTGCCGACTTTATTAGTAGGTGAACGTACTTTACCTAATTTGTTTTTAGAAGGTACAAATGTTGGCAATTTGCACCCTGACCAATTAAGAAACATAATAAACAACTTATCAGATGATTTAGGAGAAAAAGAAGTTAAGTTTATTTACGAAAACAACACTAAGAGCTTTTCTTTCAATGATCTAGGAGTTGTACCACTGAAAGATAGCACATTTGAGAAAATTGCTAATTTTGGAAAAGAAGGTTTTGTAACAAATAAATGGTATTATCTTCTCTATACTCTGCGGAACAAGACTGATTTTACTTTACAGAAAGAATTAGATAAAGCAAAAGCTTATAAAGCTATCTACAGTTTTGTCCAATCATATGCGGTGAAACCTCAAGATGCTAAGATTATTGTTTCAGATAACGATGAGATAGTGACCGTTCCTGCAGTGATAGGAAAACAGGCAGACGTTTCTAAGGCTGTAGATCAGTTGGAAAGTCTTCTTAATACTGATTTACAAGCAAATAGTTTTGAAATTAAAATTGCTTCAATGGCAGTAAACCCTGATGTAACGGATCAAGATATAGAAAATATGCATATCACAGGCAAAATTGCTGAAGTGACAACTTACTTTAATGCAGCCAATAAGGAGAGAACCCACAATATAAAAATTGCCAGTAGCAAATTGCAGGATTATTTAATTCCTCCTGGCGCGATTTTTTCTTTCAATGAAGCCGTTGGTCCAAGAACCAAGGAAGCTGGATATAAGGATGCCATGGTCATTGTAGAAAACGTGTTTGAACCGGGCTTAGGTGGAGGAATTTGCCAAGTATCTTCAACCATTTATAATGCTGCTTTGAAGGCTAATCTACCAATAGTTGAGAGACGGAGACATAGTTTACTGGTAAATTATGTTCCGCCAGGTTTAGATGCTACTGTAGTATACGGTTTTTTAGATTTTAAATTTGAAAATAACACAGGCGGTTATATCTGGGTTAAGTCAAAAGTTAATAATAATTCCTTGACAATTAAGCTATTTGGCTGGAAGGAAAAGTTGCCTAATGCTTCAATTTCTAGAACTGAAACTAAAATCCGACCGCCGGTGGAATATATTGAAGATCCTACTTTACCAAAAGGAACGGAAGTTGTGGAAAAGGAAGGACATGTTGGTTATAAAGTTCAGGTTGTACGAACGGTTAAAAATCAAGACGGTAAGGTTTTATCTAAGGAAATAATTTCTAATGATACTTATCCGCCTGAAAAAAGAGTGGTAAGGATTGGTGTAGCTGAAGTAGTAACCCCAGAAACTGAAACAAATAACAATAACACACATGATGACCAACAGATTAGCCCAGAGCCGATTAATTCTGAAGAAAGCGACAACCAATAACTTCACCTAGCTAACTAGTTTTGTTGTTAACACAATAGAAACTGGTAAGCTTTGATAAGGGGAAATTGGCTTATGAAGAGTAAAAAAGATAAAAAGGAAAAAAAACTTAGATTAGTTTTGCTTATTGCTGCATTAACGATCATTCTAATCTTGTTCCAGGTTAATGAGCTGACAGAAGCTGCCAGTACTGTGCCCCAGGAAATAAGTGTTACCATACCTGCCGGAAGTTCAAATCAGCAAATAGCTGAATTGCTTGCTGATAGTGGAGTCATTAAAAGTAAATATGCGTTTTTGTTTCTTTCAAAATATTTAGGTTATGATAAAAGTCTTAAAGCTGGTAGTTATGTTTTAGATTCGTCCTGGAACTTGAACAAGATTATTAATGAACTTAGTAAAGGCCAGGTACAAAGCATCAAGTTTACTATTCCTGAAGGTTATCATATTGAACAAATAGCTGAGAAATTAGCTGCTGAAGGCTTAGTTGACAGGGAAAAGTTTCTGACTTTAGCTAATAGTGACATCTTTGATTATCCTTTTCTGAAAGATATAGATACCGAAGGATATCTCTTGGAAGGTTATTTGTTCCCCGATACCTACCAGGTTACTAAAGGCATGGATGAGTTAGACATTATCAAAATGATGTTAAATCGCTTTAATCAGATTTATGATGAAAATTTGCGGGAGAGAGCCAAAGAATTGAACTTAACCGATCATGAAGTGATCACAATAGCCTCGATGGTTGAAAAAGAAGCTAAATTTGATGAAGATCGTCCCCTTATTGCCAGCGTCATTTATAACCGGCTTAAAATTGGTATGCCTTTACAAATTGACGCAACTGTTCAATTTGCCCTTGGAACGACCAAGCCTAAACTTTACAAGAAAGATCTTAAAGTAGATTCTCCCTATAATACTTACTTGAATTATGGGTTGCCTCCAGGTCCTATTGGATCACCTGGAAAAGCTTCGATCTTAGCTGCACTTTACCCAAAAGAGACTGATTATCTGTATTATCTAGCAAAAAGCGATGGGACCCATGTCTTCAGCAAAACCTTAGAAGAACATAATGCGGCTAAACAAAAATATATTAAATAATCAGCACTTTTTTGGCAAATAGTAGTAGTAAAGTGTTTGTTCAGAAGAGGTGACAAACAGTTGTCCAAGAAAAAAGTTGAATTACTTGCCCCAGCTGGTAACTGGGAAAAATTAGATATTGCTTTACGCTATGGAGCAGATGCTGTCTACCTTAGTGGTCAAGCTTTTGGCTTAAGAGCCGCAGCTGGTAATTTTTCCCGAGAGGAGTTAGTTGCAGCAGCAAAGCTGGTCCACGAATTAGGGAAGAAAATGTATGTAACAGTTAATATTTTTGCTCATAATGATGATTTAAAAACATTACCTGAGTATCTGATGCAATTGGAATCCTACGGTGTTGACGCTATAATCGTCTCAGATCCTGGGGTTATTTGGCTTGCTAAAAAGTATGCTCCTAAGCTTACTATCCATTTAAGCACTCAAGCTAATACTACCAACTGGGCAAGTTGTAAATTTTGGAAAAGTGTGGGAATTAATCGCGTGGTTTTAAGTAGGGAATTAAGTTTTAACGAAATCAATACTATCATTGAACAGAATAAAGAAATGGAATTTGAAGCCTTTGTGCATGGCGCCATGTGCATGTCCTACTCGGGTAGGTGTATGCTAAGCAGTTTCTTAACAGGAAGAAGTGCCAACAGGGGTGAATGTACTCATCCCTGCCGTTGGAAATATTACTTAATAGAAGAAAAACGACCCGGTGAGTATATGCCTGTTTTAGAAGATGAAAGAGGTACCTATATCTTTAACTCTAAGGATCTATGCATGCTTGAGCATATACCTGAACTAGTAAATTCTGGCTTAACCAGTTTTAAAATCGAAGGACGGATGAAAAGTATTCATTATGTAGCAACCGTGGTTAAGGCATATAGACAAGCCATTGATGCTTATTACGCAAATCCTGATCAATATGCTTTTCGGCAGCAATGGCTGGAAGAAGTTAAAAAAGTTAGTGATCGGGAATACACCACTGGTTTTTATTTTCATCGTCCGACAGCTGAAGATCATAATTATGAGCAGAGCAAGCTTGAAAGAACCTATGATTTCGTAGGTTTAGTTTTGAATTATGATCCCAGCAGCCAAATGGCTTTGGTTGAACAACGCAATAAGTTTAGCATTAACGATGTAATTGAAGTTTTTGGCCCCCATACTGACCCGGTCAGCTTTAAGGTTACAGATATGTATGATGAAACAGGAGAACCAATAGAATCAGCGCCTCATCCCTTACAGAAAGTAACAATAAGAACCGAACTACCTTTAGAACCATATGCTATGTTAAGAAGAAAATTGTAGTTTATTTATACCACTTTTTGCCTATCCTAATAAGTGATTAAGGTAAAAGGTGGTTTTTATTTTGAATAGATTATTATTTAAGAGAATTAAAAGCCTTTTTATCATCTTTTTGGTTGCTTTTGCTTTTTTGGTCGGGCGCATAACTCATCTTCAAATAATTCAAGGACAAAAACTTGCAGCTATGGGTGAAAAGATTCATAGTCAATTTATCCAAGGTGAAGAATTGCCGCGAGGAGATATTGTGGACCGTAATTTAGTCAGCCTGCTGGATACAGGAGAAAGAGAGGCAGCAGTTATTTTTCCCGCTATTTTTGAAAAGGAAGATGCAGCGAAGCTAAGTCAAATTTTGCAACTGCCAATCAAAAAGATAACAGATAAACTTGAAACAGCAAAAAATTATTACGGCAATAATCCTATAATTATCAAAACCAACCTGGTGACTAGCGAAATAGAAAACTTGAAAAAGGCAAATCTGCAGGGCGTCTATCTGATTCCAATTCAAAGCCGCTATGGGCCCAATAGCCTTGCTGTCCATCTAGTTGGTCATATGGGGACAATTGACCAAAACACCTGGGAAAAACTAATACCAAAAAATTCTGAACTAAGCGGTTCGAAGCCTTATCAGAGAGACGACTTAATAGGGGTAAAGGGAATTGAGGCCATTTATGAGGAGTACTTGAGGAGCACAAAAGCCAGCCATTACTTGCAAGCTACTGTGGATGCTCTCGGTAGACCTCTTTTAGGGTTAGGATTTTCTAAAATAGTAAATCAAAGTGAAATAAACAAGAGAAATAAGGTAGTTCTGACTATCGATGCCCGTATTCAAAATATTGTCGAGAATGTTATGGACAAGCATATTGCTAAAGGAGCTATCGTTGTTTTAGACAATTCTTCTGGTGAAATAGTAGCAATTGCAAGTAGGCCAAAATTTGACCAAAATCAGATAGACAAATATTTAAACTCTAATTTACGAACAGAATTTTTAAACCGTGCTTTTCTTCATTATTTCCCCGGGTCGGTATTTAAACTCTTAATAGCTGCGGCAGCGTTGGAAGAAGGAGTGACCGACCTGACTGAAGTTTTTGAATGTACAGGGGAATATCAATTTGAAAGCGGTTTGGTTATTCCCTGTTGGTATGAAGAGGGACATGGAAAGTTGACTTTTGCAGAGGCATTGGCTCACTCGTGTAACCCGGTTTTCATCGAAGTCGGTCAAAGACTTGGGGCTGAGAAGATCATTGAGTATGCTCATCGCTTTAAACTTGATGAGGATGATTTAATTGGTTATCCCTTAGAAAATTATTCGTCAATAAATATAGATGAACAAAGTCCAGCTGCCATCGGCAATGCGGCTTTGGGACAAAAAGGTATTAAGTTGTCTCCCCTTCAGGTGACCAAAATGTATGCTACAGTTGCTAATGACGGAGTTTATAAAATACCTAGGATAGTTAATCGAATTGAAACAAACCAGCATCGATTAATCAAAGCTTTTCTCCCAGGACAGGACATTCAAGTAATTTCTTCCAAAACGGCAAAAGAATTGAAAAAGATGCTTGTAATGGCTACTACTTCGGGTACTGCTACTAAAGCTTGGATTGAAAAGTGTGGTTCAGCCGGAAAAACAAGTACGGCTCAGACCGGAGAGCAATCGGTAGCTGGCAAAGAGAAAATGAATGTATGGTTTGCTGGTTTTGCACCTCTTGATCATCCGAAGTACACTGTCACCATCATGATCGAGGACGGAACAAGCGGAGGAAGGGATGCAGCACCAGTTTTTAAAGAAATAATGGTACAAATCTTAGATTTGTAAACAACCTATATGTATGTTAATTAAAGAGAAAATAAAACTTAGAAAAATGTAAAGTAGCTTACAAAGTTACTTCTATTTTTAATAACTTACCTGAAAAAATCCTAATGACTTTTTAGTACTAGCACAAACCCCAAAAAACTACCATATATTATACGGACTTCAAATTTGGAGGTGGTATTTTGGGGGTAAGCGCCATAGCCTTGTTTGCTTTATCTGTACTAAAAGGTATTGTTCTTCTTGTCTCCTATATTACCAATAATGCCTTTCCTCAACCTTTAACTGAAGAAGAAGAGGCATTAAAGATAGCAGAGATGAGAAATGGCAGCGAGGAAGCAAGAAACATTTTAATAGAGCATAATTTAAGACTCGTTGCTCATATTACTAAAAAGTTTGAAGGTAGTGGCGAAGATAGTGATGATCTAATATCTATCGGTACCATTGGTTTGATTAAGGCAATAAATACCTATGATCCCTCCAAAGGAACTCGCCTGGCAACTTATGCTGCGCGTTGTATAGAAAATGAAATACTTATGCATTTGCGAGCAACAAAGAAACAAAAAGTAGAAGTTTCTTTATATGACCCTATTGGCGTTGACAAAGAAGGGAATGAAATTAGCCTCATTGACGTCTTGGGAACCGAGCAGGACGTTGTGGCTGATTCTGTTGAAAATACCTTTGAGCAAAAACGAGTAATGGAAAAAATTATCGTACTAACTTCCAGAGAGAAAAAAGTTCTAGAACTAAGATACGGCTTATTTAATTCCTTGCGTAAGACTCAGCGGGAAATTGCCAAAAAACTTGGTATCTCCAGGTCTTATGTCTCTCGTATTGAAAAAAAGGCAATTGAGAAACTAATGAAAGAATTGACCTCTGAAAACGGACAGTAGCTTAATTGCTACTGTCTTTTTAAACTTAGTCTATCCTTGTTTAAATATTGAAAGTTATAGTAAAATAATCCGTAACAATGTAAAATAGCTGAAAGGAAATATTATAAATGTTATCTTTAAAACCGGATCTTTATGTTGATTCGATACAGGATATTTCAATTGACCATTTGGTTAAACTGAAAATTAAAGGTCTGATAATTGACGTGGATAATACAATTACCGAATGGAACAGCCCGGAATTAAAACAAGAAGTCTATGATTGGTTTTCCCAATTAAAAGCCAGAAATATCAGAGCCTGTATTGCTTCTAATAACAGCCAAGCCAGAGTTATCGGGATAGCTAAAAGTTTAGGAATACCGGCAATATCTAAAGCAGGTAAACCAAGACGCCGGTCTTTTTTGCAGGCTATGCAGGCGATTAATACTCTTCCTGAAGCTACTGCAGTAATCGGGGACCAGCTGTTTACAGATATTTTGGGAGGGAAAAGACTGGGGCTGTACACAATTTTAGTGAAGCCTATAAATTCAAAAGAATTTGTGGGAACACGTTTAATGCGGCAACTGGAAAAAATAGTCTTAAAAAAGTGTAATTTAGTAAAGAGGAACTGATGATGAGAGAGATAACTGCCTCAACTAAACTCACAGGTATTATTGGTTATCCCATTCGTCATACTTTATCTCCCTTAATGCATAACAAAGCTTTTTCTTTATTAGGACTTGATTACCTTTATGTGGTTTTTCCAGTTGTTCCTACTGATTTTGCTAAAGCTGTGTTAGCTTTACCGGCCTTAAAAATACATGGAATTAATGTAACCATACCTTATAAGCAAGATGTATTGCCGTATTTAGATCAAATCACCCCTGAAGCACAAAAAATTGGGGCTGTAAATACCATTTTGGTAGAAAAAGGAAAGACAATCGGTTATAACACTGATGGAAAAGGCTTTATAAAGTCTTTACTTGAAGCAGGTTTTGACCCGAAAGGTAAAAAAATATTAATAATAGGTGCGGGAGGAGCTTGCAGGGCTGTAGCCTGGTCTTTAGCTTGGTCTGGAGCCGGGAAAATATCGATAGCGGCTCGTAAGCTTTTAAAGGCAGAAACAATGTTAAAAGAGATAAAAATCGCCCTTGAAATAGAAACCCAATGCTTTCCTCTGGATGATTTTCAACCTAAAATCTTGGAAGAAGCAGATTTAATTGTTAACACTACTCCGCTAGGCATGTCACCCTTTCTTGATCAAATGCCTAACATTCCCTTAGATAACCTGCATCCGGGCCAATTTGTTTGTGACTTGATTTATAACCCTCCGGAAACACTTTTCTTAAAGGAGGCAAAGTCAAAGGGGTGTAAAACAATTAACGGTGTTGGAATGTTGGTTCATCAAGGTGCTGAAGCTTTTACCATCTGGACTAGCCAACCGGCTCCCATCGAAGAAATGCGACAAATAGTGTTGGATTATGTCAAGAAAACTAGGAAAAATTTTCCATAGAATTAGCAGGAATTTTTTTCCTCCTTGTACAATGAAAAATTTAAATGGAAGTACAAGGAGTTGATAGGTTTTGTCAGAAAAGCTAACAATCCAACAATTGAGTAATATTTTACAGGTTGAAGTTAGTACTCTACGCTTTTGGGAAAAGGAATTTGAAGAGTTTTTAAACCTGAAAAATAGTCGTGGAACTCGTAAACGTTATGGGCAAGACCAACTGGAAGTGTTTTCTAAAATTAAAGAATTGTTACAATCAGAACAATATACTATTAAAGGTGCCAAAAGAAGGTTGGAATTGGATAAAACTTTAACGAGCGCTCTAGGTATAGAACAAAATTTTAAAACAACGGTTTTTCAGATGTTTACTGCTATCATGGAAGAATTGCAAAAAACACGGGAAGAAAGTAAAAAGCTTGCCCATGAGGTTCAGCTTTTGCGCACAGAAAAGGAAATGATTGAAGAGAAATTGTTAGAAGAACAAAATAAAGGTCTTTTTGAGTTTTTGAAAGATAAACTGCAAATGAAAAAATCTGGCGAAGCCAGTTAAAACCAGAAAAGCGCATTAGAAAGATTTAATGCGCTTTTTATTTTACTGGAAAAATATTTAATGTAACCCTATAATAGTAAATAAATTTGAAGTAAAAGGAGTAGATTATGCGTTTTTTAACTGCTGGAGAATCACACGGTAAGTGTCTATCTGTTATTATTGAAGGCGTGCCCGCTGGTTTAAAAATTTCGATCGATCAGATAAATGCTGAATTATTCAGAAGGCAAGCCGGTTATGGGCGAGGCGGAAGGATGAAGATAGAAAAAGATACGGTAGAAATTTTGTCAGGTGTTAGAGCCGGATTTAGCTTAGGAAGTCCTATTACCCTTGCAATCTATAATAAAGACTGGGAAAATTGGAAAGCTATTATGTCGCCTGAGCTTACTGCCGATGTTAATTCTAGAAAGATGACTAGACCCAGACCTGGTCATGCCGATCTGGTTGGAGCGATCAAGTACGGTTTTACTGATCTGCGCAATGTTTTAGAAAGAAGCAGCGCGCGGGAAACGGCGGCAAGGGTAGCGGTGGGAGCTGTAGCTAAAGCTATGCTGGCTGAACTAAAGGTGGAAGTTTTTTCCCATGTTCTGAGGATTGGACGACAGGAAGTTAAAAGAGAATTAACTTTGCCTCAAATCAAAGAAAAAGCACCGTCTTCTCCTGTCTATTGTGCTGATAGTGAAGCTGAAGTTAGAATGCTCAAAGAAATAGATGAAGCTATTGCTCAAGGCGATACTTTAGGAGGAATCTTTGAGGTGATTGCCTTAAATTTACCTATAGGTTTAGGTAGTTATGTACATTGGGACCGGAAATTGGATGGTAAATTAGCTCAGAGTCTGATGAGTATTCAGGCTATTAAGGCAGTAGAAATCGGAATGGGAATAGAAAGCGCTAGTCTACCAGGTTCTCAAGTTCATGATGAAATAATGTACAATGAGGAAAAAGGTTTTTACCATAAAACTAATCGAGCCGGTGGTTTGCTGGGCGGTGTAACAACCGGTGAACCATTACGCATAAAAGCAGCTATGAAACCGATACCGACCCTCATGAAACCCCTCAACAGTGTTGATTTTATAACTAAAATTCCAGCTCAGGGTTCAATTGAGAGGTCAGATGTTTGTGCTGTTCCTGCAGCAAGCGTTGTTGGAGAAGCCGCGGTCGCTTGGGTTTTAGCTCAAGCAATTGTGGAAAAGTTTGGCGGTGACCGTATGGGTGAAATCTCTAAGCGAGTCGAAGAATATCGGGCATATGTTAGGCAGGTTTAGATTATGAAGAATAACTTAGTATTAATCGGTTTTATGGGAACTGGAAAAACCAGTTTAGGTCGTAGGTTAGCCAAAATACTTAATAAGGATTTTATAGATATTGATACAGAGATTGAAAAAATTACCGGGTTAAGTATTCCTCAAATTTTTAAAAAACACGGTGAAATTCGCTTTAGATCCGAAGAAAAACTGATGGTAAGAAAGGTTGCCCAAAGAGATAATTGTGTAATCAGTACAGGGGGAGGGGTAGTTTTATTTCCGGGAAATGTGGAAGCCTTAAGCAAAAATGGCTGGATAATTAGGCTCACTGCTTCCCCCCAGGTTATTTTTGAAAGGGTTGCTAGACGTAATAATCGACCGCTCTTGTATAGGCATAAATCTGTTGCGTATATTGAAGAGTTGATGAAGCAAAGGGAACCTTATTACAAATGTGCAGATCTGACTATAGATACTTCTAATGTTGATTCAGAGGAATTGGTTGAGCGTGTCTTGCAGTTTCTGAAGGAGAAAGATATCCATGAAAGAGATTAGCGTCCAGCTAGCTAAGCGTAGTTATCAAATTAAAATTGGTAATAATTTACTAATTAATCTTGGTCGGGAGTTAGAAGCCTTTAATCTAAGTCAAAAGTGCCTAGTGGTGACAAATCCTTTAGTTTTCAAGCTCTATGGTAGTCAAGTTCAAAGCTCTTTACAAAGGGCAGGTTTTAAAACTACTATTGTCCTGGTGGATGACGGAGAACAGGCAAAGTCCTTAGAGTGGGCTGCTAGACTTTACGATGCGGCACTAAGGGCTGAGCTTGATCGAAATTCTCCCATTGTAGCCTTAGGTGGAGGAGTCGTGGGTGATTTAGCCGGCTTCGTCGCAGCAACATATATGCGGGGTGTGCCCTTTATCCAGGTTCCCACAACCCTTTTAGCTCAAGTAGATAGCAGTGTAGGCGGAAAAGTAGCTATCAATCATCCACAAGGTAAAAACTTAATTGGAGCTTTTCACCAACCAAAGTTAGTACTGACTGATTTAAATACCTTAAAAAGCTTACCTCCCCGCGAACTGCGGTCCGGGTTAGCTGAAGTGATAAAATACGGAGTTATTTGGGATAAAGATTTTTTTGTTTATCTGGAAAGTAATATCAAAGAAGCTTTGAACTTGAATGATGCTGTCTTGGAGTTTTTAATTGCTAAATCCTGTGCAATAAAGGCTGCTATTGTTGAAAAGGACGAGCAAGAAAAAGCTTTGAGGGCTATTTTAAATTTTGGTCATACTTTTGGTCACGTTTATGAAGCTTTAACCAATTATAACACTTATCGCCATGGCGAAGCAGTGGCGATGGGAATGGTTGAAGTTACAAAATTTGCCTATTCTAGAGGTTTAGTAACGCGAGAATTTCTGACTGAGCTGAAAAATGTCTTAACACTTGCCGGCTTACCATTAGAACCTTCTTCTTCTTTTTCTTCAGATAAGATTTTAGATCTAATGAAGCATGATAAGAAAAACAAAAAAGGAAAATTACAGCTAATTTTGCCACTTGATTTTGGAAAGGTTGTCAGTCAAGCAGTAGATCTTACTGAAATGAAAAAATATTTACAGGGTTAATTTAAGGTGGTTTTTTATGCGGGTAAAGAAGGAGTTAGGAGAACTTTTGGTTGAGTGGGGGATCATCTCTGAAAGTCAGTTGCAAAATGCTTTAAGCAGAAAAAGACCTTCCGAACCTTTAGAACAAGTACTAATTAAACTTAATTATGTAAATAAGCAAGACATTATTAACGTTTTAAAATCGCATCAGGATATTCCTCAAGTTAAATTAAGCGAAAAATTTTTAGATGAAAGAATTTTAAAACTCTTACCTGTAAATATTGCCGAAAGATGTAGGGCTATACCTGTCGGCTTGGATAAGAACACATTAATAGTTGCTATGAGCGATCCCTTGGATTGGGCAGCAATCGACGAGATAAGTCTAGCAACGGGTTATGAAGTAAAGCCGACCATAGTTAAGGAAGAAGAACTAAAAAAATTGTTTCAACAGTATTATTCTTTTAAAGAACCTGCAAATGGAGCTTTAAAAGAGTTAGAAATTAATGCAGCAGTTGATCAGCCCGTTTTTCAAGAATTAAAAATTGACCTGAGCGCTAATACAGATGCTCCCATCGTTAAAATAGTGAACTCCATTATTCATCAGGCCGTTTACCTAAAAGCCAGCGATATTCATTTCGAACCTTTAGAAGATGCTATGCGGGTTCGTTTTAGGATAGATGGCATATTAAAGGAAATTATGACCCTTCCCAAAGTTTCTTCTCAAGCAATAGTGTCTCGTCTTAAAATTATGGCCAATATGGATATTGCTGAAAAAAGACTGCCTCAAGACGGTAGAATACAGTTAACTATAAATAATACCGAGATTGATTTGCGCTGTTCTTCTATTCCGACAATACTTGGCGAAAAAATTGCTCTCCGAATATTAGATAAAAGCAATGCAATTCTCAGTTTGGACAAGCTGGGATTAACGCCAGAAGTATTAACTCAATATAAAAAACTAGTTTCAATTGCTTACGGGATGATCTTGCTTACCGGTCCTGCTGGAAGCGGTAAAACTACAACTTTATACGCAACGTTGAAAGAAATCGATTCTATTACTAAAAACATAGTAACTATTGAAGACCCGGTAGAATATCTTTTGCCTGGAATTAATCAAATCGGAGTTAATCAGAAAGCGGGGTTAACCTTTGCCAGCGGTTTAAAATCAATCTTACGTCAGGACCCGGATATTATACTAGTTGGAGAAATTCGCGACCCAGAAACTGCCAATATAGCTGTAAGAGCAGCTACCACTGGACACTTAGTCTTAAGCACTTTACATACAAATGACGCTGCCGGGGCTTTGCCGAGGTTGATTCACATGGGAGTAGAAAATTATTTGGTTGCTTCTGCTTTAGCCGGGGTGGTTGCCCAAAGGTTAGTTAGAAAGATCTGTCCTTACTGCAAGGAAGAATATTTGCTACCGGTCGATTCTAGCCAGGCTATGTTCATGAGATTAAACAAAGAAGTGGTTTTATTTCGGGGACGAGGTTGTACCAAATGTGACAATACAGGTTATCTGGGTCGCATGGCTATTCATGAACTGTTGCCGGTAACAGGCAGGATAAGGAAATTGATTATGGAAAAAGCTTCTTCTGAAAGGATCAAACAGGCTGCAATTGCCGAAGGCATGATCTCTTTGAAGGATGATGGTATTATTAAAGCTTTGAAAGGATTAACAACTATTGATGAGGTCATGCGGGTAGCTAACATTGATTGATGGGTGGCTGGTAAATTAAATGAATATTTACGAAATTTTAACTGAAGCTGTTAAAAATGAAGTTTCCGATGTTCATCTCACTGTCGGCATACCTCCTGTTTTTAGAATCAATGGTTCGCTGTTTTCACAAAACAAATATCCCTCTTTAGCACCGGAAGATACGGAAAAACTTTTTTTAGAACTTAAGGGTGAAATTAACAGTTTAAAGGTAAAAGGAGAATTAGATTTTAGCTATTCTTTGACTGGTGTAGGTCGGTTTAGAATTAATGCTTTTTATCAAAAAGGATCAGTAAGTATAGTAGTTCGAATAATCAATTCCCGGATACTTACTTTAGAGCAATTAGGTTTACCACCTGTGCTAGTCGATTTTACTAGAAAAACGAGAGGTTTAATATTAGTGACAGGACCGGCTGGAAGCGGCAAAACTACAACACTGGCGGCTATGATTGATCAAATAAATTCTGACCGATCTTTACATATTTTAACACTTGAGGATCCTATTGAATATTTGCACTGGCACAAAAAAAGTATAGTCAATCAAAGAGAAATAGGAACAGATTCTCCAGGCTTTGCTTCAGCTTTGCGGGCGGCTTTACGCCAAGACCCGGATGTTATTTTAGTAGGAGAAATGCGGGATTTAGAGACAATTTCTACGGTTATTACAGCCGCCGAAACAGGTCACTTGGTTTTTACCAGCCTTCATACCTGCAGTGCAGTTCAAACTATTGATCGCATAATAGATGTTTTTCCCCCTCATCAACAACAGCAGATTCGAATTCAATTGGCGGATACTTTACAAGGCATTATTGCCCAGCAGTTACTACCTCGAGCTGATGGGAAAGGGAGAGTAGCTGCAATAGAAATTTTAATTTCTACACCGGCAATTAGAAATTTAATCAGGGAGGGGAAAACCTATCAGATTCAATCTTTGCTTCAAACCGGGACCAGATTTGGTATGCAGACTATGGAAACGGCTTTAAAAAAATTGCTTCAAACTGGTCAAATTACATATGAAGAGTATAGTAAACACCTAGAAGTTCAGAATAATTAATTTTATAAAATTATTATTTTTCTTTTGCCTTTTTTAGCAGGAAAAACTTGCGGCGGGAGTGTATTTTTTTGTTAAAATTTAGATATTTTGCTAGAAATTTAGAGGGAAAACCAGTAAAAGGATTTTTGAATGCAACAACTAAAGATGAAGCGATAAGCAAACTTCGGGAAAAGAAATTGATTATTATTTCGCTGGAAGAGATAAAAAGAAAAACGGATATTGTAGAAATCTTGGGAAAGAGAAAATTACCTGTCAAAGATTTAGCTATTTTTTGCCGTCAGTTTTCTACTATGTTAAGTGCCGGGTTACCTCTTCTTAACTGTTTAACTATTTTAAAAAAGCAGATTGAAAATAGCCAGTTTAAGAAGATTCTTGATATGGTTACTGAAACAGTTCAAAAAGGGGAGTCATTAGGCAATGCCTTTAGCCAGCATCAAGAAATCTCTGAGCTGGTGGTAAGGATGATCGATGTTGGTGAAGTTGGCGGTGTATTGGATGAAGTTTTATCTAGGCTTGCTACTTATTTAGAAAAAGAATACATTATCACTGAAAAAGTTAAGACAGCTATGATTTATCCTTTAATCGTTCTCGGGGTAGCTTTGTTTTCTCTTTTGCTTGTTATGATCTTTGTTATCCCCTCCTTTAAGCAGATATTGATCAACCTAGACATGGAAATGCCCCAATTGACCCGAATATTGATCAGCATAAATGACTGGTTGATTAATTATTGGTATATTTTTATATTTGCAAATATTTGCTTAGCAACTGGGCTTACAAGTTTACTTCAGACAGAAAAAGGTCAAATTTTTAAAGATAATTTCCTTTTAAAAATTCCGATATTTGGTAGTTTACATAAAAAAGTGCTTATTTCCCGCTTTACACGTACTTTGGGAACATTGTTAAAAAGCGGAGTACCAATTTTAACCGCTTTGGAAGTTGTAAAAAAGGTTGTAAGCAATAAGGTTGTTGCCGAAAAACTTAGCCAGGCTCAAGTAAACATCAGTAATGGGGAAAGTATGTCGGAAACTTTAGAGGAAAGCACGGTCTTTACACCTTTGCTAGTTCAAATGGTTGCTATTGGGGAGGAAACCGGCAGATTAGACGAGATGTTAGAAAAAGTAAGTGACTTTTACGATGGGGAAGTGGATAAAATGGCAAGTCGACTTTCAACTTTGCTCGAACCAATGCTGATTATATTCCTTGGGGGAATTATAGGCACCATAATTTTGGCTATCATGTTACCCATATTTAGAGTTATTGGCTCTATTTAGACTTTGCTCAAGCCAAGGAGGTGGAATCGATGCTAAAAACATTCAAGCAGCTATTAAAAACCGAACTAGGCTTTACAATGATTGAATTAATGATTGTGGTCGTGATTATTGGTGTCCTTGCAGCTATTGCCGTACCGGTTTATGCTGAAGCGGTTCAAAAAAGTAAAATTAGCAGGGCTCAGGCTGATTTAAGAGTTTTGGAAAGTGCTCTTGCAATTTACTATGCTGAAAACAATAGTTATCCTACCAAAGAGGAGGGGCTAGTTGCCTTAGTGGATGACTATATTAAAGAGGTTCCAAAAACGCCCTGGAATAGTGACAAGTATCAAGAAAATTATGCATACGATGGAAAAGGAAATGTCTATCTAGTAGGTACGAAAGAAAATGGCATAGGAGTTGGTAGGCAATTATATTCAACAGGTATAAAGGAAGCACCAAGTTCTTAATTTCCAGGGCAGGGTTTTTTCTCTGTCTTTATTTTTGTTTTGAGGTGTCTTATGTTTTATATTTCTATAATAATTTTTGGTTTTATCATCGGTATTTTTTTAAATGTTTGCATTACTCGTATTCCTAAAGGAGAATCTGTACTTAACTCTACTTTTTATTGTAAAGAATGCGGTCTGCAGCTTAAACTGCGAGATCTCATACCTGTCTTTAACTGGCTTGCGCTTAAAGTAAAATGTAAATATTGCGAGGCTGATATTTCCATCCAGAATACGTTGGTAGAACTGTTAACTGCAGCTCTTTTTGGCTTGGTTTACTTTTCAGTAGGTCCGTCTCCAGAAATTTTTCCAACCATGTTTTTGGTCTCTCTATTGATAGTTGTTAGCTTTATAGATTACAGGTACTTCCTTATTCCCAATAAAGTAATAATTGTTGGTTTTGTTTTAGGCTTTCTGAGCCATCTGGTATTTCCTACAATTACTTGGCAGAATATTGTTCTAGGATTTTTGGCCGGGGGAGGAGTTCTTTGGCTTTTGGCAATCCTAAGCAAAGGAGGACTTGGTGGAGGGGATATTAAGCTAGCTGCGCTAATTGGTTTTTATCTTGGATGGCGAAAAGTGCTGATTGCGCTCTTTTTAGGAGCTTTAACTGGTTCGGTGGTTGGTCTTGTACTAATCATAAGCAAAAAAATTACTAGTAAAGATCCTCTCCCTTTTGGACCATTTTTAAGCTTTGGCGTCTTTTTAAATATTTTATTTAGTAGATATTTCTTTCTTCTTAAATAATGTTTTAGTCAAATGGAACAAAGGCAAAAAATTGCCTTAACCGGAGGAATATTTGCCATGTTTAAGACCTTCATTGATGAAAAAGGGTTTACTTATTTAGAAGCTATGATTGTAGTAATTGTCTTCGGACTTTTTAGTGCAATGGCTTTGCCTGCTTTGGAAAACAGATTAGCTAAAGAACAGCTTAAAATGACAGCTCGTACTATTACAATGCACTTGAGAGAGCTTCAGCAGTTAGCAATTAGCCGGGAAGAAGCTCTTAAAATAATATTTACGCCGGGAAATTTTGATGATAGCACTGATTCGGAAAGTTATTACCGGGTGCTAAAGGGTACAAAAAAAATGGAACAAAAAACTTTACCTGATGGTGTTGTTATTGAGTATGTTACTTTCCGTGATGAAGTTAGCGATGGCACACTTACCTATAATACATTAATTTTTTACCCTTTAGGTACTGCCAGTCCTGGCCACATTAGGCTAACAAACCGTCAGGGTCACGCTTTTTACGTCATAGTCAATTCGGTAGGGAGGGTGAGGACTAGTGACGTTTCTCCCTAAGCATCAAAAAGCAGGAATTGGTGAACAAGGGTTTTCTTTTGTAGAGTTAATGATAGCAATAGTTATTATGGTCACAGCTCTCATTCCTTTGTTTTCCTTATTTGATTATGGCTTTCGGATGCAAACTCTCGGTGAGCAAGAGCAAATAGCTTTAAATTTAGCTCAGAGTAAGTTAGAGGAATTGTTGGCTGAATATTTCCTTAATGATCATAAACTGCTTGTACCGCAACGCTCTATTACTGAGGCGGTAATTCGGGGTCAAAAGTATATATTTCTAAGCATAATTGCAACTCCCAGAGGAAGTGTACAGGAAATGTCAGTTGAAGTTAGCTACAAAGCATTCAGCCGGACCAAAAATGTACGTTTGATTACAAGGGTGGTTGAATATTGATGAAGCTGTCGTTAGGAGAACAAGGGATAACTTTTCTTGAAACGATGATAGCTTTAGTGATTATTGGTTCACTTTTAATCGGCCTGTATGGACTTTTAGAAAGCGGAATGGCTATGTATCAAGCTAATGATGCCTATCTGGAGCTAATGCAGCAGATGAGGTTTGCTATGTTAACCTTGGGTAAAGATATACGCAGGGCTAATTCAATTAGTTTTAATGTTATAAAAAAGGAATTAACTATTAATTTTTCCAATGGGTCTAAAAAGTACGGCCTGGACAGAGAGGATGTTTATGGACCATCGGGTCTGTCTGGACAGCAGTTGTGGGGAACCACAAAAAATAATCCTTTAGCTAGTTATATTAGTGATTTTAATATTATACAAAAAGATAAATTAGTAACCGTCATTTTAGAAGCTAAAGTTCCGAAAGGTAAGATTTTAACTTTGCAAAGTAATTTTACTATGCGTAATTAAGGAGACAATATGGTTAATTATAAAAAATGCGAAAAAGGTTCCGCATTGTTTTTAAATTTGTTTATTTTGTTTATCCTCTTAACCTTCAGCTTTGCCATGACTGCTATGACTTCAACAGAAATTAGGATAGCTGGGAATAATGTAGAGGCTACTCAGGCTTTCTATCTTGCGGAAGCCGGTATTGCTGAAGCCATTAACCTGATATATTCAAATCCTAATGTATCTGGCACAATCATAGATAAAATGCCTATGGGCAATGGCTTAGTAACAGTGACCGGCTCTTGGTCTGGAAATGTTGTTACCCTAGAAGCTGTTGGAAAAGTTGGTGAAATTAAGCAGACAGTTAAGCAAAGTCTTCAGGTCATAGTCAGTGATTCGATCTTTGATCATGCCATTATCACTTTTGCCGATTCATATGGCTCTACTTGCAAACTATTTGATGATGTAAATATTACCGGTGATGGAATAATCGGAACTGAACTGGAGATAGACAATAATGTCATTGTAAAAGGAAATCTGTATACGAAGGAGAAACCTGTAAAAAATAACAGTTCAGTGCAGGTTATAGTAGTAGATGATTTAGATTTTCCACCATTTCCTCAGATTCCAGAATGGCAGAAGCCAAATAATCTAGGTCAACCCTGTGAATACGACAATGTAAATAGTGCCGAAGATTTTAAAACAGGCAACCAGTATTATGTAGCAAAAAGAGTTAACCTTAGAGATAGCCTAGTGCTTGATAATGTCTATATTGAATGTTCGTCTTTAAACCTAAGAGGCGAAAAATATTCCGGGATTACCTTTGTGGTTGACGGCCCTATTGATATTGAATCTAATAATACCAGTTTTGAAAATGTAAGTCTAATAGCTAAGGGCTCCATAACCGTTGAGGGTAAGACAACAGTACTTAAAAATATGTTAATTAACACAGCTGGAGATTTTAAAGTAAATGAAAAGGATAAGGCCGATTATCATGACATACAAATTTTTGCCCAGGGTAATGTTTTTTGTACCAATAGTATTAATGTTAAGTCAGGAATATTAATGTCTTCTCGTAACATTTATCTGGCTAATAATTTTGAACTTGAAGGTCATATTTTAGCCAAGGGAAAGTTAACTGCTAAAAATCATGTTAAAATAATTGGTTCGATGGGATTTGGCGAAGCGACATTAGAAAACAAAGTAGTACTTATCTATTCGAAAAACACAGGGGCACCAATTCCTAATACAGTTCCAAAAGGCATAGAGATAACAAAACTTATGTGGTCTGAGGGATAAAAAAGGTATAAAGAAAAGGTGGGATTAAGTGTTTCCAAAATTATCACAGTTTTTTAAAAAGTTTTGTCCTACAATCGGTATCGATTTAGGTTCAACCAGTATCAAAACCGTAGAAATAAAAGGCAGTTTGCCTAATTTACAACTAGTAAATGTTTATAAAACAGATTTTTCTTCGGCTGTAATGCAAAATGGGGAACTAATAGACAAAGAACTTGTAGTTAATGCACTTGAAGTTCTGGTAAACAAGTTTGCCTGGAAGGGTAAGCAGGTAGTTGCAAGTGCAGACGGACGAAGTTTGCTTATTCGCCATTTTAAAATGCCTGTTATGCCTGAAAGAGAACTGAAGGAAGCTCTTCGTTTTGAATTGGAAGCATACTTACCATTTGGTACTCAAGAGCTGGTAATTGATTACGCTAACCTTGGTCTTATAGCAGGGAAAAAACATAAACAATGTTTAATTCTAGTAGCTGCTATACCGAAAGCTATCGCCTTGGATTACTACGAAATATTTTCGGCTGTTGGTTTAGATTTGGTTGCTATAGATATCATTCCTTTAGCCTTACAAAGATCACTTGCTGTTCAGGAAAAAACCGGGGTGACAGCTTTTGCCGAGATTGGAACAGAAACAATTACTTTTTTTATTTTAGTCGATGGAAAAGTCAGCTTTATCAGAAATATCACTCTCAGTAGCAAATTGATCAGTAAAGAACGATTCTCTTATCAAGAACAAGCTGCTGCTTCCGGTAATTTATCTTTTAGGAGTGAAGGCAGAGAGTATGAACTGGAAATAAGCCGGGAGCTACGTCGGTCTTTTGATATGTGGTCTCAAAGTAATAATACAGGTATTTCTAAACTTGTTATAAGCGGTGAAATTTGTAGTTTGGCTGGCATAGAATTTCTTTTAAACAGGCAATTAGGAGTAGCTGTCGAGGTTGGAAAACCTCTTGCGGGATTGATAAAAGGTGAAAGACAAATTGATCCTGAATACGCAGTAGCAGCTGGTCTTGCTTTAAGAGAGGTGATAAACTAGTTGGCTTCTATTAATCTTTTACCTGAAGAAATGAGAAAAGATATACCAGCAGAATGGTTAACGGTTGGATTTAAGCTTGTTTTTCCAGGCTTCTTCTTTCTGATTGCTGGCTTTTGTTTAACTTTTACAATTTCAATTTATGTTCTCAAAATCCAAATTGCTAAACTCGATACAGAATTAATGAATTTGTCCCCACAAACCGTGCATGCCATAGAATTAGAAAAGGAAATCAGCCAGATTGAAGAGCAAATCGCAGCTTTACAAAATCTTGAAGCAAAACAAAGTTTTTGGCATGAATTATTAAGGGACATTAGCGGGCGAACTCCACTTAATTTGTGGTTAACGGGTTTTAGTGTCAGTTCTGATCTGGCCATCACTATCAATGGTCAAAGTCTGGATTTTAAATCTGTTAGCTTGTTCCTAAATCAGCTAAATCAATCTTCTTTTTTGACAGGAGCCCAACTAATAAAGATTGAGGCTATTACTATTGATGACAAAATTATTCATGGTTTTGAGTTTATGGCCAGACTTAGTAATGGAAGGCGTGAAAGATAGTGATTTCCAACCTTTCAATAAGGGAGAAAAAAATTTTATTGCTCTTATTTACTTTTTTCCTTTTTATCATATTTGTACAGTTTATGACCAAATTCGCCTTGCCTACTTATGCTTCAGTTAAACAGGATTTAAATTTAAAGCAACAAGAATTAGTCAAGGCCCATAGTTTGGCTGAAAAAATAGAACATTTAAATGTCAAAAAAGAAGAGCTTAACTTGCAACTAAGTAAGTTACTTAACAGATTCCAAATCAACTTAGAGGCGGATTATCCTTTGGCTTACTTAGATAATAAGGAGTTAGACTTAAAGCTGGATAGCATAAATCTTTATCCTATTAAAAAATCTGAGTATTATTCTAATTTGCAAATCGATATGAAACTAAGTGGAACTTATCTAAGTTTCTTAGCTTATCTGGAGAAAATAGAAAAGTTACCGGCGGTTGTAGAAGTAGTTTCACCTAACATTACAGTAAAGGAGGATGGGCTAGTTTATTGTGATTTTACTTTGAACATATACAGTGTAAATATGACTCCTATTTTGACCAATCTGACCAATAAAGAATTAGGTAAGATAGATTTATTTACACCCTTAGTTCAAGTTTTAACCTCAGTTGATGTAAACACTGATTTAGAACCGGAAGCAAGTAAAATTGTTGAGGACGTTTTAAGCCGAGATGATAAACTCGACGCTAACCTACTGCTTACCGAGCAAGATGAGGCTGAGAAAGAAGAAAGCCAGGAATGTAACATTAATTACAGTTTTCCAAGTAGATGAGAAGGAGAATTATTATGAGATCTAAAGGTATTAAGATGTTAGGCATTATAGTTATGATGTCGGCTTTTGTTTGCACATTTTTTTCTGTAGGTGCTTACGGTGCAGTTAAAAGCTCAACCAAAAACATTAAGGCTAGTTATCGGAATATACAAATTTATATCAATGGGAAAAAGCTTTCTAACAAGGTAGAACCTTTTATCTTAACTGACCAAGGGGTGACCATGGTTCCCCTCAGGTTAATAAGTGAAGCTTTAGGGCAAAAAGTTGTCTGGGATGATAAACTCTCCAGTATTTATATCGGTTCAATACCGGTTGATAAGTCTGCTTTTTCCGTTGAAAATAATACAGAACCAAAGTTGCTTGAAGAACTGCCTGTTCTCCGTAACGTAGGGCCTTTTTATGAGTTTAAATCACGAAATATTGTTATAGCCAGGCGGCAATTTAAAGATGGCATTGCTGTTGAATTAGAAAATGCTACTTCAGTAGCCGAAGTGGTCTTGGAACTTAAAGGTTATTATAGTTATTTAGAAGGATACATAGGTATTGATGATGAGACGAGAAATTCCTCGACAGGTTTTATCCTGAGTATTTATGGAGACGGTATCGAAAAAGCAAGAGAAGGACAAATCTTACCTTCTGATTACCCTCGTTATGTTAAAGTCGATGTTAAAGGAGTTAACCGGCTGACTATAAGAGTTGAGGGCCAGGATTGTGAAATCGGTGAATATGAGAGAGCTATAGCGGCTTTAGCGGACTTTAAATTTTATAAGTAGATAAAACCAAATTTTCTGCTTTACTACTGCAAGGAATAATCCTTTTTTTCTTGAATAATACTACAAAGAAATATAGCTAAAGAACTACATCGTTTGCTAAACGAGGTGAGATAATGTTAGATAAAAATGATTTACAGGAAGTATTAAAAATTGCCTTAAAAAACGGTGGAGATTTTGCGGAAATCTACCTGGAACGGAAAAAGACGACAAGTGTTGCTTGCGAAGCGAATAAAATTGAGAGGGTTGTCACAGGAAACGACGTTGGTGCAGGTATCAGGGTTATTACCGGTGAGAATACGCTATATGCTTTTACTAATGACTTGAGCAAAAAAGGATTGACGGATGTGGCCGAAGTGATCTCTCGTGCCACTCAAGGCGCCAAAAAAGACTTAACCATAGATTTGGTAAAATCTAAACCTGACGTTGACTTTTCTATTTTGAAACGCCCAGAGGAAGTTTCGATCGATAGTAAAGTCGAAGTGGTAGAAAAGACAAATAAGCTAGCTCGCTCAATTGATGAGAGAATTAAACAGGTAACAGTTGGTTATGGTGACGTAGTCCAAAAGGTAACCATAGCTAATTCTGAAGGAGTTTTTGTGGAAGACGAAAGAATTCGTACACGGTTAGTCGTAAATGCCGTAGCAGTTGAAAATGGGCAGATCCAAACAGGCTATGAGGCTGTTGGAGGGCATGCGGGTTTTGACTATTTGGAGATGAACCAGCCGGAAGATTTAGCTAGACAAGCAGTTGGAAGAGCATTACTAATGCTTGAAGCAAAACCGGCCCCTGCAGGAAAAATGCCTGTGGTGATGGCGGGTGAAGCTGGAGGCACCATGGTTCACGAAGCTTGTGGGCACGGTTTAGAAGCTGATTTGGTTCAAAAACAGTTATCCGTTTATAGGGGGAAAAAGGGCCAGCAAGTTGCTTCTGAATTAATAAGCGTAATCGATGATGGAACCATATGTCAAAAATACGGATCTTTTCGCTTTGATGATGAAGGAACTCCCTCACAAAAAACAGTCCTAATCGAGAACGGCGTTTTAAAGGGTTATATGTATGATTATTTAACGGCTAAAAAGGAAGGACATAAATCTACTGGCAATGGTCGAAGAGAGTCTTATCAAGATCGTCCAATTCCCCGCATGACTAATACTTATATTGCCCCAGGTAAAGATAAAGCTGAAGATATTATACGCGATACTAAAAAAGGTCTACTTGTTAAAAAAATGGGCGGTGGCCAGGTAAACACAACGACAGGTGACTTTGTTTTTGAAGTAACCGAAGGTTATCTTATCAAAAACGGAGAAATTACAATGCCTGTGAGGGGAGCAACCTTAACAGGTAACGGTCCTCAAGCTTTGACAATTGTTGATGCGGTCGGAGGAGATTTAGGCTTTGCCATTGGTACCTGTGGAAAAGATGGACAAGGGGTGCCGGTTTCTGACGCTCAGCCGACGCTTAGGATACCTGAGTTAATTGTTGGTGGCATTTTAGATTAAGGAGGATCAATGATGGACGCAGCTTATCTTGCTAAAGCGCAAATGGCAGTAGAATTAGCTCAATCTAAGGGAGCTAGTATGTCTGAAGCTTATGTTTCAACAGGCAAAGAAACAACTATTGAAATTAGCAATCAACAAGTAGAAGCGATGAAGATGGCCGAGGAGCATGGTATAGGAGTACGGGTCATTCATGACGGGCGGATCGGGTTTGCCTATAGTAGTGATTTAAGAGAATCCTCAATCAAAACTATAGTAGAACAGGCTATTGCTAATGCGGAGAAAACTCACAGTGATGAATATAATGTTTTACCTGAGAAAAGTACCTCATATCCAAATTTAGAGTTGGTTGATAAAACGATTTTAGAAGTGCCCATTGAAGCAAAAATTGCTTTAGCTAAAGAAATTGAAACTGCAGCAAGGACATTTGATAAGCGGGTAAAAATCACGGAAAGCACAAGCTATCAGGATTCAGTTTATAGCATCGCAATTTTTAATTCAAATGGAGTCTCAGCTTCTTATAGCGGGGCGTATTGCGGGGCTTATGCCTATTTGGTTGCGGAGGAAAATGGTGAAAGCCAAACAGGTTTTGATCTGGAGTATAGCTTAAGATATGAAAATATTAATCCAGTGAAAATTGGTCGGGAAGCAGCCCGCAAAGCTGTACGCATGCTGGGAGCTAAAGATATAGGAACACAGAAAGCAACAGTTGTTTTGGACCCTTATGTGGCCACTAATTTCCTAGGGGTTCTTGCTCCTGCTCTTTCAGCAGAAGCTGTGCAAAAAGGCAAGTCTGTTTTTGCCGGGAAAATAGGCAACAAAGTATCTTCATCGGTAATTACTGTCATAGATGATGGGGCACTTCCTGGCGCCGTAATGTCTTCACCCTTTGACGGAGAAGGAGTAGCCACTCAAGAGACGATCTTAATTAAAGATGGCGTCTTACATGGATTTCTGCATAACAGTTATACAGCTGCGAAGGAAGGAATTAAGTCTACAGGGAACGGCATACGGGGATCCTTTAAAGGTACGCCGGAAGTAGGAACAACCAATTTTTTTATTAAACCAGGCAATGTGACCCAGGAAGAACTGTTAAAAGATATTTCAAAAGGCCTCTATGTTACCGAAGTTATGGGGATGCATACTGCTAATCCGATCTCTGGAGATTTTTCCGTTGGCGCTGCTGGCATTTTAATTGAAAATGGTATTTTAACAACACCGGTAAGAGGCATAGCCATTGCAGGAAATATTATTGATCTATTAGAGTCAGTTGATTTGGTTGCTGACGACTTGACTTTCTTTGTAGGACGGGGAGCACCAACAATAAGAATTCCTCAAATGACTATTAGTGGTAGTTAAAAGAAATAAGCTCTATACTGGACTCAAATTTTGTGGTAAAATTCTACCAGATGTGCAAAAAAGGTGATATGCTTGAAGGTTTTAGTGTTGAATGGCCCCAATCTAAATCTACTAGGAAAAAGGGAACCAGATATCTATGGAAAGGCAACTTTAAGTGATCTGGAAAGTCAGTTGAAAAAAGTTGCTGGAAAATACCAAGCCGAGCTGGATTTTGTTCAAACTAATTCGGAAGGGAAAATAATTGATTATTTACATGCTGCCGAAGGGCGATATGATTATATCATTTTAAATCCTGGAGCCTATGGCCATTACAGCATAGCTATTCGAGATGCCATCAGTTCCATTTCAGTACCTGTTATTGAAGTTCATCTTTCCAATATTTATGCTCGGGAAGAGTTTCGTCACAAGTCAGTAATCGCTCCCGTAACAGTTGGTCAAATATGCGGTTTTGGTTTTAACAGTTATATCTTGGCTTTAATTGCTGCCATCCAACTTAAGGGGGGTGGCGTTCCTAATGATTAATGCCAGACTTGGCAAAATTCAAAATATAATTAAGTCCTCAGCAGGGGATGCTCTTTTAATCGTGAAGCCGGAAAATAGGTTATATGTATCTGGTTTTACCGGCACTTCTGCTTTTATTGTAATTACCGAGTCTGATGGCTATCTTTTGACGGATTTTCGTTATATCGAACAAGCTAGAAAACAAGCTTCCGGCTTTAAAGTCGTGGAACATGGTTCTAATTTTTTAAAATGTTTAAAGGAATGTTTAACTAAACAAAATGTAAAAACACTTTTGTTTGAAGAAGACTACATTACTTATGGCCAGTATCAAAGCTGGCAGAAGGGACTGGCTCCTATTAAACTTGAGCCAACTAAAAATATAGTTGAAGATTTAAGGATAATTAAAGATGAACAAGAAATAGAGCTTTTACAAAAAGCAGCTGAGATTGCAGACCTAAGTTTTCGCAAAGTCCTTAATTTAATTAAGCCGGGGATGCGCGAAAACGAAATTGCTTTGGAGTTAGAATATCAGATGCGAAGCCTGGGAGCGACAGGACCATCTTTCGAGACAATTATTGCTTCTGGAATGAGGTCTAGTTTACCTCATGGTGTTGCTTCAGAAAAAGTTTTGCAAGCTGGGGATCTGGTAGTTTTTGATTTTGGCGCTGTGTATCTGGGATACCATTCTGATATGAGTAGAACAATAATGATGGGAAAAGCTACTGTTGAGCAGAAAAAAATTTATGAAGCGGTATTAGAAGCTCAAACTTTGGCTTTAGAGGCAGTACGCTCAGGTATAACCGGTCACGATTTGGATGGTGTTGCCCGTAAACATTTGGCTAAATACGGTTATGATCGCTATTTTGGACATAGTCTAGGGCATGGAGTAGGTTTAGCTATTCATGAGGAACCAAAAGTATCACCCAATTCGATTGATCTAATACGCGCTGGTATGGCAATAACCATAGAACCAGGTGTGTATATTAATCAGCTAGGTGGAGTACGCATTGAGGATCTGGTAATCGTTACCGAAGATGGTTGTAAAAATTTAACGCGCACTCCTAAAGACTTAATAGAGCTATAGAAAAGTATATCTAAGGTGTAGGAGGTTATGTACTAATGATATCTACTAATGATTTTAAAACAGGCCTAACGATTGAGCTTGAGGGAGATGTGTATACTGTTGTAGAGTTCCAGCATGTTAAACCAGGTAAAGGATCAGCATTTGTTAGAACAAAGTTAAAAAATCGTCGTACTGGTGCGGTTGTAGAACGTACCTTCAGGGCAGGAGAGAAAGTGCCTAAAGCTCATATTGAGAAACGTCAAATGCAGTATTTATATAACGAAGGTGATATGTATACCTTCATGGATACTGAAAACTATGAGCAAATTGCTTTAAATGTTGATCAACTTGATGATGCAATGAAATATCTGAAAGAAAATATGAATATTGATATTCTGTTTTATCAAGGTAAACCTATGGGAGTTGAATTGCCCAACACTGTAGTCTTAAAAGTTATCGAAACAGAACCTGGTGTTAGGGGAGACACAGCAACAGGTGCTTCGAAAACAGCAAAGTTAGAAACAGGTGCTACTGTACTTGTACCACTTTTTGTTAATGTTGGCGATGAATTAATTATTGATACACGAACCGGAGAATATGTGCAAAGAGCTTAAGAAGATAGAAGGATTATGTTTATATCCCCTTATATAGGGAAATACTACGTTAAGAACTAAAGCTATATAAGGGGGTAATGAATATGCACGACTTGCGTAAAAAAGTAGCCTACTTGCAAGGCTTAATGGCCGGGTTAGGGAATACTTCCACAAATGAGGGCAGAATTCTCAACGAAATGTTAACAATATTAGATAATTTTGCAGATAACCTTCAAGAATTACAAGAAAACCAAGCTAGGCTGGAAAGTTATGTGGAAAATATTGATGAAGATCTATTAGACTTAGAAGATGAAGTGTATTATATGGATGACGATGATGAATTGGATGAGGATGACTTGGTTGAGGTCCAATGTCCTGATTGTCATGAAATTGTATATTTTGATGCAGATTTGTTAGATGAAGATGATATTATTGAGGTTACCTGTCCAAATTGTGATGCTGTTGTTTATACCAATGAAGAAGATGAGCATCATTTAGATTGCGACCATAATAATGATGGTGAAAATATCTAATAAGGAAAGTTATTTAATTTTTTAGTACAAGTTTCGTAAAGAAACTTGTACTTTTTTTTTTTGCATATTTTTGGACATTCTCTAATATCTTAGTACGGAAAGGAGGGTAAAAAGTGGCAGAAATTTTTAACGGAGAAAACGAAGGGCAGGAAAAGTTAAAGGAATTAACCCAAAGGTTTTTGCCACTAAGTATTCGGCAAATCTTGGACAACCTTTTGCCCAGTTACAAATCAATGTTGGAAGAAATTCGTTTAAGAAAAGGTAGACCCTTATTTTTAAGATTTCATGACTTTGAGAGTATGGTAAACAGTAAAGGAGAAGTAGTAACCAGCAACTATCAGGCATATCACCTGACAAATGATGATATAGATCGTACCATTCAGTTGATTAGTCAATCCTCACTTTATGCTTTAGAAGAAGAAATTCGCAATGGATATATAACCTTACCTGGAGGCCATCGGGTTGGCTTTGTAGGTCAGACCGTTTTAGATGGAGGCAAAGTCAAGACCATAAAGTATATCTCCAGCTTAAACATTCGCCTGGCCAGACAGGTATTTGGCTGTGCAACCAAACTTATGCCGCTACTATATAATCATTTAACATCTAAAGCTTATAACACCCTCATTGTTTCTCCTCCGAGATGCGGAAAAACAACTTTGCTAAGGGATATTGTGAGACAGTTTAGTTCAGGCTTTTTCTGTCAAGAAGGTAAAGTCAGGTTTAATGTAGGAGTGGTTGATGAACGTTCGGAAATAGCAGGTTGTTATTTAGGTATACCTCAAAATGATCTTGGTCCTACCACTGATGTTTTAGATGGTTGCCCTAAAGCCGAAGGAATGATTATGTTAGTTCGTTCTATGGCGCCCCAGATTGTAGCTACTGACGAAATTGGCAAGCCAGAAGATGTAAAGGCCGTTGAAGAAATGTTAAATTGTGGGGTCAGTGTAATAACGACAGCCCACGGTTCTTCTTTAGAGGATTTGGAAAATCGACCTATTTTAAAGCAATTGATCCAATCCAATGTTTTTGATCGCTATGTTTTTTTAGGAAGGACTTTTGGCCCGGGAACTATTGAAATGGTTTTGGATGGAAAAACAAAAAAGAATATACTTATAAGACCATTAAAAACTTCTGAAAAGGAGGTTAGGGTTTGCTAAAACTTTTAGGGGCTTTGCTGATAGTTGGAGCAAGTTCGATAAGTGGAATTTTAATTGCAAACAAGTACAGACAACGTCCTCTCGAATTGAGAAATTTGCGCAGCATGTTAAATCTATTGGAAACTGAAATAGTATTTACGTCTACACCGCTTCCTCTTGCTTTAGAAAAAATAGCAAAGCATGCTGATAGTAATATTGCTCAACTCTTTGCAAAAACACGAGATTATTTATTAACAGAAAACGGCATCACAGCCGATGAAGCTTGGCAAAGAGCTTTACATGATTTTATGCCGGAAAGTTACTTGATTGAAGAAGACCTAGGCATATTACAGAACTTTGGAATAGGTCTTGGTTGTTCTGATAGAAATGAGCAATTGAAAAATATCCAGCTTGTTCAGGAGCTGTTAAAACAGCAAGAGCTTAAAGCTGAGACCAACAGGTGTCAAAATGAACGGTTATGGAAAACGATGGGCTTTCTGACGGGTGTTGCCATTGTTTTATTAATCTATTAGGAGGTTAAATATGATTAGTTTAAGCGATATAAGTTTGATCTTCCAAATTGCAGGTTTGGCAATTATAACAACAATTTTTTACACCTTTTTAAAACAAGTCGGGAGAGAAGAATATGGTTTTTTAGCTGTTGTAGTGGCCATAGCTATAGTATTGATGCAAGTAGTTCCGGTAATCAGAGATTTATTTAGATCTGTAGAAGAGGTCTTCCGGCTTTATTAAGGAGCGAAAAAATATGAATATTATGCAAATCGTTGCTGTTGGTTTAATCACTACCGCTATTGTCGTTCTTTTAAGACAAAATAACGCTCATACCTATGCCTTATTGCTTAGCACGATAGCCGGGGTGATAATCTTTGCGGCTTTGATAAATAAAATTGGTTATGTTATTCAGGTATTTGAAGATTTAGCAGGGAGAGCAAACGTAAATCAATTTTATTTAGGAACAATTTTAAAAATAGTAGGGATAGCATACCTAGCCGAATTTGGCTCACAAGTTTGCAGGGATGCAGGAGAGGGATCAATTGCAGGACGGATAGAATTTGCAGGAAAGATCTTTATTATAGTCTTAGCAATTCCTATTGTTGCTGCAGTCCTGGAAAGTATTATTAGGCTTTTACCATGAGGTGCTGTATGAAAAGGAAAAACGTAACTATCATGCTAGCTTGCTTATTAGCAATATTGATAGTAACACCAGTTTCTGCGCAGGAACAAGGTGGCGATTTAATTCAAAAGCAGTTAGAAAGTATAGATCTTTCAGAAATCCAATCGTATTTATCGCAAATCGACCAAGACATAGGACAGTACATACCCGATCTAAATCTTAAAAATATACTAGACGACATCCAGACTGGCAAAGTTGACATCAGTGCTCAGGGAATAATCAATGGTCTAGGAAAATACCTTTTCCGTGAAATCCTTGTTCATTCTCGGCTGCTCGGTATCCTGACTATTTTGGCTGTTTTACATGCCATTTTAGAGAACATCCATTCAGCTTTTGAAAATGACAATTTACGGAAAATAACTTTTTGGGTATGCAGTTTAGCTCTTTACACCATAGCTTTAGGAAGTTTTACTTTATCGATGGGAATTGCCAGAGAAACAATTGACAAAATGGTCACATTTTTTAATTCTTTGGTACCAGTCTTAACTGCTTTAATTGTAGGAATAGGTCATGTGACAAGTGCAGCCATCTTAAGCCCTATAACTTTAGCAACTACAGCTTTCTTTGCCAATATCATTAATCAAATTGTCATGCCTTTAATCTATGTTTGTACAGTATTGTCTATTTTAGACCATATAACTCAAAACTTTAAAGTAAGTCATTTAGCTAAACTGAGCCGTGATGTCATCCTGGCAATTATCGGGCTTTCCCTAACGGTTTATACTGCTGTACTAAATGTTCAAGGAGTAGCTGCTAATGTCTCTGACGGTGTAGCGTTGGAAACTGCTAAATTTGCTACCGGGTCTTTCGTCCCTGTAGTAGGAAAATTCTTATCAGATGCATTAGAAGCTGTAGTAGGCACGTCCTTACTAATAAAAAACGCAGTTTCAACAATTGGTGTTCTTCTAATTGCTTTACTCTGCCTTTTCCCCTTATTAAAAATTTTATCCTTAGTAATTATTTACCGAATTGCAGCAGCTTTAGTCCAACCTTTTGGTGCCAAAGGTATTGCTGATACTTTACAGACAATTGGAAATTGTCTCCTCTTGGTTTTTGGCGCTGTAACTTCAATGGGAATAATGCTTTATATTGGTATTAGTATCTTAGTAAAAGTAGGCAGGCCTATTTAGTACAGAGGTGAAGGTATGGAGCAGCTTATTGAAGCAACCAGAAACATCGTCTTAATAATTTTCTTTGCAAGCGTCTTTGAAATGATTTTACCCAAATCTTCGTTGGGTAAATTTGTTCAGCTTATCATGGGCCTTTTTATCATAATTACGATTCTCACTCCCATAATGAATCTAAGCACAGAGAACTTTGAACTAAAAATCTTAACTCTGAGTAAAGCTGAACGAAGTTTGGTTGACCAAGGCTTCAAGAAAGGTTTAAATCTTCAAGCGGAAAGCCAGGTACTGGCCAAAGGAACGGTAATTGCTAATCTAGAACGGCAAATAGCTGCTATTGCTAATTTGGTTCCTGGTGTAGTTGCAGTAGAAGTCGAAGTTATCCCCGATCAGGATTTTGTAAAAACCGGTAGGATAGACAAAATATATATTCAAGTAAAACCGAAAAATGATGAAGAAGGTTCAGTAAAGATTGTTAAGATTAGCAATTCTTCTGAAAATAGAGACATTTTAACAAAATTTCCTGAGGAAACAGCCCAAAACATCAGAGAAACCGTAGCTAGTTTTTTTGGCTTCGATACCAGGATAATTGAAATCTTAGCTAGAGAAGAGGAGGAAAGACCATGAAATCATTATTTAGAAAAACTGATATAAAATATTTACCACTTTTAATTGCTGCTGTGCTCATAGGTATCGCTTTATTTCTTCCCTGGCAAGAAGATGGAGAAAAAGCGGTAAACACTGATTTAGTCCAGGAAAATAAAGAGATGGGACAACAGCTAATACACTCCGAAGACAGGCTTGACGCAATTGAGCTGGGCATAGAACAGAGGTTAGAAAACATCTTGAGTCAAATAAAAGGAGTAGGAGAAGTTAATGTCACTGTCTTCTTAGCGAGTGGACCTAAATATGATTATGCATTAAATGTCAGTACTATTGAAAAACAGATAGATGAGAAGGATCAAAATGGGGGCCTTAGGACAACTACGGAAGTTACCGAAGATGGACAATTAGTAATTGTAAGATCAGATAGGACGGGTGGAGAGGAGCCGGTTGTCGCACAAGAGTATAAGCCGGACATTCAAGGTGTGCTGGTGGTAGCTGAAGGAGCCGATAACTCGAAAGTTAAGGCCAATCTCTTGGCGGCTGTAACCACCATTTTAGACTTAGAAAGCCATAAGGTTAATATTCAAAGTAAAGAATAGAGGTGTTAAAAAATGACTATAGTTACAGATAAAAAAGTAGTGGCAAGTATATTGTTTGTACTGCTGTTAGCTTTCGTTTACATAGGTTATTATAGTGACAAGGATGAAGCGCTTCCCACTTCTTCGGAACAAGGGGAAACAGCCAGTGAGCTGACTGCAGGTCAAGTGGATGTTGAGCTGAACACTCCTCTTACTGAGGAACTTGGGTCAAATGCTCAATCAGCTGAAGATTATTTTTTGGAGTATCGGATTGACAGGGATAGAACACGCAGTCGCCAGATAGAGTTATTACAAAATATTGTAAACAATACAAATTCTTCCGCTAATGAAAGACAAGAAGCTCAACAGAAGATCCTTATCATTACCAATACCCTGGAACAAGAGCTTAAGCTTGAAAATATTATTAAAGCAAAGGGCTACGAAGACGCTATTCTATTTATTCAACCTTCTTCTGTTGTCGTTATAGTTAAAGGACAAAATTTTAATTCTACTGATGCAACGATTATTGGAGATCTGGTTGCAAAAACCACAGGTCATTCGCTAGAACAAATAACTATAATACCTAAGGCCTAAGCTGTTCTAGGCCTTTTTATTTTTTATACAGAAATTCTAATAAAATGCTAGAATTATACATTGTATATGCAATATTATTGATTGAATTAATACAGATATAGAGGTAGTATGTATCTAGGTGTGGTTAATAAAATTTTGTAAATGTCTGCATGAATGAAACAGATTAGACTTATTTGCTAGCTAATTTTTGATTATAATGTATACTTACTTTTCAATTGTTGCTTAACACACTTTTATTTGAATATAATTAAAGGTAATGTAAAAGATGCCGTTATCATTTATTTTTAAAATTACTTGGTTAGGAGGATATAGATGCATCCAATTAAGATAACAGATACCACACTCCGTGATGCTCATCAAAGCCTTTGGGCTACTAGAATGCATACGGAAGATATGATTCCGATCGCCGAAAAGCTTGATAATATTGGTTACCATTCCTTGGAAGTGTGGGGCGGCGCTACCTTTGATGTCTGTTTGCGTTATCTAGGCGAAGATCCTTGGGAACGACTAAGAACTTTAAAGAAATATATTAAGAAAACCCCGCTTCAGATGCTTCTAAGAGGACAGTCTCTGGTCGGTTATCAGCATTATCCCGATGACGTAGTAGATGCTTTTATTACTAGGTCGGTAGCTAATGGTATAGATATAATCCGTATTTTTGATGCGTTAAATGATTTACGCAATATGGAGGTTCCTATAAAAGTCGCTAAACGCGAGGGAGCTCATGTACAGGGCTCAGTAGTGTATACTATCAGCCCGGTACATACGATGGAACATTATTTAAATACAGCAATTGAGCTTGAAAACATGGGTGTGGATTCCATCTGTATTAAAGATATGGCCGGCTTACTTGATCCATTTAAAGCTTATGAGTTGGTTAAATTATTTAAAGAAAATTTACATGTTCCTGTTCAGCTTCATAGTCATTATATCGGTGGTTTAGCTGTAGGAGCATACCTTATGGCGGCCCAAGCAGGTGTGGATGCAATTGATACAGCTACTGTACCTCTGGCTTTTGGTGCCTCTCAACCACCGGTAGAAACAATAGTAAGGGCTTTAGCTGATACACCTTACGATACCGGATTAAAGATGAACGAGCTCTTTGAAGTTGCTAAATACTTTGAAGAATTGCGTAAGCGTCTTGGCTATGAAAGAGGAGTAACTAGGATCACTGATATGTGGGTGTTCCAGCATCAAGTGCCCGGTGGAATGATCTCTAATTTAGTAAGCCAATTGAGAGAACAAAAAGCTGCCCATCGGTTGGAAGAGGTACTGCAGGAAATACCTAAAGTCCGAAAAGATCTTGGCTATCCTCCTCTAGTGACTCCAACAAGCCAGATTGTTGGGACCCAAGCTGTTTTGAATGTTTTGGCAGGAGAACGCTATAAGCTGGTTCCCGGTGAAGTTAAGGCTTATGTAAAAGGATTGTACGGAAGACCGCCTGCTCCAATTGATCCAGAGGTTCAGAAGTTGATAATCGGAGATGAAATTCCCATCAAAGAACGCCCGGCAGATCTATTGGAACCGAGGATGGAAAAGGCGAAAGAAGAAATTTCATATCTAACAGACGATATAGACGATATCATTTCTTATGCATTATTCCCCCAGATTGCCAAAAAGTTTTTTGAAGATAGACAAAAAGGTATCGTAAGAAGAGAAACCCATATTGATGAGAAAAAAGCAGCAAAAAAAGCTAGGGAAGAAGATATTAAAAATATTGGTAGTACGAAAGGAGCCACCGAGATGGAAATACGGGATATTAAGGAGTTGATCAAAGCTGTAGACTCCTCCAACATAGCTGAATTAAATTTAGAATTAGATGGGATTAAGCTTCAAATTAGACGAGGCGTAGCTGAACAAAACACTGTAAACCCAATGTCAAGTTGTGCTTCTCCAGAAGTTAAATCTACGGATGAACCATCGGTTAAGAAAGAAGAAGAAATACCAGAAGAAAAATGCTGTGTAGTAAAATCACCCATGGTTGGCACTTTTTATGCTGCACCTTCTCCTGACGCACCACCTTTTGTGCAAGTTGGCGATATAGTGAAAAAAGGACAAACCTTATGTATCATAGAAGCAATGAAGTTGATGAATGAGATAGAAGCTGAGGTAAGTGGTAAAGTCGTAAAAATATTAGCCAATAATGCTGAACCCGTTGAATACGGTCAAGAATTGTTTGTAATAGCAGAGGTGTAAAATGTTTAACAAAATCTTGATAGCTAACAGAGGAGAAATTGCCCTGCGTGTCATGCGCGCCTGCAGGGAAATGGGAATAAAGACAGTAGCTGTTTTTTCAGAAGCAGATAAAGCAAGTGCTCACGTAAGTTTTGCTGATGAAGCAATTTGTATCGGCCCGGCACCTTCTAATCGTAGTTATTTAAATATACCTAATATCATCAGTGCAGCAAAAGTAAGCGGTGCTGAAGCTATTCATCCTGGTTACGGTTTTTTAGCTGAAAATGCAAGCTTTGCTGAAATGTGTGAAGAAGCCGGTATTGTTTTTATCGGGCCTTCGGCCTATGCTATGGAGACTATGGGTGCAAAAGCCAAAGCCCGTGAAACAATGATTAAGGCGGGTGTACCTGTCGTGCCTGGTTCTGAGGGCATTATAACGAGCGAAGAAGAGGCAATTGCCGTAGCCAAAAAAATCGGTTACCCAGTTATAGTTAAAGCTTCCGCTGGCGGTGGCGGGAGAGGAATGAGGGTTGCTGAAGATGATGCGTCGTTAAAACAAGCTTTTCAAATGGCAAAAAGTGAGGCTGAATCGGCTTTTGGAGATTCCCGCGTTTATATAGAAAAATTTATTGAAGAACCTAAACACATAGAGATTCAAGTATTAGCTGATAAATACGGTAACGCCATCTACTTAGGCGAGAGGGATTGTTCTTTACAAAGGAGACATCAAAAACTTTTAGAAGAAGCTCCTTCTGCAGCAGTTTCTCCTGAATTAAGACGGAAAATGGGGGAAATTGCAGTTCGGGCTGCTCAGGCAGTTAAGTACCATAGCGCTGGCACAGTTGAGTTTTTACTTGATAAGCATGGAAACTTTTATTTTATGGAAATGAATACTAGGATTCAGGTAGAACATCCGATAACTGAGATGGTTACCGGTGTAGATTTGCTTAAGGAACAAATTCGAATTGCAGCAGGAGAACCTCTCGGCTATAAGCAAGAAGATATAAAAATTAGCGGCTGGGCCATTGAGTGCCGGATTAACGCTGAAGATCCAGAGCATAACTTTAGACCGTCTCCGGGGATAATTACGTCCTATCATGTTCCTGGAGGCTTTGGCGTTCGAGTGGAAAGCGCTGTTTATCAAGGGTATGCCATTCCACCTTACTATGATTCCATGATTGGAAAACTTATTGTTTGGGCTCCTAGCCGTGAAGAAGCTATTCAAAAGATGAAATGCGCTTTACAGGAATATAAAATTGAAGGTATAAAAACTACAATTCCTTTTCATCTAAAGGTACTTGATAATGAGTATTTTAGGAAGGGTGAGGTCTTCACTAACTTTATTGTGTCTAAAATGGGTATTGAATAATTTTCAAATCTTAAGCCAACGTTGTTTAAAATATGCTGGTTTGGTATAATATACTAGGTAGTTTTCCTAATAAAAAACTACCTTATCTTTTTTTAGGGAGGAGAAAAAATGAGTGAACATAATTTAGAAACAGGCCAAAGCCAAATTGGTTCAATACGCATTGCTGACGAAGTAGTTGCAATTATTGCTGGTTTAGCAGCTACTGAAGTAAAAGGTGTTGCAGGAATGAGCGGTGGATTAGCCGGAGGCATTGCTGAAATGCTTGGTCGGAAAAATCTCTCCAAAGGTGTAAAAGTACAGGTTGGAGAAAAAGAAGCCGCTATTGACTTATATGTAGTTATTGAGTACGGAACAAACATTCCTGAAATCTCTACTGAAGTACAAAAAAATGTAAAAAGAGCTATCGAAAATATGACAGGATTAACCGTTGTTGAAGTCAATGTTCACGTACAAGGCGTTATCTTTAGTAATATGGAGACGAATCAGGAAGAGGAAAAAAGAGTAAAATAAGGGTTGGTGAATATGAAAGCGTATGAAAGAGCAACCATAGCTTTATACTCTTTGTTAATCTTAACTGCTGCCGTATGTACTATAGCTGTTACGATTAACCCATTCCTGTTAGATGTAGTCTCAAATTACCTGTTTACTGATACAGGTAAAATAATAGCTGCTGCTATTGGATTCATATTGTTTATTTTAAGTTTTAAAACCTTGATTGATTCTTTCAGCAAAAAAGTGCCAAGTTTGGCTTCTATTCAAACAACTGACTTAGGAACGGTAAATATTACCGTAACTGCTTTGGAACACCTGGTTGTCAAAGCAGCTAAGCAGATTAAAGAAATTAAGGAAATTAAACCCCGTGTCAAACCCCTGGCCAATGGAATTGCGATTTATTTGAACGCTACGGTTAGTACGGAAAGTAACTTGCCTTTTGTGACCAGAGAGTTACAGGATACTGTTAAAGGTTATATTGAGCAAATTGCAGGTATAAATGTCTTAGAAGTAAAGGTATTGGTAAATTACATTAGCCAGGAAAGTAAGCTTCGTGTCGAATAATAGGGGTGAAATAAATGGAATGGGATAAACTATTAAGTGAGCTTCTAAAATATCACCGTGGTAAACTCGTGGGCATTTTATTAGGTTTGCTTTTTGGTTTATTGACAGCTTTTTTAGGCTTTTGGCGAACGCTGTTTATAGGGATTTGCATCTTAATAGGGTACATAATCGGAAAAAAAATTGATGAGCATAAGAGCTTGAAAAAATTACTGGAAAGATTTTTTGAAGATTAATCTACTGGGGTGGCTATAGATTGGGTAGAAGGTTAGCTCGCGAGAAAGCTATGCAAGTCATGTTTCAGATCGACGTAGGAAAAACGGACAAACAAATTGCCCTCCAAAATGTTTTAACCGAAGGTAACCTTTCAGAAAAAGATAAAGAATACATCTGTAATTTAGTTGATAAGCTATGTGCAGTTTTGGGGGAAATTGACGAACATATACGCAGTTTGGCAATTGATTGGGAGCTGGAAAGACTAGCAAATGTCGATCGTAATGTCTTAAGAATCGCCATGTTTGAAATGAAGTATTTGGCTGATGAGATCCCATGGGTAGTATCGATTAACGAAGCAGTTGAACTGGCTAAAAAGTTTAGTACCGCTGAAAGTAGTAAATATGTAAATGGTATTTTAGATCGTTTTAAAAAGCAACTTGAGCAGCAAAAAGTCGGTGAATAATATGCTTCTTTTCCTTGGAATAGATACAAGTTGTTATACCACATCTGTTGCGGTGGTTAATAGCCAAAAACAGTTAATCAAGGAACACCGCCAATTGTTGCATGTGCCTCTTGCCCAAAAAGGCCTGCAACAATCTTCGGCGGTGTTTCAGCATGTTCAAATTCTTCCTGCTTTATTAGAAAAGGTTTTGACAGAGCTTAACCCTCAGGATTTGAAAGCGGTTATTTGCTCTACCAAACCTAGACCTTACGAAAAATCCTATATGCCAGTCTTTACTGTCGGAGCAGGTTTCGGTAGAGTATTAGCCAATAGTTTACGAATTCCTTTCCTTACTACTTCACATCAAGAAGGACATCTGATGGCAGGTATCTGGTCTAGCGGAGCAGAGTTACCTGAAAAATTTTTAGCTGTCCACCTGTCAGGTGGAACCTCAGAATTATTATTAATCAAGAGAGCATATCATAAAGAATCCTTTTTTGAAGAAAAATTATTAGGAGGCACAACCGATTTACATGCCGGGCAACTGGTTGATCGTATCGGCGTTGCCTTAGGGTTGCCTTTTCCTGCTGGTCCTTATTTGGAAAATCTAGCACGCCAGTCGAGTAGAAGTTTAACCATACCGTCCTCCGTCAACAAATATGATTTTAGTTTTTCCGGAGCTGAAACCAGGTTGAAAAAGTACTTGGCTGACAAGGTTGCTCCGGGCGAAATTGCTAATGCAGTAGAAAATTGTATAGCTAAAACCGTTGAAAAGGTTGTACGTCGAGCAGTGGAAGAATATAAAATTCAAGATGTTTTAATAGTGGGCGGTGTAGCCAAAAATGAATATATACGATCCAGGCTTAAGACAAGATTGGAACATCCGGCTGTTGGGGCACGCTTGTTTTTTGCCGAGAGTAAATTTAGTTCCGATAATGCCGTCGGAGTTGCTTTGCTAGGAACCTATCTCCAAAAAAATCAAATTTAATTTGTGCTAGATTTTTTAAATTGTACCACATTTTTTTAGAGGAAAACGAAGGATTCCTGGCTATCAAAAACGAATAATTAATTAATAATATTTAATTTATTTTAATTTAATTAAGATTTGGGAGGGCTTAGTGTGTACAAAATTGTTGACAAAAAGCAGTTGGCTCCCAGCATCGTTCTAATGGACATTGCAGCACCCAAAGTAGCAGCTAAGGCAAAAGCTGGGCAATTTATTATCTTACGTGTAGATGAGGAAGGTGAAAGAATACCATTAACCATTGCCGATTATAATGTTGAAAAAGGCACTGTAACCATCATTTTTCAAGAAGTTGGATACTCAACTAGAAAATTGGCTCAACTGAATAAAGACGATTACCTTGCTGATTTCGTCGGGCCACTAGGTCAGCCATCAGAGATAGAAAATTACGGTACTGTGGTCTGTGTCGGTGGTGGTGTTGGAGTAGCTCCAATTTATCCAATAGCTAGGGCTTTGAAAGAAGCCGGTAACGAAGTTATCTCAATTATAGGAGCTAGAAGTAAAGATCTGCTAATTTTGGAAGATGAAATGAAAAATGCCAGCTCAAAGCTCTTAGTAGCAACAGATGATGGCTCTTACGGCCATAAAGGATTTGTAACTGATCTTTTGAAAGAAGTTCTGGATAGCAGAAAGGACATTTCCAGGGTATGGGGAATTGGCCCTGTTGTTATGATGCGTGCAGTCTCAAATACTACAAGGCCCTATGGTGTTCATACTATTGTCAGCATGAATCCTATTATGGTTGACGGTACCGGAATGTGTGGAGCATGCCGGGTAAGTGTTGGAAACGAAACAAAATTTGCCTGTGTAGATGGGCCTGAATTTGATGGACATTTAGTGGATTGGGACCTGGCTCTCAGAAGAATGGCCATGTTTAAAAAGGAAGAAGAAATTGCTAACAATATCCATAAATGTGGAGGCGAATGCAAATGCCACTAAATCTAAATAAAGTTCCAATGCCTGCCCAAAAACCGGCTGAAAGAATCAAAAATTTTAAAGAAGTTGCCCTAGGCTTTGATGCTGATATGGCGGTCAAAGAAGCATCACGGTGCCTTCAATGTAAAAAGCCTGGGTGTGTTAGCGGTTGCCCGGTAAATGTTGATATTCCTGATTTTATAAAATTGATTACAGAAGGCGACTTCTTAGGAGCTGCTAATAAAATTAAAGAAAAAAATAACCTTCCGGCAATTTGCGGAAGAGTATGTCCGCAAGAAAATCAGTGTGAAAAGAATTGTATTCTAGCAAAGAAAGGTGCCTCGATCGGTATTGGCCGTTTAGAACGCTTTGCTGCAGATTATCAATTGGCTACAAATAGCAATAAACCTGTTAAAGCAAAAAGCACCGGGAAAAAAGTCGCAGTGATTGGAGCTGGCCCGTCCGGACTTACCTGTGCTGCTGATTTAGCAAAAATGGGACATGCAGTAACAATCTTTGAAGCCTTACATGTTCCCGGCGGCGTATTAATGTATGGAATTCCTGAATTTCGTCTGCCGAAAAAAATTGTACAAGCCGAAATAGACTTAATTAAAGAATTAGGTGTAGATATTGAAGTTAACTCTGTGGTCGGAAAATTAGTTTCTGTGGATGAATTGTTAGCATCCGGCTACGATGCCGTCTTTATCGGAACCGGCGCAGGGTTACCATATTTTATGAATATTCCTGGGGAAAACTTTAATGGGGTATATTCCGCTAACGAGTTTTTAACCAGGACTAATTTAATGAAAGCATATGATTTTCCTAACGCAGCTACACCAATTCACGTTGGAGAGAGAGTTGCAGTTATTGGGGCCGGAAATGTCGCAATGGATGCTGCAAGAACAGCCTTAAGATTAGGTGCAAAAGAATCTTATATTGTTTACCGCAGATCAATGGAAGAAATACCAGCTCGTCATGAAGAATTAGAACACGCCATTGAAGAAGGTGTACAATTAAAATTACTGACCAGTCCGGTAGAAGTCTTAGGTAACGAAGAAGATTGGGTTACCGGGCTGAAATGTATAAAATACGAATTAGGTGAGCCCGATGAAAGCGGTAGAAGAAAGCCTGTACCTATTAAGGGTTCCGAGTATATTTTTGAAGTAGACACTGTGGTCATGGCAATAGGTCAAGGGCCAAATCCACTGGTCCTAAAAACTACTCCCGGTCTAGAACTCAATAAAAAAGGAAATATTGTAGCTGATGAAGACGGCAGAACTTCCAAACCTGGCGTATTTGCCGGAGGAGATATCGTTACCGGTGCTGCCACTGTAATTTTGGCCATGGGAGCAGGTAAAAAAGCAGCTAAAGCTATAGACGCTTACCTTTCTGCTAAGTAGAATAATTTAAAGGAAAGTAGCAAATTGCTTTCAGTTATAATTATTTATGCTCAAATATACTAATATGAAAAGGAGATGAAGCAAAATGGCAAATATTATTGACGGAAAAGCGATAGCAGCACAAATTAGAGAAGAAGTTAAAGCAGAAGCCGAAAAGTTTCGTAGTGAAGGTATTATTCCGAAACTTGCGGTTATCTTAGTCGGCGATGACCCGGCTTCAGTTGTTTATGCTCAGTCTAAACAAAAAGCAGCCAATAAGCTTTCTATTGACTTTGAATTATTTAAATTAGATGCTTCAACGCCTGAAGCTGAGGTTTTGGCTTTAATTGAAAAGCTTAACCATGACCCGAGCATTCATGGCATTATGGTCGAACTGCCTCTTCCTAAACATATTTCTAAAGAAAAGATCATGAGCGCCGTTGATCCGAAGAAAGACGTTGATGGTGTACATCCTATTAACAGAGGTTATATTTTAAGTGGACAAGAAGGTTTATTTCCCGCTACACCGGAAAGCTGTATCGAAATCATGCTGAGAAGTGGTGTAGAAATTGCCGGAAAGCATGCGGTCATAGTCGGTCGTGGTGAAACTGTTGGTAAGCCTTTAGTATTCTTGTTGTTAAAACACAATCCGACTATTACAATCTGTCACTCCAGAACTCCTGACTTAGGCCAATTTACTAGGCAAGCAGACATTGTCATAGCTGCAGTAGGAAAAGCAAAATTGATCAAAGCTGATATGATTAAACCTGGAGCAGTAGTAGTCGACGCTGGAATTAACGAATGTGAAGGCGGTATTTGTGGCGATGTGGATTTTGATTCGGTGAAAGAAGTTGCTGGTGCTATTACTCCTGTTCCTGGTGGTGTTGGGTCATTAACCACAGCGTTACTGTTTAGAAACGTGTTAAAAGGCCTTAAAATGCAGCTTAAGAAATAGGGGTTAGGAGGATATTTTTAAGATGAGCGAAATGTTTGATAAATCTTTTAGAAAAATATTAGACGAATCTGCTTCTAGCGCACCTACACCGGGTGGCGGCAGTGTGTCTGCTATGGTAGGTTGTTTGGGAACAGCCATGGTTGCAATGGTAGGTAATTTAACTGTTGGCAAAGAAAAATATAAAGACTATGAAGCTCAGGTAAAAGTAATTTTAGACAAAGCTTATGCTGCCATTTCAAAATTAGAAAAATTAGTAGATGAGGATATGGCTGCTTTTGGCTATTTCATGGATGTACTGAAAATGCCTAAAGAAACAGAAGAACAAAAGAAAGACAGAGCTGAAAAAATGCAAATAGCTCTGAAAAAGGCTACAGATACACCTCTTGAGATTGCCAGGGTTTGTCTTGATGCCTTAAAAATAGCTGAAGAACTTTCCACCATCGGCAACAAAGGTGCAATCAGCGATGTAGGTGTTGGAGCTTATGTGGCAGAGGCAGCCTTAAACAGCGTTTTATTAAGTGTAGACATTAATGTGCCTAGTATTAAAGATACGGAATATGTGGCTAAAGTTAATGCTGAGAAGGAGCAGCTTATTGCTGAAGCTAAGTCTTTACGAGAAAAAGCTGTAAGTCAAGTTCAAGAAAGGATGAAATAATGTTTTCCACTGCCCGTTGTTTAACAGTGTCCCAAGTTAACTCTTATTTAAAAAATTTGTTAGAGACAGATCAATTGTTAAGCAACGTTTGGGTAAAGGGAGAAATAACAAACTTTAAGCAGGCCGTCTCAGGTCATCTCTATTTTAGCCTAAAAGACAACGCCGCTGCTTTGAAGTGTGTTATGTTCAGTTCTGCTGCCCAAAGACTGTTATTTAAACTTGAAAACGGTATGGAAGTAATGGCCCAGGGATATATTTCTATTTACACTAAAGATGGTCAATGCCAGTTATATGTTCAAGAAGTACATACCATGGGTCTAGGTGATCTACATCTTGCTTTCGAACAGTTGAAAAAAAAGCTCGAAGCTGAAGGTTTATTTGAAACGAACCACAAACGTACAATACCGATTTTGCCTAGCAAAATCGGTATTGTTACTTCAACAGCCGGTGCAGTTTTACATGATATAATAACCATTGCAAAGCGAAGAAACCCGGCTGTCGCTTTGATTATCGCTCCCACTTCCGTACAAGGGGTTGAGGCACCGGGAGAAATTGTTAATGCCCTTGAATGCTTAAATCAGCTTGGCGGTTTGGATGTGATTATTGTTGCCCGTGGTGGTGGGTCTTTGGAAGAATTATGGGCTTTTAACACCGAAGAAGTTGCACGGGCAATCTACGCTTCAAAAATTCCTGTCGTTTCAGCTGTTGGACATGAAACTGATGTAACAATAGCCGACTTAGTTGCAGATCTACGAGCTCCAACACCTTCGGCTGCTGCTGAACTTGTTATTCCTAACCGTCAGGAATTGCAGGAAATATTACACAAACAGGCTATGAAACTATATCATAAATTAGAAAGTATCATTGAAACAAATAAATTAAAGATTGGTTATCTCACTAAAAGTAGAGTAATGCGCAACCCCTTAGTTAATTTAGACCAATACAAGCAATTTCTAGATTATTCTAATTCGCGCCTGGAAAGAATAATTAGCAACCAAATAGCTCAATATCAAAAAGAATTACAAAAATATGCCAAGCAGTTGGACGCTTTAAGTCCTTTAGCAATAATTCAAAGAGGTTATGCCCTTTGTAAAACAAAGGGGGGAAGCTATATTTACAAAACTTCTCAGGTTGAGTTGGAAGATGAATTAAAGATCTTATTGCAGGATGGTTGTCTTGAGTGCAAAGTCCTAGGCAAGGAGAGATTAAAATGAAAGAACAATTTGATTCGGAAAACGGGCAAATAACCTTTGAACAGGCTATCGAACAGTTGGAAGGCATTGTACAGACCTTAGAAAACGGTAATACTAGTTTAGAAGAATCTTTACAGCTATTTGAGAAAGGCATTAATCTAATTAATTATTGTCAGAAAAAAATAGCAAAGGCTGAACAGAAAATCTCCGTTCTAGTACAGAAAAATGAAGGGGTCTTTTTGGAACCATATTCAAATGAGGAATTAGAAGAATGAATATTGAAAATTATTTAAAAGAAAGAAAACAGCTTATTGATGAAGCTTTAGATAAATATTTGCCTGGTAGTGATGAATATCCTGCCATAATACACCAAGCAATGCGTCATAGCATTTTTGCAGGAGGCAAAAGATTAAGGCCGATTTTAACTTTAGCTGCTTGTGAAGTTGTAGGCGGGAGTGTAGAGGTGGCCTTGCCCACTGCTTGTGCGATTGAATGCATCCACACTTATTCCCTGATTCACGATGATCTTCCATGTATGGATGATGATGACCTGAGAAGAGGAATCCCAACTTGTCACAAAGTTTTCGGGGAAGGAATAGCAGTTTTGGCCGGAGACGCCTTATTAACCTTTGCTTTTCAATTGTTGGCCATGAATTGTGAACTGACGCAAGTTCCTCCTCCAAATGCTGTCAAAATCATTGCCGAAGTAAGTAAAGCCTGTGGTACTTTTGGCTTGATTGGCGGACAGGTTATTGATTTAGAATCTGAAAATACGGTAGTCAGTCTTGATACCTTGAAATATATTCATCAGCATAAAACAGGATCCTTAATAACAACCTCAATTCGAACCGGTGCTATACTAGGCAATGCTAATTTTGAAGAGCTTAAATTATTAACGGAATACGGAAAACTCGTAGGTTTGGCATTTCAAATTACCGATGATATACTTGATATCGAGGGAGATTTAGAGCATTTAGGAAAAACTCCTGGCAAGGACTTTAAACATAAAAAAGCAACTTTTCCTGCATTGTATGGCTTAGATCAATCCAAAAAAATGGCGGAGAGTTATTTAAACAATGCTATAAGTATAATCCAACCTTTTAAAGAAAAAGGGCAGGTACTAGCTGAGATTGCTAAATGTGTTCTGCAAAGGGATAGGTAATTTTCCCTCTTGATATAGGGTCTAATAAAGTTTATAATAATCCTTTGTATAGTTTGGTGGCGCAGTATTCTAGTCAGGGCTGTTAATTTTGAAGGCGGGCCTAAAAATCCGTCGTGGGCACAGCGATGAAGTTCCTGGTAATGGCTTTCGACGCCCAGTCGGGGGTTGTTGCTGGGAGTTAAGGGGGAGAGGGCGATCTACAATGGCATGTAGGCGTTGACCCTGCCCCCGTGGAGACCCATGTGCGTGAATAAACTGGAGAAGTGAAATTACGGCATGGGATAGAAACCTGCAAGTTGGTACTAAGGCGTGCTGGCTGCAGTGTAGCCTGCCTTGAGTGGTGTTGGTGAATCTTAGCAAAAATTACTAAAAGGTTTAGGGCCAAAAGCTTTTTAGTAAGCTGGTGAAACCAATACTGCAAAAGAGGCTAGAAATTAATCAGCTCTGTTGAGGAAAACTCCTAGACTGTTTGTAAAAAGGCTTATATAGGATTAAAGTGTGAACTAAGTGGTAATCTAGCCCTGAACACGGCGACGTTTCAGAATAATTTTTAAAGGGTAACCGCTGTTTGGTGACAAACAGTAAATTATTGGGAAATCCTGCTAGACCTAAGTCACAGAGTTTACTATATAAGCTGCCACCAACTACATAATCCTGTTCGGAGGAATAGAATTGGGACATCCAAGAGATAATACTTTTACTGCAGTTAAGCGTGCAATTATTGTTGGTTTAATTGCTTTTTTTTTAGCAGTCAGTATTGGTTTAGGGTCGCAAAGTCTATTAGAAAATATCTCTGTAACAGCCATAGCTTTTTCATTATTACTCATAATTATACTGGTGGGAATAGTTTTTGATATCGTCGGTACTGCAGTAACAGCTGCTGATGAGGTCCCCTTTCATTCTAAAGCTGCACGTAAATTGCCAGGTGCAAAACATGCAATTCTCCTGGTAAAAAACGCTGATAAAGTTGCTAATTTTTGTAACGATGTGGTCGGTGACGTAAGTTCATCTTTGAGTGGTGCCATTGGGGCAACTATATTAAATAATGTAATAAACAGCCACCAAAATAATATGTCTTGGCTTGGAAGTACGCTAATGACAGGCTTTATTGCTGCTTTGACAGTGGGTGGCAAGGCTTATGGGAAACATATAGCGATTCATGAGGCCAATCAAATTATTTTTCAGGTTGGAAAATTATTTTATTGGTTAGAGCGGAAAATGGGTATTAAGGTTTTAAAGGCTCCACCAAGAAAGGAAAGAAAAAATGCCTAATTTCACTATCTCACCTAAAACCTTAAACGGGGCAAGCCCTGAAGAACTTAGAAAAATAGCGGACAAAATAAGGTCTGTAATCATAAAAACTGTTGCACAGACAGGAGGTCATTTAGCGCCAAGTCTTGGTGTAGTTGAGCTTACGGTGGCTTTACATAGTGTATTTGAAAGTCCCAAAGATAAAATTATTTGGGATGTAGGACATCAAACTTATGCTCATAAGATTATTACCGGGCGTTTGGAACAGTTTCATTCCTTGCGCCAGTATGGAGGCTTGAGCGGTTTTCCGAAACGTTCGGAAAGTTGCCATGACATCTTTGAAACTGGCCACAGTAGTACTTCCATCTCTGCCGCATTAGGAATGGCTTTAGCTAGAGATTTAAGACATGAAGATTATCAGGTCATAGCGGTAATCGGCGATGGTGCTTTAACAGGCGGTATGGCCTTAGAGGCTTTAAACCATGCTGGTCATTTAAAAACCCATCTCATCGTTGTACTTAATGACAACGAAATGTCCATAGCTCCGAATGTTGGAGCTATGGCGGATTATTTAAGCCGGATAAGGACTCAACCTATTTATTCTAAGGGTAAAGAAGAAATTGAGCAATTACTTAAAAAGTTGCCTAATATAGGTGATAAAGTATTTAGAGTAGCCGAAAAGTTAAAGGACAGTTTAAAATATTTGGTAGTGCCAGGCATTTTATTTGAAGAGTTAGGTTTTACTTACTTAGGGCCGATCGACGGTCATAATATTCAGCTCACAAAAAGAATTCTGGAAAGAGCAAAAAGAACAAAAGGACCTGTTTTAGTTCATGTTGTAACTAAAAAGGGGAAAGGCTATAAGCCAGCAGAAGAAAACCCTAACCGTTTTCACGGAGTAGGACCTTTTGACATGGCAACTGGCAAATTAAAGGAGAAACCTAAAGTTCCTACCTATACAGAGATTTTTGGCAAAAAGCTTGTCGAACTGGCTAAAGAAAATAAAAACATTATTGCCATAACAGCTGCGATGCCTGATGGCACTGGCTTAAATTTTTTTGCCAAAGAATTTCCTGATAGATTTTTTGATGTGGGAATAGCTGAACAGCATGCTGTAACTTTAGGAGCAGGGCTGGCTATTTCTGGTTTTAAACCGGTAGTTGCTATTTATTCAACTTTTCTTCAACGAGCTTTTGACCAGGTTTTACACGATGTATGTATGCAAAACCTGCCGGTTTTGTTTGCTATCGACCGTGCTGGTTTAGTAGGTGAGGATGGAGAGACTCATCAAGGAGTTTTTGATATCTCCTTTTTAAGACCTATTCCGAATCTGACTTTAATTGCGCCTAAGGACGAGTCCGAATTAGAAAAAGCTCTAGAATACGGTATAAAAGCTAACGGTCCGGTAGCTATTCGTTATCCGAGAGGGCCAAGTGTAGGGGAAGCTAAAATCTCTAGTGATTTTACTACTGGCTCGGAAATTTTGAAAAAAGGTCAAGACATTGCCATATTTGCTGTAGGTCCAATTGTTTATACTTGCTTACAGGCTGCTGAGCTACTAAATAGACATAAATTAAGTGTAGCTGTGATCAATGGCCGGTTTATTAAGCCTTTAGACAAGAAAACCATTTCTGAAGTAGCCAGTCAGGTTAAACTAGTGGTAACCGTAGAGGAACATGTCATTGCCGGAGGTTACGGGAGCAGTGTACAGGAAGCCATAAATGAAAAAGGAATTAGAACTTCTGTATTACAGCTAGGTATTCCCGACCGATTCATACCCCATGGTTCTGTTAGTATACTAAGGGAAAAATTAGGTTTGACTCCTGAAGGCATAACAAATCAAGTATATGAACATTGGCAACGATTGTATGGGTAAAAGCGGTGGATTGAATGCCGCTTTTTTTATACTGAAATAATTAACAGAAAGCGAAGGAGTAAAATGGTAAAAAAAAGGTTGGACTTATTACTTGTCGAAAAAGGACTTTTTGCTAGCAGAGAAAAAGCTCGGGCAGCTATTATGGAAGGTAAAATACTAGTTGATGGCAAATTAATCGACAAAGCAGGTACTAATGTGGACGAAAACGCTCAAATAATAAAAGCAGGGAGAGACTTGCCCTACGTTAGTAGGGGGGGACTGAAATTGGAAAAAGCCCTTAAAACTTTCAATATTAATTTGCAGGATAAAATTGTACTAGATGTGGGAGCTTCAACGGGAGGATTTACCCATTGTGCGCTATTGAACGGTGCGAGTAAAGTTTATGCAGTTGATGTAGGATATGGTCAATTGGCCTGGGAGCTCCGTCAGGATCCAAGAGTAGTGTCTATAGAAAGGTTCAATGTCAGGTATTTAACCCCTGAAAAATTAGGAGAATTAGTTGATCTGAGCACGATAGACGTATCCTTTATCTCACTATCTAAAGTTTTGCCTGCTGTAATTTCTTGCTTAAAGCCTGATGGTGAGATAATTGCTTTAATTAAACCCCAGTTTGAAGCAGGTAAGGAGAATGTTGGGAAAAAAGGAGTGGTAAAAGATCCTAAAGTCCACAAAAGTGTGATTCAAAAAGTGCTTTTGGAAAGTGAAAAATTACAGCTTAATCCTCTTGGCTTAACTTTTTCCCCAATCAAGGGACCGGAGGGAAATATTGAATATTTACTATGGTTAAAAAGAAATTGTTTGAAAGAGACGAATTTAGTTATAGATGTACACGAGCTTGTAGAAAATGCTCATAAGGAGTTAGGTAGTTAGAATTAACCTAAGAGGATTTGTCCTAATTTAGTAGAATTTAGGTAGGGACGATATTGTGAAGCCTATAGACTTTTTTATTTTAGGAGCTATCCTTGGCTTATATTTGTTCTATAAGATATCCAGGTATTATCAACATAAGAAGAGGCAATTAATCCTTTATAAGGCTAAAAGAGCGGAAAATTCTGCTGTTAAAATATTACAAAGTGCTGGCTACAAAATAGTCGATGTTCAAAAAAGAGTCAAAGTAAAAACAAAAATTGACGGTAAAGATTATTACAACACTATTATTGCAGATATGATAGTAAAAAAAGGCGGTAAAAACTTTTTAGTTGAGATAAAAACTGGCAAACAGACGGAAAGGCCGGTAGCTCCTCAAATACGAAGACAGTTGTTAGAATATTTTTTAGTATTTAAGCCTGATGGTATAATTTTATTAGATATGGAAGTGGGAAAACTTCATTATGTTAGCTTTGATTTGGGGAATAACTACAATTATAAAGCATATTTAGGGTATATTTTGGCTTTTCTTATCGGGGCATTTTTAGCTTGGCTATATTTATCGTTTAAATATTAAGGAGCGTATTAAATTGCAAAACATTGGATTAGTGGTGAACTGGAGTAAAAGCGAAGCGATAGAGGTAGCAAATGATTTAGTTAATTGGTTTTTAACTAGAGGCATAAAGGTTAGTTTACAACAGAATAAAGAAAATACTATCGAAAATACTCTTGTTTTAGACCGTTCGACAGTGAAGAATGTGAATTGTATTTTAGTACTGGGCGGTGACGGTACTCTTTTAAACACAGCCGGCGAGTATGTAGGTTGTTCGGTTCCTTTATTAGGAATTAATTTTGGACAATTAGGTTTTTTAACATCCTTAGAATTGCCTGATCTATATGCAGGACTGGAGGAACTATTAAAAGGCAATTATTCTGTAGACAGCAGGATGATGTTAGAAGCTCAGGTGATCCGTAAAAATGAGCAAATAAGAGAATTTTATGCTTTAAACGATATAGTAATTACTAAAGGAGCCTTTTCGAGAATTATACAATTGGAAACGTTTATTGGAGGCCAATATATTGACAAGTATCCTGCTGACGGTTTGATTGTTTCTACTCCTACAGGTTCTACAGCCTATTCTTTGTCTGCAGGTGGACCCATCGTTGCTCCTGATTTAGAAGTGATGATTATCACCCCTATTTGTCCTCATAACCTTTACTCTAGACCAATTGTTATCTCGCCTTACCAAGAGGTGGAAATTACTCTGGTTACGACGAAAGCTGAAGTCATGTTGACGATCGATGGGCAACATGGATTTAGGTTGAATGAAAATGACAAAATAAAAATCACGAAAGCTCCCTTTCACACTAATATTATACGCTTTCCGAAAAGAAATTTCTTTGATATTCTGCGGGAAAAGCTTAAAGATGGTGATAATAGATGAGGTTGGTTCCAAGTGCCGTCACAATAGCCCATGAATTAGCCAAAAAAATTGTTAGACCTGGGGACACTGTAGTAGATGCTACAGCCGGTAATGGAAATGATACAATTTATCTGGCCCAGTTAGTAGGTCCCAGCGGGCTGGTTTTTTCATTTGATATTCAGGCTGAGGCTATTTTAGCAACTAGAGATAAATTAGTTTTAGCTAATTTGGAATCAAGAGTAAAGTTAATTCAAGACGGCCATGAGAACCTGGATAAATATCTTAGCAAACCCATTAAGTTAATAATTTTTAACTTAGGTTATTTACCAGGTGGAGACAAATGTATAATTACTAAGCCGGCAACTACTCTTGCTGCTTTGAAAAAGTCTTTAAGCTTTTTGGAATCCGAGGGATTGGTTCTGTTTACTGTCTACACAGGTCATCCGGGCGGTCAAGAGGAATGGGAAAGCATTCAAGCATATATTGGTCAATTACCGAAAGAACAGTATGATGTAGTATTATGTACATACCTCAATAGAAATGTCCATCATCCTTTTACCATTATGATTCAAAAACTAAATAATGGCTAAGCAGGAAGGAGCTCTAAAATGAAAGCAGGTCGACATCGCCAAATCATTGATATCATAACCAACAAGGTGATCGAAACCCAAGAAGAATTGGCACTAGAATTACAGAATAGAGGCTATAAGGTAACTCAGGCAACGGTATCTAGGGACATTAAAGAACTTGGTTTAGTTAAAATACCTGCAGGAGAAAATAAATATCGCTATGCCCAACCCCAAACGAACAAATTGGGTAATGTTCACCAACGCTTAAAACGTATGTTTCAAGATTCGGTCGTTAACCTTGACTATAGCGAAAATCTTATATTAATCCGTACTTTGCCTGGTACTGCCCATGCGGTTGCCTCCTGTATAGATCAAATAGAATGGCAAGAAGTTATTGGTACAGTTGCCGGTGACGACACTATCCTGGTTATCGTAAAGCCTAAAAATGCTACGCTTAAAATAATTAAGGACTTTAAAAAGTTGCTGGAATAAATACTTGGGGGAAACATTATGCTCAAGCAATTGACAATTAAGAATTTTGCCTTAATTGATCATATAAGTATAGATTTTGGTGATTATTTTAATGTTTTGACCGGAGAAACCGGTGCAGGTAAATCCCTCATTGTGGAAGCTGTTGGTTTGTTGAGCGGTCAGAGAGGTTCAGCTGATTTTATCAGAGAGGGATGTGATAAGTCGTTTATCGAAGGCTATTTTGAACTAAATAATGATAAAATCATCAACGAGCTAACTGATTTAGGATTGGATGTCACTGATGGTCTCGTGCTCAGTAGAGAGTTGGCTAAAAATGGGAAAAATTCCTGTAGGATTAACGGTAGGTTAGTTCCTTTAAGCTTTTATGGGGAAGTTGGCAATAAACTGATTGACGTTCATGGTCAAAGCCAGGAATTAGCCTTATTATCACCGGTCAAGCAAATGGAATTGCTGGATAGTTTTGCTGGTGAAGAACTTTTAAGTGTTAAGAATAAAGTGCTGTTTTTATATACGGAGATTAGAAAGCTTAAAAAGAAAATCGATGACTACCAGTTATTTACAGAAAATAGAGCTGCAAAATTAGATTTTTTAGATCACCAGATTAGAGAATTAGAAAATGCATCCTTAAAGGTTGGTGAAGAAGAGGAGCTACAACAGGAGCAAAAAATTCTATTGAATTACGAAAAGTTGGTCGTAGGCTGCAATACTGCTTATAACTATTTATTACGAGGTGAAAGGGAAGGATATTCAGCCTACGATATAATTAACTATGCATTAACAGAATTGGAAAAGTTAAAAGATTTGGACCCAAAAATCAATTCCACAGTTGAAGGTCTACGTACTATTGTTTATCAGCTAGAAGAGTATGCTAGAGAAATCAGGTTTTATGCCGATAATAAAGAATATGATCCTTATCGCTTAGAAAAAATTGAAGAGAGATTAAATGAAATACGCACTTTAAAAAGAAAATACGGCTTAAGTGTGGAAGAGCTTATCACAAAATTATCCGAACTAAAAGAAGAACATGCTAAGTTGGAGGAAAGTAGTAAAAACTTGGACTCATACGAAAAAGACTTGACAGAGTTAGAGACTCAAATTAAAGCTGAATGTGCTATACTTCATACACTCCGTTTGGATGCAGCAGGTAAATTAGAAAGGCAAATTAATCTTGTTTTAGAAGAGCTGAATTTACCAGAGGCTAAATTTACTATTCATGTTGAAGAAAAAGAAGGCTATGAAGCAGATGGGTTTGACCGGATTGAATTCTACTTTTGTCCTAATAAAGGCGAAAGCCCTAAGCCTCTTGCCAAGGTTGCCTCAGGTGGAGAAATATCGCGAGTAATGCTAGCTTTTAAAAGCGTTTTAAATCAATATGCAAACGTTCCTACGATAATTTTTGATGAAATTGATACCGGTGTTAGCGGAGAAACTATTATTAATTTAAGTAAAACGATTTCAAAGCTAGCTAAGACTAGTCAAGTAATTTGTGTAACCCATTCACCTGCCCTAGCCAGTTTCGCCGATACCCATTTCCTTATTTTTAAAAAACTAGAATCAACTAGAACGATAACAAAAGTTCTTAAATTAGGATATGAAGAAAGGATAAAAGAGCTAAGCCGGATGCTTGGCGGTGCCGAACACATTGATACGGCTGCTAAACATGCTAAAGAAATGCTAAAATTTGCCTTGAATGAGAAATGCGTTTAAATACGCATTTTTTTGTTTGCTAAAACAGAAATTACAAAGCAGCTCGATTGTAACTCTTTTAATGCTTTTGGTAGTTTTCCAAAGAAACCCGCGGAAGAGTGACTTTAACCAAGGCATAATTAAAACACAGCCGGGACATTTTAATGTTAGACTCAAGTTTATGACAACAAGTTGATTTAAAATTTAATAGTTTTTTGTTTCTTGCCCCATCTGAGGAGGAGAACTGTGTGATCTGGGCCATGCGGGGAGGCAAGGGAGTGACACCAATGCACCGCCTTCGGCAACAATTAGGTATTTTTTTAGCTTTTGTAGTCCTGTTAGCAAGTCTTACCCCAGCAGCCCAAAGCTATTTTCAATTGCCTACCACTCAGCGATTTTCTGTTGGTGAAGAACTTAAACTAAATATTAACTTTCCTGAACAGTTTCTGCAAAAAATCAATTTTTATGTACATTCCAAGGATGGAAATAAATTACTTTACGAAGAAAAATTAAAAGAAGAACAAAAAATCAGCTATAAACAAAGCTGGCCCATCGCAGTTGAACCAGGAAAATATCATATTGATATGAAGCTCTTTGGTTTTATACCTTTAAAAAGCGTTTCTATTGACGTAATGCCTAAAATTCAGGTAGTCCCAGGGGGACATTCAATAGGAGTGCTAATGAGATCAAAAGGCGTTATGGTAGTAGGCTATTCTCCTATAGTCAACGAGCAAGGTGAAAAAAAATACCCGGCTAAAGAAGCTGGTGTCCAGGTAGGAGATTTGATCCTGGCTATAAATGATCAAAGTATCACAACAGACGGAGAAGCTGCCAGCATAATAGATAAACTAGGCTTTGAAAATAAACCGATTAAAATACAAGTAAAGAGAAAAAATAAAATTCTAAACTTGACTTTACACCCCCAATATTGTTCAGAAACTAAGCGTTATCGGGTGGGCTTATACATTCGAGACAGTGCGGCTGGCGTAGGTACTTTAACCTTTTACGAGCCTAAATCAGGGATCTACGGAGCACTTGGTCATATAATTGCCGACCCGGAAACAAGCAATCAGATTAAATTAGGCGAAGGGAAAATCATTAATGCTTCAATTCAAGGTATTAACCAAGGAGAAAAAGGAAAACCTGGTGAGAAAATCGGGACCTTTATTGATAATACTAATTTAAGCGGAAATATAAGCAAAAATTCCCAACTTGGGATTTTTGGTAAGTTAAATTTCCCTATAAGTAATTCTCTTTATCCTAACATGGTCCCTGTAGCTTTTGCTAATCAGGTAAAAGAAGGTCCGGCTGAGATTTTAACGGTAGTAGAAGGGGAAAAAATAGAAAAATTTGACATCTTGATAGAAAAAGTAAATGTTCAACAGAGGCCGGATACTAAAGGCCTTGTTATAAGAATTACAGACCCTAGATTATTGTCTATTACCGGCGGTATTATACAAGGAATGAGTGGTAGTCCGATTATCCAAAATGGCCAACTGGTTGGAGCTGTAACTCATGTGTTTATCAATGACCCTACAAGAGGATACGGGGTATTGGCTGAATGGATGCTCTATGAAGCAGGTATTTTACAATTAAATGAAACTGCAGTTAGCAAAGGAGCCTATGCTCCTTTTTTTTATAATAATATTTGTCGAATTTTACTATAATTTAGAATTATATAAGAAGTTTTTTGGAATTGAAATATTTGGGAAGGATAAAACTTATTTTCGTCGAATTTCTAGGTACCTAAAATTTTACAGAAATAAAATCTAGGAGGCGAAATAATAATAATGGGGGATAAAATCAGTATTCTAATCGCAGATGATAACAAAGAATTTTGCGAAATCCTACAAGAATATATAAGCGCCCAAGAGGACTTTCAGATGCTTGGAGTTGCTTATAACGGTGTAGATGCTTTAAAAATGATTCAGGAACTAAATCCAGATGTGGTGGTTCTTGATATAATCATGCCCCATCTAGATGGAATAGGTGTTTTGGAAAAACTGGGCAATTTAAATTTGACTCACCGTCCCAAAGTTATTATTTTAACAACACTAGGGCAGGAATTTATGACCCAACGTTCGGTAGAGTTGGGCGCTGATTATTATATACTAAAGCCTTTTGACCTAGATGTATTAGGTACCAGAATTAAACAGATGTTTTCTACAAGTACAGTCAATAATTCCCATCAACCGCAGGTTCCAATAAAAAATAGGAATTTAGATGTTGAAGTAACAAAGATTATTCATCAAATGGGTGTACCTGCCCATATTAAAGGTTATCAATATCTGAGAGATGCCATCTTATTAGTTATTGACGAGGTTAATCTTTTAGGTGCTGTGACTAAAGAGTTGTACCCCATGATTGCTAAAAAGTACATGACTACTCCCAGTCGCGTAGAAAGAGCTATCAGGCATGCTATAGAATTAGCATGGGATCGGGGTAACGTAGAAATGATGAACAAATTTTTTGGTTACACTATTAACGTAGAAAGGGGAAAACCGACTAATTCTGAATTTATTGCCATGGTAGCCGATAAACTAAGAATTGGTGCAAAAGTAAGTTAAAACTCCTACCGCCTTTAGGCGGTTATTTTTTTATCTGAAGTATTAATAGCTGAATTATTAATCATACTAGTAATGGCAAATGTTGACATTAAGAGGTAATGGTCGTGCTAAAGGGAATCATTAAAATCGATAAAAAGACCAAAAATTTAGTTAAAAGATTAAAAGCCCACGATATTGCGGTTATTAAGCACAAAGATCTGGATGAAATTGCCGCTTTTGCCTTAATTAAGACTAAGCCAAAAGCCGTTATTAACTGTGATCAATCCATCTCCGGAAAATATCCCAATTTAGGGCCATTACGTCTACTTGAAGCAAACATTCCTTTATTAGAAGTAAAAGATCCAAATTTTTTCAATTTTATTAGGGAAGGAGACCGAGTCTATATTCGAAATGGTTTTGTTTTTTGCAGGGATAGATCATTTGAGGTGAGTTTTCTTACAAAAAGTGATGTGTTAGAGAAGATAAGGGAAGCAGAGTACAATTATAAGTATGAAGTAACTAAATTTGTAAAAAACACCTTAGAATACGCTTCCAAAGAGATAGATCTTATTACCCAAAACTTAAATCTGCCGGCTCTGAAAACAAAAATAAGTAATCGTCATTTACTAATTGTTGTCCGCGGACATAATTATGAGGAAGATTTACAGGCTCTTCGCTCCTATATTTCCGAAATTAAACCGGTAATCATAGGGGTAGATGGCGGGGCAGACGCTTTGTTAGAATTTGGTTATAAACCGGATATAATTTTAGGAGATATGGACAGCGTAAGCGATAAGGCTTTAAAGTGCGGAGCAGAACTCATTGTTCACGCCTACCCGAATGGATACGCTCCCGGCTTGGAACGACTCAAAACATTAAATCTCTTTGCACATATACTGCCATGCCGGGGAACCAGTGAAGACGTCGCCATGCTTTTAGCATACGAAAAGGGTGCTGACTTGATAGTAGCTGTCGGAACCCATTCTAACGTGATTGATTTTCTCGCTAAAGGCAGGGAAGGTATGGCCAGCACCTTTCTAGTAAGGCTAAAAATAGGTGCAAAACTAGTTGATGCTAAAGGGGTAAGTAAGCTTTATAGGCATTCTATTCGCTTTCGCGAAATAGCGAAAATAGTAGTGTCAGCCTTAATACCTTTAATCCTGGTAATTACCGTTTCTCCTAAAACCTATCAGTTTATCAGGTTATTGTTAATACGTTTTCGCTTGCTGTTTAACATTTAGTTTGAGGAGGTAGTTATGGCTTTAACTACGGTTTTGATCCCAGCCTATAATGAAGCGGAGAGTATTGCCCAAACCATTTTAGCGGTGCAAAAAGCCGTGCCTTTACCAAGACAAATAATCGTTGTTGATGATGGGTCTAGCGATAATACCTTTGAAATAGCCCGGCAGTTGGGTGTGGAAGCATACAGGCTGGAAAATAACCTGGGTAAAGGTGGAGCTTTAAATAGCGTTATCCAGAAAATCAAAGGGGATTATATTTTACTTCTTGATGCAGATCTAGGTTCTTCTGCTCAAGAAGTGGAAAAATTGTTAAATCCGGTTGTTGAAGGTATTGTTGACGTAGCTATAGCTAAATTTCCAAAAGTCAGAAAAAAGGGCCTGGGCTTAGTTAAATTGTTGGCCAAAATTTCAGTATATTTGTCTTCCGGCCGTTTGTATGATTCCATTCTTTCCGGTCAAAGAGCAATGACTAAAGAAGTGTTCGAACAAATTACTCCTTTTAGCTTTGGCTATAGTCTAGAAGTATCATCGACTATAAAAATTGCTCGTCTGGGATTTAAAATAGCTGAGGTGCCTGTGAATATGACTCACCGCATTACTGAGAGAAATTTACAAGGATTTTACCACAGGGGAAAACAATTTTGGCATATTTTAAGATTTTTAGTCCAAAGGAGTTAGCTTAATGATCATTTTAGCTTTGCTAATAGGTGGCTTTACAATCACTAAAATTATTAACCCATCACTAACAAACTACTTGCTAAATAATAAACTGCTGCGAAAGAACTACTTGGGTGATAGTGTACTTACGGGAATGGGGTTGATCCTTTTTGCTACATTATTGATAATGTCATTTATTGGTTCAATCCTGTTTAAACAAATGCCTTCCAGCGCCTTTTTATTTGGTTGTGCTGTAATAACCTTGACTGGTTTACTGGATGATCTCTGGGGGGATAACTTGAACAAAGGGCTTAAGGGTCATTTTAAAGCTTTACTAAATGGGCAATTAACTACAGGAGCTATTAAAGCCTTCGTTGGATTAATGACCGGAATCTTAATAAGTCAAACCACGAGTTCAGTTCCTATTCAAAGAATTGTAGATACATGTCTGATCGCCCTAAGCATCAATTCAATTAATCTATTTGACTTGCGGCCGGGCAGAGCGGTTAAGTATTTTTTACTAAGCATAGTCATAATCTTTTCAATTACAGGTATTAACAACTCCACTATTTGGTTATTTGGTTTATTAGGAAGTTTGTTTTACTATTTTCCCTTTGATCTGCAAGGAAAAGCCATGTTAGGTGACACAGGTTCCAATTTACTAGGGTTTATACTGGGCTATTACACAGCTTTAACACCTTCAGATAGCTTTAAATTTTTTTATTTAATTTATCTTATTCTCCTACACTGGTACAGTGAAAGAAAATCGATTTCAAATTTGATTTCAGAAGTAAAAATTCTTTACTACTTAGATTCATTAGGTAGGCCAAAGATATAGAGGATGTATCAGAATGCTTGGTTATTTACATGGAAGAGTTGAAAAAATAATAAGGCAAGATTTCGGAGTAACTGAAATAATTGTACGAAATAAGCAAAGAATTTCTCGGGCAATTAATTATGACTTTTTAACCGGTCCGGTAGCCGTAGGAGATACAGTGCTCATCAATACAACTGCAGAGGAACTTGCTCTGGGATCAGGCGGTTATGACTATGTTATCAATAATTTAAAGCGTAAAGAGCAATTTGTATCCGGTCCTGGTCATATCATGAAATTACGCTATACACCCTTTCAATTTAAAGTCTTAAGCGTAGAAGAAGAAGGTAGTCCTTACCAGCAAATTTTTAATGAAAAAGTTTCTTTAGAAAAAACACCTGTCATAATTGGCACGTTGCATAGTATGCTGGCACCAATCGCTTTCGCTTTTGCAGAAAGCAGCAAAAAAAAATTAAGATTAATCTATATTATGACTGATGGTGCCGCTCTCCCCTTAGCCTTTAGTAAAAGTGTGCGAGAATTACTTAAGAAGGGTCTGATTCATGGTACCGTAACAGCCGGCAATGCTTTTGGAGGAGATTTAGAAGCGGTTAATATCTATTCTGCTTTACTAGCTGCTAAATGGGTATTAAAAGCTGACTGTATTGTTGTTAGTATGGGCCCTGGTATTGTCGGTACCGGAACAAAATGGGGCTTTTCAGGAATAGAACAAGGGCAAATTATTAATGCCGTGGTAGGTCTTGATGGTATTCCGATTGCTGTTCCGCGTATTAGTTTTGCAGATCCAAGACCAAGGCATAGAGGTTTAAGTCATCATACGATAACTGTTTTAAAAAATGTAGCTCTGGCACCGGCCATTGTCCCTCTTGCCTTAATGGAAAGAGAAAAACTCGCTATAATAATAAATCAGTGGGAAAAAAATGAAATCAACTTTCATAAACTGGTGATTAAAGATATTGCTCAAGCAATGGATGCTTTAAATCAATCTGGCTTAAGCCTTAAAACCATGGGAAGGGATTTAGAAGAAGATAGAGAATTTTTTGCTTGTTGTTTAGCTGCCGGTTTGGTAGGAAGTGATTTAATTAATGAAGCATGTGGCGCAGATAGTCCTTAAGCTTCATTTCAAGAGGTAAAGATTTGAGAAATTTTGATAGTTCATCTAGTTTACCTTTAAAATAGAAATAATTTCGACCGTAAAAAAGATCCATTACACTTCCTCCAAACAGTTAATGTTATCTTAATCTGGATTAATATATGTTTATATTAGGAGGAGTATGCATGGAAGAAATAACTAAAAGTAGCCAAACCATCTTTAAAGGAAAAATAATAAATTTACGAATTGATGAGGTGATATTACCTAATGGAAAAATTTCAACCAGGGAAGTAGTAGAACATCCTGGTGCTGTAGTTATCATTCCTTGTTTGAAAGATAAAATTGTAGTTTTGAGGCAGTATCGCAAACCAGTTGAAGAGGTCCTATTTGAATTACCTGCAGGGAAAATTGAGCAAGGTGAAGATCCACTCAAGTCTGCTGCACGAGAGTTATTTGAGGAAACGGGCTATCAGGCTGAAAAGTTAATTAAACTTACTACTTTTTACACAAGTCCCGGCTTTAGTAATGAAATCATGCACCTGTTTTTAGCCCAGGAGTTACATATGGAGCATCAGCAGTTAGATCAGGACGAGTTTTTAGAAGTTGGCTTATACTCTTTAGATGAACTTATTTCTATGATTTTAGAAAATAAAATAAAAGACGCAAAAACTATCGTCGGTTTGTTTTGGCTGAAAATGTTTAAAGCAGGAGAATGATATGTTAGCTGATTTTTGTCCTCAGGTTCGCATGGCTGCTGATGCGTCAGGTGCCTATCAAGCAGGAAAAGCAAAAGATGTGGTGGTAATAGTTGATGTTATTGATATGTCTACGACCCTCGAGTGTGCTATGGAAAATGGATGTCTGGGTATTTATGGCGCAGCTTCGGATCATGTCAAGGCTCCGGTGCCAACTAACCCAGAAAATATAGGATTTATAGCAGGAAAAGAATCGGTTTTAAAATTGGTACCAATAATAGTCGTAGCGGAGCCACGCTGGGGAACAGAAAAAGAGTTAAAGAAGAATGCCAGGCGATTAGTTAGTGGTATAGAAAAAGCTGGCGGATTGATCGAGAAATTTATTCCTAACTTAGGACTTTCTACCGTTAAATTATGTGATTTTCAAAATAAGCTTGTTGTGGCAGTTACTGAATCTGGCGGTACGGCTTTTGATGCGGCACTAAACGCCGGTGGTTTTGTGCTAACCGGTACTATTGCCAGGACCTACAGAAAGAAAGGTATTTACCCTGCTCTGTCAGTTGCCCAAAGGGCTGTTGATGCTGCTCGACTTCAGAAGAGAAATATAAGTGTAATTGCTGCAAGTGCCAATTCTTTGGAAGACGTACTTGGGGCTCAATACATCACCCAGAAAATTTTAGAACTGCTGCGAACTTAGACATAATACTCGTCCTAAAGCATATAGATTAAAAAGAATGCTTTAGGAGGTACTCAGATGAAAAAAATAATCAGCCGAACGATTGCCATTCATATCAGGGACAACCTTACTTTATATGTACTGATCTCCATGTTTATGATCATAGGGATCCTCCTGGGAGCAATGAGTGTACAGTCTTTAGACCAGGAGCAAGTTGGTTTTTTAGGCGATTACCTTAATAACTTTGTTTCTGCCTTTCCCAACTTTAACATTAAACCTGAAGTACTCACAACCGCATCATTTACCACAAATATAAAGTTACTTCTGCTTATTTGGTTTTTAGGCCTTACAGTAGTGGGAGTACCTATCATTTTTTTTGCAATTGCTATTAAAGGATTTTATTTAGGTTTTACAGCCGGCTTTATCATCCAAGAAAAAGGTCTGCGGGGTATTTTGTTTACTGCAATCGCCTTGTTACCCCAAAACATCTTAAACATACCTGCTTTGCTTATCGCTGCTGTACTGGCAGCTTCTTTCTCTTTGTGGTTGTTACGAGGAAGATTAAAAAATCCAGCTGTCAAACTTTCTCACTTATTTATGTCTTATAGCTTAATCTTTTTTATTTTAGCAGCGCTGATTATTTGCGGTTCTTTTTTGGAAGGCTACTTAACTCCTTGGTTGATTCAAGCCGCTTTAGCTTATTTTTAGTTTTATGACAAACAGAGAGCATCGATGGCTAGAAAATATTTAAAAGTTACTGAATTAAAATAGAAAAGTCTTATTTAATCACTTTAGAGATAGGAAGGATTTGCAAATGGAGTGTTGAATAAATAAGGAAAGACTTACCAATAGTGGAGATGAAGATGAATTTTACTAAAGTTTTAATTGAGGAATTTGTCAGTTATCTTTCTATTGAAAGGGGTTTGGCAGAAAATACAGTTCAATCATACTTACATGATTTAAACAGCTTTTACAATTATGTTCATGATAAGTTAAAAATAATTTCCCTTGAAGACATAACAGGAGATATTATTATCGGCTATTTGCTTTATCTTCAAAAATCTGGAAAAGCAACTTCTACTCTGGCAAGACACATTGCCGCACTAAAATCTTTTTTTCACTATCTGTTACGAGAAAATCTGCTTGCTGTAGATCCGACAAGTAACTTGGAAACTCCTAAGCTAAGCCGAAAATTACCCCGTGTTTTGACTGTGGGGGAAGTTGACCGCCTGTTGCAACAGCCGGATACTTCCACTCCTGCCGGTCTAAGGGATAAGTGCATGTTAGAAGTTCTCTATGCTACTGGGTTGAGAGTAACTGAACTGATCTCTTTAAAAATAAATCAGGTAAATTATGAAACCGGTTATGTACGTTGTTTTGGGAAAGGATCCAAAGAAAGAATTGTGCCATTAGGCAAGGTGGCCAGGGATTACTTGGAACTATACCTTAGAAACGGCAGAGGTAGACTTGCCAAATTGCCTTCGGAAGATGCGCTTTTTATAAATCACTTTGGTAAAAAGTTAACTAGACAAGGCTTTTGGAAAATCTTAAAAAAATACGTTCGCAAGGCGGGTATTAAAAAAGATATTACCCCGCATACTTTACGACATTCTTTTGCTACTCATCTACTGGAAAACGGAGCAGATTTACGGGTAGTTCAAGAAATGCTTGGACATGCTGACATAACAACTACTCAAATCTATACCCATTTAACTAATAAACATATACGTAATGTCTACAATCAAACTCATCCTCGAGCATAAAGGAGAAATAGGAAAATGGTTGAGCGAGTTTTTTTGATTGTCCTTGACAGTGCAGGAATTGGTGAAATGCCTGATGCAAAACTTTACGGTGACGAGGGAAGTAATACTATAGGAAATATTGCTCTGAAAGTTGGACTGAAAGTTCCGACTTTAAAAAAAATGGGCCTGGGGAATATTGCTGAGCTTCACGGCATTGAACCTGCTCAGAAACCTTTGGCAGCATGGGGAAAGATGGCGGAACTTTCGCCCGGCAAGGATACAATTACCGGTCATTGGGAAATTGCCGGTATTGTTTTAGAAAAACCATTTAAAACCTTTCCCCAGGGTTTTCCAAAGGAGTTGATCAGCAAGTTTGAACAAGCAATTAAGCGTGAAATTTTAGGGAATGTAGTAGCGTCTGGCACGGAAATAATCAAGGAATTAGGTCCTGAGCATATGGCTACCGGCAAGCCTATTATTTACACCTCGGCTGACAGTGTCTTTCAAATAGCTGCCCATGAGGAAGTTATTCCTCTTGAAGAGTTGTATAGTATTTGCCAAATTGCCAGGGATATCTTACAGGATGAATGGAAGGTAGCCCGGGTAATAGCTCGACCTTTTATCGGTACAGAAGGGAACTTTATCAGAACAGCTAACAGGAGAGATTTTGCTATTGAACCACCTTCACCTACTTTACTGGAAAATGTCAAAGATGGCGGTTATGAGGTCGTTGGAATAGGAAAAATATCTGATATCTTTACAGGTAAAGGTATCACTAAGAACGTTCATACAGAAAATAATCTTGACGGTATTGAGAAAATAATTAACTCAATGAGTGAAGTCAAGCGAGGTTTAGTTTTTGCCAATCTGGTAGATTACGATTCTAAATACGGTCATCGAAATGATGCCCAAGGTTATGCTAAAGCCTTAGAAGAGTTCGATGAGCAACTTCCCCGCATAATGGAAAAGCTAAATGAAAATGACGTGCTAATCGTTACGGCAGACCACGGCTGTGATCCGACAACTGTTAGCACTGATCATTCTCGTGAATATGTACCTTTACTTATCTACGGTTCTCAAATTAATCCTGTTAACGTTGGAGTTAGAAAGAGTTTTGCCGATTTAGGAGCCACCATAGCTGAGATGCTTTCTGTTCAAAAGCTTTTAAAGGGAGAGAGCATGTACAGTCTAATAGTAAAAACCAACCAAGGAGGGCAAAATGCATAGTTTAAAACGAAGAATTGATGAAAGTTTAGAGTATATTTTAGCCGCCATTAACGATTATCGGCCACAAATCGGCTTGATTTTAGGCTCGGGCTTGGGGAGCTTGGCTGAAGAAATTGAACAAGAAGTAAAATTGGATTATAAAAATATTCCCTATTTTCCGGAATCTACTGTTGAAGGTCATGCAGGGAAGTTAATTATTGGCAAGCTAGAAGGGAAGACTGTCATTGCTTGTCAAGGGAGATGTCATTATTACGAAGGTTATAATTTGAGAGAAGTGACTTATCCGGTCAGAATCATGCAAGCTTTAGGTGTGAAAACCTTAATTGTGACCAACGCAGCAGGCGGTATTAATAAGTCCTTCCAACCAGGAGATATTATGGTCATCGAGGATCATATCAACCTGATAGGTGAAAACCCTTTGCGAGGCAAAAATGAAAAAGAGCTGGGACCGAGATTTCCTGACATGTCTGAAGCTTATGCTAAAGATCTAAGGAATTTGGCAGTGCGGGCGGCCAATGAACTTGGCATGAAACTGCAAAAAGGCGTATACGCCGCACTTTCAGGCCCAAGTTATGAAACACCTGCTGAAATACGTTTTTTAAGCATAATTGGAGCTGATGCGGTAGGCATGTCTACAGTGCCGGAAGTCATTGTCGCCAACCAGGCAAATATAAAAGTCCTTGGCCTGTCATGTATTACCAATATGGCCAGTGGTGTTTTAGAAAGAAAACTTGACCATGCAGAAGTTATTGAAACTGCTAATAAAGTGCAAGCCGATTTTAAAAAGCTCGTCAAAAAAATTTTATTTTTACTTCCTTAAAACCCTTGAGAAAAGGGTTTTTTGTTTTTGTTTGGATTACTTTAACAAAATCGCAAGCATATTTTTCTGAATGAGGAATTTTAAAAAATCGAATACTACAAACAAGGAGGTGAAATTTTTGAAAAGACTCTATTCAATAATACTTATTGTAAGTGTTATGTTTACGGTTTTTCCGGTTGAAGCAAATTTTGCCTATGCTGAAGAATTTAAAGTTAACGCCCAGGGAGCAATCTTAATCGATGCTGAATCAGGGCAAGTTTTATTTGAACAAAATGCCGATGAACCCTGGTATCCAGCCAGCATTACCAAAGTTATGACTCTAGCCTTAGCTTTAGAAGCAGTGGAAAAAGGAAAAGTGAAGCTGACTGATATAATCAGGCCAAGTGAAAACGCCTGTAGCTACGGGGGCTCACAGGTTTGGCTTGACCCCAGAGATGAATTTACTTTAGAGCAGATGCTAATAGCTATTGCTGTCGGTTCTGCTAACGACGCCAGTGTTGCTGTAGCGGAGTTTATTGGTGGCACTGAAGAAAATTTTGTAAAAATGATGAACGATAAAGCTAAGGAGCTTGGTGCTCAGAATACTAATTTTGTTAACTCTCATGGTCTCCATGATGACAATCATTATACGACTCCTGCTGATATGGCAAAAATAGCCCGTTACGCAATATCCTTTCCAAAACTATTGGAATTAACTTCCATTAAGCATTACACTTTCAGAGAAAAACCAAAAGAATTAATTTTGCACAACACTAATAAATTGCTTTGGCGTTACCCTGGGACAGATGGAATTAAAACAGGTACAACTTCCCAAGCTTTACGCAATCTGGTTTCAACAGTACAAAAAGACAATCTGCGTTTAATAGCTGTAGTTATGGGAGTGGATCAATCAGGCGGACATTTTTCTGAATCCATAAAACTGTATAATTGGGGATTTGCTACCTTTAAATATGAACAATTGTATGACAAAGGCCAAGTAGTTACTTCAACAAAAGTTAGCAAGGGAAAACAACAAGTTGTGCCTTTGGTAGCTACTAAAAAAATTGGCAGTGTTATGAAGAAAGACAATGAGGAAAGCAAGATCGAACCTCTCATAAAAGTGCCAAGTTATATTGCTGCACCAGTTAAAAAAGGTGATAAAGTCGGATTAGTAGAGGTTTGGCTAGAGGGAAAACTTATTAATACAATAGATTTGGTTGCCGGAGATACCGTTGAAAAGGCTACTTTTTTTGATATGCTGGAAAAGACATTTAAAAATGTTTTTTGTTACTAAGCTCCTTGATTTATAAAGGAGCTTTTTACTTGTCTGGTTTTATAAAAGGTTATTTTTACTTCGACAATATAATACTAAATTAGAGCAGGAATAAAATGTAAAATTGTAGAATAGGGATGGCAGCATTGAACTTAGCTTGTAAGGGAGGATAAATATGAATATAAAGACCAGGGTGGAACAAAACGCTCTAATTGTAAAAGTATCGGGAGAGTTAGACTTAGTCATAGCTGAACAATTTAAAGCACTTATTGAAAAAGAACTTGAGCAGTTAAAAATAAATAGCTTAATCTTAGATTTGGAGGAAGTGTCTTTTATAGACAGTTCGGGGCTTGGTGCCATCTTGGGCAGGTATAAAGTGCTTAGCGAAAAAAAAGGAAAAATGGCTTTAATTAATCCCCAGCCAACGGTTCGAAGAATTTTAGAGCTTTCGGGTATTTTGCGAATAATTAATATATACGAAGATCTCGACAAAGCATTATCTGCTATTTAAGAGGTGACTGTCATGGAAAATAAGACAAATTATCGAAATCATATAAAACTCGAGATGACAAGTATACCTGAAAATGTCGGCTTAGCAAGGATTACCGTTGCTTCCTTTGTTTCACAACTCGATTTAACCTTAAATGACTTAGAGGAAATAAAAGTTGCAACCTCGGAAGCTGTTTCTAATGCCATAATCCATGGCTATGAAAATGAAAAAGAAGGTACTGTAGTCATTGAAGCTTTTCTCGAAGAGAATAAATTAACCTTGACCATTGAGGATTTTGGAAAGGGCATTGAAGATATTGAAAAGGCCATGCAACCTGCTTATACAACTGATCCGGAGCGCATGGGTTTAGGCTTTGTATTTATGAAATCTTTTATGGACCAGGTTATTGTAGATTCAAAAGTCGGACAAGGTACTAAAGTCACGATGGAAAAATTATTAAAGCCTGTTGAAGCCATAGATTAAAGGTGGCGTTAGTTATGATATCACGCCTATCGGAAATGAACTTACCAAGATTTCCTCTACTATCCGACGAAGAAATGGTGAGTTTATTAACCAAAGCTAAACAGGGAGATCAGGAAGCACGAGAAAAACTGGTAAATTGCAATTTAAAACTAGTATTTAATCTAGTACAACGCTTTGAAAATAGGGGTTATGAGTTAGAGGACCTTTTTCAAATAGGTACTATCGGGTTAATGAAGGCTATCGATAAGTTTGACTTTTCCTACAACGTTAAGTTTTCAACTTATGCAGTGCCGATGATTATTGGTGAAATCAGAAGGTTTTTAAGAGACGACAGTCCTGTGAAAGTTAGCAGGTTTTTAAAAGAGACTGCATACAAGGTACATAGGGCCAAGGAAGAATTAACGAAGGAACTAGGAAGGGAACCTACTCTAAACGAAATTTCGGATTATCTTGACCTACCAAGGGAAGAAATTATTAATGCTATGGAAGCTGTTCAATTGCCTTCATCCATCCATGAAACTCTCTATCAAGATGAAGGAGACCCTATTTATATTTTAGACCAACTTTACAATGAAAAAGAAGAAGATAAGTGGTTTGATAAGATTGCTTTAAAAGAAGTTTTAAATAAGCTTCCGGAAAAGCATAAACAAGTAATCCTCATGAGGTTTTTTCAAGATAAAACCCAGGTGGAAGTTGCCCGCATTATAGGCTTATCCCAAGTCCAAGTATCTCGTATTGAAAGGCAAGCGCTAAAAACCATCAAAGAATTATTTTTACATGAACCTAAATTTAAGCAAAAGCAAGTAAAATAGCTTTTGCTTTTTTGTTTTTAGATAAAGATTGTTATATTAATTTTGTATTTACATAACTTGCTAGGACTAATGAAATAATAAAAAAAATACTATATCAAGTTAATAAATTTTTGAATTAGGAGTTAACCATGCATCAAAAGCGTAAGGTGATTGTTATTACTGACGGTGATAATGTTGCTAAAAATGCTGTAGAATTAGTTGCCAAAAAAGTTGGAGGACGTTGTATTTCAGCTTCGGCAGGTAATCCAACACCGTTAAGTGGAGCACAAATTGTCGAGCTTGTCAAACTGACGCCTTATGACCCTGTTTTTATTATGCTCGATGATAAGGGAAATGTAGGCAAAGGAAAGGGGGAAGAAGCCCTAGAGTATATCCTTCAATGCCCGGAAGTTGAGGTATTAGGGGTTGTGGCAGTAGCTTCAGATACCTGCGGAACCCAAGGCGTTAAAGTAGATTTTTCTGTAACCAAAGATGGTTGTGTGGTGCAGCAAGCTGTAGATAAGCAAGGCAATTTGAAAACCGTAAAACCTCAAATCTTGGAAGGAGATACGGTAGACGTTATCAATAAAGCAGATGTTCCGGTAGTTGTTGGCACAGGGGATATTGGAAAAATGGAAGGAAATGATACATTAGGCAAGCAATCACCAGTGACTTTAAAAGCAGTTGAAGAAATCTTGATTAGGAGCGGTTATTTACATGGCCACATCCATAAGTAAGGTTAAGGTTTCAAATAAACTGGATGATAATGTTAAATGGTTGAAAGAAAAGCTTGGTGTTGGTCTAAGCTTTGACCTTATATGCCGGGAAATAACCGTAGCTGGGAAAAACGGTGCTTTGTTTTTCGTAGACGGATTTGTTAAAGATAACATCATGCTCTATATTCTAAGAACTCTAAGCACTATAAAAAGAGAAGAGCTGGCTGCCAATCCACTGACGAAGCTGATCAAACAATATATTAATTATATTGAGGTAGATACATGTGAGGACTTAAATGAAGCCGTCGATAAAATCCTTGCCGGGCCTGTTGCTTTAGTCTTAGACGGTCTATCGGAGATAATCTTAATCGATGCAAGGGAGTATCCTGTGCGCAGCCCTCAGGAACCAGATTTAGAGCGAGTTGTCCGTGGTTCCCGGGACGGTTTTGTAGAAACCATAGTATTTAATACATCGATGATCAGGAGAAGAATCAGAGATCCTAAATTACGGACAATTCTGGTCCAAGTCGGACAAAGATCTAAAACAGATATATGTATAGTATATATTGAAGATATAACTAATCCAGAATTAGTTAAACAGGTAAGAGACAGTATTGAAAGGATTGAAGTTGACGGCTTACCGATGGCGGAAAAGTCAGTTGAAGAGTTTATTTCGCCCAATAGTATTTGGAACCCTTATCCAACTGTTCGCTATACTGAGCGGGCTGATGTAGCCGCTGTTCATCTCCTCGAGGGACATGTGCTGGTTATTGTGGATACTTCTCCTAGCGTAATGATCTTACCGGCAACCTTTTTTCACCATCTTCAACATGCTGAAGAGTTTAGGCAAAGCCCTCCTATTGGCTTTTTTCAGCGCTGGGTAAGATACATAGGAATATTTTTAGCCATTTTTGGCATACCATTGTATATCTTATTTACCATCAGACCAGAGTTTCTTCCAAATAGCTTAAGTTTTTTGGGACCGACCAAGGTGGGGAAAATTCCCTTAATGTGGCAATTTTTAATTGGTGAATTCGGTATTAACTTAATGAGAATGGCTGCCATCCATACGCCTTCTTCTCTTGCAACAGCTTTAGGCTTAATAGCAGCTGTATTGATTGGTCAGGTTGCCATTGATATTGGTTTATTTGCTCCTGAAACAGTTTTATATTTTTCCATAGCTGCTGTAGGAACCTTTGCCACTCCAAGTTTTGAATTGGGAATGGCTAACACAATCACAAGAATTTTCTTGATCTTGGCTACTGGTATATTTGAACTGGCTGGATTTATAATTGCAGCTATAATCATTCTCCTATTCCTAGCCAGAACTAAATCTTTTGGCGTACCTTACCTATGGCCTTTTATCCCTTTTAACATTGCGGCAATTAAGTCAATAATTTTTAGACCTCCAATTCCGATTCAAAATACTCGTCCCAGCGCTTTAAAACCACTTGATCGCTCAAGGCAACCAGCAACTGCTCTTAAACGTTTAAGAAAAACAAAGTAAAATAAACTAGTAAATGCCAGCCACCTGGCATTTTTCTTTTTCTTATATCTTATTAATTAGTTGAATATGATATATTAAAGCAAAAAAATCATTGCAAAGCGAGGGCTAAGCTTGGAAATCTCAACGGCTGAAATTTTCGGAAGGCTCTTTTTAGCTACTATCTTGGGCGGCGTAATCGGTCACGAACGGGAAAGTAGTCACCATAATGCCGGTCTTAGAACTCATATGCTTGTTTCGGTAAGTTCTGCACTTATCGGATTATGTTCCTTAATCATCTTTGAACAATATAGGCAGGTAACTTCTATGGATCCTCTCCGGGTTGGGGCCCAAGTGATCTCAGGAATTGGTTTTTTAGGCGCTGGGGCTATTCTCAAAAACGGCTCTACTGTTAAAGGCTTGACTACTGCTGCCAGCCTTTGGGGTGTAGCTGCCATCGGTCTTTTTGTCGGTTTTGGTTTAATCATCCCTACTTTAATTGCTACTCTGATCATCTATCTGTCTTTAGATGTAGTTAAATATTATTCAGACCATTTAATCAAAAAGAAGTCTTTAATCTCCATTGATCTATATGCCAAGGATGTAATAGGCCAAATTGGAGAAATTGGCTCAATTCTCTTTAATCATAGTATGAGCATTAAAGGAATCAATATTGAAAGGCTTGAGGAAGACGACATTATTATTCATCTAACGGTTGAGGCAAGTGACAGGAAACAGCAATTAGATATACTGGCTGCTGAACTGCAGAAAGTAAGCGGAGTAACCGGAGTTAATATTTATTAATCATAAGAAGACCTTAAAGGTACTGACCCCCAAAAGTTAGGTAGAAATGCTAACGATTGGAGGTCAACTTTTTTAGGTCTTTTTTCTTTTAAAAATATTTTTTACTGTTCATATAGTCATGGACATGATCCAAGACTTCACCGAAACGCTGGAAATGAACTACTTCCCGTTCCCGTAAAAAACGTAAGGCTTCAATGATTCCGGGATCGTCAGTAAGATGAATTAAGTGCTCATAGGTGGCCCTTGCTTTTTCCTCAGCCGCCATATCTTCATGTAAATCAGCAACTGGATCACCTAAGGCAGCGATATATTTTGCTGACCAAGGAACTCCGTTGGCATCTACCCAGAAGAGGGCATGATCGTGCTGAGCATAATGTCCACCTAATCCTGCCCTTTTCATTTCTTCTGGGGAGGCATCCTTTACTAGCTTATAGACCATAGTGGCAATTATTTCCATATGGGCTAGCTCTTCAGTTCCTATATCCGTTAAGACTGCTTTGGCTTTATTAGTAGGCATACTATACCTTTGATTAAGATAGCGTAGAGAAGCAGATAATTCGCCGTCAGGACCTCCATACTGGGTTATCAAGTATTTTGCCATTTGAACGTCGGGTTTGGTAATTCGAACTGGAAATTCTAGTTTTTTTTCATATATCCACATTGTTTAATCCTCCTAGTATTCAATTTCCCAGGGCCAAGGACCATTAATCCACTGCCAAGGAAATTGGCTTGGCGAATGGCCGAAAACCATCAAGGGACCGTAACGATCTTCATAAGTTCTTTTCAAATTGTTAAATTGTTGGCTTACCCTGTTATATTCCATTAAAGGTTCTTTTTCGTCAGGATGAGTGTCCAGGTAAAGATTTAATTCAATTGCCGTGAACTGTAATTCTTGCAGTCTACGTAATAACATAAGTTGATCCCTACTCATCTTCTAGCCTCCTCTAAACAGGATATGGACTCCATAAATCAGGAAATAAGGTTCCTTTCATCAAGGCTTCTTCTGGACTAAAAATACGACCATATTGTTGAATTGGTACATAAGCTCTTGCCAGCCTTTTCTGACTATAGTCGGCATATAGCATAAGATTTCCTCCTCATTCTTTTTTCTACTCTATAATATTGAGAAATTTGACAGAGTGTTACATTTTAGCAATTTTTAGCTTAAACGGTTAAAAACAGGACAGAAGGTAATAATAGTAACTGTGAGTGTAAAAAGGGGGATTAGGATGAAGATAGGTATACCAAAAGCGCTATTTTATTACTACTACGCACCTTTATGGAAAACATATTTTGAAGAGCTTGGCCTGGAGGTAGAACTTTCGCCAGCAACTTCTAAGAACATTGTTAAACGGGGTGTAAGTTTAGCTGTAGATGAAGCATGCTTACCAATAAAAGCATTTTATGGCCATATAGACTATTTAAAAGATAAGGTTGACCTTTTGTTTATTCCAAGGTTAGTAAGTGTTGCTTTAAAAGAATATATATGTCCGAAGTTTATGGGTCTACCGGATATGATCAAACAAAAAGTTACCGGACTACCGATTATCCTCGAACCGGTAATAGACTGCAGTAAGAATATAAAGCAAATGGAAAAAGCTTTTTTATGTTTGGGAGAAAGCCTATCGGCAGATCGGAGAAAAGTTAAAGAAGCATGGGAAAAGGCCAGGGCTAATTATTTGCAGTTTCAAAGCAATATTCAGCAGGGGAAAAAGTATCTGTCAGCTTTAGACGGAGAGGTTTTTGACGACTTCGAAAAGGGGTTGAACTTATCCAGTAATCTAAAAATTGGTTTAATTGGGCATGGATACAACATTTATGATTATGGCCTTAGCATGCAGCTAATTGCACGTTTAGAAAAGTTGGGTGTATCTGTAATCACTGCTGAAAACCTTGCAGCTTGCTTAATTGATAAGCAAGCCCAAAAACTTCCTAAACGTATGTTTTGGACTTTAGGTAAGAAAGCTTTAGGATCAGCAATGCATTGGGCTGAGCTAGGTGGAGTTGATGGCATAATTTACTTATCGGCTTTTGGTTGTGGCCCCGATTCACTGATCGGTGATTTAATTGAGAGATTTTGTCGTAAAAGAAATTATCCCATTTTACATTTAACAGTAGATGAACATACCGGCGAAGCCGGTATGGATACTAGAATTGAAGCCTTTATCGATTTATTAGAAAGGCGGAAAATATCATGAAAGTGACCTACCCTCATATGGGAAACCTTTTTCTGATTGCCAATGCCTTTTTGAAAGGATTAGGCTGCGAAATTGTTCAAGCACCATTCTGTAGTAAAAAAACTATGTCTTTAGGTACTCAATATGCTCCTGAATCAGCTTGCCTGCCCCTGAAGATCAATTTGGGCAATTTTCTTGAGGCCTATGAGCGGGGAGCCGACACGCTGGTCATGGTCGGAGGGATAGGACCATGCCGAATCGGTTACTACAGTCAGGTGCAAAGACAGATATTAGAAGATTTAGGTCTACAATTCAAGATGATTGTGCTGGAACCTCCTGATGCTCATTTTAAGGAAGTTTGGCAAAAAATAGTGATTCTAAAGAAGAATAGCTGGTTAAATGTTATAAAAGGCTTAGTTCTTGGTTGGCAAAAAATTCTTTATGCTGATGAGTTGGAAAGGCTATTAAGCCACTTGTTGCCGAGGGTTAAAAATCCTCATACGTTAGAAAAAATATACGCCCAAGCCATAACAGAATTGGATCATATTGATAAATTTAAGACTGTCAAGGCCATTGCTGAAAATACTATGGACAAAATGAGAAAACTCTCCCAGAAAAGTAACCTGAATGTTTTAAAAATAGGAATTGTCGGAGAAGTGTATACTGTGCTTGAACCATTTGCCAACCTTTACATAGAGAGAAAACTAGGCAGGATGGGTGTGGAAGTAGAGAGATCTGTCTATTTAAGCCAATGGATAAATGACCATCTTTTAGGAGGACTACTGAATTTAAAGAGTTTAGCCTGTTATAAGGATTTAGCTCAACCTTTTTTAAGGCATTCAGTAGGCGGCCACGGCAGAGAGACTGTTGGTGGAGTTGTCGATTTTGCTAGGCGAGGCTTTGATGGTGTAATTCAAATCGGGCCTTTAACCTGCATGCCGGAAATTGTAGCCCATTCTATCTTACCAGCCGTAAGTGAGGCCCATGGAATACCGGTCATGACAATCTACTTGGATGAACAATCAGGTGAAGCCGGCTTAGTTACTCGTTTGGAAGCTTTTGTCGATATGATTCGCTATAGGAAAGAAAGTAAGAGGCTTAAGGAGAGTGTATGATGGAACTATTTTTAGGAATAGATGTAGGCTCAGTTAGTACAAATCTTGTTGCTATTGACCTAGCTGGTAAGGTTGTTTACAAATCATATTTAAGGACAAAGGGGCAACCGATTAAAGTTTTACAAGAAGCCTTAAGAGCAGTAAAAGAAAACTTTCCTGAGTGCGCCGTCGCAGGAGTCGGTACAACCGGAAGTGCCAGGCATTTGGCAGGAGTGATCTTAGGTGCGGATGTAATAAAAAATGAAATAACAGCCCATGCTGTGGCAGCCACTAATCTGGTACCTGATGTAAGGACGGTTTTAGAAATAGGTGGTCAGGATTCTAAAATAATCATCATCAGAAACGGTGTAGTTACGGACTTTGCCATGAATACAGTCTGCGCTGCTGGTACCGGTTCTTTTTTAGATCAACAGGCCAGCCGTCTAAACATCGCAATAGAAGATTTTGGACCTATTGCCCTAAAATCTACAAATCCCGTAAGAATTGCCGGCAGGTGTACGGTTTTTGCCGAATCCGACATGATTCATAAACAACAGATGGGTCATCCAATTGAAGATATCCTTGCCGGGTTATGTGAAGCATTAGTCAGAAACTATTTAAGCAATATAGGAAAGGGTAAAAGCATTGAGGCACCTATCCTGTTTCAAGGGGGGGTTGCTGCCAATATAGGCATTAGGGCGGCTTTTGAAAAAGCCTTAGGAACAGAGATAATTATCCCAGAGCATTTTGAAGTAATGGGTGCCATAGGAGCGGCCCTTTTAGCCCACGATGTTATTAAAGAGCGTAAAGTTTCTCAATTTAAAGGTTTTGAAGTAGGAGAAGCTGATATTAATGCATCCAGTTTTGAATGTGATGGTTGTGCTAATGCCTGCGAAATTGTGTCTTTAAAAGACGGGCAAGACATACTGGCCCGCTGGGGAGATAAATGCGGTAAATGGAGTGCTTTTAACACTTCCAAGGAATTACTTAGTTAGTTGTTTTCTATATTGACAGATTATTGTATACATGATATTATTCTGAAAAAACTTAATAACTTCGCCTCATCATCCAAAGATGGGGTAGAGGAGCGGATTGTCAAGAGTACTCAAAGTGATAAGGGGAAATAGATGATCTTTGAGGAAAGGGGTCATCCGCCGAAGCATAATAATACTCCCAAGTTATTATGCTGGGCCTGCATTTAATAAATGCAGGACTGTCACCTGAAATTTCCTGGCTTTCAGGTGGAGCACTATCTCATGAACAGGAAAGTGAGTGCATACCGAATTTAGGCGGCTGTGGGTTATACTCACTGCCGCTTTTAATTTATAAAAGGAGAGATAAGTTTGAAATTGCATGGTACGATGAAAATTAATGAGGCCGGGCATTTGGAAATAGGTGGATGTGACACAACCAATCTGGTTAAGGAGTTTGGCACACCTTTAGTAGTCTTAGATGAAGATTTAATTCGTCAAACTTGCAGGCAATATTATCATAACTTTGTCCAACTTTACCAAAATGCTGAGGTCATTTATGCCAGTAAGGCCTTTAGTTCTCTAGCCATGTATAAAATCATTTGTTCAGAAGGACTCGGACTTGATATTGTATCTGGAGGAGAACTTTATACTGCTTTACAGGCCGAGTTTCCAACTGAAAGGATTTATTTTCATGGCAATAACAAATCAGTTGAAGAACTGATTATGGCCTTGGGACATAACGTAGGAAGAATAGTTGTTGACAACCTGGATGAACTAAAGATGCTTAACGAGCTAGCTGCTTTATTTAAGAAAAAGGCCGATATTTTACTGCGGATTACTCCAGGTATTGAAGCTCATACCCATGAATTCATCAAGACAGGTCAGATAGATTCTAAATTTGGCTTTGCCCTACCAACAGGCCAGGCTATAGAAGGAGTTAAAGCTGCTCTAGCTTGCGACAATATCAATTTGCGTGGGTTTCACTGCCATATAGGATCCCAAATCTTTGAAATGGAACCTTATCGTTATGCTTGTCAAGTGATGATGAATTTTATCTATGATGTTAAAAAGAGTTTCCATTATGAAGCTGAAGAATTGAACTTAGGTGGAGGATTTGGTATCTATTATCATGAAGGTGACAGTCCATCCCAGGTCAAAACTTATGCTGAAGTTATTATGACGGCTGTTAAAGAACATGCCAGAGCACTAAGTTTGGCCTTACCCAAAGTGATTGTTGAGCCGGGACGTTCAATTATCGGCCCTGCAGGGACAACTTTATACACTGTTGGCTCAATTAAAGATATCCCCGGCGTACGGAAATACGTTGCCGTTGATGGAGGAATGGCGGATAATATTAGGCCGGCTTTATATGATGCAAAATATGAAGCCATGGTTGCTAATAAGGCCATTTTATCAGGAGAGGAAGTTGTTTCAATTACAGGCAAATGTTGTGAATCAGGTGACATGCTAATATGGAATATAAATTTACCAAGAGTTAGTTCTGGAGATATATTAGCCATATCTTGCACTGGTGCCTATAGTTACTCTATGGCAAGTAACTACAATTCTTTAGGAAAACCGGCTGTTGTGCTGGTTCAAAATGGCAAGGCTGATTTGATCATAAGACGGCAAACTTATCAAGACATAATTAGCAATCAGGTTATTCCTCAAAGATTAAGAGAAAATAACCAAGTGTTACGTTAATGGCTTAAAAGACGGTAATCAAGTCGTCTTTTCTTTTTTACTTAATTTGGGCTTAAATGGTTATTCTTGAAGAAGGATTTATAAACATGATATAATTTAATGAAATGCCAGTCAGGAGAGAAGAAAAATGTTTTTTCATAGTCTTGATCAAATTTTAGCTGGTATTCCGGCTATTTTAATTGCCATAACTTTTCATGAATATGCCCATGGTAAGACGGCAGCTTTACTTGGAGATCCAACTCCGGAAATGCAAGGAAGATTATCCCTAAACCCTTTTAAGCATTTAGATCCGCTGGGAGCTATTATGCTGTTGGTGGTAGGCTTCGGATGGGCGAAACCTGTTCAGATTAATCCCTATTATTTCCGTAATGATCGAAAAAAAGGCGTGCTTTATGTGGCTTTAGCCGGACCGGTGATGAATTTGGTTTTGGCTTATTTAAGTGCTGTAGCTTTACGCTTGGTACATGCGGGCATCATTGGTATGTTTTTCTTTTATTTGCTTTGGTATAATGCAATGTTAGCAGTTTTTAATCTTATACCTTTGCCCCCTTTAGACGGCTCTAAAATTTTAGCAGGACTTTTGCCGTCTCAATATCTTTCTAACTATTATAAATTTGAATCTTACGGGCCGATTATTCTAATTTTACTTTTAGTGACAGATGTGATAGATATAATTATGCAACCCGTGGTCCAAGCTGTCTTACATTTTATTCAGCTTGCCGCAGGTTGGGGAATATTTTAAACAAAGGAGTAGGGTAATGAAAAATGTAATACTTAGCGGAATGCGTCCTACTGGGAAACTTCATATTGGACATTTGAGTGTTTTAGAAAACTGGGTTAAGTTACAAGAGAACAATGAATGCTATTACGCAGTCACTGATTTGCATGCTTTAACCACAGCTTTTGAAGAAACTGCTCAGCTAGATGATAACGTTTATAACATGATTCTCGATTGGTTAGCAGTAGGACTAGATCCAAATAAAAGCGCAATTTTTATTCAATCTCGAGTTGAAGAACATGCTGAGTTACATTTACTTCTATCTATGATAACACCTTTGTCCTGGTTGGAAAGAGTTCCAACTTATAAAAGCCAAATATACCAGCTCGGGTTACAGGGAAAAGATATTTCCACCTATGGATTTTTAGGCTATCCTCTTTTGATGACAGCAGACATTTTATTATACAGAGCTAATGCAGTACCAGTTGGGGAGGATCAATTGCCACATCTAGAGTTGTGCCGGGAAATAGCTAGACGTTATAATTACCTGTATAATACCGACGTCTTTCCAGAACCTCAGGCATTACTTTCTAAAGTTGCCTTATTACCTGGGGTGGATGGACGAAAAATGTCCAAAAGCTATCATAATGAAATAGCTATTGATGCTTCCCAGGAAGAAATTACTGCCAAGGTACGCCAGATGGTTACTGATCCACAAAGAATTCATAAAACTGACCCAGGTAATCCAGATGTCTGTGTAGTTTACACTTATCAAAAGATTTACAATTCTGAAGAGGAAGAAGATATTGCTTCCAGTTGTAAAACAGGTTCAATAGGATGTGTGGCTTGCAAAAAGAAGCTGGCAGCAAAAATAAATCTTGTTTTAGAGCCAATTCGTGACAAGAGGGCTTATTTTGCCAATAGGCCGGAAGAAGTTAAAGAAATTATCAAAGACGGCCAAGAAAGAGCAAGCAAAAAGGCAAACGAAACTATGAAATTAGTAAAGGAAGCAATAGGCATTAATTATCGAGGTGTCTAATGGCTTATACTATTACTCTCAACGTTTTTGAAGGTCCATTAGATCTATTACTTCACTTAATTCAAAAAAATAAAATAGATATTTACAACATTCCTATAGCTGAGGTCACAGAACAGTATTTAAGTTATCTACAAGCCATGCAAGAATTAGATCTTGAAGTAGCAAGTGAGTTTTTAGTTATGGCTGCTACTCTTTTGGCCATAAAAGCTAAAATGTTATTGCCTCAAGGAGCTCAACAGGCTGAGGAAGGATCAGAAGAAGATTTAGATGATCCAAGAAAAGAGCTTGTTGACCGCTTAATAGAATACCAAAAATATAAAAATGCTGCGGAGAGATTAAAGGAAAGGCAGGCTAAACAGGCTTTAATGTTTAGCCGGCCCTTAGATCCAATTTTTCTCGAGGAAACTTTGAAAAAAGTTAACCCGGTGGAAAAAGTTTCTGTAGAAGATTTAAAAAATCTCGTAACTGTTTTGTTAAATGAAGTTGCAACCGAAGCAGAAATAAAAGAGATAGCAAGAGGAATAATTACAGTTAAGGATAAAATGGACTATATCGAAGAATGTTTAAGTCAAGAATCAGAAGGAATTCTTTTTCAAAATTTATTTTCAGCCAACTCTTCAACCTTAACAATAGTTGTTACTTTTTTAGCCTTGCTAGAATTGATCCACTTGCAAAGGGTCTTTGTGATTCAAACTGCCAATTTTGGTCCCTTGCGAATTTATCCGAGAACTCTGCAAAGTGAGGGTCAGCATGCTGTTTAGTGAAGAAAAAAAAGCCATAATTGAGGCTTTACTGTTTGTTTCTGTAGAACCTCTAACTGTAAAACAAATTTCAGAAATTGTAAACTTGAACCAAGAAGATGTTTTGTCGCTTTTAAATGAGCTTAAAGATGATCTGCAGAAACCTGAGCACGGGATATGCTTAATTGAAGTGGCAGACGGCTTTAAGTTGGTAACGAAGGAACGATATACCGAGTATATAGAGCAAATAGTTAAACCACAAACAACTTCTTTGTCTCACGCAGCCTTAGAAACCTTAGCCATCATCGCCTATAAACAACCAGTAACGCGAGCTGAAATTGAACAAATCAGAGGGGTAAAGGTAGACGGGGTCTTAAACAATTTAATGGAAAGGTCATTAATTAAAGAAATAGGTAGAAAAGAAGGACCCGGTAGACCTATTGTCTATGGGACTACTACTGAGTTTCTCACATATTTTGGACTTAAAAATTTATCTGATTTACCACGTTTAGAAGATGATTAAAGCCAATTTTTAAATTGGCTTTTTATTTATGTCCGGCTTGCATGAAAGATGCAAAAGAAGGGAAATCTAGAAAAAACTAATGGAGGCGACTAGACCTGCATCCATTGTTCCAATTGGGTTTGGCTCTGTCTGCAGTTCTTCTTTTGACCTTTTTCTTACCTATAAAGTTTGAAATTTCATATAAAAGGTTTGAGCAGGATGACTTTTTGCATATAAAATTATCGATAGTAAAAAAAATAGTATTTTACGAGCTTAAACTTTCTAAGCTCATTTTATCCACTAATCAGCTAAAGTCAACATTACTCAAATTTAGCCTACAGTCAGAAAGTTTTTTTACAGGTTCAACCAGCCATGAATCGCAAATAAAAAAGCCTTTACAATATTGTAAGGATATTTATTCCTATTTGAAAAAGAGCCATTCAAACATAAGGTTTAGAATTAAGCCCCTTAAACTACTTGCCCGCTTATTCTTTAAAACAATTAATTGTCAAGAAGTTTTTTGGTCTACAGAATTAGGTCTAGAAGATGCAGCCCTCACAGCTATAGGAACTGGTTTCCTTTGGAATATTAAAAACAAAGTTTATAAAAATTTAAGAAAAAATGTCAGGCTTCGTGCAGAACCACCTTATTTTTTGGTAAAACCAATTTTTGGAAAAATGTGCGTTAATACTAATTTTAAGTGCATATTCGATATTCGATTAGGTCATATTATCATTACAGGTATTAAATTATTCATTCTGTTGGTAGCTTTTGCAATAAAAGGAGGCGATCAAGCTGACTAACCACCCCATAGAAGCTTTGATGAAGACTGCCATGGAAAGTATAAAAGAGATGGTTGACGTAAATACTGTTGTCGGTGATCCGGTAGAAACTCTTGACGGAAGCGTTATTATACCAATATCCAGGGTTACGTGTGGATTTATAGCAGGCGGTGGGGAATACGACACAAGTACAGATGCTGAGAAAGATAACCCTCTTCCTTTTGGGGGAGGCAGTGGTGCAGGAGTTTCAGTTCAACCTGTAGGTTTTTTGGTGGTAGGACATAATGATGTTCGTCTATTACCGGTAGATGGTAACGCCATCTTTGATAGATTAATTGACCTGACTCCAAAAGTTATGTCCCAAATCCAATCATTTTTTGCCAAAAAGAACGATAGCAGTTCCGAGTATATAGACCCTAGCTTACAAAGCGGCGTGTAGGAATCTCTTAACACTTCCTTCTTGGAAGTGTTTTCTTATTTCAAACACCCTGTTCTAAGATGTTAAAATTTTACATAATCTGGAATAGGGGTGATCCAGGTGGTCAATCTTGTTTGGTTTTTGCTTTTAAGCATTGGAATTATCACGGCAGCCATTAACGGTAATATCGAAGTCATAACAAAAGCCGCCTTAGATTCTGCCAAAACGGCAGTCAATATAGCCTTTGAATTAATCGGTATAATGAGCCTCTGGCTGGGATTGTTAAAGATTGCTGAGGACTCAGGGCTAGTCCGGGCTGTTGCTAATTTGTTTAGACCTTTAACCTATTTTCTTTTCCCGAGCATACCTAAAGACCATCCGGCTTTAGGGGCAATAATAATGAATTTGAGCGCTAATATTTTAGGACTGGGAAATGCTGCCACTCCTCTTGGCCTGAAAGCCATGCAAGAAATGCAGCAATTAAATGAGAGCGATGAAGCGTCGGAAGCAATGTGCACTTTTTTAGCTTTAAATACGTCCTGTCTTACCCTAATTCCAGCGACAATTATTGGGGTCAGAGCTTCGGCAGGTTCAAGCGAACCAACAGCCATTGTTGGTACGACAATTTTTACTACGGCAACCGGTATGATAGTGGCAATCATAGCTGACCAGATTTTACGCAAAACATATAAGAAAAGAAAAAGGTGATTCCATGGAAATCCTTAATCTAATCTCTCTCTGGGCTATCCCTCTGATGCTTTTGCTTATTCCCTTGCTTGGGTTATTTAGGGGGATTAAGCTATACGAATCCTTTGTTACAGGGGCAGAGCAAGGTTTGATGACAGCAGTTAAAATCATTCCTTTTATGGTTGGTATGTTAGTTGCTATAGGTGTTTTCCGGGCTTCAGGCGCTATGGATTTATTGGTTAAAGCAGTAAGTCCTTTTTTTAAGCTGTTAAGAATTCCTCCTGAAATACTCCCCTTGGCCATTATGCGTCCTTTATCGGGCGGAGCTGCTTTAGGTTTAGCCAGCGAATTAATTCATACTCACGGGCCGGACTCTTATCTCGGGCGTTTAGCTTCAACCATGCAAGGTAGTACTGATACTACTTTTTACATTCTTACGGTTTACTTCGGTTCAGTTGGTATAAAAAAGTATCGCTATGCTTTAACCTTAGGTTTGATCGCCGATTTGACAACTTTACTTGCGGCTATTTTTATTACTAACTTAGTCTTTGGCTGAGAAGGAAGAATTTTAAATTAAACAGATTTTTGCAGGGATTAAGGCAAAGTTTGGCAAATATATTGTTAATTTTTAACCTGATCTGCTTATAATATAATTATCTATATCCGAATTAATTTGTATTTAATAAGGTGAATATATGGAATTACGCTTACAAAAGTTTCTTGCCCAAGCAGGAGTTGCATCCAGAAGGGCAAGTGAAGAATTAATTTTGGCAGGAAAAGTTGCAGTAAACGGTCAAACCGTAACCAAGTTAGGAACGAAAATAGATCCGGAAAAAGACCTGGTAACCGTTAATAAAAAAGTCATAAAAGTTGAAAAGCAAAAGTTTTATATAGCTTTAAACAAACCGGCCGGATATATAACGTCTTTAAAAGACCCGCAGGGCAGAAAAAAGGTTACCGATTTGCTGAAAGATATTCAAGTGAGGATTTACCCTGTAGGAAGATTGGATTACGAAACTGAGGGCCTATTACTTTTAACTAATGATGGAGATTTTGCTTATAATTTGACACATCCAAAACATAAAATAAAGAAAACATATTTGGCTCAAGTACAAGGTATTCCATCGGAAAATGATTTGCAAAAATTAAGAACAGGCATTATGTTAAGCGACGGTCCTACTGCCACGGCAGAGGTCAGTTTGCTTAAAAAAGGTAAAAATACTGCAACTATTAAAATAACAATTCATGAGGGCCGCAATAGGCAAGTGCGCAGGATGTTTGAGGCTATTAATCATCCAGTACTTCATTTAAAACGAGTTAGAATCGGTAACTTGGATTTAGGTGCCTTAAAAGTTGGAGAGTATAGATTTCTTACACCTCTTGAAGTACAGAGTTTATTGAAAATGAGTACTAATTCGGACAAGCCTTAGGTTTATTAGCTGTAAACATTGCAGACAATAGAATATATAATTCTGTGAAAAGAGGGGTATAAAAATGCCTAGGTGTCTAAATTGCGGTAATTCTACTCTTTTTTGCAGCACCAAGTTTCCAAAGGGATTTCCTTGGAACGGTGGCCCTAATTCCGGTCTAGTTGCTTTATTTGATGGAGGATCTTTAATAGGCTTGGAAAATATGGGGGTTTTTTATGAAGAATTAACAAGTGCCTGGACTAGCCCGTATTTATATTTTAATTCCTGTAGTTCATGTGGGTCAGATAAAATCATATGGCCATAAGAATAAAAGACTTGGCAAAGGAGGAGTACCATGGAGGAGGTGTTTTCAAAAGGTTTAATTCAAATTTATACCGGAAATGGCAAGGGAAAGACAACGGCTGCTTTGGGATTAACCTTAAGGGCTGTTGGAGCAGGACTAAAAGTAGCAATTATCCAATTTTTAAAATCAGGTAAAGATTATAGTGAATTAAATGCACTTGCTAAATTTAGTTCCATGGTTACCATAGATTCTTTTGGCAGAGATGATTTTATTTACAAATCCAATCCTATTGACGAAGATTATAAATTAGCAAAAGCTGCTTTCAATACTGCCCGTGCAAGAGAGCGGGATAGAAGTATAAAGATTATTGTTCTTGATGAATTAAATGTTGCTCTGCACTATAAGTTATTAGACTTAAATGAAGTCTTAAACTTTTTAAGTAATAAGCGTCAAGATGTTGAAATAGTTATTACCGGACGTTATGCCCCCCCTGAATTAATTAAGGTTGCACATTTAGTCACAGAAATGAAGGAAATCAAGCATCCATACCAAAGTGGCATAATGGCCAGAAAAGGGATTGAATACTGATAAAGGTTTAGCATTTAAGGGGGAAAGAAAATGAAAGTGCGAATTAACGATGAAATTATTAATCGACCGTTACATTTAAAATTACGTCTCGACTACAAGGGTGAGCCGCAACCGCGTTTCTTTTTCGGAGGTAAAACAGGGGAAAAGGTTGCTGAAGAAATTCGGGAGCAAAAGGTTGCTTTAATGCGCAATGTACCTTTTCAAGGAATTACCATAAATGATATAGATATGGGCATTGAAACTTATTGTGTTCATGATGAAATATCAGGTGATGAAGTTGCTTTCGCACCGGTAAATATTGAATTAATGGCTGATGACCTTGAAGATATTATCCGTTTTATTGTCAGAGATGAATTTAGAAAGATAGATATAATTGAGCCTCAAGAAATTATTTTATCAAAGCATGACCTAGAACGTTTGATTTTTAGAATAAGCGAAGAGATGCGTACTTATCGTCATTCATTAGAGAAAAAATATGTAAATAAATAGTAAAAAAATAATTTTAATTGCAGGAATAAAATATTTTAGCTAGAAATAAGAGGGTTATACCTTAGAGTATTGGAGGAAAGTAGAATGGTGAAGATGTATTATGACAACGATGCGGACTTATCAGTACTACAAGGTAAAACCATAGCCGTTTTAGGGTACGGTAGTCAAGGACATGCTCAAGCCCAAAACTTACACGATAGCGGGCTAAATGTAATAGTTGGATTAAGAAAGGGAAGCAGGAATTGGTCTAACGCTGAAGCAGCCGGTTTAAAAGTTATGACTGTAGCTGAGGCCTGTCAGGCAGCCGATTTAATCCAGATCCTGTTGCCTGATGAAATCCAAGCTGAAGTATATCAAAAAGAAATACTTCCTTATTTAAAAGAAGGGGATTGCTTAGTTTTTTCCCACGGTTTTAACATTCATTTCGGTCAAATAGTTCCACCGACCAATGTTGATGTATTCATGGTTGCACCGAAGAGCCCCGGTCATCTGGTCAGAAGGATGTATGTTCAAGGTGCAGGTGTTCCCGGCCTGTTAGCCGTATACCAAGATTACAGCGGAAAAGCCAAAGACTATGGTCTGGCTTACGCCAAAGGTATTGGTTGTACCAGAGCAGGAGTTATTGAAACAACCTTTAAGGAAGAAACGGAGACAGACTTATTCGGTGAACAAGCTGTGCTCTGCGGAGGGGTTACTTCTTTAATCAAAGCAGGATTTGAAACCCTTGTGGAAGCGGGCTATCAACCCGAAATTGCCTATTTTGAATGTATGCATGAACTTAAGCTTATTGTAGACCTGCTTTATGAAGGCGGCTTTAGTTGGATGCGCTATTCAGTTAGTGATACCGCACAATATGGAGATCTGACCAGAGGACCACGAGTAATTAACGAAGATGTTAAAGATGAAATGAGACAAATTTTATATGAAATTCAATCAGGTGAATTTGCCAAGGAATGGATCCTGGAAAATAAGGCAAACAGACCAACTTTCAATGCTTTAAATACCATGGAAAACGAGCACTTGATCGAAAAAGTTGGCGCAAAGCTAAGAAAGATGATGCCTTGGTTGAAAAAATAAGAGTGAAAGGTTATAGCCTTTCACTTTTTTGTCTCTCTTACTAAACAAAATAATCAATTGTTGCTAAAATGGAAATAGTAAAAAAGAAAACATGTTTCCGGAGGTAGAATTTTGAAGCAAATAGTTGTAGTCGGTGGTGGCGCCGCTGGAATTTTTGCTGCTATAAGTGCTGTAAGGCAAGGTGCTAACGTTACTGTTCTAGAAAAAAATAAAAGGTTAGGCGTTAAACTTTTGATTACCGGAAAAGGACGTTGTAACTTAACTAATATCGGAGATGTTGAATCCATCATTGCAAATTTTCCTGATAAAGGTGTGTTTCTTTATAGTGCCTTATATCAGTTTTCCAATGATGATTTAATCCAATTGTTGAAAAGTTTAAACGTCGAGACTAAAGTAGAAAGAGGCGGTCGGGTATTTCCGGTTTCAGATAAAGCCAAAGATGTAGTTGATGCTTTAACGGCTTATTTAAAAATGTTAAAAGTGAATCTTAGATTAAATACAAAGGTGGAAGGTCTCAAAGTTGAGAACGGCAGAGCAGTTGGAGTTTTATTAGAAGGAAAAGTGCTTAGGGCAGACGCTGTCATCGTTACTACAGGTGGTTTATCATACCCTCGTACCGGATCAACGGGAGATGGATATAAGTGGGCAAAAGATGTTGGACATAAAGTTACTAAACTGTACCCTTCTTTAGTTCCTCTTGAAGTAAAAGAAGAATGGCCGAAAGAGCTGGCCGGTTTGACCCTGAAAAACGTGAAAATTACTGCTTACCAGAAAGAGCGTAAGGTAGCAGAACAATTCGGGGAAATGCTTTTTACCCATTTTGGTGTTTCAGGCCCAATAATCTTGTCTCTTAGCAGATTTATTGTTCCTTTACTTTATGAGAAAAAAGAAGTTATGTTGACAATAGATTTAAAGCCTGCTTTATCCTTTGAAAAATTGGATGACCGGGTCAAAAGGGATTTGCAAAAATATGCTAACAAACATTTAAAGAATTCTCTCCATGATCTTTTACCTAAAGCACTGATTATACCGTTTATTGAGTTAAGCCAAATACCTATGGACAAAACTTGTAACCAGATTACTAAGGAAGAACGACTGAAAATTGTTTACTTACTTAAACATTTACCTGTAACCATAGATAAAGCCCGTTCCTTTGATGAAGCTATTGTCACTCATGGTGGAGTTGACTTAAAAGAAATTGACCCAACTACGATGGAATCCAAATTGATTAAAGGATTGTATTTTGCCGGCGAGGTTCTTGATATTGATGCTTTTACCGGAGGATATAATCTACAAGCCGCCTTTTCTACCGGATTTGTAGCAGGTCAAGCAGCGGCAAATAGCATTATTACCTAAATTTATGTTTGATGGGAGGATAACTATGACTACTCATTATTATGGGAGTAAAGAAGTGGCTGCGACAGCAATACAAATGGCCTTAAGCAAAACTCGCGAAGAAGAGAATGCTTTAAAATTGAAATTTCAAGAGCAAGGTATAAAAACAGCTGCAGTTGATTATGGTGGAGAATATGTGACTTCAATAAAAAAAATAGTTGAAAGAGCCGTAGTAGCTGCGAAAAGAGAAGGAGTTATTAAAGAAACTCACACCGATGAAGGTGCTGTAGCAGGTGCCACCAGGGAAGCCTTATCTCAAATAATGCCTAAAGCTTTGGGTCTAAATGTTGGCGGGAAAATAGGTATAGCCAGACTTAATGGTCACATAAGTGTTGCTGTATTTTTTGGTATTGGGCTTTTACATTTAGATGAAGTAAGCATAGGATTAGGGCATAGAGCAGTTCCATAGGAGGAAAGTGATTCTATGCAAGTGCGTGGAATAAGAGGGGCTATAACTGTTGAGGAAAATACGGCTGAAAAAATAATTACCAATACAAAAATACTACTTAGCGAAATAATTAAACAAAATAATATACGGCTTGAGGACATTGTTAGCTGTACATTTAGCGTCACCCGAGATCTTGATACCGTTTATCCAGCAGTGGCAGCCAGGGAAATGGGCTGGGCAACCGTGCCCTTAATGTGCGTCAATGAAATGTTTGTTTCAGGTAGTCTTGAGAGAGTAATTCGTGTTTTGTTGCTAGTTAATACCATGAAAAGCCAAAAAGAAGTTAGGCATGTTTATCTGAAGAAAGCCAAACAATTACGCCCAGATCTGGCTATCGAATAGTTTTTATGTTGTGTTGATTGCAATTTTTTCCTGGAGATGATAATATTTTTTTAATTTAAACACTAAAGATTCTACAAGGAGTAGGTCGGTAGGATAGTAGGAATATGGGTTTCGCACACGGTCACTTCTTTAAGTGACTTTTTGATTATAGGAGGTAAATATATGATCGTAGTAATGAACCATAATGCTACAAAAGAACAGGTCCAAGCGGTTCTTAAGCGTTTAGACAAGGAAGGCTTCCAAGTACATATTTCACAAGGTGAATCAAGGACCATTATTGGTGTAATCGGGCATAATACTAAAGACCTTCTACCCAAGTTAGCCCTTGAGGCTCTGCCTGGTGTTGATAGGGTGGTTCCGATTCTTCAACCTTATAAGTTAGCAGGACGGGAATTTAAACCTGAAGATTCGGTTTATCGTATAGCTAATTTAGAAATCGGTTCTAAGACCATTCAAATTGCGGCTGGACCATGTGCTGTGGAAAGCAGGGAACAGATACTAGAAGTAGCCTTAGCGGTTAAGGAGGCAGGGGCGACAATTCTACGCGGCGGAGCTTATAAACCGCGCACATCTCCCTATTCCTTTCAAGGGCTAGAAGAAAAAGGCCTAAAATTATTGGCTGAAGCAAAGGAAAAGACCGGCTTGGCAATCGTTACAGAAGCTACTGATACCTCCAATCTAAAAATTGTTGCTGAATATGCTGATATCATTCAAATTGGAGCAAGAAACATGCAAAACTTTTATCTGCTAAAAGAAGCAGGTAAACTTAATAAGCCTATCCTTTTAAAAAGAGGCGGAAATGCAACCATTGAAGAATGGTTACTTGCAGCAGAATATATTATGTCAGGTGGCAATTATCAAGTAATCCTATGCGAAAGAGGAATCCGGACTTTTGAAACAGCTACTAGAAATACCCTGGATTTAAGTGCAATTCCTCTCTTAAAACAATTGTCTCATTTACCGGTTTTTGCAGATCCAAGCCATGGAACAGGTAACTGGAAGTTGGTTCCAGCCATGTCAAGGGCGGCTATCGCCGCCGGAGCCGATGGTTTACTTGTTGAAGTACACCCGCAACCAAGCGAAGCTCTTTCTGATGGTCCTCAATCCTTAACACCGGAAAACTTTAAAAAAATGATGAAAGAATTAAAAGAAATAGCCGCTGTTCTTGGTCGTAAGGTAGGAAATTCCAATGGTTAAAATCGGTTATTTAGGTCCGGAAGGCAGTTTTAGTCAATTAGCTACCGAAATTTGGATAAATAAATTAAATTTAAAAAGAGACGAAGTTGATTTTATTACTTCTACGACAATTCCTTTTTTAATAGAAAGTATTGAAAAAGGAATTGTGGATTATTCTATTCTTCCACTGGAAAATTCTATAGAAGGCAATGTTAATATAACTATTGACGCATTAATTCAATCTAGCACTAGAATTGTTGGGGAGATAATCGTAAAAATAAATCATTGTTTGGCTGTCAAAAGTGAAACAGTTGCAGTTAAAGAAAAACTTCAAGTTATCTATTCACATCCGCAAGCCTTATCTCAATGTTATCATTATCTTACGAAGCATTTTCCAAAGGCCAACTTTATTGCGGTAGAAAGCACCAGTAAAGCTGCTCAAACTGTTGCTCAAAGTAAGGAGACAGCTGGAGCCGTCTGTTCAAAACAAGCTGCAATTAACAATAATTTGTTTATTATAGCGGAAAACATTCAAGATCATGCTGACAATAAAACGAGATTTATAGCAGTGGGTAAAAAAAATCCAATATCTGGAGAAAAGAACAAAACCACCTTGATAATAGCCCTACCTGAAAATAAACCTGGCGGTCTTTATAAAGTATTGAAAGAATTTGCTGATGAGAGGATAAACTTAACCAAAATCGAATCACGTCCGACTAAAAAAGAATTAGGAGAATATTTATTTTTTATTGAATGTGTTGGGCATGTAGAGGATATGAAGCTGGCCAAAGTATTGGAAAAGCTTTCCTCTCAAGCAGCTCTTTTAAAAGTTTTGGGCTCTTACCCTATTGCTGAAGAGGTATAGCTTATGATAAATAAAGTTTCCATTATCGGTTTAGGTTTAATTGGCGGCTCAATCGGTTTAGCAATTAAAAGAACTAATCCAAACATTATGGTTGCTGGTATAGATGTCAATAGGGACAATATTCAAATAGCTTTAAAAAGAAAGGCTATTGATGAAGGCTGCAGTGACCTAAAAACAGGAGTTAGCGGTGCGGATATCGTATTTTTAGCGACGCCAATCAACACTATGTATGAAATAGTTCCTCAAATTATCCCCTATCTAAAAAATCAGGTTATCTTAACTGATGTAGGTAGTTGTAAGACTGAAATCATTAACACGCTAGAAAAAATCTTGCCACCAGATTTTTATTTTGTAGGTGGTCATCCTATGGCCGGTTCAGAACAAGCAGGAATGGCAAATGCGGATCCTTACCTGCTTGAAAACGCCGTTTATGTTTTGACCCCTACGGAAAACACCAACCAAAATGCAGTCAAGGTTTTAAGTCGACTCATCGAAACAATGGGAGCTAATGTAATTACTATGGATCCTGCCAGGCATGATTTCATTGTAGCTGTAGTAAGTCATCTACCTCATCTTATTGCCGTCAATCTGGTTAACACGGTCGGCCAATATGCCGAGCAAGATGAGCTTACCCTTATGCTTGCAGCCGGTGGTTTTCGTGATACAACCCGCATTGCTATGGGGCATGAAAATATTTGGACGGATATTTTTAAAAATAACGCAGAGACAATTCTTGAGGTTTTAAAAAGCTTTAATAATAATCTAGTAAGATTTGAGTCTCTAATAGCTAATGGCAGTTATCTTGAATTGAGACAACTTATTGCCAAAGCAAGGCATATTCGGGAGAGAATTCCTCTTAAACCTAAAGGTTTATTACCAAAGATTTACGAACTGAGCGTAGCCGTACCCGATGAACCGGGTATGATCGCTAAGATTGCTAATATTTTAAGTGAAAAAAATATAAACATCATTGACATTGAAATTTTACGTGTTCGTGAAGGCGAGGACGGAGCTATTCGCATAGGACTGAAAGAAGAGAAAGATCTTCGTGCTGCCTTTCAGTTACTACAACAAAACAATTTTGAAGTAAAGTGCAGGTAAAAGAATATGGACATTTTGCCAGTAAAAGGTTTACAAGGTGAACTATGGGTACCGGGTGACAAATCCATCTCTCATCGAGCCCTGATCATCAGTTCTTTAGCTTCAGGTACAAGTAAAATCACCGGTTTTCTGTCTGGTGAAGACTGTTTAAGTACTATGGGCTGTCTTCGTCAGCTAGGTGTGAAAATTCTCGAACGTTCATCAGCGAATTTGGAAGTACAAGGGGGCGGACTACATGGTTTTAAAGAACCCCTGTCACCTTTAAATGCAGGTAATTCAGGTACAACTGCCAGATTATTATTAGGACTTTTGGCAGGCCAAGATTTTTTCAGTGTGATAACCGGGGATGAATCGCTTAGTAACCGTCCCATGAAAAGAGTTGTAAAACCTTTACAAGAAATGGGAGCAGCGATTATTGGACGTCAGAACAATAATTTATTGCCACTTGCGATTCGAGGAAATAAATTGAAAGGAATTGACTATAAGCTTCCTGTGGCCAGTGCCCAATTAAAATCAGCACTGCTTTTAGCCGGTCTTTTGGCAGACAGCCCTACAATTATAGAGGAACCTGGTAATTCTCGTGATCACACGGAACGCATGCTTACATACTTTGGTGTACAACTAAAAAAAGATAAGCATAAGATCTTTCTTGTCCCTGGTCAAGAGCTTCAAGCAAGAGATATTGCTATTCCCGGTGATTTTTCCTCAGCTGCTTTTTTTATTGTGGGTGCGTTGATAACTCCTGAGTCAGAACTAACGATTAAAAATGTAGGAGTTAACCCTACCCGAACAGGTTTGCTCTATGTTTTACAGAGAATGGGTGCTAACATTACCTTGTTAAATCAACGGCTCGTCTGTGGTGAGCCCGTGGCAGATATTTATGTCATTTCTTCAAAATTAAGAGGTACAATTATTGAAGGTAGTATTATTCCCACTTTAATAGATGAAATTCCTGCTTTAGTCAGCGCTGCCTTATTTGCTGAAGGTGATACGGTTATTCGGGATGCACAAGAGCTACGGGTAAAAGAAACGGATCGTATTGCTGCTTTAGTTTCTGAATTTAGTAAAATCGGTGGTTCTGTAAGCGAACTGCCTGATGGATTAGTTGTCCATGGAAACAAAAAGATAATTGGTGGGCAATGCCATAGTTTTCACGACCATCGAATTGCCATGGCCCTGGCTATAGCCGCTTTGAGAGCTCAAAGGAAAACAACCGTAATTGACTCTGATTGTGTCTCTATTTCTTATCCGAACTTTTTTAAGGATTTAGCCGGAGTTACAATAGTCTAACTCCAAGTGACTTTCTTCCTAAGGAGGAATATTGATTTTGATTACTTATGGAAATATTGCGATAGATGGTCCGGCTGGAGCAGGTAAAAGTACTGTTGCCAGGCTTTTAGCCGAAAAGCTGGGATACATATATATTGATACCGGAGCAATGTATCGAGTAATTGCCTGGAAAGCTTTGATCAACCGAATCTCTCCAGAGGATCATTTAGCTTTAACTAAATTAGCAGAAGAAACGAAAATCGATTTCTCCGTTCAAGAAGATAATTCGAAAATCCAAACAGTTTTTTGCGATGGGCAGGATGTTACTGAGCAAATTCGAAGTCCTGAAGTTTCCAGGTTAGTTTCAAGTGTTGCCCAAATTCCTGGGGTACGCTCAGTTTTATTAAAACAGCAAAAATTCTTAGCTCAAAAAAATAATGTGGTTATGGACGGGAGAGACATTGGAAGTAATGTTTTACCCAACGCACCTTTTAAATTCTTTCTTACAGCTTCAGTTGAAGAAAGAGCAAGGAGAAGGTTTATGGAATTAACCAAAAAAGGATATCTGGTAAATGAACAGGATGTAATTCAAGAAATAATTAGAAGGGACAAAATGGATCAGGAAAGGAGCATTGCTCCTCTGATTAAAGCTGATGATGCTATTGAGATCGATACAAGTCATCTCCAGCCCGATGAGGTTGTTGAAGTAATCATTAACATAATTAAAAATACTAAATCTTGAAGATCTAAATTAAAAGTATAAATTTTTGCAGGAATATTTTTACTTGACACGAAAGATTAATATTAATTTACTTTTCATAAACTAGCTAATGAAAATATAAAATTTGGGTGATCTTTTGGAAATATTTTTGGCGGATAAAGCTGGGTTTTGCTATGGTGTAAAAAGAGCTGTAGAGATTGCTCAGCATATCAGGAATAGTCAAAAAGGACCACCAGTTTATACATATGGTCCTTTGATTCATAATCCACAACTTGTTGCTAAGCTTGAAGAAAAGGGCATACAGGCCATTAACAAAAGCTCAGACGCAGAATACGGGACACTTATCATTCGTTCCCATGGAGTTGGACCCAAAACCATTTCTGAGTTGAAGAATAAATTTACTATTATCGATGCTACATGTCCTTTTGTCGCCAAAGCACAAAAATTAGTTAAGAAATATTATGATCAAGGCTATCAAATTATCATCCTGGGTGATTGTAGCCATCCCGAGGTGGCAGGTCTAAAAGAATGGGCAAATAATGAAGCAATTGTTATTAAAAATACTAAAGAGTTAGAAAACGTAGCGTTAAATGCCAAGGTTGCTTTAGTTGCTCAAACAACTCAAAAAAAAGAATTGTTCGAGGAGATTACGAGCATTTTAAAGGCTAAAGCGGACGAAGTCATAGGATGTAATACTATATGTCCCGCCACTAGAGAGAGGCAAGATGCAGCCAGAGACTTAGCAAAAGTTGTAGATGTGATGATTGTGATAGGTGGTAAGAACAGTTCTAATACTAAAAAATTGGCTGAGATCTGCCGTGACACAGGAACTGTTACTTATCATATCGAAGATCCCCAAGAAATACAAGAAAATTGGTTTGCCAATGTCCACAAAGTCGGTGTGACAGCTGGAGCTTCAACTCCAGATTGGATAATTGAGGAGGTAATACAGAAAATGACAGATTTAAATGAAAAAGCAAATCAGGGAATGCAGGAAAATTTAGAGCAACAAGCTGATCTCAATGCCAACGATGCTGAATTGCAAATGGCTAGTGGCGTGAAAGAAGTCCGTAAAGGAGACATAGTAGAGGGAAAAGTTATTAAGATTGCAGAAAACGAAGTAGTTGTTGATTTTGGTGGTAAATCTGAAGGTATAGTACCTTTAAATGAACTTTCAATACGTAACAATCTGGCCAATCCTTCAGAGTTAATTAATATTGGTGACTCACTTATGCTAATGGTGATAAAGGAAGAAAATGAGGAAGGACAACCTGTTTTATCTAAAAAGAGAGCAGACCGGATCCTTGCTTGGGAAAAATTAGAGGAAGCCATGCAATCCAAAAAAGAACTCAAAGCCCCTGTTATTGAGGTTGTCAAGGGCGGTGTACTGGTTGATGTAGGCATTAGAGGATTCGTTCCTGCCTCCTTATTGGAACGCGGTTATGTAGAAGATTTAAACGAATATTTAGGCAAAGAATTGCGGCTGAGGGTTATCGAAATAGATAAGGAAAAGCAGCGGGTTGTTTTGTCCCAAAAAGTGATTTTAGAGGAAGAATACGAACAAAAGAAAAAGGAACTTTGGGAACAGTTAAGTGTAGGACAAGTCAAGAAGGGTATCGTCAAAAGGCTTACAAACTTTGGTGCTTTCGTTGATATCGGAGGTGTCGAAGGGCTTCTGCATGTTTCTGAATTAGCTTGGGAACGGGTTAATCATCCAAGTGATGTTTTAAAGGAAGGTCAGGAAATAGAAGTTAAAATTATTGGATTGGACAAAGAAAATCAAAAGATATCGTTGAGCCTAAAAGAACTCTTAGCTGATCCTTGGAAAACTAAAATAGCAAATTATAAAGAAAACGATGTGGTTATTGGTAAAGTGTTAAGAACTGCACCTTTTGGTGCTTTCGTTGAATTGGAACCTGGTCTAGAAGGGCTGGTCCACATTTCCCAACTGGCAAATCGCCATGTGGCAAAAACAGAGGATGCTGTTAAAAGCGGAGACGAGGTAAAAGTCAAGATTCTAAAAATAGATGAGGACAATAAAAAAATAAGTCTAAGCATTAAGCAAGCTGCCGATGTTGTTCCTGAGCCTAAAAAGGATGAAGAATTACATAGCTACCAAACATCTGACAGCAAAGTAACTTTAGGGGACGTATTCGGCGATCTGTTTGCTAAAGAAAAAGATGAATAAAGTTGAGCTCAGGGCAAACAGAAAACTTGACCATCTTAAACTAAGTTTAGAAGAGGTTGGCAACAATCTTTCTAACTGGTTTGAAAATGTTATCTTGGTTCATCAGGCTTTGCCAGAGCTTAATTTTGATGAAATAGATTTAACTTGTAACTGGTTAGGGAAAAATTTAGCTGCTCCTATTTTAATTAACGCTATCACCGGTGGCGCAAAAGCTACCAAACAGATTAACGCTTCTTTGGCCAAAGTTGCTAAAAAATACGGTTTAGCAATGGCTGTCGGGTCACAAACCTCTGGAATAGAAGATGGATCCATCCAGGAGACTTATCAAGTCGCTAGAGAAGAAAATCCTGATGGCTTGCTTCTGGCTAATGTAAGTGCTTTGTCGACTGTCGAAGAAGTATTTCAGGCTGTAGAAATGATTCAGGCAGATGGCGTACAGTTGCATCTTAATGTTTTACAAGAACTGCTTATGCCCGAAGGTGATCGAGAATTCAAGAGCTTACTTGATAACATTGCTGAGATTGTTAAGCAAAGTCCTGTACCGGTTATTATCAAAGAAGTAGGTTCTGGTATCTCCAAAGAAGTGGCTTTAAAACTTTACAATAAGGGTATAACTAATATAGACGTCGGAGGTTGTGGTGGAACTAATTTTGCTGCCATTGAAGCATTACGTCATAGACCTCCACGTAGTAATATTTTTAACACATGGGGTATTCCTACGGCAGCCAGTTTATTGGAGGTTAAAAGCTTAAATCTACCTGTTCATATCACAGCTACCGGCGGAATTAAAACAGGGTTGGAAGTCTGTAAGGCCTTACGTTTAGGTGCTGACATAGTGGGCATAGCAGGCTACTGTCTTAAGATTCTGTTAAGGCATGGTGAAAGCCAGCTTTCCGAGGAACTTGATCACATTATAAATGATTTAAAGATAGCAATGCTCTTATGTGGAGCCAAAAATACAACCCAACTCTCCAGAGTACCTGTAGTTTATACCGGTGACTTACTCTGTTGGATTAAACAAAGAAATTTAACAATTGATTGATTACAACAGCCAGCAAGGTTAACTTGTTGGCTGTTGTTTTTTAGTTTTGGGGTAAATTGTATAAAGAAAAAAGCAGGCGGGCAATCTAAGGACTGAAAGAATTTCTATTAAATAGAAAGGAGCTTTGTTATGTTTGGCTTTCCTGTCGGTATGATTGCCTTAATCATTGTTACTATACTTGTCTATTTTGGGTTAGCTCATAGAATCTTAGACCGGATGCGCCTGACTGATAAAACTGCCCTATTTATTCTTTTAGGAATTATTATAGGCAGTTTTATAAATATACCTATAAGCAGGGGCAGAGTAGACGTTTCTCTTAATGTGGGAGGTGCAGTCATTCCTTTTTGCTTAGCAGTCTACGTCCTGACCCGGGCAGGAACAACCAAGGAATGGGTCAGGGCACTTGCCGCTACAATAGCAACCATAGCTGTTTCATATATCTTAACAGTCTATTTTATGAATGATGATCCCTGGCAGGGGGGTATAAATTTTATCGATCCCCTGTTTGTCTATCCACTTGTCGCCGGGTTAGTAGCTTACCTAGTTGGTCGATCGAGAAGATCTGCATTTATCGCTGCTACTTTGGGTGTTCTCGGCATGGATATAATTGAGCTTATTAGAGTGTTAAGAAGTAACGCTCCAGGTGCGGTCAACATCGGAGGTGCCGGTGCTTTTGACACGATAATTTTAGCTGGTATTATCGCAGTTTTGTTAGCTGAAATCATAGGCGAAACGAGGGAAAGATTGCAAGGTGGTCCTAGGTCAGAAGGAAAACCTAAAGAATTGCTTGAAGCCCTGGACGGAGTTGAAATTAATAAGGAAGTAAAACAAAAACCTCAGCCAGCCTTTAAAAAAGATCTGAGAGATAAAAATAAAGACGACAGCCTGAGCTTAGGGGGTACTGATAATGAATAGACGTATCTTGTCTTATCTAGCCTTGTTGTTGATAGCTTTAGGATCAATTGTCTATTTGAAAGCTGCACCTGTTTCTAATATACAAAGTGATAATTTTGAGAATTTAGCCGAAGTTAGTTCCCTAGGCTTTTGGGAAGCTGAACGAGATGATGGTGGATATTATACTATTGTAGATGAGCAAGGCAACCTATTGGACAAAATGGCTCGGGTAGTATACTTGGGAGATGAACTAATAGCTGAAAATAATAACCATTACCGTATCGTTAAGATAACCGGGGATACTGCAATTGCCACTTTGGTTGAAGAAAACGTTTTAGCAGAATACGAAGTAAGAGTCAAAGCCGCCCTTAGCGATCCAACCATACCTGTACAGTCAAGTGATAAAGGTGTTGCTTTGTACCACACCCATTCTGCTGAATCTTATGTTCCTAACGAAGGAACTGACAGTTTACCGGGCAAAGGCGGTATTTTCAAAGTTGGCGACGCTCTGGCTGAAAAGCTTAAAGAAAAAGGAGTTAATGTAACTCACAGTAAGAAACCTCATGAGCCGAGAGATGCAAATGCTTATATCCGTTCCAGGAGGACGGCCTTAGAATTATTAAAGACAGGTCCTTCCACAATTATTGATGTACACCGTGACGGTATTCCTGATCCTAACTATTATAGTAAGGAAATAGCAGGTAATAACGCCACCAGTATTCGTTTTGTGGTAGGTAGGCAGAATCAAAACATGCAGGCTAACCTGGATTTTGCCAAAACAGTTAAAGCCGGCATGAACGAAATATATCCCGGCTTAGTTAAAAGTATTTTTATGGCTAAAGGCAATTATAACCAGGATTTATCACCTCGTTCCATGTTAATTGAAGTGGGAACCCATACCAATGATCGTACCCAGGCGGAAAATGGCGCAAAACTGTTTGCAGATGCACTTCCAAGTGTCCTTGGAATTGCAACTAATGCACCTTCCGGTCAAACTAAAAACGCTCCATCCAGCGGAGGCGATTGGTCCGCCTTAGGATGGATTTTAGCTATAGCCATAATTGGCGGTGGATTATTTTTGCTGATCAGTACCGGTAGTCTAAAAGGAGCCAAAGATAAATTACAACAGTTTACCTCAAGCGAATGGGCCCATTATTTTGGTAAAATCTCAAAGACAAGCAGAAAGATCTTACCGTTTGAGCAACAGAACAAAGATACCGATCAGGATAACAATTCTTCTGAGAATTAAATGCCTTAGGGGTGACTGGGTTGGAAAGTTACTTGGATTCAATTTTTATCGGCCTGGCGGCTGGATTCATTACCAGAATTATTATTCTCAAAACTGATTATCGCTTTTATCCTGGTTACCCCCATGGCTTTGTAACTCACCTGTCTCTTGGTTTCATAGCTTCAGCCATCGGTGCCGTAGCTCTTCCTGCTCTTTTAAGTAAGGATTTTTCAGCAGTAACCTTTTTAGCCTTAGCAGCTACCCAGTTTAGAGAGATCCGCAATATGGAACGGGAAACCCTAAATAAGCTGGAAACCAACGAATTGGTCCCCCGCGGAGAAGACTATATTGAAGGAATTGCAAGTGTTTTTGAATCAAGAAATTATCTTGTTATGTTGGCAGCCTTACTGGTGAGCACCGTTACCTATTTGACCGATTTTCTAGGCGGTCTGATTGCTTCCCTTGGAGCTTTTTTGATAGCCGAACGCTTAATGAAAGGAAAAACCATCAAAGACATAGCTACGGTAAAAGCAGCCCGCCTATCCTTTGACGGTGCTTTTCTCAAAGCTGATGAAGTCATCCTAATGAATGTAGGTCTAAGTAAATCAAGAGAAAAAATTTTAAAAGAAGGGCTGGCTGTACGTATAATTCCTAAGGATGATAATGCAAGATTAACCTTACATGATGTAGGTCAGCGACAAGCAATCATCCATACGGCAGCCGTCCTGCTCGGCACTAAAAAAGAAATTGGTGAACCTGAATGGACTCCCTTGGCGAGAAAGAATATCGACAGCGGTGATATTTGTCTTTTTATTTTGCCCAATGAACCAGACATCGAATGTTTAATTGAAGCAGTAAAAAAAGCTCCTGTTTTGGAAAGCGCTAAAAGGAAACCCCTTTCAACTTCTGTTGGTAGAAAGGCTGCTGATTAACCTGTGGATCAAGGAGGAAAAAATATGAACGAAACAGGGCTTCAGCTTGTTATTGCCACTGAAAAAAGCAGAACAAAAATCTTACCGGGGGGAACTCCGGTTTTTCTTACTGCCGATGAAGCAGAACAACAAAAATTAGCTACCACTTTAAGCAGGGTTTTGCAAGCAGCTGTTCATGATTTGGAAAACGGATTATTGATCTTAGTCAAACATTAATAATTTGCAAAGGAGAAAGAATGAATATCATCTACCATTGCTTTGGCGGAGCTCACTCTTCCGTAACTACAGCCGCTATCCATTTAGGCTGGTTAGCAACTTCGAAAAAGCCTACTTTTGAAGAGCTGCTGCAAATCCCTTACTTTGAAGTACAAATTGGAGCAGATCACGGCATTTTTCGCTATATGGGGGAAGACGAGAAACAGAACAAAGTTTTTATTCTAGGCAGACGAAATCTAAAAGATAATTTTGAAAAACTTACCTATGGACTGGCCAAGATCTATGGCCGAAAAGAAGATTTTTTACTAATCGATACCATGCCCTATGTCAATTGGAAAATGGTAATAGGTGGTTCTCTTTCCAGAGGACTTGAGGCTCCGAAACTGGGTAGAAAAATTGTTTTGCAAGGGGTGCAAGACTCATTTTTTAAATATGTGGCTTTTGTGGAGCAAATCAAACGTGAGTATTTAAACATCATCAGCAGTTAATGCAAAAGCAGGAGTAGATAACATTGGATGTATATTATCTTTGCCAGACGGGGAAATATGCAGCATTATTAGCCGGAGCTTTTCATTTACAAATACTTAAGCCAAACTTATCCTTTAAATGCTATCGTTCTTATGTCGAAGACAATGACATAGAGTTATTCAGCCCTTATTTTTTAGGCGAAGATGAAACTGGTAAAAGAGTTTATATCGTTGCCACTGACACTGAGCAAAAACTAATAGCTACAATAATCAAAAGCTTTAATACTACTTTTGCAAAGGATAAAAATATTGTCATCGTTGACAGTTTACCTAAGCCTAACATACTCTTATTTGCTATCTTAAAACTGAACAGTTTATTTTTTTTAAAGCCCTTTTTTCAAAGATTAATACCTTTTGCTGTTTGGTTAAATCGTCATAAGATATACGCTTCCTCTCTTCATATTTGGGAGAGAACTACTAAAGCTTGACTACTGTAAAAGTATACTGGATAATGATGGAGATGAGGTTATCAATTTCCGCTTAGTAAAGGAGTTGTCTTTTTGGCAAGATGTATTAATCCGGTTATCATTAATGTCTATCCCGGTAGTATTGCTGAAGAATTGGGGCTGGAACCTGGTGATAAAATCATTAAGATAAATGGGACAATTATTGAAGATCAACTGGATTTTAGGTTTTTACAGGCTGATGAAAAGTTAATTGTCGAAGTAGTAAAATCCAATGGTGAAACCTGGATTTTAGATGTGGAGAAAGAACAAGATGAAGAGCTAGGTGTAGAATTTAAAGACGCTACCTTTGACGGGATAAAACAATGCCGTAATAAATGTGTTTTTTGTTTCGTCGATCAAATGCCGGATAATATGCGTAGGACTTTATATATTAAAGATGACGATTATCGTCATTCTTTTCTCTTTGGCAATTTTATTACCTTAACCAATCTTAGCACCAAAGAATTAAACAAAATCGTCGCCATGAAATTAAGTCCTTTATATGTATCTATTCATACAACCAATCCAGAACTAAGAAAAAAATTACTCAACAATAAAAATGCTGGTAAAATATTAGAGCAACTACAATACTTAACCCAAAACGGGATTTGTATTCATGGGCAGATTGTTTTGGTTCCCGGTTTAAATGATGGCAAGGAACTTAAACGAACTATTGAAGACTTGTCTAATTTAATGCCCCAGATGAAGTCACTGGCGGTAGTACCAGTTGGTCTGACCAAACATCGACAAGACTTACCAGAGTTACAACCATTTACAAAAGAAAAGGCCGTCCAAGTAATTGACTTGATAGCTGAATATCAGAAAAAATTTTTAGAAGAATACAGAACCAGATTCGTTTTTGCCGCTGACGAATTTTACATTCTAGCAGAAAGAGAAATCCCAACTGAAGAGTTTTATGAAGGTTATCCTCAGCTTGAAAACGGAATTGGCATCGTTCGCATTTTGGTAGATGAATTTTATGACTTATATAAACTTATGCCTGAGCAAATCAATGATCAAGAACCAAGACTTCTTGTTACCTCTACTTCAGGTTACAAAGTAATAAGTCCCTTAGTTAAGGAATTACAAAATAGGTATCACAACTTAAAGGTAAAACTAGTGGCTGTTCCTAATGACTATTTTGGTACATCTGTTACTGTAACCGGCTTACTGACAGGACAGGATATTCTTAAGACGTTAAAAAAGTTGAATTTAGCTCAAAATACAACGGTTATTATTCCTGACATTATGCTAAAAGACGGTTGTTTATTTCTGGACGATCTAACTTTAACGGATCTGGAAAAGCTTTCAGGATATAAAGTTAAGCAGGTTTCTACCAGTGGCAGTGGTTTAATTGAAGCAGTAACTGATATAAAATTTTAGCAGTAAGTTTAAGGGGGTGGTAGTTTGGCCAAGCCCATTGTTGCAATTGTAGGAAGGCCTAATGTAGGAAAATCAACACTTTTTAACCGCATCGTCGGTGGGCGTACTGCTATCGTAGAGGATCAGCCTGGAGTAACCAGAGACAGGTTATATCGAGAAGCCGAATGGCGTAATATTAAATTTACCTTAATTGATACCGGCGGTATTAAATGGGATAACGATAAAATTTCCGTACAGGTAAAAAAGCAAGCTGAACTAGCCATTGAGGAGGCTCAGCTTATAATATTCTTGACAGATGCCCGTACAGGAGTAGTTGTAGATGATGAGGAAGTGGCCCACTTGCTCAGGAAATCAGGAAAACCTGTAATCTTAGCCGTAAATAAGGTAGAAAACTTTGCAACTCAGCCAGTTTATGAGTTTTATTCTCTTGGTTTAGGAACCCCAATTCCCATTTCGGCAAGCCATGGCTTAAACATTGGAGATCTATTAGATAAAGTTGTTGAGCTGCTTCCTTATACAGAAGCTGAAGAAGATCAAGACGACATGATAAAAATTGCCGTGGTAGGTAGACCTAATGTGGGCAAATCTTCTTTAATCAACTACCTGTTAGGTGAAAAGCGGGTAATTGTCAGCGATATTCCTGGTACAACGAGAGACGCTATAGATTCCCTTTTTACTTATAATGATCAAAAGTACTTGCTTATTGATACAGCTGGAATGCGCAAAAGAAAAAAAATCAATGATCCTGTGGAAAAATATAGTGTAGTCAGATCTCTTCAAGCAATTGAAAGAGCAGATGTTGTATTACTGGTGCTTGATGCTACCAGTGGAGTAACTGAACAAGACACTAAAATAGCCGGATACGCTCATGAAGAAGGTAAAGCCGTTATAATTGTTGTAAATAAATGGGATTTAATTGAAAAAGATGACAAGACGATGAACAAATTTGACAAAGCTTTAAGGAATAACTTGTCATTTATGCAATACGCTCCTATCATCTACATCTCAGCGCTTACCGGTCAAAGAGTAATAAAAATTTTGGAGCTAGTGGACTTTGTAGCTGAGCAAGCAGCCAGACGCATTGCTACCAACGTTTTGAACAGACTGATGGAAGAGATTACTGCTTTAAATCCTCCACCGACTGATAAAGGAAAAAGTTTAAAAATCTTATATACAACCCAAGTGGGTATAAAACCTCCTACCTTTGTACTGTTTGTCAATGACACAGAACTTATGCATTTTTCTTATAAGCGGCACATTGAAAACCAATTTAGAAAAGCTTTTGGTTTTGAAGGTAACCCGATGAAATTCATTATCAAACAAAGAACAGATAAGGATTAAGAGGGAAGATGTTGTTATGGGAAACAAAATTACCATTTTAGGAGCCGGAAGTTGGGGAACGGCTTTAGCAGTTCATCTGGCCCAGAAAGATTATCGGGTTGCCCTCTGGACTAGAAATGAAGAGTATTACAACGAATTGATAACAAGCAGAGAAAATCGCAAGTACCTTCCTGGGATAAAGTTAAAAGAAAATATTGATATTTATCTTGATGTACAAGAGGCTGTCAAAAATTCTTCCGTATTAATCCTGTCAGTACCTTCACATGCTGTACGCAGTACGTTAAAATTAGTAAAATCAAATCTTGACAAAGATACAATTATCGTAAACACGGCAAAGGGTTTTGAGGAAAGCACTTTACTAAGGCTTAGTCAGGTGATTCAAGAAGAGCTTGACGGTCATGAATGTGTTGTCCTATCAGGCCCAAGTCATGCTGAGGAGGTAAGTAAGTTTTTACCCACCGCTGTTGTTGCTTCGAGCCAGAATCAAAGCTTGGCGGAAGACGTTCAAGATCTTTTCATGTCTTCTAATTTAAGGGTTTATACCAATCCTGACCTCTGTGGGGTGGAAATAGGCGGCGCGTTGAAAAACATTATAGCCTTAGCAACCGGTATTGCAGACGGTTTAGGCTACGGCGACAATACAAGAGCAGCTTTGATCACCAGGGGTTTGGCGGAAATTGCCAGGTTAGGAGTTGCCCTAGGTGCAAACCCCTTAACTTTTGCAGGGTTAACAGGTATAGGTGATTTAATTGTAACTTGTAACAGTATGCACAGCAGGAACCGTCGAGCAGGCATCCTTTTAGGGCAGGGGCTAAAATTAACCGAAGTTTTACAAAAAATAGGAATGGTTGTTGAGGGCGTGAGGACTACTAAAGTAGCCTTACAATTGGCTCAAAAAGTAAAAGTAGAAATGCCGATCACCCAAGAGGTCTATCACGTGATCTATTTGGATAAGGATCCTCGAGTTAGCGTTTATGATCTGATGGGCAGGCAAAAAACCCATGAAGTGGAGGAAGTTGCAAACAGTAAAATCAACTGGTAAAAAAGTGCAGATTCTGCACTTTTTTTTATTTAGGGTAATATTCCCATAAACAAGTCATATATATGTAATGTTAATACATGCCATCGCTTAAAATGTGTCTAGTTTATAAAATTAAATCTCCATGACAAAGGAGGGATGAGGTGGACAAATAATCCTTGCGCAAATAAATTTTGGCGAACATTTTACTTAGAGGAGGGAAAAAGGAATGCAAAATCACGATATCTTTCGAGATATTGCAGAACGTACCGGAGGGGATATTTACCTAGGATTTGTAGGGCCTGTGCGTACAGGAAAATCCACTCTCATCAAACGGATCATGGATTTATTAGTTATACCAAATATTAAAAATCCTAACGATAGAGACCGCGCAAAAGACGAACTACCCCAAAGCGGAGCCGGTCGAACAATTACTACTTCTGAGCCAAAGTTTATCCCCAATGAAGCCGTTGAAGTACATATTAAAGAAGGCATTAAGTTAAAGGTAAGAATGGTTGATTGTGTTGGGTACCGAGTAGAGGGAGCCTTAGGCTACGAAGAAAACGGCGGGCCCCGGATGGTTCATACGCCTTGGTCTGAAGAAGCCATACCTTTCCAGGAAGCTGCAGAAATTGGAACCAGAAAAGTCATTACAGACCACTCGACTATTGGCATTGCTGTTTTTACGGATGGGAGCATCACCGATATTCCCAGGGAAAACTATTTAGATGCTGAAGAGCGGGTTATTTATGAATTAAAAGAGATAAACAAACCTTTCGTTATTATTCTTAATACCCTTTACCCAGAAAGGGAAGAGACTATTCGCCTGGCTGAAAGTATGGAAGAACTATACAATGCACCTGTTTTACCTTTAGATTGTGCTAACATAGATCTAGAGGACATCTTAAATATTTTTGAAGAAGCCCTTTATGAATTCCCGGTTACGGAAGTTAATATTAACCTGCCCAAATGGATTGAGGTTCTCGATAATGATCATTGGTTAAGAGTAGATTTAGAAGAAGCAGTTCGCAATTCAGTTAACCTGGTATCCAGGTTAAGAGATATTGATCTGGTTATTGAAAGCCTATCAAAGCATGAAAATGTTGAAAAAGCTGTCCTTAAAAACGTAGATTTAGGGACCGGTAGCACAACTATTGAGATGACGTCTAAGGAAGGACTCTTCTATAAGATACTTGAGGAATTAACAGGATTTAAAATTGACGGCGACCATACTATCTTAAAGCTCATGAAAGAATTAAGCGCCGTTAAGAAAGATTACGACAAAATTGAATACGGGCTACAAGAAGTACGCAATACCGGTTTTGGTATGGTCTTGCCATCAATAGACGAAATGGTGTTGGAAGAACCCGAGCTGATAAGGCAAGGCAGAGGATTTGGTGTTAAGCTAAAAGCTACCGCTCCTTCTTATCATTTCATTAAAGCTAATATTTCAACAGAAATCACGCCGTTAATTGGGACGGAAAAACAGTGTGAAGATTTAATGAAGTATATTATGGAAGAATTTGAAGAGAATCCGCAAAAGATTTGGGAAACCAACATTTTTGGTAAATCACTTAGTGACTTAGTGCGGGAAGGAATACAAGGCAAACTCTATCATATGCCTGAAAGTGCCCAACAAAAACTTCAGGAAACATTAGAGAGGATAGTAAATGAGGGAAGTGGAGGATTGATTTGTATAATCATTTAAGTCGGGTAAATACCGGCTTTTTTTTTGTTAATTTCAGTAAAAAGCAAGTTTTATAAGGCAAATATTTATTAAGTAGTTACTTTACCTCCTCTTTGTCGTAAACGATAATCAATGTATATGTAATAAGTGCTAAGATATTGTAAAAATTTTATTGGCATAAGGTTAATTCAGTGCTATAATGTCTACTATGCGAAGTCAAATGTTCACTATATAGAGACAGGAGGTGGAATTATGACACAAGAGCACAACAAACGCTACTATTTGATCCGGACTGACATCTTGCCGGAGGCGATTAGAAAAACAGCCGAAGCTAAAGAAATACTGGCGAAAAATGAAGCCAGCACCGTAAATGAAGCCGTTGAAAAAGTAGGTTTATCCAGAAGTGCTTTTTATAAATATAAAAATGGTATTCAGACCCTTGGTTCAGCAGCAACCAAAATCATCACTATTTCACTTTTACTTGAGCATAAGTTAGGCATTCTTTCTCAGGTCATTCAGTCTATCTCAGAAGTTGATGGCAACATACTGACAATTAATCAAAGTATACCTTTGCAAGGAGTTGCCAATGTTACCATTTCCATTGAAACAGTAAACATGCAGGTAGATCCGGAAAAGCTATTAGAACAGTTAAATCAATTAAGAGGCGTTAAAAAAATTGAAATCGTAGGAAGCAACTAGGAAACAGATGGAGGTTTAGCCGTGGACAAGGTAAAAATTGGACTTCTGGGTTGCGGTACGGTAGGTACCGGAGTAATTCAGGTCTTAGCAAAAAATAAAGATCTCATTTCTGCCAAAACAGGAACCCACCTTGAAGTAACCAAGGTATTAGTACGTGATCTTCAAAAGGATAGAGGAATAAATGACCAAAATATAACTTTTACAAGCAACGTCAACGATATTTTAGGTGATCCAGAGATTAAAATTGTGATTGAAGTGATGGGCGGAATTAGCCCTGCCAAAGAATACATTTTACAGGCACTTAGTCTGGGAAAAAACGTGGTAACAGCAAATAAAGATTTGATGGCTCTTCATGGTAAGGATTTATTTGAAGCTGCCAGCCAAGGCCATGTGGATTTAAGGTTTGAAGCCAGCGTAGGTGGAGGTATTCCCATTATTGGACCTCTTAAATCCTCCCTTGCCGGTAATAAGATTTGGAGAATTATGGGGATAATTAATGGTACAACCAATTACATTTTATCTAAAATGGAAAAAGAAAAATTAGAGTTTAACCAGATTTTAGCAGAAGCACAACGTTTAGGTTATGCTGAGTCGGATCCTTCGGCTGATATTGAAGGTTTAGATGCGGCAAGAAAAATTGCTATCCTTGCTTCTATTGCTTTTAATTCACGGGTAACCTTCTCTAACGTATATGTAGAAGGGATAACAAAAATCACCAGCCGTGATATAATCTATGCCAATGAATTAGGCTATACCATTAAGCTTCTTGGTCTAGCACAGGAAGAAAACGGAACTATTGAAGTCCGTGTACACCCAGCCTTTATTCCGCTTAACCATCCCTTAGCTAAAGTTGATGATGTTAATAACGCTATTTATGTCCAAGGAGATGCGGTTGGAAATGCTATGTTTTACGGGCGTGGGGCTGGTAAACTTCCTACGGCAAGTGCTATCGTAGGAGACATTATCGAGATTGTCAGGAATATCTTCCAGAAAGTTTATGACGAAGCCTATTGTACATGTTTTGAGCAGAAATCCATTAAACCAGTTCGGGATATCGAAACAAAATATTATTTGCGCTTAACTGTTATTGATCGACCTGGAGTTTTAGCGGGTATTGCCAGTGTTTTTGGTCAACAAGAAGTTAGCATTGCCTCAGTTGTTCAAAAGAGGAAAGACAAAGATGTAGCGGAGCTGGTATTGATCACTCACCAAGTCAAGGAGGCTAATCTGCAAGATGCTCTAAATATAATTAATAATCTACCTTCAATCATCCAGATCAATAACGTTATTCGAGTCGAAGAACTGGATAATCAGGGAAAAGAGGCTGAATAAAGTGGTAAAAATTCGTGTTCCAGCCAGCACTGCAAATTTAGGCCCAGGCTTCGATACACTTGGAATGGCTCTTAGCTTGTATAATTACGTTGAGGCTGAATTTGAAGAAGAAGGTTTAACCATACAAGTTATTGGCGAAGGTACGGATACTATTCCCACTGATCAAAGCAACATCGTTTATAAGGTAATGAAGGCCGTCTTCACAAGAGCAGGTTTTCAACCAAAAGGTCTGAAGATTAAACTTACGAATAACATCCCTGTTGCAAGGGGATTAGGAAGTAGCGCCGCAGCAATTGTCGGGGGAGCATTAGCTGCCAATTCTTTAATTTCTAACCCCTTTTCCTATGATGACTTATTGTTTATTGTCACCCAGGTAGAGGGGCACCCTGATAATGTTGCTCCAGCCCTTTTAGGAGGATTAGTGACTAGTATTTACACTGCAGAGAAGGTTATTTGTAAAAAAATTAACCTTCCTGACGACCTAAACTTAGTGGTAGCTATACCTGACTTCGCCTTATCGACCAAAATTGCTCGAAATGCTTTACCTAAAAATATTCCTTTAAAAGATGCAGTCTTTAACATTGGTAACTGTTCTTTACTTATTCTGGCATTTTTAGAGGGAGATTATGCTCTGCTGAGACAGGTCATGAAGGACAAAATTCATCAACCATACCGTTTACCCTTAGTTCCCGGGATGAACAAAGTTTTTGAAGCTGCTCTTGCCGCCGGAGCTATCAGTGTTGCACTTAGCGGCGCAGGACCTACCTTGATTGCTTTTACAAAAGATAATACAGAAAAAATAGGAAAAGCTATGCAAGATGCATTTATGGAATATGATATTAAGAGTCAATATAAAATTCTAACTCCTGATTTAGCAGGGGCTAAAGTTATAGACGTTGAGTAGAGGGGGAAGTGATCTTGGCATTAATTGTACAAAAATTTGGTGGTAGCTCGGTCGCAAATCCTGAACGCATTAAAAACGTTGCCCAAAGAGTGGTTAAAACGTTCGAAGCAGGAAATCAAGTAGTCGTAGTTGTCTCTGCAATGGGGGACACTACAGATGATTTAATTGATCTTGCTAAACAAATAACCGATTCACCTAGTCCCCGTGAATATGATCTGCTTCTGGCAACAGGAGAACAGATTTCAATTGCTTTATTGACAATGGCCATCCAGAAATTAGGATATAAGGCCACGGCATTGACAGGCTCTCAAGCAGGTATTCTTACCAGTGACAATTACAATAAGGCTAGAATATTAAATATAGACTCTACCAGGATCTTAAAAGAATTAAAACAAGGACAAATCGTTGTAGTCGCTGGTTTCCAAGGATATAGGGCAGACGGTGAAATTACTACTTTGGGTCGAGGTGGGTCGGATACAACTGCAGTAGCCCTTGCTGCTGCTTTAAAAGCTGATTTATGTGAAATATATACAGACGTTGACGGAGTATATTCAGCGGATCCAAGGTTAGTACCGAAAGCACAAAAATTGGCAAAAATTTCTTATGATGAGATGCTTGAATTAGCAAGCCTTGGCGCAGTTGTACTGCAACCACGTTCAGTGGAACTGGCCAAACAATATGCCGTTAAGCTTATGGTCAGATCTAGTTTCAGTGAAAATGCAGGAACTTTAGTTTGGGAGGAATCAAATATGGAAAAAGATATGATTGTAACGGGTGTAGCTCACGATTTAAATACGGCTAAGATGACTATCTTTGATGTTCCTGACATTCCTGGTATCGCATTTACTCTATTCAGCGCCTTGGCAGAGGAACAGATTAATGTAGATATGATTATTCAAAGCAACTCCAGAAATGAGTATAATGATATTTCTTTTACTATTGAGAAAGCCGACATCAAGAAAGCTATTGAAATAGTGGAAAAGGTTAAAAAGCAAATTGGTGCCCAAAAGATTACTTTTGACGAAGAGGTAGCTAAAGTAAGCATTGTCGGAGCAGGCATGATATCTCATCCTGGAGTGGCTGCTAAAATGTTTGAAGCTTTAGCAAAGGATAATATTAATATTCAATTGATTTCCACGTCTGAAATAAAAGTATCATGTATCATAGATAGCAAAGATGTTGAAAAAGCCGTACGAGCCATTCATACTGCTTTTGGCTTGGATAAATAATTATCTACCTTGACATCAGCCCGGCAAAAGAGTACAATATCTTTTGTCGGGGCGTGGCTCAGCTTGGTAGAGCGCTACCTTGGGGTGGTAGAGGTCGCTGGTTCAAATCCAGTCGCTCCGACCATTTTTTATGTTAATAATTTTTATATGAAAAAGTCTTCAACTTGAAGGCTTTTTTTGTTTAGCTAGTTTAAACGTAGGCAATAATATTTACTGTATCTTTTACTAGGTTGGTGAAAGTACAGTGAAAGTTAAATTAATACTAATAATTCTTCTGCTGGTTATTTGCATGTTTTTCAACCTGCCTGCAGCCCAGGCCAATGAAAAGAATAAAGTAATTCTCTTAGTTGTTGATTATCTAAAGCTTAGTGATTTTTACTTAAGCCCGGCTCTACAGGAATTGAGCAGGGACGCAGGTATTGGTTTATTAAACGTTAATACCGGAGCTACCCGTACTATACCTCACACCTATGCAACCGTAAACGCAGGTAGAACGGTCAGCACACCGCGCTCAGGTATTGAAATATATAGTAGCGGGGAAAAAGTTAATGATATACCAGCACTTGAGATTTTCCGCAGCAAAACCGGTTACAATCCACCTCCGACAGCTATAGTTTTGCTCTCCTTACCTCAACTTCTTGAACAAAATAAAGAGAGCACCAATGTAAAAGCCATTGGACTTCTAGGGGATCAGTTAACTGCTGCAGGTTTAACCACGGCTGTCTTAGGTAATGCCGATTTACCTAATCTCAAAGATCGATCCTCCGCTCTTATTGGAATTAACAGCTTTGGTTATATTCAGCAAGGTGATGTTAGCAACGCGCTCAATAAAATGACCAACGATTTTCTCGGTTTACGCACTGATTACGACAGGCTCCTTAAAACGTTTAAAGAAGTTTATAGCCAAGCAGATTTTATAATCGTAACTTTAGGAGACCTTGTTCGATTAGAACGCTGTCAGGCAGAAGCCTTGCCCCATCTTATTGTCAATGAGCGTAAAGAAATCATCAAAGAGATTGCAGCTTTTATTAAAGAGGTTAAAAAAATAACTAGCGTAGAAAATGATCTTATTTTAGCAGGCGCATTATCCCAAAACCCCCAAAATGCCCAGGGAGAAAATCGTTTATTACCGTTTTTTATCTTTGGTAATATGATAGATAAAGAGAGCATTTTAACAAGTGGTACGACAAAAAGGCCAGGGATTATCGCCAATATAGATCTGACGGCAACCATTCTAAATCATTTTAATCTTCCTTATAGTTCAACAAGCGGTCGTCCTTTAACTGTTGCCAGGGCAGAAGAGAACGCAATCGCTTATCTCACTAAACTCAATCAAAAATTATCATTTGTTCATGACAGTAGAAATTACTTAGTTAAAACCTATGTTCTGTTGCAGATTGGAACTTTACTAGGGGCTATTCCTGTATTAATCTTTTTGCCAAAATTAGCCCAATTAATGAAAGTATTGTTACTGGCTCTAACTTGTTATCCTCTTTCCCTGTTGCTTTTAGGAGCTATAAACACTAATTCAATTGTAGTCTATTCCTTGATGTCCATAGCCATTACAGCGTTCATTGTATTTGTAAGCACCCAAATATCCAAAAATTGGTTGATATCTTTCCTGCTTGTAGAGGCCCTTACTGCATTCGTAATTTTATTTGACTTGGCAACCGGAGCAAATTTAGCAAAGTTTTCTCCGCTTAGCTATCAAGTGATAACCGGTGCCCGTTATTATGGAATTGGCAATGAGTACATGGGAGTACTAATAGGCTCTGTCATCATTGCATCTTCAATTGCTTATCATTTATCTTCACAAACAATAATCAGAATACTTATTACAGGCTTTTTTATCTTGACCTGCCTGTTTATTGCCTTACCTCACTTGGGGATTAATTTTGGAGGTACTATAACTGCCATACTAGCTTTTAGTTTTGCCTTGTTAGCCTGGCAAGGTGTTAAACCGTCTTTTAAAAAAGCATTTCAGTTAGGAATTGCATGCTTAATTTGCATTGGCCTATTAGTTTTCTACGATCTGAACCAAAGTGTCGAAACCCAATCCCATCTAGGCAGAACAGTAGCCTTAATCGAAGAATATGGCCTCATTGAACTTTGGTTGATTGTTATCCGAAAGATAGCAATGAATGTTAAATTATTCCGCTATACAATTTGGAGCCGGGTCTTTATCACAAGTCTACTGGCGTCTGTTTTCTTATTGTTCAGGCCGATAAGCATCTTTAACACTTTGAAAGTGCAATATCCCAAGCTGTTTTACGGATTTTGGGCCACAATTGTCGGAAGTATAATCGCTTTGTTCACTAACGACTCAGGAATAGTAGCTTCTGCAACCATGGTCATCTATTCGGCTTTACCCTTGGTATGCTTGGCTTTTGACCATCGTTTAACCAATTTGAGAGATCATTAAAACATAAAATAATATTTATTGACAAACTTTTTTAATGTAGCTACAATTGAATTTGATTGAATTCTAACTTATGGGGAGGAATGATAATTGAGCGCTTTAGGACGCCATATTTTAGCTGAAATTTATGGTTGTGATTTCGACATACTCAACGATATTAAGAAGATTGAAGAAATTATGGTTAATTCAGCTTTAGAAGCTGGGGCAGAGGTAAGGGAATTTGTTTTTCACAAATTCAGTCCTCAGGGGGTAAGTGGTGTAGTAGTTATTTCTGAATCTCATTTGGCTATTCATACCTGGCCTGAGTTAGGTTACGCAGCGGTGGATGTTTTTACTTGCGGTGATAAGGTTAATCCGTGGGACGCATGTAATTACCTGACTGAAAAATTACATGCCAAAAAAGTAGAAGCATCTGAGGTTGCGCGTGGTATTATTGATCCTCCCCACCAGCAAGTGGTAAATCTGTAGGAGGGATATTTATTTTATTAAATACTAACGTCTAACAAAGCCTTGCAATACATGAAGTATTGTGAGGCTTTTAATTTTCGGCTCAAGTGAAATAAAGGATTTTTTAATTTGTACTAGAATATATAATTGTTCCGGTATAAGGAGGAGATAAATGTTTCCTTTAAAAAGATATATCTACCAGGAACTAGTACAAATTCGGAACAATTTACTTTTAGAGCTGGAACATGATTTAGATCAAAAGCTAGCCAAGGAATTGGTTAATTACAATAAGCATATTTTCGAACATCTTGGGCCCATGCTGATTATAGCTTATACCAAGCAAAACTCAGGTTACGATAAAGCAAAAGATTTTGTTATAGCTATATACCTGTTATTGTTAGCCCATCATATTCACCAAAACCGAAAAGAGCTAAATAATTTTAACCTCCTACTAGGAGATTACTGCTTTTCTAAGTTTTATAATTACTTAATCCAACGGGATCTTCAAGAGTGGATAACAGTCTTTTCCCAACTAATCTGCCAGTTACAAGAAGCTGCCGTAATAAAAACGCATAACAATCTTCAAAATTTAAGCCAGTCGTTAACAGAAGAGATGGTTGATAAGGATTATGCCAATCTCTGTTCCTTATGTAGTTACATAGGCGCTTCTCTAAATCATTTAAAAAGGTCTAGTTTAATTGAGCATCAAAACTTTGGCTTAAATTTGGGCAGAACTTATTACCTTTGTCAGTTAGGTCTTGCACCTAGTTTAGCTAAACTGTTTTTGGCACAAGCTACATCAGGTTTGGTACTTATAAATGACTCTGAATTACAATATACGATGTTTAAGCTCTTAAATTTTCTTGGCACGAAAATCAATAAATCATTAAAGAAAGAATTAGCATTCTAAAAATATTTCACTTCGACAAAGGAGTTCTTAAATGAGTAAATATATTGTAGGTATTACAGGTGCAAGTGGATCAATTTATGGTATACGATTGGTTGAAGAACTACTTCTTCGCAACCATGAAGTATTCTTAATCATAACAAATGCTGGCAAGCAGGTTATTGAGCATGAAATCGGATTGGTTTTAAGTGGAGATTCTTCTGCTGTTGAGTCTAAAATAAAAAGTTATCTGCAAAATAGAACAAGGACTGATAAGTTACAATACTTCGACGTACATAACATTGGTGCCTTAATAGCCAGTGGCTCTGTAAAAACCAAAGGCATGATCATTGCACCCTGCACGATGTCTGCTGTCTCAGCAATTGCACATGGGGCTTCGACGGATTTACTGGAAAGAGCCGCCGATGTGGTACTGAAAGAAAAAAGACAACTGATTATTGTCCCAAGAGAGGCACCTTTAAGTGCCATCCATTTACAAAACCTGCTTACTTTATCCCATATAGGAGTACATATCCTGCCACCGATGCCGGCATTCTATTTTAAGCCTCAATCTATTGATGATCTGATAAACTACACTGTTGGCAGGATCCTTGATTTATTAGGTATAGATCATGAACTATTCGCTAGATGGCAAGGTTAGCTTTGCCATCAAATTATTATGGGGGTTAGAATAATGAAAGTACGTAAAGCTATTATCCCAGCTGCAGGCCTAGGAACTCGTTTTTTGCCTGCTACCAAAGCCCAACCCAAGGAAATGCTTCCGATAGTTGATAAACCGGCTATCCAGTATATTGTGGAAGAAGCCGTTTCTTCAGGAATCGAAGATATTCTCATAGTAACAGGAAGGAATAAAAGGGCAATAGAAGATCATTTCGACAGGTCTATAGAATTAGAGATAATTTTAGAAGAAAAAAAAGAATTTAACCTTTTAGACCAGGTCAGAAAGATCTCTGAAATTGCCGATATCCATTACATTAGGCAAAAAGAAACTAAAGGTTTAGGACACGCGATTTACTGTGCAAGAAAATTTATTGGTAATGAACCTTTCGCCGTACTTTTAGGTGATGACATAATCGATAGTCCTGTTCCCTGTCTGAAACAAATGCTTGATGTGCATGAAAAATTAGGTGGTAGTCTTTTAGGCGTCAAAGAAGTTGCTGAGAAAGATGTAAAAAAATACGGTATTATCGGTGTTAAGGCTATAGGAGATTCTTTGTACGAGGTCACAGATCTTGTAGAAAAACCGGATCCGGAAAAAGCTCCTTCCCGGATGGCTGTTATGGGTAGATATATAATTCAACCTGAAATATTTGATATTTTGGCTGAGACAAAGCCAGGGGCAGGAGGAGAAATTCAACTTACCGATGCACTGAAAGTGTTAGGAAAAGAGCAAAAAATTTACGCCTATGAGTTTAAAGGTAATAGATATGACATAGGTGATAAGTTAGGATTTTTAACTGCAACAGTGGAATTTGCCTTAAAACAGAAAGGCCTCGCTGAAGATTTTAGACGTTATATAACGTCACTTGCTTTAAAGTAGTACCCTTTTAGGCATAGGTGTCCTTATGATTCTACCTGATCTAACAGAAATCCAGGCGGAACTTAAATCTTTAGATGAAATTTTGCTTGACGCTCTCTTAAGCGAAAATCCTTTATTGACTGTGACTTCTACCCATCTGGTAAAAGCTGGGGAAAAAGAATACGCCCAGCTTTTGCCTTATTAGCTAGTAAGTTTGGCAATTGTTCTAAAGAAGAGCTTCAACCTTTAATGGTCATTCTGGAGATGATCCATCTATCCTCTTTAATCCATGACGATGTATTAGATAAAGCCCAATTTAGACGTGGTGTACCGACTGTAAATGCCCAATGGGGAGAAGCTCTTGCCGTTATAACAGGAGATTATATCTTTGCCAAATCGATGGTCATCGCGACTATATACAAAGATAAACGAATTCCCAACATTCTCATCAATTTAAGCAGAGAAATGATCAAGGGGGAGTTATATCAACATGCCAACTTATTTAATATCAACCAATCTATTAGAGATTATTTATACCGGATAAAGAGAAAAACAGCCCTTTTAATCTCAGTAAGCGGTCAACTAGGTGCCATGGTTGCCAACGCTCCAGATTGGGTAGTTGATTCATTAAAGAAATACGGATATTATCTTGGTATGGCCTTTCAGATCACCGATGATATTTTAGATTTTACTTCTGAAGAAAGAGAACTTGGTAAGACCCTCGGAAATGATTTAAAACAAGGTATTCTTAATTTACCGACCCTTTACGCTCTTAATTCCAAACCAGAAGGGGACCGATTGAAGGAATTAATTCTTAAAAGGTTTAATAACTATTACGATTTTGAAGAAGCAATAAAGCTTATAAAAAGTTCTGATTCATTTGCCAAATCTTCAAGGCTTGCCGAAAGCTATGTCAGAAAAGCTAAAAAATGGCTTACTAACTTACCGCCAATTCCAACCAAGTCTCTACTTTTTTCTCTTGCAGACTTAGTAATTAGCAGAAAATTTTAGTCCTTGTAATGAGAGCTAACTTTAATATCGTTAGCTCTTTGTCATTTATAAAAATGGCCGACGGTTCGGTTGGTTCCATCCGAAATTAGTTGAATTTAAAGGAATAAATATAAAATAAGTCGAATTAAACATTAATTTCAGAGTTTGAGGTGAAATAATGTCTACTGAACGTTTAGTTGCTTTAGACATCGGTACCCGAAGTGTAATCGGTATTGTTCTAGAAAAATCCGAACATTATAAAATAGTAGCAATAGCTATTGAAGAGCATAATCAAAGGTCCATGTTTGACGGACAAATTCATGATATTCCTAAAGTTGCTTTCACAGTATCCAATGTTATTAATAGTTTACAGGAACAAACCGGAGAAACGATTTCTGAAGTCTCCGTTGCTGCAGCAGGACGTTCGCTAATTACCATCAAAGCTTCCAGCAAATTGGAACATGATTTACGACGAATAGAGCAAGATGAAATAGTTGCCTTAGAACTGCAAGCAGTGCAAACAGCCCATAAACAACTGTCCGGTGACGACACGATCAAGGGAGAGTATCATTGTGTTGGCTATACGGTTCTAAACTATTACCTTGATGGAAATGTAATTGGTAATCTAATCAATCAAACAGGTAGAATTGCAGAAGTAGAAGTAATTGCAACTTTTCTGCCCAGGGTGGTAGTAGATTCTTTAATTGCAGTATTAGATAAATGCAATTTAAAAATTAAAAGCCTAACTCTTGAACCGATGGCCGCCGCAGAATTAGCCATTCCAGAAGGCATGCGTCAATTAAATTTAGCTTTAGTTGATATTGGAGCCGGTACGTCAGATATAGCAATTACGGCTAATGGAAGGCTGGTTGCTTACGGTATGGTTCCTTGCGCAGGAGACGAGATTACTGACAAGATTGCTGAAAATTACATCTTAGATTTTGCAACTGCTGAAAAAGTAAAAAGGGAACTAAATAAGAAGACAGTTAAATTCAAAGACATATTAGGAAAGGTTCATACCGGCGTACCAACCGAACAGATAAAAATGGCCATCGCTGAGACAACGGACGCCCTGGCTCAAAAGATCAGCAATACAATTCTAGATTTAAATTCCAAACCTCCTCAAGCAGTGATTTGTATAGGAGGTGGAAGTTTAACACCAGGTATTGTAGAAAAAATTGCTACAGCCTTAGATATGCCGACTTCACGAGTTGGCATCGCAGGGCGAAGTACTTTACAAGATATTGTCGGTCTTAATAAAAATATCTTTAAACAAGTGTCTGCTGAGCAGCTAATCACCCCTCTAGGTATTGGTATAAATAGTTTTATGAACCCTTGCCTGACTTATTGTGAAGTTTATATTAATGACAAGATAACCAGATTATTGGCTATTAAAGAATTAACCGTAGGTGATGCCTTAATAGCTGCTGGCATTGATTTGCGAAAATTAATCGGGAGACCTGGCAGAGCTTTGTCCTTAGAAATCAACGGAGAAGTTACCTTTTTCCGTGGTAAACCTGGACAAGCTGCAAAAATCATGTTAAATGAAAAAGTCGTAAATGTTAATGACCCCATTTTTCATGGAGATCATCTAACTTTCTTGCCGGCTGTAGACGGGGAGGATTGTCAACTTTTTTTATCTGACCTGCTAAAATTGAATACAATTGAAATTACCTTAAATGGGGAAGAACTGCTCGTTGAACCGCGAATCTATATTAATGACCAAGTAGTAAGTAAAGAGACAAAGATTGAGGATAACAGCAAGGTTACAATCATACCCTTAAAGGTTAAAGACGTCTTAAATAAGGCCGGATACGATATTAAGAATATCGGCCAGATCAAAATCAACGATACTGAAGTCTCTTTAGAATCGTCAGTTAAAAATGGGGATAAACTAGAAGTAGTCCACCAACCCAAAAAGACGCTAACCCAACAAACTATTCAAGTAACTGTAAATAACCAACCAGTTAATTTGAAGTGGGATAAAGTCACTCAACCGATTTTATCAGATTTACTTCCTTTCGTTAACATTGATTTGACAAATAACGCTAATAACAAAAGACTGATCATGAAGGTAAACGGTCTGGAAGCAGGTTTTACAACGGAAATCAAAACCCATGATCAAATTCAACTTTACTGGGAGTAGCAGGCACTAATTTAACATTTCATTGACAAACAAACATGATATGATATAATAAATTTTGCGATGCCTAATGCGGCAGTGGCGGAATTGGCAGACGCGCTAGATTCAGGTTCTAGTCCTGATTAGCAGGGTGGGGGTTCAAGTCCCTTCTGCCGCACCAGAGGGATTAATTTGATTGAATATCAAGTTAATCCCTCTTTTTTAACAATATACAGGTGAGCATTATGAACAATGATTTTAAACTTAATTCAAACACATCCTTTACTTTTTCCTGTAAACTCTGTGGTAACTGCTGTAAAGAAATGTTAATACGACTAACGCCTTTTGATATTCTTAATTTGGCTGCCGGCTTAAATCTACCAACTTACGATTTTATTGAGGACTACGTTGTCTTCTTAAAGGCTCCTAACATTCCATGGTTCATAGCGGCTCTTAAGCATGTAAAAAAAGGAGAATGTTTGTTTAGGCAAGGGAAGAAGTGTAAAGTTCACCCTTACAGGCCGCTGCCTTGCAGACTTTTTCCTGTTGGTAGAACTGATGAAGGCTTTATTTTACAAAAGACTGCTTATTGTAAAGGCCATAATTCCAATCAGGAATATAACTTAGCAGATTGGCTGAAAGAGGCAGGGGCAGACCCTTATTTAAAGATGAGTCAAGAGTATTACCAATTCATGCTGAAAATAGCGGATAAATACGATTTGGAAAAGTTAGGCAGTAAAAAAAGTAAAATGTTTTATAAGCTGCTTTTTGATTTTGACAGCGCCAGTTTAGAATCCACAATTTCTTTATCACAAGAAGAGGACAAAGTCAGGTTTTGTTTCCAAATGGCAGAATGGTTCTTAGAATACACCTCAGAACAGGAGTTGTCAGATCAAGAATTTTTAAATGTCTATGAAAAACAAGCATTATTAGTTGAAAAAAAGTTAAGAGCTTAAAAGGTCTTGGGTTTTGCCCAAGACCTTTTTAACAAGAACCATCAGCTAGAGGACAATCAGTTTCTTCACAATCTTTACATTCATTATAATCAAATTCAAGTTCATTTTCCCGAGCGCAGTTAAGAGTTTCACAAGCGGTTTTTTTGTCTTTCAGTTTACAAATCATAAAATTTACCTCCCGAGAATAAAAGTAAAAGGGGACATAATTAATTTGCTACAGTAAAAGATTAAGTATGTACGAAGTATGTATGAAAAAAAGAAAAAACCTTCCAAAATCGGAAGGTTTTTGGCTGGGGTGGCTGGATTCGAACCAACGAATGGCGGAGCCAGAATCCGCTGCCTTACCGCTTGGCTACACCCCAATAAGTGGTGGAGAGAGCTGGATTCGAACCAGCGAAGGCTGCGCCAGCAGATTTACAGTCTGCCCCCTTTGACCAACTCGGGAATCTCTCCAAGCCATATAAAATTAAAAAGAAGTGGAGCCGACGATGGGATTTGAACCCGCAACCTGCTGATTACAAGTCAGCTGCTCTACCGTTGAGCTACGTCGGCTTTTTTGGCGACCCCGATCGGACTTGAACCGACGATCTTCTGCGTGACAGGCAGATATGTTAACCAACTACACCACGGGGCCATATGGTGACCCGTAGGGGATTTGAACCCCTGTTACCGCCGTGAAAGGGCGGTGTCTTAGACCGCTTGACCAACGGGCCATATTTTTCTTGGTCGGGGCGGAGGGATTTGAACCCCCGACCCTCTGGTCCCAAACCAGATGCGCTACCAAACTGCGCTACGCCCCGACAGCGACAGAACATATTATAGCTAATTATTCTGATTATGTCAACAGATCTAAAACAGTAATTTTAAAAAATTATTCTTTTTTAATTATAAAGGACAATGATTAAACATGTCTTGACACTTAAAAATCCTTTACCATATTATCAACATAGTACTGGTTAAGGAGTGTTAACTTCATGGTAAAAATTGTAACTGACAGCACAGCATATTTAACGGAAGAAGAAATAAAAAAATATGGTATATCGGTTGTCCCCTTAAACATACAATTAGGTAATCAAAGTTTTGAAGAAAACAACTTTCCCCATAAAGAATTCTATCACAAATTAAAAACTAATAAAGAACTTTTTCCAACAACTTCCCAACCTTCGGTCGGAAAATTTCTTGAAACCTACAGAAGTATTGCAGATATTGAGGATGAAATTATTTCTATTCATATTTCAGGTGGAATAAGCGGAACCGTTAAATCGGCCGAAAGCGCTGCTCTTTTATTGCCTAACCATAAGATAAGTGTGGTAGATTCGCTAACCACCGTTGCCGGTTTAGGATTAATTGTAAAAGAAGCGGCTTCACTTGCTCAACAAGGAAAAACTAAAACCGAAATTATGACGATACTTGACTTTCTTATAAACAACTTAACAACTTTGTTCATGGTAGATAACCTAGAATATCTAAAACGGGGAGGTAGAATAGGAGGAGCTGCAGCACTTTTAGGAACACTGCTGCAAGTAAAACCTATCCTAACCATAAAAGATACAATAAATGTTTATCAAAAAGTCAGAACTAAACAAAAGGGGTTAACGGTTATTATCGATGCTTTAAAAGAAACGGTTAATACTTACTCTTTGGGAAATATTAAACTAGCCGTGATGAATATTGATGCTAAAGCTGAAGCTGAGCAATTTGCCGAATCGATAACTGAAAGATTTCCGACTCTTGAAGTAGAGCACTGTGATATTGGTCCTGTAATAGGAGCCCATGTGGGCCCTGGCGCCATTGGTGTTGCTTATACGCCTGTCCATAGACCTGGAGCAAAGTGATTTTTCTAAGGAGTGTTAATTTTGGTCAAAAAAATATTTTTTGCACTTTTAACTCTTACCTTGTTTTTGGTGATCATTACTGGCTGTAAAAAAGAAGAGGAGAACTTAGTCATCGGTATTCTTCAAACTGTGGATCATCCTACCTTAGCCACAACTTATCAAGGAATTATTGATCAAATAGCAGCTTACAATTTTCAAAATGAAAAACCTATTAACCTGATAAACTTAGGAATTGAAAAAGGACAACTAATAAATAAGGATTCTCCGGCAGGAAATGATTCGCAAGATTATTTGAAAGACTTAGATTTAATCATAGCTATCTCTTCAAGAAGCTTGTATGATATAAGTCAAATTGAAAATGAATTTCCTATTGTTTTTACAGCAGTTTCAAATCCGGCAAATGTCTACTCTAATTATCCGACAAGCCAAAAAGGAAAAATCCTGTCCGGTGTAAGTGACATGATTCCCATCGAGGACCAATTTAAACTACTAAAAAAGCTTTTACCTAGTCTTCAAAGGGTCGGCGTGATATACAACCCTGCAGAAAAATTAAGCTCAAGTCAAATAGAATTAATAAAAAGCCTTGAGGAGGCTTATAACCTAACTTGTCTTTATCAAACAGTTGATTCTTCTGCAGCAGCCATTGATGCAGCCAAAAATATGTTAGGAGAAATAGACGCTTTATATGTACCTTCAGATTTAACGGTAACGCCGGTAATTCAAGACATGACCATCTGGACTGATTTAGCTAATAAGCCGATTGTTTCCGGCGATGAAAGAGGTATTGAACAGGGAGCCTTATGTACGGTTGTTGTAGATTATTACAAATTAGGTAAACAAACTGGAACACTTGCCATAAAAGCCATAAACCAAAAGATACTTTTGGAAAACCAACCTGTAGAAAAAAGCAAACATAATCGAATCATGATCAACATTGATACAGCAGCCAAACTTAATATCAAAGTTCCAAGTGATCTTGAACAAAATGCAAAGGATTAATCATTTGCAAGTAAGCCCTCAGAACTGAGGGTTCTAATTTTATCTTGATTCTTTTAACTCTCTTTTTGTCATACCAGCCAAAATACAAGAATAGCTATTTTATAAAAGAGTTTGGAGAGGTGTTCTTGATGCAAACAGTAAATAAAAGAAAACTGGAGAAAGAAATAATTAATTTAACAGAAGAGGTTATAGAATCAACCATCCGCTCCTGTCAAGAGGATTGGGCAGAGGAAACTAGACAAAAACAGATTGTAAGCTTAATAAGTTTCTTGGCAGCTAAACTATCTATATATTTAGACGGTCAAGATGTTTATTTAAAAGAACTGATTCATCAACTGATTCAACAGAAACTTCCAGACGAACGAATTATGAATAAATTACCTGACTTTTCCAGCAGACTCAGTCAAGTGATAGATGAAGGTATTGTTGAATATAACCTGCTCAACTGTCGGAAAGAAAACAAACAAAAATTGGAGGAAAGCAGAGCGGATCTCATTGAAGCTAATGTGATAGCTGAAACAGAAGTGCCTTTACCAACCCAGGCAAAAGGTATAGAAACAGTTGAGCAGCCAGTTGATTTTGACCTTCGGGATAGTACAAAGTTAATTAATATAAGCGAAGAACAGGAAAAAGCTGAACAAAATAATCAAATTGTTGATGAAGTAGAGTTCTTCCTGCGTAAATTTTTCCCATATTTAGCTTTAATCAAAAACTATAATTTACACGGTACAAAACTTCAATATTACTTTCCTGAACTAAAACTAGCAGTTGAGAAGAAAGAAAATATCAATAACTCGAGCATGCATGCCTCTCAAGTCTGGAAAGAGTATCATTGTATGAAAGCCGGTATTAAATTACTCAGTCTCAGCCAAAATGAATTACTTAACTTTAGAACCCTAAATAAATTTATTAAAAAGCACGCCATTAATTAAATAATTAGCCGGTTTATTAAATTTTTTAGCTTGCTTTATTATTGACATCGTTTTACTCAATTGATATAATCACTTTAAAATCATAACGTCAATTGCGATGCAGGAGAAGAGTAATTGGAATTTTACTTTGCAGAGAGCTAGTGGGCGGTGTAAACTAGCAAGTGATTCCAATGAAGGCCACTCCGAAGTTGCTTGCCGAAATTTGAGTAAGCAAAGCCGGTAGTTACCGTTATCACGAAGCCAAATGGCACTAAGTTGGGTTTGATACCAATTAGGGTGGTACCGCGGGTAAATCTCTCGTCCCTTGTAGTGGGTGAGGGATTTTTATTTTATTCAAAGGAGTGAAAAGCTTGCGCAATGCTATCTTAAAGATTCTGGAAACTAACTGCCGACTTTCAACAAAGGATATTGCTAAGATGCTAGGTACTGATGAAGCAACTGTTGCTTCATCCATCAAGTCGTTGGAAGATGAAAGAATCATAGTTAGCTATGGCGCCTTAATCAACTGGGAAAAAACTGATGAAGAAGTTGTCTCCGCCTTAATTGACGTTAAAGTTATTCCCCAAAGAGATGTTGGCTTTGACCAAGTAGCTGAGAGAATTCAAAGATACCCTGAAGTAAAAGCACTTTATTTAATGTCAGGCAGTTATGATTTATCTGTTTTAGTAGAAGGAAAATCTTTAAAAGAAGTTTCCAAGTTTGTAGCAGAAAAATTAGCCAGTATTGATAATGTTCAAAGCACAGTAACTCATTTTGTTTTAAAGAAATACAAACAAGATGGAATTATATTTGAAGATAAAGAAGATGATTTAAGGCAGGTGGTAACTCCATGAGTGTAAACTATGATCAAATCATATCTCCCGTAGTAAAAAATTTACCTCCCTCAGGAATTAGAAGATTTTTTGACCTTGTTGCCAATACCAAAGGGGTTATTTCTTTAGGAGTTGGTGAACCAGACTTTGTTACGCCTTGGCATATCAGAGAGGCATGCGTCTATTCCTTAGAAAAAGGTTATACCATGTATACTTCAAACTATGGTCTCCCTGAGTTAAGAAAGGAAATAGCTTCCTACCTCTTAAAGAATTACGAGGTTGAATACAATCCTGACAATGAAATTATCGTTACCATTGGAGCAAGTGAAGCTGTTGATATTGCTTTACGTACCTTGGTGTCACCCGGTGATGAGGTACTGATCCCAGAGCCCTGCTATGTATCTTACTCACCCTGCACAGTACTTGCTGGTGGTAAACCTGTTACAATTAAAACTAACGCTGCAAATGGTTTTAAACTCACCCCCCAGCAATTGGAAGCAAGTATTACAGCCAAGAGCAAAGTCCTCGTGCTCTGTTATCCTAACAACCCTACCGGTGCAATTATGACCAAGGAAGATTTGCAAGCTATTGCTAAAGTAATAGAAAAGCATAACCTTATTGTCATCTCCGACGAAATTTACAGCGAACTTACTTATCAAGGTAAACATACGAGTATTGCATCCTTGCCAGGAATGAAGGATCGTACAATATTAGTTAATGGTTTTTCTAAAGCCTTTGCCATGACCGGTTGGCGAATTGGGTACGTTTGCGCCCCCAAGGAACTGATTGCTGCTATGGTTAAAATTCATCAATACACTATAATGTGTGCCTCCATCATGGCTCAAAAAGCGGCCATTGAGGCTTTGCAAAACGGCCGACCGCAAGTAAATCATATGGTCAGCCAGTATAACTATCGTCGAAGACTAATAGTATCCAGATTAAATGAAATTGGTTTAAGTTGTTTTGAACCTAAAGGTGCTTTCTACGTATTTCCTTCAATAAAAATTACAGGAATGTCTTCAGACGAATTTGCTGAAAAATTATTGGCTGAAGAAAAAGTTGCCGTAGTGCCTGGTAACGCCTTTGGGACAAGTGGAGAAGGCCATATCCGTATCTCTTATGCTTCATCCTTGCAACAAATCAATGAAGCTTTGAACAGAATCGACAATTTTGTAAAACGTCATGCTCAGTTGTCTGCCGTAAATAGTAATTGTTAATATTACTAGAGGTGTACCTGGATGATTAAATTAAAATTCTTAGGTGCAAGTAGAATAGTTACCGGCTCATGCTTCCTGCTTGAAACCGGGGACACTAAAATTCTGATTGACTGTGGGATGTTTCAGGGTTCAAAAGAAATTAAAGAGCTTAACTATGGTGAATTTCCTTTTAACCCGGCAGAAATTGATTACCTTTTGTTAACCCATGCTCATATTGATCACAGTGGTCTAATACCTAAATTGTATAAAAAGGGTTTTAAAGGCAGTACTTTCTGTACAGGTGCTACCTATCAATTGGCGTCAATTATGCTTCCTGATAGCGGCTATATCCAAGAAATGGAGGTTGAGAGGAAAAACCGCAAAGCAGCAAGGGCCGGTAAACCTTTACTTGAGCCTATCTACACTGCCGTCGATGCAATTAATTGTATGCAATATTTTAAAACCGTTGAATATGACCACCACTTCAAACTTACGCCTAATATCGAAGTATGTTTCCGGGATGCTGGTCATATTTTTGGCTCCAGTTCTATTGAGCTTTGGATTAAAGATAATTTTCAAAACTATAAGCTTGTTTTTAGCGGTGATATTGGTAACTTAGATCAGCCAATTATTAAGGACCCTACCTATATCAATGAAGCAGATTTTGTTGTAATGGAATCAACATACGGCAATCGGTTGCACACTAAAGCAGCTGTAGATAAGGTTGATGAATTAGGAAAAGTGATTAAGGAGGCTATGGCCAGAGACGGCAACCTGGTCATACCAGCCTTTGCCATAGAAAGAACTCAAGACCTACTTTATAACTTAAATAAACTTATTCAAAAAAAGGAAATTGCCCCTGAACATATTTTTATTGATAGTCCTTTAGCCATTCAAGCTACAGAAATTTTTTGTCAAAATCCGGCTTATTATGACGAAGAAGCTAAAGAGTTTGCTAAAAATCAAAGTTGCCCGCTGATCGTACCCGGTTTAAACTTTACACGAACCGCAGAAGAATCTATGGAAATAAATAAAATAAAAAGCGGAGCAATCATTATTGCCGCTAGTGGCATGTGCGATGCTGGAAGAATTAAGCATCATTTGAAACATAACCTGTGGCGACCGGAATCTACTGTACTATTCGTAGGCTATCAAGCTGAAGGAACTTTGGGACGAAGGATTCTGGACGGAGAAAAAGTAGTCAGAATACACGGTGAAGAAATTGCCGTGAACGCTCAAATCAGAAAATTGGAAGGTTATTCTGCCCATGCTGATCAAGCTGGTTTACTAAAATGGGTAAGTTCTTTTAAGTCGCCTCCAAAAAAGATTTTTATTACCCACGGTGAAGGAGATGCACCTACGGAATTAGCCAAACTTATCCAAGAGATGTACCCTGGAGCTGAAGTACATGTACCAGCCTTATATGATGAATTTGTTTTAGACTTTGCAGGACGAGAAAAACCAGTCTTAGGTGACTACAAATATCTCCACGAAAAGCTGGATGCATTTATATCTCGAGAAATTGCCAATGGCAACATGGACTATTTGCATCAAGTATTAAGTCAAATAGAAAGTTTATTATAAAATAAATATCTTTAGAAGAAACGTCGGGCAGACGTTTCTTTTTTATGCGCTAACTCATTATAAATGATATAATCTAAATACATAGAATAAAAAAGGGGAGAGGGAATTGCCGGAAAACATCTCTAGGTTTACAGCCCAGTTTGCTGCTGATTTTTATATGGAAGGTAGTATTACGATTCCTGCGATGTTGTTAAAAAATTATAAACGTTTAAATTTGAGCGAAATGGAATTGGTATTATTGTTACACCTAATTGCTAAAAGTCAGCTTGCTAAAGATTCCTTCCCTTCCTGTGAAGAATTAGCCAATTACATGACTATTGATTCTCTAACAATAAAAGCCCTCCTTGCCAGCTTAATAGAAAAAGGTATCTTAGTAGTTGAAAATAAATATGACCTTGTCACAGGTGATTTGGTCAATTACTATTCCTTCCATGGGCTTTTTGACAAGCTTGCTGATTTATGGGCCCTTGAAAAAAAAGATGAAAAAAAGCCTGTTCCGAACCAAGAATCAAGTGACAGAGAGGCTTTAAGCCTATTATATAAAACCTTTGAAAGGGAATTTGGCCGGCTTTTATCACCTATGGAAATAAGCCAAATCACTGAATGGTATAAGGGGGATAAGTATTCTCCTGAGCTTATCTGTGAAGCATTAAAGAGAGCCGTCTTAAGAAATGTTTTAAATTTTAAATATATAGATTCGATTCTCAGGGATTGGGCAAGAAAAAATATCAAGACAGTTAAGCAAGCCGAAATACATGACGAAAAATTTCAAAGCATAAAATCTCCTGGTAAAGCTCCTAAAGGAAAAGTACCGTCTACTATTACAGAGAAAGAAAAGGATAAATATAAAAATCTTTATTTAAGTTAGGTGGATTTTTATGAAAGCGCTTATTTATAAAAAACTCCAGGAATTGTCTAAACTGACTGGAGCAAGCAAAAGCTATTTTGCTTCTGAGTCCAAGTATAAATGCAGTCTTTGCAAAGATCACGGTATAATCGTACAAGGAGAAGAAGCTGTAGTTTGCCCATGTATGAAGCAAAAAAGTCTCAACAACAAATTTAAACATGCGAAAATTGGAACCCAGATTCAAAACATCAGTTTTGCCGATTTTAATTTGTCTTTTTACTCAGATAGCATGAATTACGAAGATAATAATTTAAGCTATCGTCAAATTGCCCAGATCACTTTAAACGCTGCCAAACAATTTGCTGAAGATATAGCCAATAATAAAAAGACCAAAGGCCTGTTGTTAACAGGCCCAGTTGGCAGTGGCAAAACTTTTCTAGCAGCAGCCATTGCCAACTATTTACTCGCCAAAAATAAACAAGTGCTTTTTGTTGTAGTACCTGATTTGTTAGATGAAATCAGATCCACCTATCAAAAACAAAATGAAGAAATGACCGATCTAGAACTTACCGATGCAGCTCGGGAAGCTGAAATCCTAATTCTTGATGATTTAGGTGTACATAATTATACTGAGTGGACGATCAATAAGCTGTATTCAATCATTAATTATAGAGCCAACAACGATCTGCCCCTTATTGTAACTACCAACCTAGATATGTTACAATTGGAAAAATGCCTTGGTGACAGGACGACCTCCAGAATTCTTCAACTTTGTCAGATTTATCGTTTAATTGTCGATGTCGATATTCGCTATCAACTCTATGTCAAACAAGCTAAAATTAATTAGAGCTTAAGAAAAGTCCTTATAATTCATTTTAAACGTGTTTCAAATCAATCCTATAGTATTTTGTCAGTGGCGAGTTTATCTTTAACCATAACAAAATAACCCCAGCTAACCTGGGGTTATTTTAAAGTTCATTAATCTACTTGCTGGCGCGCCCGGCAGGATTCGAACCTGCGACCTCCGGACTCGGATTCCGTCACTCTATCCCCTGAGCTACGGGCGCAAAACTGCAAAAATCATTATATCATCTTTTTAGTAATTGATCAACTTTCAAATAATTATTGACTCTGTTCTTTCTATATTGTACTACCTTAGAGAAAATATGAGAAGAGTTTTTAGGTAAGGAGATTATTATGGATAACAGATTGGGCAAAGTAATCCATTACAATGACATAGTCGAAAAGGTTAAAGTTTTATGTATGGAAGCTAATTATTTTTTGGGGGAAGATCTTAAGTGTATGATCCTGCAAGCTATTGAGCAAGAAACTTCACCTTTAGCCAAAGAAGTCCTCATGGATTTACAAGAAAACTGGGAAATAGCAAGCCATGAACAGGCTCCCATCTGCCAGGACACAGGTACGGCAGTAGTTTTTATTGAAATTGGGCAAGATGTTAGAATTGAAGGCGGCTACCTTTATGACGCCATCAATCAAGGTGTAAGAGAAGGTTATTGTGAAGGTTACTTGCGCAAATCTATGGTAAGACATCCTTTTTTTAGGGAAAACACCGGTGATAATACCCCTGCGATTATTCATACGGAAATAGTTCCAGGCAACAAGTTAAAAATTACTGTTGCACCCAAAGGTGGAGGCAGCGAAAATATGTCCGCTTTAAAAATGTTAACACCGGCCTCAGGCCTTAACGGTGTAAAGCAGTTTGTTCTAGACACAGTTAAAAAAGCAGGTCCAAATGCTTGTCCGCCGATTATTGTCGGTGTAGCAGTGGGGGGTAATTTTGAAAAAGTAGCCCTGTTAGCCAAAAAAGCTTTACTACGCCCACTTGGTCAGCTTAATCCTGATCCGTATTTAGCCCAAATAGAAAAAGAGCTTTTAGAAGAAATAAACAACACTGGCATCGGCCCACAAGGATTTGGTGGGAGAACAACCGCTTTGGCTGTAAATTTAGAAGTTTTCCCGTGTCATATTGCCAGCCTGCCGGTTGCCGTTAATATCAACTGCCATGTTAGTAGACATAAGACAATAATACTTTAGGGTGAAATTTATGAAAATATATGAAATAAAGACACCTTTAACCTATGACCAAATTGTTAAGCTAAATGCTGGCGATAAAGTCAACTTATCAGGTATAGTTTACACTGCCCGAGACGCAGCCCACAAAAAATTGGTAGAACTGATTAAGGCAAACCAAACTTTGCCTTTTGATCTCCAAGGTCAAGTTATCTATTATGTCGGCCCAAGTCCTGCCAAACCGGGTCAAATTATTGGCTCCGCTGGTCCAACAACAAGCAGTAGAATGGATCCTTATACCCCATGCCTTTTGGCCAAAGGACTTAAAGGGATGATAGGGAAAGGAACCCGTTCGCAGGAAGTTCGTCAGGCTATGGATAAATATAAGGCTGTATATTTTGCTGCTATCGGAGGAGCAGCTGCCTTGATGGCTAAATGTATTAGCAAAGTAGAAGTAATAGCTTATCCAGAACTTGGACCCGAAGCAATTCATAAGTTAGAAGTAGTTAATTTACCTTTAATCGTTATAAATGATCTCAAGGGCAATGACCTTTATGAAATGGGGCAAAGGCTCTTCGAAAAAGAATAAGACCATAACTTAGGATGAAATTTACACAACGTGGTGGTAAGATGAATACCTTTATTGCCGTTGATATTGAAACAACCGGATTAAATCCGGAAATCGACCAGATTATTGAAATTGCTGCAGCCAAATTTAGTAACGGCCAACTAACAGAAACCTATTCAAGTCTGATCAACAACACATCCAAGCTAAGTAAATATATTAAGCAATTGACAGGAATTACGGAAGAAATGCTGGCCCAGGCTCCCAGCCCAGAGCAAGTTCAACAGGATTTTGACTGTTTTTGTAGAGATGTACCTTTAGTCTTCCACAATGCTTCCTTTGACCTTGCTTTTCTGGAAAAATTTTACGGCAGACCAATAGTAAATCCTTGGCTTGATACTTTAGAAATTACCAGAATTTTTTTCCCATTGCTTTCAAACTACGATTTAAAAAGCCTGTCAGACTATTTTGCTTTACCGGCACCAAAGCACAGAGCTCTAGATGATGCCATAACTTGTGGCTATTTATTGTTCAAAAACTTAGAAATGATCGATTCCCTTCAAGCTCATTACTTATCGATTACTTTAAGCCTATTAAAGCAACCTGCTAATTATCTCGGTCAAATTGTTCAACAAAAGTATTATCAAAAAGCCTGGTCTGCAAAACTTGATGGGCAGGAATTTTTCTTTAATTCGATAATTCCCGAAGCTACAGAACCAGGAAGGGCGCCTTTCGGCTCACTACCTATTGATGAATTCACCATGGCAAAAATAGAAGAGCTGGTGGCCAAAGACAGTAAAATTATAACGAAATACCCTCAATTTGAATTTCGAAGCGGACAAATTGAAATGCTTAAGTCTGTTTGCGCTTCCTTTATAAACAAGCGGGTTTTTATTGCCGAAGCTGCCACCGGTACGGGAAAATCCTTGGCCTACTTAATTCCTGCTGTTTTATGGTCTGCATTAAAGGGGGAAAAAGTTGTAATTTCCACCCATACCATCAACCTGCAAGAACAATTGTCGAAAAAAGATTTACCAGTCATTAAAAGCACCCTTGGTATTAATAGCCTTTTATCTACGGTAATTAAGGGAAGGAATAACTATCTCTGTCTTCACAAGTTATTCTTACAATTCAGCAATGCTTCTCAGAACACTCTTAAGCAAAATTATTTTCTGGCTCGGGTTATCAACTGGTTAAGCATGACTAAAACTGGGGATAAAAACGAATTAAACATCAGGCAAGATGAACAAGAGTATTGGACAAATATAAGTTCAGACAGTTATAGTTGTCTTGGTAACAAATGCAAGTTTTTTGCATCTTGTTTTGTTATGCGGGCAAAGAAAAAGGCTGACCAGGCGAATATAATCATTACCAACCATTCCTTATTATTGAGTGACATCAAGACGGGAAACAGTGTCCTGCCTTCCTACAGGTATTTAATTATCGATGAGGCTCATAATTTAGAACAGGAATCCATAAATCATCTTACCATTGAATGTTCAAGTTTTATGTTGTATATGTTAGTGAAAAATGCCAAACAACTCCTTGATAATCTAAACCTGAAACTGATTAAAATTGCCAAGCAGGAGTTAACAGCAACGGAAAAAGAATATTTAAGCGAATTAAATAGAATTAAAGCCGAAGCTGACGATAATCTTAATCATTTGCAACAAAACATAGGTGATTTTAAAGCTTCCCTTGGAAATTTAAAAACTACCTTTGAAGAAACTAATCAAAGCCAAGCCTTATGGCTAAAAGAAAACCTGACAACCAAGGCTGAATGGGAAATAGTTTTAGTCGCAGCGCAAAATGTCATTTTTCGCTTACAGAACCTAGCTGAGGACTTTGTTAAACTCATGAATATCGTTGACAATTTCCAGGATGATTTTTCAGCTTTAAATATTTCTTTTTTGGGACAATTGTGCGCCGAGTACGCCACAAACCTTAAAAGCCTGCTAGACCTAAATGATGAAAGAAAAGTCGTTTGGTTAGAAACTCCCCGGGCAGATATTTTTTCTTTAAAACAAGCCCCGCTGGAAGTAGGAGAATTGCTCTATAATAAAATATATAAAGATAAAGATAGCATTGTCCTTACCTCGGCAACCCTAACTATTGAGGAAGATTTTAGTTTTTTTAAAAAACAAGTAGGTCTAGACCTACTTGATGACGGTAGAATTCAGGAGGAGGTTTTCCCTTCACCCTTTGATTATGAAAAGCAAGCGGTCTTATGTATACCTACTGATTTGCCTTATCCTACCGAAACAAAACGGTATGAAATAGCTCTAAATAAGGCCTTAGAAAAACTAATCCTTGCTAACCAAGGAAGGTCCTTGGTTCTGTTTACTTCTTATCAGCAGCTTAATAGTTGTTACGCTGCCTTAAAGGACACCTTTCAGGAGCAAAACATTAATCTACTTGCCCATCATCTAGACGGAAGCAGGACTTCCATTATTGAACAATTTAAAAAACAGGAAAAAGCTGTCATCTTTGGAACCAATAGTTTTTGGGAAGGGATCGATATTCCGGGTGATTCCTTAACACTCCTAATCATTGTCAAATTACCCTTTCAAGCGCCCAGCATTCCGACTTTAGCTGCCAAAATGGAGTACTTAAGAAAAAATGGGCAAGACCCTTTCAATAATATAAATTTGCCTCAAGCAATTATTCGCTTTAAGCAAGGTTTCGGACGACTGGTCAGATCCCAACAAGATAGTGGTTTCGTAGTCGTTTTAGACAAGAGGATTATTGAAAAAGCATATGGTAAGAAATTTTTAAATTCATTACCAGTTAAAACTCATTTTAGGGGAAGTTTACAAGAGATAGTTCAAATGGTCGTAGAAAAAAATCAAGCTAACATTGATTCTGTAGGCTAGGCATATTTCTCCTCTCCTGGCATATATTTATAGCAGGGGAGGAGACAAGCCATGTTGGATTACTCTTTATACTTACTACTTTGCTGCGGTCTTGCTTTTTTATCTTTTCATAAACAATTAAGTTCCGTCTTCAAAGATATTTACCGTTTAAATCAAGCTTGGACATTGGAAAAAGTAGGGCTTTATGTTCTCTGGGAATTTTTTAAAATTTTAATCATTATTAACGTTTCATTTATCTTTTTCCCGCACTTCACTCTGATATGCTACCTTGGATTAGTTCTCTATTTCTTATGCTCAAGTTTATGTTTTAACTTGTCTCAAACATATCTGGTGTTTTTTCTCTGGTTCTTATCCTTTTTCTTCCACATTCCAGCCTTCCAATTAAGCCTGGCAATTTTTTTAAGCTGTCTTTTGTTAACCGGTAAAAAAACAAGAGCTATTCTGATTACAAATTGTCTATTTCCTATTTCCTTACTTCTATCATCAGCTAATATCTATTTTTCTTTGACCTGCCTGTTAGTTTTGCTCATTCAAGCAGGAAAAAAATATCTGCAAATTATTTAAAACTATATTTAAAACTGTCACCTTTTCCTTGAAGCACAATAAACTGTTAAAGAGAAAGCCTAAGGATAAAGGAGTGATAGGAATGAAAGTTTATTTTATACCACTGCCTAATTTTTTAAAGAAAATCTTAAAAAAAGTTCTCAAGCAATAAAGAGAGTAGCCAATTCTACTCTCTTTTTCGCGTCCGTTTTTATTTAAGCAAAGCTCCCGTAACTCCGCCCAAAATTCCTCCCAGCAAACAATAGAGAAGCCTAATCAAGATTATTTTTACTACAAGGGGTTCAGAAATAAACAGAGTTATTAAAATAGTAGTTAACCAAAAAAGTATACCGACAAATAGGCTATGAATTAAGCCGCGGGATTCTGAATTATTAGCTGCTCTAAAACCACCCCAAAAAGCGCTAAGCGCGATGACAACTATTGAAAAGGTCCTCAAGTTAGCCTCAGAAAGAGAAGAAAAATGAAAAATCGCCCCGATAAGCAAAGTTAGCAGTACAGATAGAATTACCGAATGTAGATACCCGTAAAGCAGGGGATTTAAGCTGTTCTTATCTTTTTCATTTTTTGGCATTTAACCACCTCCTAATTACATATATGTTTAGATTTGGAAGACTATAACTAAAGTCTAAAAAACCTCTAAAGTTTGACAAAAAAACATGGTATACTATAATTTAGCAGCAGCAAGGCGAACTTAATTTAAATTAAATAACTTCATTGAGGGGTATGCTATGTCTACAGAAAAAAAAGAAGGTAAGTTAGAAATAATTGCTACTAAAACCGTCAAAAGTTATGATGAATTGTATGTTATTATTGACTTTTTTAACAAGACTCTTAAAAGTCATAATCTAATGTGTGGATTAACCAAAAACACTAAGGATGATACGATGACCATAACAATTTACGAAATATAGTTTTTTTATTAGGCAGGGACGAGGATGGAAATACTACTTACAAATGATGATGGGTTGCTTGCCACTGGCATCCAGGCCTTAAGAAAAAAACTGACTGATTTAGGTAATGTCACTTTAGTAGCCCCTGAGAGAGAAAGAAGTGCTATGGGGCATGGCATTACGATGCATAAACCTCTGAGGGCTGATAAAGTTTTCTTTGAGGACGGATCCTTTGGCTGGTCCGTTTCAGGCACACCCGCTGACTGTGTCAAGTTAGCCCTGGATAAACTACTGCCTCTAAGGCCTGACCTAGTTATCTCCGGTATTAATAATGGCTTGAACATGGGCATCGATGTGCTTTATTCTGGTACCGTGTCTGCTGCCTTAGAAGCAATAATTGAAGATATACCGGCCATAGCCGTTTCGGTAGAAGAAGAAGCAACTAATGAAGATTATGATTATGCGGCTCAATTTATACGGGATTTCCTGCAGCAGGAAACTAAACCCTTTCCCAGTAAAAAGGTAGTTTTAAACATAAATGTACCGAGAATTACCCTTGGTCCCATCTCAGGCATTGAAATCACCGTGCAAGGCCTAAAAAGGTATGGTAGTTCGGTGATAACCAGGTTAGACCCCAGAGGGAAGGAATATTACTGGCTATGCGGGGAATTATTAGAAATTGATCGCAGTCAAAATACAGATTTGTCCGCCTATGCCAGAAGAGCAATCTCCATAACACCTTTGCATTTCGACCTAACCGACCGTCAAACTCTCGACGAGCTTTCTTCCTTGCAAAAACTCTTCCCTCATAATAATAAAGGGAATTAGAACTAGTGCATTTTAACAGTGCACTTTTTTATTTATCAAAAGAACACATGAACATTGCTACAATGATAGTTATAATAAACTTATTTGCCGACAACCTTAACGCCGCATAAAACCGATTTTGATAGAAGGAAATAAACCTTTTAAGCTTATTACCCCCAGAAGACATAAGCTCAATATATATATTAATGCACCAAAACCAACTATAATGATAAGTGAGTACCAATTTATGGTATCAAAAAAGAAAGCGGCTAACACTTTGCTTGCCAAACCCATTAAGACTCCTGCGCCAACCGGTTTAAGGATGTTTCTTTGCCAATCATTTTTTAGCCTGCTCAACTTAAACAACCATTTTAGGTTGGTAAGGGAATAGTAAACGGCTCCAGCCATAACCGCCAAAATTGAACCGTAAATTCCAAAATAAGGAGTTAACAAATAGATTAAGCCGGTATCAATCAGCGTACTGATTAAAGCATTTTTAAAGATAATATCCACCCGGCCTAAACCTTGGAGAATTCCCCCTGTGGTTTGTTGCAAATAAATAAAAGGACAGCCAATGGCAAGGACTTGCAATAAGACCCCGGCTTCAGGACTATTATAAAAAATTTCCATTATTTCTCCTGAAAAATTAAGAAAAACCACTCCAACCGGTATAGCTGTTAAAATAGTAATACGAAAGGCCTGATTTGTTCTCTTTTTTATTAAGGTAAAATTTTGACAGGCAACAGCCTCGGCGATAGCAGGTACCAGAGAAATTGCTAGGGAAACAGTAATAATCGTTGGCAAATGGATCAAAGAAAGAGCCATGCCGGAAAATTGTCCATATATTTTGGTAGCTTCTTTAACTGAATAACCGGCAAGTTCTAACCTTTTGGGAATTAAAACCGCTTGTAATGTTGAAGAGAAAGAGATAACCACCCTGGTAAGAGTGATTGGCAAGGCCAGTATAGCTAATTCTTTCAAGGTTTTTGTAATGCTATAACTAATGCCTAAAGATTGCTCCGTGATTTCCTTGCTAAACCTAAAAAATACAAGTAAAACAAGCAAACCTGCTAATTCACCTGCTACCATTGCCAAAGCTAAACCGGCTGCTGCAAACTCTAAACCATAACTCAGCAATTTAGAAGCTAAATATACTCCGGCTCCAAACCGTACAATTGTTTCAAAAATCTGACCTAAAGAGTTAGGCAACATGTTTTGAATACCTTGAAAATAGCCTCGAAAGACAGAACCAACAGCAACAATAAATATTGCTGGAATTGTGGCAAGAAAGGGCCAGTACACTCGCGTATCGGAAAAGATCACTGTTGCAACATAAGGAGCCAACCAAATAATTGTAACGGTGCTGATTAAACCCGAGCAAATTAAAAAGGAGATTGAAACATAAAATATCCTTCGTACATTGTTTGTGTTTCTTTGAGCGTAGGATTCAGATACTAATTTTGATACCGCTACAGGAATTCCGGCAGTTGTCATGACTAAAATAAGGGAATAGATAGGAAAAACCATTTCATAAAGGCCTATACCTTCCGGACCAATTAATCGGATGATGTAGACCTTATAAAAAAAACTAATGAACCTGGTTATAAAACTGGCAATCGTTAATAACAAGGTTCCATATATGAATTTTTGCAAACAGATTACCTCCATAATTTAATTAGTAATAGATATGCAAAGTTTTTCTTAGTTATTTCAAGTAAAACACTTTTTGACGAATAAATATTTACATAATTGTCAATTTAATTATGAAGGTAAAATTTTTACAAAATAAAAAAGGATTTTCGGCTGTCTAAAGATAAATATAATAACAAATCTATGGTGGTTACTAGCTACAACCGCCGCCTGTAGAAATGTTAGAGACAAAGGAGGAAACAGTTTGAAAACCTACGAATCAAATAAGATTAGGAACGTTGGGATAGTAGCTCACGGTGGAGCTGGTAAAACCTCTCTCACAGAAAGCCTGTTATTTAACGCAGGAGCTATTACCCGTCTAGGTAAAGTAGACGACGGTAACACCGCTATGGACTATTTACCTGAAGAAATTAAACGGAAGATCACCATTAGCACTGCTTTGGCTCCAATTGAATGGCGTGGTCATAAAATTAATCTTCTTGATACTCCTGGTTATTCTGACTTTATTGGTGATGTCATAGGGACATTAAGGGTTGTAGATAGTCTTATATTTACCGTTTGTGCAGTTTCCGGAGTAGAAGTGCAAACTGAAATCATCTGGGACTTAGCCGAAGAAAAGGGCCTTCCACGGATTGTTTATATTAACAAAATGGATCGTGAAAACGCCAATTTTTATAATACCCTTCATCAACTCCAAAATACCTTTAGTGGAAAACACATTGTCCCGATTCAATTACCAATAGGTTCCGAAGATGCTTTCAAGGGAGTAGTTGACCTGATTAAAATGAAAGCCCTCAATTTTGACGCTTCTGGCAAAGTCACTGAAACTGACATACCAAGTGACCTCTTAGATGATGCTAATACTTACAGACTTGGCCTTGTTGAAGCTGCTGCCGAAGGTGACGATGAGCTCCTGATGAAGTACCTTGATGGTGAAGAATTAACAACTGACGAAATATGCCATGGTCTTAAATTAGGTATCATGCAAGATAAAGTAGTACCCGTTTTGTGCGGATCTGCTTTAAAAAATCTCGGAACATCTCTACTCTTAGACGTCATAATAGATTACCTTCCATCTCCAGTCTCTAACATTCCACCTGACCGCAATTTATCTACTGAACCCTTCTCCGCACTTGTCTTTAAAACTGTCGCAGATCCATATGTAGGAAAAATTAACTACCTAAGAGTTTTTTCAGGTATATTAAAACCCGATTCTGTTGTTTACAATGCCAATAAAGAAGCTGAAGAAAAAATTGGTCAGCTTTTAATAATGACCGGCAAAAATCAACAGTCAGTAACAGAAGCTTACCCGGGAGATATAATTGCTTTAACCAAACTTCAAACAGCTTCTACGGGAGACACCTTAACAGTCAAAAGCAAGCCTCAACTTTTAGAAGGTATTAAATTTCCTACACCAACCTTGACTGTTGCTGTTCAACCTAAGAGTAAGGGTGATGAAGATAAATTAAGTAACGCCCTTTCCCGGTTATTAGAAGAAGACCCGACTATTCGCGTAGAAAAGAATTTGGAAACCAAAGAAACCCTATTATACGGTATGGGTGAAATCCACCTTGATGTAATTGTCGAACGCCTTCAAAGGAAGTTCGGTGTGGAAGTAACTTCCTCAGAGCCCAAGATACCTTATCGCGAAACTATCAAAATTGCAGCAAACAATGTTGAAGGTAAGCATAAGAAACAATCGGGTGGACACGGTCAATACGGACACGTATTCATTAACCTTGAGCCAAATCCAGATTCAGAATTCGAATTTAAAGAGACTATTTTTGGCGGTGCCGTGCCCAAACAATACATTCCTGCAGTTGAAAAGGGTATTCGGGAATCTATGACTGACGGAATTTTAGCCGGCTACCCGGTAACAAACGTCAAAGTTACTTTAACTGACGGTTCCTATCACCCGGTCGACTCCTCAGAAATGGCCTTCAAAATTGCTGCATCCTTAGCTTTTAAGAAGGCGATGGAAAAAGCTAAACCAGTTTTGCTGGAGCCCTACATGAATGTAGAGGTAATCGTTCCTGAACAGTTTATGGGTGATATCATCGGTGACTTTAACAGCAAGCGTGGACGTATTCTCGGAATGGAGCCTAAAGGTAAATATCAGGTTATTAGAGCTTGTGTTCCTTTGGCTGAAATGCATCGCTATGCTATTGACCTCAAGTCCCTTACCCAGGGCAGAGGTAGCTTCAGTATGAGTTTCGCTCAATATGAAGAAGTACCTCAACATATAGCCGAAAAGATTATTGAAAATGCCAGAAATTCGAAGATGGAAAAAAGCAGTTAAGATGCTAAGTAGGTTACTTTTTACCTCCGTAACTTAGGTATATCCTGTGTAAAGAAGCAAGGCTTATCCACCTTGCTTCTTGTTTTATCTGACAATAAATTTTTTTGTGATGTTCTGTTCCCTTCACAGGGCTTCATATGCCCGAGACAATGGCTGATGTGGTTTCCATCTCATGGTATTTTTCGTTAATGACGGGATTACCGTAGATGGGAACCACATCTATTTTGTCAAGTATCTAAGTAACAGCTTCTAAGTCTTGCCGTGAGGTTAATAATCACAGAACCAATGGCAGAAAAGTGTCCAACCGTTTATACAGTTATGGTTTGGTGAATTCAAACTTGATTCATCAAAAGAAAAGTGATAAAAGAAAAGTGATATGGCAGCAATATGTATTCCTATAGATTTAACATGCGAATACTTACTGCACACGCAATCGCAGAAACACAAAAGAAAGGGAGAAAAAAAATGCAATCATTTTATTTGCCAACCAAAATCATATTCGGAGAACAAGCGCTGCAAGAGGTCATTCGCGACAAAAAACGAGCTTTCATCGTAACCGACCGGTTTATGCACGACACCGGCAAAGTTGATTATGTGACCACTGCGCTTAATGGATCAGGTGCTGTCTACGAGATATTTTCCGATGTAAAGCCGGATCCCGACATCACCATTATCTCAAAAGGAGTTGAAAAACTCTTAACATTTTGTCCAGACATCGTCATCGCCTTTGGAGGCGGTTCCCCCATAGACGCTGCTAAGTCTGTGTTGTATTTTGCCAAAAAGCAGACGGACCTTGGAGATTTACCACTGGTTGCCATTCCCACCACCAGCGGGACAGGCTCTGAGGTTAGCAGATTTGCAGTAGTGACTGATGCAGAAAAGGCGGTAAAGTACCTGCTTGTTGATGATGCTCTAATTGCCGACTATGCTGTTTTAGATCCTACACTGCTAACCAGTTTGCCTGCCAAAGTAACGGCGGATACAGGAATTGATGTTTTTACCCACGCCATTGAGGCCTTTGTTTCCAAGGGGCACTCCGATTTCTCAGATGCGCTGGCGGAAAAGTCAGTTCGACTGGTCTATCGTTACCTGCTCAAGGCCTACAAAGAGCCTGAAAATTTATTTTACAGGACGAGAATGCATAATGCCTCTTGCCTTGCCGGGGCAGCTTTTTCCAATGCTGGATTGGGCATCAACCACAGCATGGCTCATGCGCTGGGGGCTCGTTTCCACATTTCCCACGGTCGAGCAAACGGAATTTTGCTTCCCTATGTGATGTCCTACAATGCAGGCTACACTACTCAGTTGACCAAAACCGCCGAACGCTACGCAAAGATTAGCCGACTGCTGGAACTGGAGAGCACCAGCATCCTACAAAGCGTCTTAAACGTGATTCGCACAACGCTCAGATTCTTGAAGGAACTGGAAATGCCCACCAGTATCAAGGAACTGGGCATTTCCGAAGAGGAGTTTGAAAGAGTACTGCCGGAGCTGGCCGAGACAGCCATCGCCGACCACTGCACGGCTACCAACCCTGAACCTGTCACAGTGGAGAACATCATGACCATTTACCGACAGGCATGGTTGGGAAAATGGTGGTAAGAAACACCGACTCAGATACACTGGTCGGAATATCGAAAGGTGAGGTTAACGTTCTCGGGGGTCCCTAGAGACTTTTTGCTTTTTGAGCTAGTGAAACCCCGCCTTAAAGGTGGGGTTTCACAATTAATTTATCGTTCTAAATCAAATGATTCCATCAAGATTTATTAGTGAAATACTAGATCACCAAATAAAATTGGATAACACTAACAACGAAGTAATAGGAGTAATAATTTTAAAAAAATTATTAGAATCAAACAGAACTCAACAATTTAAAAGCTGTTTTAGGGTGATGGCATTGTGTGAGATAAGAATTGCTAAAGTAGATGACATGGAATCAATATTATTATCAAAATATCAACAATAAAATTTAACAGAGCCTAAAATTAAAAACTGGCTTATTAGAAGCCAGTTTTTTTCAAAACTTTTTATTACAAATATGTTAATATATTTTTTCATCGTGATGGCAGGGGAGACAGGAATCGAACCCGCAACCAACGGATTTGGAGTCCGCTACTCTACCAGTTGAGCTACTCCCCTGCGACATGTACTATTATACGATCCCAAATAAAAATAGTCAATATTTTGCCTGCAGGGATTTTTTGTCCACTGTCCGAAATCATGCTAAAATAAGCACAAGGGTATATGCAGGTATCTAATTTAGCTCAACGAATAAAATAAAGAGAGAACATTTTTTAGAATTTGCAATATACTAATGATTAACTAAACAGATTAGCTGGGAGGAAATAAAATGCATAGAAAAGTAGCTGTCTTACTGGGCGGTAAATCTGCGGAAAGAGAAATATCATTAAAAACAGGTGAAGCAGTCTACCAGGCTTTACTAGAACTTGGCTATACGGCTATTAAAATTGATACAGCCGGTCCAGTAATCAGCCAGCTTAACGATTTTCAGCCTGATGTTGTATTTATTGCTTTACATGGTAAATACGGAGAAGACGGAACTATCCAGGGTGTAGTTGAAACTCTAGGTTATCCCTACACAGGATGCGGTGTATTGGCAAGTGCTTTAGCTATGGATAAGATTTATACTAAAAAGATTTTAGTCTACGACGGTATTCCAACGGCGAAGTTTATGACAGTAGCCCAAAATGATATAGCTTTCGAAAATCTACCAAACTTTTATAACAAAGTTAAAGAGGAAATCGGATATCCTTTAGTTGTTAAAGCTCCTACACAAGGATCAACAATTGGTATTTATTTTATTTCTAAAGAAGAAGAACTGTTAGAGAGCATTAAAAATGCTTTTACATATGATCCGGTGATTATGATCGAAAAGTTTATAGAAGGAACTGAAGTAACTGTTTCAGTTTTAGGAAATGAAAAACCGTTTGCTTTACCATCCCTTGAAATAATTTCCAAAACAGGGCGCTATGATTATAAAGCAAAGTATACCAAGGGTCTAAGTGAGCACATAATTCCGGCACGTGTTCCTAAGGAAACAGACCAATTGATAAGTGAACTGGCAGTAAAAACCTATAAAGCTATCGGTTGCAGAGGTTTTGCCAGGGTAGATTTTATTGTTGATAAAAACCTTCAGCCCTTTGTATTAGAAATCAACACTATTCCTGGCATGACAGAAACCAGCTTGTTGCCTGATGCTGCCAGAGCAGTAGGAATAGAATTTCCCCAGTTAGTTGAAAAAATTGTAAATCTTGCTTTGGGAATCGAGTAAACAATAAAATTAGCGTTTTAAACCTAGAAACACTTAAAATGGTGTGATAATATGGATTTTTCTCCAGTTGCTCTTAAGTTACTGTACAAAAGATATTTAAAACAGAAAAGTGACGGAAAGCAAGAAACACCAGAGGAGATGTTCCAACGGGTTGCCGAAACTGCCGCCGAAGTTGAATCTATCCCTCTTAAAGAAGAAATGACGGAAAAATTCTATGAGCTGATGTACAATTTGGAATTTCTACCCAACAGTCCGGCTCTTATGAATGCCGGTCAGCCTTTAAACCAATTAGCAGCCTGCTATGTTTTACCCGTGGAGGATAGCATAGAAGATATTTTTACGGCGATAAAAAATGCAGCGCTAATTCATAAGAGTGGGGGAGGGACAGGCTTTGATTTTTCAAAGGTCCGACCCAAAGACAGTTTGGTTAGCACAACGGGAGGCTTGGCTTCAGGTCCGGTAAGCTTTATCAAAGTTTTTGATGCAGCAACCACAGCTATTAAACAGGGAGGAACCCGGCGGGGCGCCAACATGGCCGTTATGCGTATCGATCATCCTGATATCTTTGAGTTTATTGAAGCCAAGGCAAAAACGGGTCAACTGACTAATTTTAATTTGTCAGTCGGCTTAACTGATGAATTTATGGCCGCCGTAACATCTGACACAACTTTCTCGCTTAGGTTTAAAGGAAAGTCCTATCAAACTGTCTCTGCGAGAGACTTGTTACGTAAAATAGCCTACAATGCATGGCAAAACGGGGAACCGGGAGTTTTATACCTGGACACAATTAATGCAGCAAATCCAACACCTGATCTGGGACCTATTACCGCTACCAATCCTTGCGGCGAGCAGCCTTTATTACCTTTTGAAGCCTGTATTTTAGGTTCCATCAATTTGGAAAAAATGATTTTTCAGGGTAGAATAGACTGGAAAAAATTACAGAAGGTTATTGCTCTTGGTCTTCGCTTTCTGGACGATTTAATTGATGCCGGTAATTATCCTCTTCCGGAAATAGAAAAAACGGTTAAAATGAACCGGAAAATTGGACTAGGTGTCATGGGTTGGGCCAATTTCTTGTACAAGCTTTCCATCCCCTATGATTCAGAAGAAGCTTTAAACTTAGCCGAAAGGGTAATGTCGTTTATTCAAGCCACTGCCCACCAAACATCTCAGTTGTTAGCAGAAGAAAAGGGAGATTTCCCTAATATTTCGGCCAGCATTTATCGTCATGGTCATAGGCGCAATGCTACCTGTACAACCATTGCACCGACCGGATCCCTAAGCCTGATAGCTGATACCAGTTCAGGAATCGAACCAGTATTTGCCCTGGCATTTCGGAAAAGAGCCTTAGATGAGGAGTTAAAATACTTAATAAACCCGGTGTTTAAGGAATGGGTGGAAAAGAAGTATACTACCAAACAGGTTAAAGCTATCATGGAACACGTTATTGCTACAGGCAGCATAAGAGGCTGTTCTCTTATTGATCCGGAAATATGGCAAGTTTTTGTTACTGCCTTAGAGATATCACCAGTTTGGCATCTAAGAATGCAAGCTGCTTTTCAAAAGTATTGTGACAATGCCGTATCAAAGACAATTAATTTGGCACCTCAAACTACAGTAGAAGAAATCAATAACATGTTTATTTTAGCTCACCAACTGAAATGCAAGGGTTTGACTGTTTACAGAACCGGAAGCAGGCAAAAGGAAGCCCAATTAATAGGACCTCGAGTGGATAAAGGAGAATAGTAATGAAAGTTACGATTGAATGTGTACCTTGTTATTTGAAACAAATGATTTCAGCATATAAACAACTCAACTTGGATCAAGAACTACAGTGGCAGGTTATGAACACTATTTGTGATAAATTATCCAGTTTATCCAATACCACAACTCCGGCTTATAACTCCTCGTTAATACTGCACCAAGTGGTAAAAGAGTTAAATATGGGCGACCCTTTCAAAATTGCCAAGGAAAGATCTAATGAGCAGGCAGATCAATTACTTAACTCTACCCCTATAGATCTAGGTGAAGACCCTTTATTCACCGCTTTAAAGCTCGCCGCGGCAGGAAATATCATTGATTTAGGAATTATAGAGCATTACAACTTACAAGAAGCCCTCTATGAAGCCTTAAATAAGGAGCTGGCAATCAACGACTACCCTAAATTTAAAACGAAATTAAAAAAGCAAAAATCTGTCTTAATCCTAGCTGATAATAGTGGGGAAATAGCTTTTGATAAAATCTTAGTCCAAGAGTTAATCAAACAAGGTTGTGAAGTTACTTATGCAGTTAAAGGTGGATTTATATTAAACGATGCCACCTATGAGGACGCTAAACAAGTAGGAATGGATAAGTTAACAAGAGTAATCGATAACGGCAATAATTTTCTAGGAACTATTTTGGACAAATGCAGTAAAGCATTTATAAAAGCCTTTGAACGAGCAGACCTGATCATCAGCAAGGGACAAGCTAACTTTGAAACTTTAGAGGGAACTAAAGAAGCAGGGGAAAAAACCTTTTTCTTAGTAAAAGTAAAATGTGAAATAGTTGCTAAAAATCTAAACTGCAAAGCAGGCGATACTGTTTTTGTTCAAAACAAATTAAAGTAGCCATTTTGGGAGGACATAATGGGCAAAATCCAAGCAATACTTTTTGATTTAGACGGAACTTTACTTGACAGCAACGATTTAATTCTCGCATCTTTTCAACACGTGCTGCAAAGTAAATTAAAAAAAGATATCCCTCGAGAAAAATTGATATTTAGTTTCGGCAGGCCCTTACTTGAAGCTATGGAAGAAATAGCTCCAGGTGAAGGAGAATTATTAGTCAACCTTTATCGAGAGTTTGCCCAGCTTCATCATGATGAAATGGTCAAGCTCTTTCCCGAGGTCTTTTCAACCATTGAAAAGCTGCACACCATGGGTATAAAATTGGGAATAGTTACTTCAAAGATTCGTCAAACCGCTTTAAGAGGCTTAGAATTGTTTAAAATAGACGGTTTTTTTGATGTTGTAGTTGCATATGAAGATACGACTATTCATAAACCTAAACCGGATCCGATGTTGTTTGCCCTTGAAAAACTAGTTGTAAAGGCCGAAAATGCTCTAATGGTAGGGGACAGTCCCCATGATATTGTGAGCGCTAAAGCAGCCGGCACGATGACAGCAGCTGTAACCTGGTCATGCTTTCCTCTAGAAGTATTAAAAGCGACAGAGCCCACATATATAATAAACAGCATGTCTGAACTAATAAAGTTGGTGAACAGTTAAAAGTATCCTGTAAGGGAGTGAAAAAATTGAATATAGCCTTTTTCAGCGATAGCTATTTACCATATACCAGCGGCGTAGTTCGCTCCATAGAAACTTTTAGCGCTGAATTTCGCGCCTTAGGCCATAAAGTGTATATTTTTGCCCCTGATTATCCTAATTGCCCTAAGATGGATGGTGTTTTCAGGTTCAAATCCTTACCTAATCTGATATATAAGGACTTTAATCTTGCAATTCCTATTTCGCCAAGCTTAGAAAATACTCTCCATCAACTTCAGATTGATATTATTCACGTTCATTCTCCCTTTTTACTGGGAAGATTAGGCGCTAAAGCTGCTAAAAAATGTAAAATACCTTTGGCCTATACGTATCACACTTTATATGACCAATATGTGCATTACGTTCCTTTTGCTCAAAATTTTTCCCGCTGGTTGGTTAGAAAAGTAAGTAAAGACTTTTGTAATATTTGTGACTTAGTAATTACCCCCACAACGATTGTAGAAGAGCTGTTACGCGAATACGGTGTAACAACAGACATCCAAACCATCCCTACGGGAATAGACCTAAAGGGGTACGAAAAGGGCGATCCTGGCTGGTTACGCAGTACCTACTCAATACCAACTGAAGACCGCATTCTTCTTTTTGTTGGAAGGTTGGGAACTGAAAAGAATTTAGATTTCTTAATAGAGGCCTTTAAGATCATCAATGAACAGCTGCCTACTACCAGCTTAGTCCTGGTAGGAAGCGGTCCCCAAGAAAATCATTATAAAGAACTATGTCAATCTTTAGGTATTGAAGAAAAAGTTGTCTTTACGGGAACATTAGACAAAAAACGCGTAATAAATGCTTATTTAGGAGCAGATCTATTCGTTTTTGCTTCGGTTACGGAAACCCAAGGACTTGTCCTAGGTGAAGCCCAAGCTGCAGGACTGCCTATTGTCGCAGTAGAGGCTTTCGGTACCAAAGAAATGGTTACTTCAGGCTTTGATGGTTATTTAACACCCTTATCTCAAGAAGTCTTTACCAAAAAAGTACTCGAAGTATTACAAGATAAGCAATTATATCGTGAATTCAGCGCCAATGCCAAAAGAAGCGTCCAAAAAATATCTTCTTCTAATTCGGCTAAACGTCTCATATCTTGCTACGAGCAGTTGTTAAGTGAAAAAGAGCAGGTTAAAGTAGTTTAGAAAGAAGGTTGGGAGATGGAAATTCGCATCGGTATTTGCCAATTAGATGTGACCGATGTTAAAGAACAAAATGTGCAAAAAGCCCTTGAAATGATAAAAAAAGCAGCGGAAAAAGGAGCAGAATTGGTAGTTCTGCCGGAAATGTTTAACTGTCCTTATCAATTAAACTACTTTAAACCTTTTGCAGAAGAGATTCCGGAAGGCTTTACCTACCAAAGCTTATCTCAAGCCGCTCAAGAGAATAAGGTATATTTAATCGGCGGTTCGATCCCCGAAAAGGACGGTAATCATTACTATAATACCAGCTTATTCTTTGATAAGAATGGAGAACTTATTGGACTCCATCGAAAAATCCATTTATTCGATATTGATGTTAAAGGAAAAATAGCTTTTAAAGAATCTGCCGTCTTATCTCCCGGTAAGAAGATTACGGTCATTGAAACTCCTCTTGCCAAAATCGGTATTGCTATTTGCTATGATATCCGTTTTCCTGAGCTGATAAGGGTTATGGCCTTAGAAGGGGCTGAAATTATCTGTGTGCCTGCCGCCTTTAACATGACTACCGGACCATTACACTGGGAAACCTTATTTCGCTGTAGAGCTATTGACAATCAATTGTTTATGATTGCTGCTTCCCCAGCCAGAAAGGTTACGGCTTCCTATGTCGCCTATGGACATTCTCTAGCCGTAGACCCTTGGGGGAAAGTTATCAATGAAGCAGGTACAGCTGAAGAACTGTTAATTGTAAATTTAGATTTAACAGAAATACAGAAAGTCCGTCAAGCAATACCTTCCTGGCAACACCGAAGGACAGATTTATACCAATTAAATTACAATATAGCACTAAAGGAGGAACAGTAGCATTTTGCTTTGCTGTTCCTTTAACTGTTAATACTAGTATAGCATTCTTTGTAAAGGATCTTCGGCAAGAATATCCTGAAGATCATATAAAGAGATAGGGAATTGGGGAAAGCCATAAGCATAAGGTGCCAACTCATATTGTTGGAAGTAGACCACTAAACATTTATCAGCCAGATAGTAGTCCTGATCAGGCCTGATTTGGTTAAAATCCACGATAAGGGGGATTTCCCTTTCCTTAATTTGAACTTTAATCATATCGGACAGTACTTTGATATAATTGCTATAGGGTGAAAACAACTGTTTTAATTCATAGTTATAACCTGTTTCTACATCAAAAGTCAAAGCTTTAAGCAAGGTAATCCCGTGAGCGCCACCTGAAAAGGCATAGTTGGATAAGGTAAGGCTTAACAGACCACGTTCATTTGTTTTCAACTCGTAATAAGCGGTAATATCTGTTTGGGGATTGTCATAATACCCCTGGTCTCTGATCATCTGGTTTACCAGATGTAAGATTTGATCGTTAATACGTTTTTCTGCTACGCCGCTTTCACAACCTGAAACTTTTGGATAATAAACTTCCAGCCTTGGTTTTTTCATGCAAACTGTGCTGATTTTTACAGGGAACTTTCGTTCGTTCATAACCAACCTCTCCTTAGAGCTTTTTTATTATCATATGCTGTAAGCTGGAAATAAGATAATTTAAAAAGTAATTAGCTCTTAAATCTATTAGTAAAGTGGTGATAGTTTTGGCTAAAAAGATAGTGATTGCAAAAAACAGAAGCGACCAGGAAATGTTTGCCGGACTAGAAGAACAATTGAAACCTGACGATATAAATGCAGAAAAGGAAAAGGGTAGAAGGGAAGCAAATGCCTTTGCTTCGTTTTTTACGCCTGAATTACAAGAAGAGATAGGAAGGGAACTATTAAAATTAAAAATTAAGCTCTACAATGAAGGCATAGTAGATTTTGATCTGAAAGTTAAAACTGTTGATAATGAAATAATTCTTACGCCTAAGCCAAAGAAAAAGAAGATGGAAAGAGCCTAGTTACAGATGTTATGATAAGAAATAATGGTAACAATGATAGCCCAAGCAGGTACATAGGTTATCCAGATTAAGGCCGATAACCAGGGAACGAACCTACCGGCGAAGATCGGGTTTAAAGATGCATGGGCTACAGCCAAATCACTGATAAAAATCAATAAACTTGCCAGCCCAATTAGCGTTGATGTATGTTTTCCGTAATAGGCTCTAAACCTGGTACATATACCTGTCCAAGCCAATATATATAAGACAAAGCCGAAGATAAAAACTCCGATTCGCATCAGAGGCTGTAAATGAGATTCTAAAATTTTGACTGTAGGCCAGTAAATACTCAAAAGGATTAAAGCTATGAATATTTCTATGAAAGTGATCTTCTTAAGACGGCTTGGTCTCCAGGCTTTAATCAGGAATACATAAGCTATCAAAAAGCATATTGTTCCTAAAACCTGATTGATAGGAGGCAACTGGCCTCCTTTTAGTCCTCTGGTCAAGACAAAAAAGTAATCAGCGATTACAACAAACAATTGAGCTGTAAACATTAACTTTTGTTCTTTAAATCTTTTTCTTTGGAAACAAGAGATGAAGAATAAAGAACAGGTAGTTAAAAATTTTAGATAATATGAGATAAGAGCAGCCGGAAAAAGCAAATCCATAAACATGAGCAAGCAGGCAATAACTATATAGATAGGAATGATTTTACCATTTAGGGTACTCATAGACAGTCACCATAATCAATTGTTTTTTATTAAACATATTTCTAACCGGTCATATTATGACTAATTAAGCAAAACACAGGAGGAAAAACAATTTGGCATATTTCCTTTATATAGTGGAATGTTCAGACGGCAGTTTATATACCGGATGGACAAAGGATATAGTAAAGAGGCTGCATGACCATAATGATGGGAAGGGAGCAAAATACACCAGAAGCAGGAGGCCAGTTGTTCTAAAATTTATAAAGGAATTTCCAAACAAAAGTACAGTCTTAAAAATGGAATACAAGATCAAACAAATGTCCAGAAAAGAAAAATTAGCTTTGATTCAAAGTAACGCATTACAAGAATCATAAAAAGAAAAAGGAGCCTGATATGCTCCTTTTAGAGGCGTTTGAAAAGAAAAATGCTACTTTTCCTGGGGATCGTCTCTTAGTAAGACTTTACTTGAACCGCCGACAGTTGAATTTGCAGCACCTAGAGGTAAAGTAGTTTCCTGTCTTTTTTCTGATTTACCCCTGTTTTTACATTTTCCTTTCATGAAAAACACCTCCATACTTAGTATGATAAAATGCTCAGATTTTATTACATTTTGGGCAATTTAAGGACAAACAATAAAACAACGAGAAGCCTATCTGATTCTGTTTACATAATGATTAAAAATCATTCTAAGAATTCTGCATATATTTAATATAACTGATCAAAATTGTTGGTAATCCATCGACCAATAATATGCTTTAATTGCAAAACATAATAGCACCTAAGGTATAATTTAAGTTGTTAAAGCAACAATTATAAGCATCTACTATAAACTAAAAGAAATTGATTAAGAAGACTTAATTATAAATTACACTTAGCAATAACTAAATTAAGTTTAACCAAAGAAATTATAGCTCTCGAGTTTATTTTTTTAAATGAAACATTGGTTTTCTGAAACTAATCTAAAGAAAATCGAGAAGAGGGGTTCGTATTACCAAGGGCATTAATAATTAAATTAATTAGTTTACATAATTATTATTATAGGAAGCGATATTTAAAAAAATAAGGCCTAAAGCGATGAGATATAATTAAACTTTAGGCACCTATTTTTATCTATAAATTACTAATTCATTTCTAGGAAGCAAATAAGACAAATCAAATTTATAAGTCTTGCTCCTTATCGTCTAAGATAATCTCATCAATTTTTATGGCCTTATAATCCATATCGTCACTAATACATTTACAACAATTATCACAAATTTTATTTGGATCTAAGTCACAATAATTACATTCGCCGCACTCGTTACAGAACCTGTCATACAAAACGCACAATTTAAACATCGGCCAAATCCCTTCATAATTTTTTAGAAAAATATTATTATTAATCATATATCATGGTTTTCACATATGCAAGAGTGTGAAAGAGGTAAGTTTACATAATTCTATAATACTTTTTTTATTACGGAATTATCAACAGATCGCCTGGCTTTAAATAGGGCTCAGTAAGATTATTCAATTTCTTTATTTCATAAATAGTTTTACGAATATCCTGATTTTTAGAACTGTGTTTTTCTGCTAAGTCCCACAAGGTATCCCCTTTTTTAACAACTACTTCCGTATAACTATCTTGGTTTCCAAAAGCCTGTCCTCCTAAAGAACATGTTAAGCTCAAATAAAAAGTGAGATGAATGACTACTATCCAAAACAGTAAAATATTTTTGCTGCTTTTCTTTAATCTGATTTTCTTCTTAGTTCTCATTTTTACTGTCCTCCCGAACATAAGTTCTCTTAACCTCATTGTAACAGAACCTATGTTCGGTTTCAATCTTTTTCGGAAAATAATCCGAACAAATGTTTTGCGAAATTACCATTACATGCTATAATCTAACTAAAAGATGGATTCATGTATTCCAGTAAAGGGAGGCCGTTAAATTGTATAATGATTTAAATAAGAGACAGCAAGCTATTTTAGAATTCATACAAGAAAGTATCCGCACTAAAGGGTACCCCCCTTCTGTGAGGGAAATAGGCGAAGCTGTCGGCCTCAGTTCTAGTTCAACAGTACATGGACACCTAAATCAACTTGAAGAAAAAGGTTATATCAGACGTGATCCTACCAAACCAAGAGCAATCGAAATTCTCTACGGTGGATTTGCTCCCAAAACAATGGTCCAAGTCCCCTTGGTTGGCCGAATCACTGCAGGTGCTCCTATTTTAGCCATTGAAAATATCGAAGAAACATTTTCTTTACCGCTCGAACTCATTGGAAATAGCGATGTCTTTATGTTAACTGTATCGGGAGAAAGCATGATTGAGGCAGGAATCTTGGACGGTGATTACATTATAGTAAAAAAGCAAAATACGGCGGATAATGGAGATATTGTCGTTGCTTTACTTGACGAGGAAGCTACCGTTAAGCGTTTCTTTAAAGAAAAAGACATTATTCGTTTACAGCCGGAGAATAGATATATGGAACCAATTTATGCCAAAGAAGTTACCATTTTGGGTAAAGTAATCGGCCTTTATAGAAATATATATTAAGGGACCTCTAAAGGTCCCTTTATTACTACCCTTCTACCAATTTAATGGCGGCATTGGTTACAGCGATTTTTACATATTCCAGAGACAATCCGCCTTGCAGGTAAATGACGTAAGGAAGTCTTAAGGGTGCATCAGCGCTTAATTCAATAGTTGAACCTTGCACAAAGGTTCCTCCTGCCATAATTACCTTATGATTATAGCCGGGCATATCCCAAGCTTCGGGAACAACATGAGAATCCACAGGTGAATAAAGCTGCAGCGCTTTGCAGAATTCAATTAACTTTTCCTCACTGCCCAGTTTTATAGCCTGGATAATATCACTACGTTTATCCTCAGGACCTGGAGATACTTCGTAGCCTAAGCAGGAAAACAAAGCTGCTGTATAGATTGCACCCTTTAAAGCTTCGGAAACAACATGAGGAGCTAAATACAAACCCTGGTAAAGAAGACGATATACCGTTCCTGAGGCGGAAGCTACTTCCGAACCGATACCCGGCGCTGTAAGTTTATAACTTACTCTTTCCACCAAGTCCTCTCTACCTGCCACATAGCCGCCACAGGGTGCAACTCCCCCACCTGGATTTTTGATCAAAGAACCTGCAATTATATCGGCCTGAACCTGCGTAGGTTCTTCCTTTTCCACAAACTCTCCGTAACAATTATCTACAAAGCAAATGATATTAGAATCAATCTTTTTAATAAAACTTATCAGCTTCTTTATTTCTGCAATGTCTATGGAATTTCGCCAAGCATAGCCCCTGGAGCGCTGGATTAAAACCATTTTAGTCGGTTTAAGCAATTCCTGGGCAATTTTTTCATAATCGGGCAAACCGGATGGTAAAAGATCAACCTGTCCATACTCAACTCCTAATTCTTTTAAGGAACATGGAGTTACTGCCGGATGACCTATAACCTTTAATAAAGTATCGTAAGGTTGACCCGTAACAGCCAGTAACCTATCGCCTGGTTTAAGAATGGCAAACAGACAAAGTGCTAAAGCATGAGTACCTGAGACAATATGAGGGCGGACCAAGGCAGCCTCAGCTCCGAAGATATGGGCATATATTTTATCTAAGGTATCTCTACCATAATCACCATACCCATACCCTGTGCTACCTCTAAAACAATCATCACTTACATGAAAAGTACGAAAAGCTTGAGCAACTTTAAGGTGATTATGTAAAACAATTGGTTCAAGTATCTTCCCCTGCTCTGCTGTTTTGTGTTCTGCATATTCAACAGCATTTTTTATAGTCAACGACTTGCTATTAATTACCGAAAACAAAACTGACAACTCCTTGAATGTATTTTTATGCTTAACTTATAGCACAGTCATATTTAGTGCTATTTTCTTTTTCCTCACCCGAGGAAAATTCATCTATATCTTTAATATCTTCTTTTCGTAGTATAAGCAAATCTTCACGGCTAATATCTTTTTGGGTAATCAGCCGAGACGCTTGCGTTCTGATGCTTTTTTCCAAAATATTTCTGACCAAACGGGCATTACCCGACTTGCACTGTCCCAAGAAAGCTTTACGCCGTAATATTTTTTCCAATTCAATCATAGCTTCAGGCGAAAAATAATATTCCCGTTCTTCAGCCATAACTTTAGCAATATCTAAAAGTTCATTAATCGTATAATCAGGGAAATCGATTTGCAACGGTATGCGGGAACGCAAGCCCGGATTAGTTTTCAAAAACAAGTCCATTTCATCCTTATAGCCGGCCAAAATCAGTATAAGGTTATTTTTATGATCTTCCATAGCTTTTACTAATACATCTATGGCTTCTTTTCCAAAGTCCTTTTCGCCGCCCCTGGCCAGTGAATATGCTTCATCAATAAATAAGACTCCACCTAAAGCCTTTCTGATTTGCTCTCTTGTTCTTTGAGCCGTATGGCCTATGTATTCTCCGACTAAATCAGCTCTTTCTACTTCGACTAAATGACCTTTACTTAAAATTCCCAGTTCTTTAAACAGTTTGGCAAAAATCCTGGCAACAGTTGTTTTTCCTGTTCCTGGATTCCCCTTAAAAATCATATGTAAGACTATAGGCTCGGTAGCCAAGTTTTCTTTGGACCGCCTTTTTTGGATTTCCAGAAAAGCGTATAATTCTAATATAAATCTCTTTACATTGTCCAAACCGATCAGTTTATTAAGGTCTTGGATTAACTGTTCAAAAATAGCCTTAGTGTTAACTTTGTCTGCAGCAGCTGTTTGAGCTTGAGCTTTTTCCCTCTTATTATCCTTGGCGACTAAGGGTTTGTTATTTTGCTGTGGCTGCCAGTTAACCTGACCTAGTTGATCCTTTTTAAGAGGCTTTGAGCTGTTTGTAGATAACCTATTGTTAAAAGTAAGCCTTATCTCCATGCTTTTCACCTCTTTGTTGAAGCTATATCTCTACTATTATACTGTTAAAATTTCAAAAGGTTACTAGCAAGCCAAAAACTAAAAATTGCATATAATAAAGCCCTCTTTATGGGGGCTTTATCCTTCTTTGGTTAGGGCAGCTTCACTGTTCAAATTGACCGGTTTTAGAGGCTGGATAGTTGAAATCGCATGTTTATAAACCATTTGTTGCTTACCTTCTGCATCGAGGACCACCGTGAAGTTATCAAATCCCTTTACCAAACCTTTTAATTGAAAACCATTGATCAAAAAGATAGTTACAGGCAAACTCTCTTTGCGAACTTGGTTCAAAAATGCATCTTGTAAATTAATTTGTGGCTTTGTCATTTTATCCCTCCGCGCAATCCTTTATCTAATTATTTTACTATATTCTATATCGTTTCTGAAGACTCCTGCCAAAAAATGTTACTATTTCTTCAATAAGCTTTGGATAATCCGTTGATTCATCAATCATGTACCAATTTATCCTCTTATCCCTTTTAAACCAGGCAATCTGTCTTTTGGCAAACCTCCTTGTATCTCTTTTGATCAGCTCTATTGCTTCTTCTAAACTGATTTCGCCCATTAAATAAGCAATGATCTGCTTATAACCTAAGCTCTGCAAAGAGGTTAATTGCCTGTCATATCCAGCTTCTAACAAAGATTTAACCTCATCTACCAGACCTTTTGCTATCATTTCATCTACCCTTAGGTTAATCCTGTGATAAAGTAGTTGCCTGGGCATAGTTAAGCCAACCAAAAGGCATTCTGTATTGTTATTTTTTTCCTTGTCAAAATGATTATACCAAATTGGATGACCTGTTTGGTAATAAACTTCTAAAGCTCTGGTAACCCTTCGTAAATCATTAGGGTGTAATTTATTGGCTGATACAGGGTCTACCTGCTGAAGCTTTGCGTGAAGATATTCTTTGCCATATTTAGATGCAAGTTCATGGAGTTCATGACGTAATTCCCAGTTGATAGGCAAGGGTTCAAATTGATAAGGATCAATTATAGCCTGAACATATAAGCCTGTTCCTCCGACCAAAAGTGGTACATGGTTCCTGCTTTGGATCTCCGGAATCAATCTCTCTACCTCTTTCTTGTAATCTGCAACACTGAAATCTTGATCCGGTTCAACTACATCAATCATATGATGTTTAACTAGCCTACCGCTGGAGGCAATTTGCTCTTCATTTTTAATCTTAGCTGAGCCGATATCCAGCCCTTTATAGATCTGGACAGAATCAGCTGAAATAATCTCTGCCTGGATCCGGTCTGCGACCTCTACGGCAATTTTGCTTTTTCCTACGGCAGTAGGGCCAATAATGGCACATAGATTAAACATATTCCTTAACCTCGTAAAAATTTCTGTTCTAATTCTCGCTTGCTAAAAGTGATAATAGTCGGCCGCCCATGGGGGCAAGTATAAGGAAAATCCGTTTTACTTAACTTGCTTATTAGCTCTATCATTTCTGTCTGAGATAACTTTTGATTGGCTTTTATGGCCTTTTTACAGGCCAATAGCTTTATATAATCTTCCCGTACAAGTTTTTCAACTTTAGTAAGGTCAAGTTCTGAAACAAGATAGGAAACCAAATCTTGCCCATCCTGGGCTGAAAAACCTTGAGGAAGGCCTCTAAGGATAAAAGTGTTATCTCCAAACTGTTCAATTATAATTCCCAGATTATTAAATAAGAGTATATTATCAATTAGTTTTTCAACTTCGAAACTGGTTAATTCAATTGAGATAGGAACTGCTAACATTTGAGAATAAAAACCTTGCTGGTAATTCTTTTTAAATTCTTCATAATAAATGCGCTCATGAGCAGCATGCTGGTCGATAATATAAAGTCCCAATTCACCTTGCGCCAGTATATAGGAATTATGCAACTGTCCTATGGGTATAAGTTCAGGAAATTCTTTCTGTTTAGTTTCCCGAACTGTTTTACTATTATCGGCAATTTCTGATACCGATCCGTCTTGTCTTCGATTATTAGTGTACAAAAATTTCTCGTCTTTTAGTACAAATGGTAATTCTTTTCCGTGCTCTTTAACGGTAAACTCTCTGGTTATTTCCGGAAGCTTTAAATTCAATTGTTCAGGCGGGTTCTGTAGACAAAATGCAGGCTCAGTCTTAATAGTCACCTCTTTTACAGGGTTAAAAGTTTTCAAACTATCTGCCACAAGTTTGGTAAGTCGATTACATAGCTCTTCTTCCTTGTTTATCCGCACTTCCAATTTTGTAGGATGAACATTAACATCTAGCTGATCAGCAGGAATAGTAATATTTAAAATACAGACAGGATAGCGATTTTTGGGCAATTTATCTTCATAACCTGTCTCCAAAGCTTTTGCCAACCTGAGATGATGAATATAGCGGTTATTAATAAAAAAATTTTGCATTTCTCTACTAGTCTTATGTAAATGGCATTGACTTATTAAACCTGAAATTTTAATCTTTCCAAAGGATTGCTCTACAGGTATTAGTTTTTTAGCGATCTCCACAGTATACACACTGCCAACAGCATCGAGTAAATCATTATTGCCGCTTGTCTGCAGCACTACTTTCCCATCGACCAGAAGCTTAAAAACAATGTGAGGATTGGCAAGAGCAAGCCTACTTACCACATTGATGATTAAAGAATTCTCCTTGATGGGAGACTTTAAAAACTTCTTTCTCGCAGGAGTATTGTAGAAAATATTTCTGACCCAGATTTGCGTTCCGGGAGGACAACCGACTGGTTCTAAAGCCTGAGTTAGGCCTCCTTCCAATACCAGCCTATTTCCCACCAATTCTTCTCTTGGGCGTGTATGAACTTCTATTTGACTAACAGCAGCAATACTTGGCAAAGCTTCTCCCCTAAAGCCTAGGGTTGTTACATGGTATAAGTCTTTTTCGCTGCGTATTTTGCTAGTAGCGTGTCTCAAAAAGGCTAATTCAAGATCATCCCTGTTCATACCTTCACCGTTATCTGTAACCTTTATAGCCTCCATACCGCCCTGCCAAATTTCTATAACTATTTTAGTACTTTTAGCGTCAATTGCATTTTCAATTAATTCTTTAACAACTGAAGCAGGCCGTTCAATTACTTCACCGGCAGCAATCTGGTTAGCCACATGCGGTTCCAGTACGGCAATTTTTGAACTCATTTAAACCACCTAATTCAATAATTTATCTTTAAGCTCATACAAAACATTTAAGGCTTCCCTGGGAGTAAGATTGTCCAATTGAAGATTTTGAATAATATTTATTACTTCTCGATTAATTTTTTGACTATTACTCTCATCAGTCAAGTCTGATTCTTCTTTGGTTACACTGGCTTCTTGAAGATATTGTTTATGTCCATCATTTTCAAGTTCTTTTAATTTCTGAGTAGCCCGATCAAGCACTTTCTTGGGAAGTCCGGCAAGTTTGGCAACATGAATTCCATAACTGCGATCACTTCCCCCGGGAACGACCTTGCGCAAAAATATTACGTCGCCTTGATACTCTTTTACTGCCATACTGTAATTAACTGCACCGGGAAAGATAGACTCAAGTTCAATTAATTCATGATAATGGGTAGCAAATAAGGTTCTTGCGTGAATGTTTTCCAACAAATACTCACAAATTGACCAGGCAATACTCAAACCATCCAAAGTGCTTGTTCCTCGTCCGACTTCATCTAAAATAATAAGGCTTTTCTCTGAAGCATTTTGTAAAATATTAGCTACTTCATTCATTTCAACCATAAAAGTACTTTGCCCGGTTGCTAAATCATCGGAAGCACCGACTCGAGCAAAAACCTTATCAACTAGACCAATTATAGCTTCATCGGCAGGAACAAAAGAACCCATTTGAGCCATAATGACAATAAGAGCTACTGTCCGGATATAAGTAGACTTTCCTGCCATATTGGGCCCGGTGATGATTGCTAATTGGTTCTCATCTGTATCAAGCAAACAGTCATTTGGAACAAAAAGATTGTCGGTACTAAGCTGTTCAACAACCGGATGACGTGCACCAGTCAGTTTTAAAATCGGTTCGTCAGTAATTATAGGTTTAATATAGTTATATTTGACAGCACATTCGGCAAAACTAACCAGGACATCTATTTCAGCAACTATTTGAGCTGCTTTTTGAATCCTGGAAATATGTTTACTTACTTCATCCCTCAGGGAAATAAATATCTCGTACTCTAGTGTATGTAAACGTTCTTGTGAGTTAAGGACCAAGTCTTCAAGTTCTTTTAACTTTGGTGTTATGTAGCGCTCAGAGTTAGCAAGAGTTTGCTTACGTATATAATCAGCAGGTACCAAACTGAGGTTGGCCTTAGTCACATCAATATAATAGCCAAAAACTTTGTTATAGCCAATTTTTAGAGACTTTATACCTGTCCGCTCTTTCTCTTCAGCTTCCAGTTTGGCAATCCAGGACTTTCCGTTTTTGGCCGCTCCCCTCAATTCATCTACTCGCTGGTCAAAACCGACTTTAATTATTCCCCCCTCTTTAACTGACAGAGGAGGATCTGGATCAATAGCCCTATCTAAAAGACTTACCAGTTCAGGAAACACATCTAACCTTTCTGCTAATGACCTTAATCCTTCTGTTTTAGCATTTAGCAAAGCTCCCTTAATCGGACTTAAAGCTGCTAATGATTGTTTAAGGGCAAGTAAATCCCGGGCATTAGCTGTATTATAAGTTAATTTGGCTAAAATACGCTCAAAATCATAAATATCTTTTAAGCTCTTTTTCAGATCTGAACGGAGAAAAATTTCCTTAACCAGTTCTTCTACCGCATCCAGTCTAAGCTTGATCAGCTCTTTTTCCAATAGTGGCTGCTCAATCCATTGTTTCAATTTTCTTCCACCCATAGCTGTCTCTGTCTTATCTAAAACGTAGAGCAATGAACCATAACGTTCATGGGAGCGTATGGAAACCGTTAACTCCAAATTTCTACGAGTTTGAGGATCAATAGCCATAAACCTGGTGCACTGATAAAAGCGCACCTGAGTTAAATGTTGTAGTGCATTTTTTTGGGTATCTTTTAAATAATTGAGCAAAACAGCAACAGCTATTATAGCCCCTGGATTTTGCTTTAAATTTTCATATTCAAGGTTGAAGTTCAGAAATTGGTTTTTTAAAATGCTCTCGGCTTCTTCTAAAGTAAGTTTGTTATTGCTATGAGTAATGGCATAGCTTAAAACTCTTTGTATCTTCTCAACAGCTTTTTGTAGTTCTGTTGGTAGACTTGCATGAATTAAACACTCTGCCGGACTAAGCCTTGCTATCTCATCCATAACAGCCGTTTGAGCTGAAAACCTGTCAAATGAAGTAGTGTACAGTTCACCTGTAGATATATCTACGTAAGCTAAACCTACTTGTTGAGGAGTATCTGCCAGAGCTAACAAATAATTGTTTTGCTTATCTGTTAAAATTTTTTCATCAATTATTGTTCCGGGAGTTATAACCCTTATTACCTCGCGCTTTACTATACCTTTAGCAAGTTTCGGGTCCTCTACCTGTTCACAAATTGCTACCTTATATCCTCTTTCAATTAATTTGGCAATGTAGCCGTCAGCCGCATGATAAGGAACTCCACACATAGGGACACGTTTTTCTCCTCCATCACGAGCTGTGAGCGCTATTTCCAGGATTTTTGAAGCAAGCTCTGCATCATCAAAAAACATTTCATAAAAATCACCTAAACGAAAAAAAAGAATAGTATCAGGATATTGTTGCTTTACTGTCAAATATTGTTGCATCATAGGTGTAAGCTTGCTCAAAACTAAACCCTCCTACGTCTGGTTTAGTTAATTATAACATACTTAAGATCCATTAATTTAGGTCTCAGAGCAAACAAAATTTATAAAAGTTCATTAAAGGTTTATGACTTTAGGAACAGAATAATAGCATGAAAAAACCTTCCCGTAGGAAGGCTATTTTTTGCAGCAATGGCCACAACCTCTTCTGAAGCCAATTTTACCATCATATGAATTTGTCAAAATGTAATTAATCGCTTCCAAAAGATTTGTAAACCGGTAAAGCGCAGCTATATACTCTTTATATAAAGCGCTTTCTTCATCAATTATATCTTCCTTAAGCAGCTTTGCTTCTAGCTCCCGCAAATTCTGCAGTTCATCAGATTCTTCAATGGCTCTGGCTAATTCATGGGCTTTGCTGATTACGTCCATCAACTCACCTCTGTCCAATGGTTCCGAATAAAGACCAGGTCTGGGCTTCAGTTATTTTAACAGGTTGAATTGTGCCAATTAAATTTTCTCCAGCTTCAGCGATGACGATTTTATTACCACGAGTTCGACCGCTCAAGCGCTCAGGATTTGTCTTACTCGGCCCTTCAAATAAAACTTCTACTGTCTTTCCCAAATAATCCTGATTGATTTCCCAACTTATCTCATTCTGTAACTCTAAAAGCTGTTGAAAACGTTCTTTCTTTATTTCTTGAGGAACCTGGTCAGGCATTTTAGCTGCAGGCGTACCTTTACGCGGTGAATATAGAAAAGTGAACGCTTGATCGTAACGAACCTTTTTGATTACGTCCAAAGTTTCATGAAAATCTTCTTCAGTCTCCCCAGGAAAGCCTACAATAATATCCGTGGTAAGAGTGCAATCAGGCACAGCAGATTTAATCTTTTCTATTAATTCCAGATATTGCTCTTTAGTATAACCTCGCCGCATCAGTTTAAGTATACGGTTACTCCCTGCCTGGATAGGTAAGTGAAAATGCTCACAGACCTTGCTCGAATTAGCAATCACTCGAATTAATTTATCCGAAAAATCCCGCGGATGGGAAGTCATGTAGCGGATCCGTTCCAGGCCAGGAATTTGATCGATTTGTTCGAGCAGATCAGCAAAATCAATCTTTTGTTCCAGATCCTTACCATAAGAATTTACGTTTTGTCCTAATAACATTATTTCCTTATAACCTTGTTTAACTAGCTGGTCTATTTCTACCAAAATATCTTGTGGCTCGCGGCTTCGTTCTCTTCCCCGGACATAAGGAACAATACAATAGCTACAGAAATTGTTACATCCGTAGGTGATGGTAACATAAGCCTTGATTGAATTCATCCTCTTAGCCGGTAAATGTTCTACAATCTCTTGTTCCTTATCCCAAACTTCTACTAAGGTAGATCCTGATTCTTTAACTTCCTGTAATAACTGGGGCAAACGATGGATATTATGGGTTCCAAAGACCAAGTCGACGTATGGTGCCCGTGCCCTGATGTAACTTCCCATTTCTTGCTGTTGAGCCATACAGCCGCCCATAGCGAGGATAAGATTTGGATTAATCTGCTTATACCTTTTTAACTCTCCTAAGCGGGCCAATACTTTTTGCTCGGCTTTTTCTCGCACACAGCAAGTATACAGGATGATCAGATCAGCTTGGGCTTCATCCTCTGTTTTTTTATATCCTAGTTGTTCCAAAAGGCCTGCCAAAATCTCGGCGTCGTGTTCATTCATTTGACAGCCCCAAATCTCAATAAAATACTGCATTACTTCCACGTCCTTTAAGAAATCCTTGCATTTATTGTGCTACCAGTCTAATATTTTATAACTTAAGGGTTTGAGGAAAACAATTTTTCTAAAGCCTTTTTGTTTACTTCATCATAAATAAACTTAAGCGGAACATTATGCTTGCCGGCCAGCAGGCGGCAGTCTTCGTACTCAGGTACGAAATTTTGTATTTCACCGTCTTTTTTACTTACCTTTAGCCGGATTTTTCCGTACTTTGTTTCAATAGATGCATATTCCAATGGCAAGCTGATTTGATTTACTGGATAAGTTCGTACCCCTAGAGTAGTAGTCTCTTCAAAGACAGCCTTTAACAAGTTATCCAGGTCCCTCTTTTGGGCCAATACTTTAAGCAAAGTAGCTGGCCGATTTTTCTTCATGTAGATAGGAGTTAAGCTGACATCCAAAGCACCTTCTTTGTCCAGGCGCTCTAGAAGAAAGTCAAAAAGCTCCGGGTTCATATCATCAATATTGGTTTCCAGCAATATCAGCTTATCTAATTGGTAAGCTGATTTTTGTCCATCATCCCCGATAATGATTCGCAACAGGTTTGGAATTTCCAAGTCTCTTGTCCCAGCACCATAACCTGAACACTCAACAACCATACTCGGCATCTCGCCAAAGCTTTCAGCTAAAGTGGTAATGATTGCTGCTCCGGTAGGTGTCACCAGTTCTTGTTTAATAACAGATGAATAACTAGGAACACCTTTTAGCAATTCTACGGTAGCAGGAGCAGGCACAGGCATAATGCCGTGCTCGCATTTCACAAAACCGGAACCTAGGTTAAGAGGTGAAGCATATATTTTCTCAATACCTAGTAATTTTAAGCCAATCACTGCTCCGGCTATATCTACAATGGCGTCGAGGGCACCGACTTCGTGAAAATGAATTTTATCCGGACTAGTATTATGTATTTTTGCTTCGGCTTTTGCCAAGTTTAAAAATATCTCTTTGGTTGCTTCAATTATTTCATGATCTAACTTGCTTTCCGCTAAAATGGAAAAGATATCTTGTAAATGCCGATGGCTATGACATTCCTCCGTTAAAACCTTTACTCTAGTACCCCCAATACCGCACTTAGTTACTTTTTCAAACTCCAGGGAAAATCCTGGCAGTGATAACTTATTTAACTGATCAAGTAAAATTTGTGGGGAAAGGCCTACATCGATTAAGGCACCTAAGATCATATCTCCGCTGATTCCGCTAAAGCAATCAAAATAAGCGATTTTCATCAGACTTGCTCTCCTATTTTATTAATTAAACTAGCCACATAGCCTGCACCAAATCCGTTATCAATATTAACAACACTTATACCAGCTGCACAGCTGTTTAACATGGTAAGTAAAGCTGAAATCCCGCCAAAGCTTGTACCATAGCCTACGCTAGTGGGAACTGCAATAACCGGTTTATCAGCCAAACCAGCTACCACACTGGGTAAGGCTCCTTCCATACCTGCCACCACAACGATGACTTTAGCTTCTTGTAACAGCTGTAAATTAGCTAACAAGCGATGCAAGCCGGCTACACCTACATCGAATAAAGTAGTTACTTTATTCCCCATGGTTTCAGCTGTGAGTATCGCTTCCTCTGCAACCGGTAGGTCGCTCGTTCCGGCACTCATAACAAGAATATTACCTATCCTTTTTTGATTACCATTCCTCATTACGATAACTCGTGAGCGAGGGTACCATTGAGCCTGAGGAAATTTCTTTTTAACCTGTTCATAAATCTCAACTGAAGCACGCGTAGCAAGAAGATTATTCTCGCTCTTTTGTAGCTTTTCGATAATAGCCGAAACCTCAGAAGGTGTTTTCCCTTCACAGAAGATAACCTCCGGGAACCCCCGCCTTAACTGACGATGATAATCAACCTTCGCAAAGCCTAAATCTTCGTACGGCAAACTTTTAAGTCTACTTACGGCTTCGTCAATCGAAACTTCACCATTTTTAACGTCTTCTAATAGCTGTTTAAGCCTTTCCGGATTCACAATTTTCCATACCTTTCAACGAGTATTTGGTTAATTTTAAGTGTCCTTAGCTATTTTATCTAATTGCTCGTAAACAAGCAAAAATTTCTATATAAAAAATTATATATAAAGAGAATTGGACCTACAAGTTAAAAAACCTAGCTAAAAGCTAGGCTAATTTTATCATACTGGCTAAACTTTGAATTTTGCGATAAGCAACTCTTACCAGAGATTTGTCTTGGCTGTAAGTTATCTTTTCTAGGGCTTCTTCTATAGGGAAGAAACCACCATCAAAAAATCCTTCCTCAGTGTTTACTTTATAATCGTCTTGGTGCGTTTCCATGATAAACCATGTTATCTTGTTGCATACAGGTTGCTGCCTTGAGTAAGAATAAAATTCGTAACTTGTTTCACCGGCTGGTGCTATAATCTCCGCTCGAATTCCACCCTCCTCGAATACTCTTTTTAAAGCAACTTCCTTAGCTGATTTTCCTTCTCTAATGACCCCCTTAGGTAGAACCCATTCCTTTTTGTCATTTTGCAGGATAAACACCTTGTCCCCGTTAAAGACTATACCACCAGCACAATTTCTAAAAAGCACCCGATGCACCTCCTGAGGATATTCTTTTGTTCTTAGTATAGCATATTCTCCATTATGTTAATCATTTCCTTTAAAAAATTACTAAAATTCATTAAAATCTTTAACACCGCCCAAGTTGCTTACAAAATCTAGCAATATCTCCAGCTTTCCTTGATAATCGGTTACAATAGGCAAATTCTTCCTATTAAGCATATGGTCTTCTACAAGAAAAGTTTGCATGCCTAAAGTTTTGGCTACCAGATCCTCTTCCACATCGTTACCAACCATGAGACAGTGCTCGGGTACTACTTTGATTATTTCCATTATCTCTTGGTAATAATGAGGATTAGGCTTGGTAGCATGCATATTCTCATAAGTAGTGATTAGATCAAAAGCCTCAGGATCAACCCCCGCCCATTTAATTCTTTGCTCAATTGCAATTAAAGGAAATAAGGGGTTTGTGGCCAGTACAAGTATGTATCCCCTTTCTTTCAATAAGTCGATAATTTTCCTAACAATAGGAATAGGCTTATATTTCTTCCCTAGGCTGCCATACTCATGCAAATAAAAATCTTCGAATACCGGCATTAATTCTTTTTCATCTAAGCCTGTCGCAGCAAAGAAAGCTTCCTTAAAAACCTCGGCATTAGTCTTTTGATAATCATTGCTTTTAATCATAGCTTCGGTAGCAGCCAATAACTCATGGACAAAAACTTCTGGTTCCAAGTACTTTTCCATCTTATGAGCTAAAAGCTGAAGATAAGATATTAAAAAATCATCCATGTCTATGGGTAATAATGTGCCATCCAAATCAAACAAAACAGCCTTTATCAATGAACTTCCCCCACTAGTACAACAATTCACTTACAGTTTTACATTAATATATTTAAATTCGATAATTAGGTGCTTCCTTAGTAACTATAACGTCATGAGGATGGCTCTCTTTTAAGCCAGCGTTAGTAATTCTAATAAACCTGCCTTTTTCTTGCAGTTCTTTAATCGTTTTAGTTCCACAATAACCCATTCCTGCGCGTAAACCACCAATCAATTGAAAAACCGTTTCGGAAAGAGGTCCTTTGTAAGGAACTCGTCCTTCGATTCCTTCAGGAACTAACTTTTTGGCATCTTCCTGGAAATAACGGTCTTTGCTGCCTTGTTTCATTGCAGCTAAAGACCCCATTCCTCGATACACTTTGAAGCTTCTTCCCTGGTAAATTTCTATTTCTCCCGGGCTTTCTTCCGTTCCTGCCAATAAACTTCCGATCATAACTACACTGGCACCGGCAGCAATTGCCTTAGTAATATCTCCGGAGTACTTAATGCCGCCGTCAGCAATGATTGGTATACCATATTTTTTAGCTACTAAGGCCGAATCAAATACGGCCGTAATCTGAGGAACTCCGATTCCTGCTATCACTCTGGTAGTGCAAATTGATCCCGGTCCAATACCTACCTTTATAGCATCGGCACCTGCTTTGATCAAAGCTTCCGTTGCTTCACCCGTAGCTACATTACCGGCTATTAAGTCTAGGTCAGGATGTTTTTGTTTAATAGCTTTAACTATGTTAATAACTCCTTTAGAATGGCCATGAGCAGTATCTACAACTATGGCATCAACTCCTGCCTTAACTAAAGCCTCTACCCTCTCCATAGTGTCAGCACCGGTACCTACTGCAGCCGCCACCCTTAATCTTCCGTGGCTGTCTTTGGCCGCATTGGGGTATTGCCTAGCTTTTTCAATATCTTTAATCGTAATTAACCCTTTAAGGTTAAAGTCTTTATCTACAATAGGCAGCTTTTCTATTTTATGCTTTTGCAAAATCGCCTTGGCCTCTTCTAAGGAAGTGCCTACTGGCGCAGTTATAAGATTGTCTTTGGTCATCACTTCACTGATAACTCGCTCAGGATTCATTTCAAATCTTAAATCCCGATTTGTTAAAATGCCGACTAATTTGCCATTGACTGTTATGGGAACGCCGGAAATATGATACCTTTCCATTAGAGCCAAGGCATCTTTTATCTTGTTGTCAGGAGATAAATAAATTGGATTGGCAATAATGCCATGCTCTGACCTTTTTACCCTGTCAACTTCAATAGCCTGGTTCTCAATAGACATGTTTTTATGAATTACTCCAATTCCACCTTCTCTAGCCATAGCAATAGCCATTCTAGATTCGGTTACTGTATCCATGCCTGCACTCATCAGGGGAATATTTAATTTAATATTTTTTGTAAGATATGTAGAAACATCTACATCACGTGGTAAAACTTCCGACTCTGCCGGTATCAGTAAAACATCGTCAAAAGTTAATCCTTCCTTAACAAATTTGTCTTGATTCAAGATACTTCTCCTCCACAAAAATATTTCAATTATTATAACATATAAAAACAGTAAGTCTAGCCTTTTATTAAAATATAATTGAGAGTAGTAAAAAGGGCAGGTTAAATTAATCCTGCCCCATTACGGAATGAAGACCAAGCTCTTCAAAATGTTTACGCAGATACATTATTGTCTTACTACTCACCTTAAATTCTTTAGCCATTTCCATATCTGAACTGTTACTAGCTAGTCCAGCAATAAATTTATCAAAATCAATACCAACTTCCTCAGCCTTTGCTTTTAAACTTGGCTCCGTACTCCAAGGGACACGTGATGAATAATCTTCTGCCATTTAAGATCCTCCTCAAAAGCTAGTTGGAGTTAGTTTATCCCAAATAACAGAAGTATATGTTGTTTACAATAGACTAAGATGGGCTGTGTCATTAAATGTTCTTAAAACAGCTTTTTCTCCTTCGTACAATTCAAGTCGACTGATTGCCGTGTTATCCAAGCGTAATCGCCAAAAGCAGCTTAAATCCCATTTCATAGCTGCAAGAATAATAGCTCTAATCGTACCGCCATGACTGGCTATAAGCACTCTCTGTTTAGGATGTTTTACAATTATAGTCTTTATTAGCTTATGGCAACGCCCAAGCAAAGATTCGCATGGTTCTCCTCCTGGTATACAGACTTGAGAAGGGTTCTGATAAAATTTTGTAGCTATACTTTCGTACTTGGTCATAATCTCTTCGTAAACCAAGCCCTCCCACTCACCAAAATTAATTTCACGCAAGTCCTTTTCCAGAATCACTTTTTTCTTGTGAGGCTCAGCTATAATTCTGGCAGTCTCATAGGCCCTTTTTAAATCACTGGCATAAAAGGCATCGATTTTTTCCGCAGCCAGCCTTTCTCGCAACTTATAGGTTTGTTTAAGGCCTTCCTCACTTAAAGGAATATCTGTTTGTCCTTGATAGCGCCTGGTTTCATTCCAAACGGTCTGCCCGTGCCTAACTAATATTAGCTCTGTCACTTTTACCTCCAGCAATATATCGCCAAAACTTTATATTTTATTTACAGAGCAAAATTAAAGACTTTGCATAAAAGGGCAAAGTCAAAATATATTTTTAAATTATTTTATTAGTTTTACCCGTAAACATCAAGGGGACAAATAGTTACTTATTTAGCACATCTAATAATTCTCTGTTTTTTTCCATGATGAGGCGAGCATATTTAGCGTTTTGCCTTTTTAGGTATTTACACTCTTTTTCCATCGCTAAAAGCATATTTTGTTTTTCTCTTTCAATTTTTTCCACAAGCTGAATTAAGATACGCCTGCTAACTCTTAATTGCTCAATTCTATCTTCCAAGTGTTGAATCTTTTGTAATAGCTGTTCCCGTTCTAAGTTGTCCATTATTCCCCACCCATTCTCCAATCTTATTTAAACTTATGCCCGGGGGAATATACATATTACTTTTAATGGAAATATATTTTTTCCTTTAAGTTTTTTAGTTGTTCGATAACCTCATAATTAACACTGGCCAGTCCAATTCTTTTTCTATTATCGCTACCAATACCATGGAAATCGGATCCACCGGTTGCAATTAATCCTCTCACTTTACAAAGAGCAGCAAAGTATTCCACCTCCTGCGGCCCGTGTAAAGGATAATAAACCTCTAGACCCATCAGGCCTAAGCTTATTAATTCCTCAATAAGCTTAGCTGAATTAAGCAGCCCCGGATGAGCTAGAACAGGAATTCCATGGACTGACTTTATTAGGTTAATTGCTTCTCTAGGTTCTAGTTTTAACCTAGGCACAAAGGCTGGAGTTCCCGGATTTAAATATTTATGAAAAGCTTCCTCAATGCTGTCAACATAGCCCTGCTCCATTAAGGCTCTGGCTATATGAAGTCTCCCCACACTTCCTTCTCCGGCTTTATGCAAAATTTCTTCCCACTCCAAGTCAATACCTAATTTTTTAAGCTTTTCAATGATTTTCTTTCCTCTGGATTTTCTGGCTGAAGTATATATTTGTAAAGTGGAAAGAAATGTTTCATCTCGGTAGTCAAGGAGATAGCCTAAAATATGAATCTCTCGATCACCAAGTTGAGTACTTAACTCAATACCTGGTATTACAGATATTCCCAGCTGCCTGCCTGCTTCTATACCAGCGGCCAAACCACTGATAGTATCATGATCTGTTATGGCAATGGCAGCCAGACCTTCCGTTTTTGCTAATTGAACTAATTCAGTCGGAGATAAAACCCCATCTGAAGCAGAAGAATGAGTATGTAAATCAGCTAACATAGGATCACCAAACTTTTATTCATCTTATTGCTCATCCTCTAATGTTTTTTTTAAGATGCCAATTAAATTCTCTCCCATTATTTTTTTAAGATCTGAGCTTTTATAACCAAGTTTTTCAAGATTATTTATTAAATTTGGCAATCTGGTAACATCTTCCAAGCCGGGCACCATAGGATTTGTACCGTCAAAGTCGGAACCTAAGCACAAACAATCTGCATTACCAGTAAGTTGACAAACATGATCAATATGTTTTACCAACGACTCTAAATCGGGGCGTTCACTGATATATTCGGGAGCAAAGGTTATGCCCATTAAACTATTAGTTGTTTGTAAGGCCATTATTTGTTCGTCTGTGAGATTTCTAGGATGATCAAACACACATCGGCAATTGGCGTGAGATACTATTACCGGTTTAGCAGACAAATTGAGAACATCCCAAAAGCCCCTTTCAGCAATATGCGCTAAGTCAATTAAAATGCCCAGCTTATTCATTTTTTTTACTACTTCAACGCCAAACTTTGTTAATCCTCCTCCAGTTTCCCGTTCAGCTACTCCATCTGCTATCTGGTTCCGTTGGTTCCAAGTAAGTCCAATGGACCTAACGCCTAAGCGGTAAAGACAATCTAAAACCCTAAGATCTCCTTCCAGAGCTTCTCCACCTTCAATGCTAAGGATGGCCCCAACAGCCAGAGAGTTTTGGATAACTTCTTCGAGCTGAGCCAAATTGGTTATATGCTCTACTTGACCACCGGCCATTTTTATTTCCTCGTAAAAGGCTGAGATCATTTGCAAAGCCCGTTTTAATGAACCGGATGGCTTATAGATGCTTTCGATAAATAAGGCAAAAAACTGAACCTTAACCCCTGCGTCTTTAAGTCTTGGAAAATCAACATGTCCATGTTTAGAACAATAGTAGAGGTGTCTTTGCCCTCGAATAACATCTAGCATGGAATCGCAGTGAGCATCTGCAATTAACATTTTAATCCCCCTAAAAGCATTGTTTGTTTAATTTATGGGGGAGAGCAAGTATATATTCACCTTTTTCTAAAATGAAAAAACCTGAGATAAGACTCTCAGGTTAATGGTTAGTAACTCTATTTTTTATCTGGGTTCTACAATCAACTTAATCGCTGTTCTTTCTTCCCCATCAATTTGAATGTCAGTAAACGCTGGAATACAAATAAGATCCACACCGCTCGGAGCAACAAATCCACGAGCAATAGCTACAGCTTTAATTGCCTGGTTCAATGCTCCTGCACCTATGGCTTGTAATTCGGCGCAACCTCTTTCTCTAAGTACACCTGCTAAGGCTCCCGCAACAGAATTTGGGCTAGATTTTGCTGAAACTTTCAACACTTCCATCATTTGACCTCCCTTTGACGTTAAGTTGAATAAGAATCCCTTCTTTTGAAATATATTCTTCCAATTCTAAGAAAATCCTTTTTTTATCAAAAAAATATAATCTTACTATTCAAAAATTTCATTTATAGCAGTAATACTTTTAGCTTTTCCATGTTCATCTAGCTCCAAAACCATAGCATTTACCTGGGTAGCGCCATTTGCTACTTCAAACCTTACAGGCATCTGAGTTAAAAATTTTTGAATTGCCAGCTCGGGTTTAACACCGAGCACAGAATTTCTTGGCCCGGTCATACCCACATCAGTAATATAAGCTGTTCCTTTTGGTAAAACCCGGTAATCATTAGTCTGAACATGAGTATGAGTCCCAAGTACCGCGCTTACCTGACCGTCCAAGAACCATCCTAAAGCTATCTTTTCCGAAGTTACTTCAGCATGAAAGTCAACGATTATCTTATTAGTCACTTGTTTAATTTCCTTGATAACATGTTCGGCTACCCTAAAAGGACAATCTAAATTAGCCAAAAATACTCGACCCATTAAATTTAACACGGCTACTTTGTCATCATGACGCGAGTTCAATATAGTATAACCATTTCCTGGCGTACCGGGCGGATAGTTGGCAGGGCGAACTAGGCGCTTCTCGTTCCCTAAAAAAGTAACAATCTCTTTTTTATCCCAGGCATGATTTCCCAGTGTTATACAGTCTATCCCAAAGCCGTATAATTCTTCCGCAACTTGCAAAGTTAAACCGTTACCCCCGGCAGCATTTTCTCCGTTAGCTATAATCAAATCATATTCATCTATTACATGGTTTGTTAAAAAGGTTTTTGCTGCAGCACGGCCTGGTCTTCCTACAATATCACCAAAAAATAAGATCTTCACAGTTACCCCCAAATGAATTACGACAAAATTTAATAATTACCTGCTTATTATTCCACAAACTCCTCATAATACTACTGGGACACAACAGATGTGTCCCAACTTCTATTTATTAAATACCAAAACTCGTCCTTCTTCTCGAAAGGCGATTAACTTTTTACCAAAAGTCGAACCTTTGATATTTTCCAACATGTGACCTATCATCTCTTCTTGTAATTCTAGGTCTTCTTCCAGGAATGGTTCGTTATCATCGGTCAATAAATAATTAGCAAAATTTTGTTGCATTAAAGTAGTGATAAGATTTATCTCATTATGGGTAATAGTTTCCACATCACGTCTTACTTCTAACATCGTTAGGTTAGCATAAGTATCGGCTTTGAGCTCCACCAGTATTGGTTTACTGTTTTGTAAGAAATGGTATGCTTCAACACAGGAAATCAATTTATGTTCAAAAAGCTTTAAAGCTTCACTATCTAAAACTTTAGTAACAGTATAAGTTAAAGATAAATTTCTAGTTTCTGGATCAAAATTTGTAGACCCTATCTCAGGGTACCTTACCAAGATAGAAATAAGAAGTCCAATACTATCTGCTACTTCTTCACCGTTTTTATATTTCAAATTCAAAGATTACACCTGCCTCCACACTTTGTCCGTCATACTAAATTTCTTCATCTGCTAGGGAATTCCTGCTTAGTAGGCCCAACTGAAACTTTTAATTTTTGGTAGAAATGGTTAAGCGGCTTTATAAAGCCGCTTAATTTTACTTTGCATATTCAACTGCTCTTGTCTCTCGAATAACGACAACTTTAATCTGTCCCGGATACTCTAACTCATGTTCAATACGCTTTACAATATCTCTTGCAAGTCTTACAGCGGCAAGATCATCAATCTTATCCGGTTTAACCATAATTCTAATCTCTCTTCCTGCTTGGATTGCAAAAGATTTTTCAACGCCTTCAAAGGAATCTGCAATTTCTTCAAGCTTTTGTAGACGTTTAATATAGGTTTCAAGTGTTTCCCGTCTTGCACCTGGTCTGGCTGCAGAAACAGCATCTGCTGCTTGTACCAGCACAGCTTCAATACTTTGCGGTTCAATATCCCCGTGATGAGCTGCAATAGCGTGAATCACTTCAGGAGACTCTTTATATTTCTTAGCCAGTTCTACACCGATAGTAACGTGAGGACCTTCTACCTCATGGTCAACGGCTTTACCAATATCATGCAAGAGCCCAGCCCTTTTTGCTATCTGAACGTCTGCTCCTAACTCAGCTGCCATAGTGGCTGCTAAATGGGCAACCTCGATAGAATGCTTGAGGACGTTTTGACCATAACTAGTTCTAAACATCAGTCTTCCTAATAATTTAATTAATTCAGGATGTAATCCATGTACACTAGTTTCAAAAGTTGCTTGTTCCCCTGCTTCCCTGATACGTTGTTCAACTTCTTTTTGAGCCTTATCAACCATTTCTTCAATTCTGGCGGGATGGATTCTTCCATCTATGATAAGTTTTTCCAAAGCAACTCGAGCAACCTCTCTTCTAACCGGATCAAAACCGGATAGAATAACGGCTTCAGGAGTATCATCGATTATTAAATCGATTCCGGTTAAAGTTTCAAGGGCTCGAATGTTTCTTCCCTCTCTACCGATAATTCTGCCTTTCATTTCATCGTTAGGAAGAGGGACAACAGAAACTGTTGTTTCAGCAACATGATCAGCTGCACATCTTTGAATAGCTAAAGTAATAATTTCTCTAGCTCTTTTCTCGCCTTCTTCCTTGGCGCGCATTTCCATGTCCTTAATTAGCATAGCTGTCTCATGTTTTATTTCCTTTTCTACACTTTCTAATAGCATGTTTTTAGCATCTTCCGAGGTTAAGCCGGAAATTCTCTCTAATTCAGCAACTTGTTGCGCATATAATTCATTGATGCTGGCTCTTAACTTTTCTAATTCTTGATCCTTCTTATGCAAAGTTTCTTCTTTGCGCTCGATTATTTCAGCTTTTCGATCCAGCTGTTCTTCCTTTTGTTGTAACCTACGTTCTGTTCTTTGTAATTCGTTTCTACGTTCCCTGCTTTCCTTCTCAACCTCGCTACGAAGCCTATGAACTTCTTCCTTTGCCTCTAGGATTGCCTCTCTTTTTTTCGCTTCAGCTTCTTTTTTGGCCTCGTCTACAATTTTTTTAGCTGCTTCTTCCGCAGATTGTATCTTAGCTTCCGCTATATATTTACGTAGAAAATAACCCATTGGGAATACAACAATAGCTGTAATCAAAACTGTTACTAAGGAACTCCAGTTAATAATATCACCTCCCTGCATTGATCATATTTAGCAAATTAAAATATACAAAAAGCCGAGTAAGAAACTCGGCTAGCATTAGAACCTATTAAACCTCGTGTAGGTATAGACATAAAGCCTATCATTATAAAGCAATTGATTCACTGTTCCATTACAAGCAGTAAGAAAACACAAAAATGCCTCCACACCACTAATTTTTAAGAACAATATTGAACCATTTTATATATTAAACCACACAACAGGCTTTAGTTCTAACGTAGTTTCTCCCGATAGTATTTTAATATTTCTTGCTATAATCTGTCAAGTTGACCCTAACTTACCCAATTCGGTTCTGCTGATAGTTGCTTAAGACTTTCAAAGCAATCTGGCTTGAAAATCCTCGTCGCAAAAGGAATTGGTATAATTTTCTAAAAGATTTCTCATCTATTTCCAGATTATGCCCAATCTTCTTCTCAACTAAACTTGTAGCTAGTTCATATTCTTGTTCATCAGTAAATGAATTAGCTAAATAATTAATAACCAATTTAGGGTCAATACCTTTCAACTTTAGCTCATGTATTATACGCTTTTTCCCTATCGGTTTTAGTCTGTTGTGAGTTGAAACCCATTGCTCAATATATTCTTGATCGTTCAAGTAGCCCATTTCCAAGCAATATGAGCTTACAGCTTCAATTACCTCTTCCCCATATCCCGCTTTTTGAAGTTTTTCTTGAATCTGTTTTACTGTATAAGAACGTCTACCCAAAAGCATTAAGGCCCTATGAAGAGCTTTCTTACCCGTTTGACTCTGTAGTATTTCCTTATAGATCATCATCTGCAGTTGCCGTGCTTAAAATATTTAGACCGTTAGAAAATACCATGCTTCTGATTTGCTGTTCAATTTGCTCAGCAAGCTCTGGGTGATTTTTTAAAAACTCTTTTACATTTTCTCGACCTTGACCTAAGCGATCATCGCCGTATGAGTACCATGCGCCACTTTTTTGAATAATGCCCAATTCGGCGCCTAAATCTACAATACTGCCTTCCCGGGAAATACCTTCACCATACATAATATCAAAATCTGCTTGCTTAAAGGGAGGTGCGACTTTGTTTTTTACAACCTTAACCCTGGTACGGTTTCCAATAACTTCAGAACCTTGTTTTAAAGTTTCAATACGGCGGACGTCCAGTCTAACCGATGCATAAAACTTTAAAGCTCTTCCTCCGGGGGTTGTTTCAGGATTTCCAAACATGACTCCTACCTTTTCACGCAACTGGTTAATAAAGATCGCCACGGTTTTTGACTTACTAATTGAACCAGCTAGTTTACGCAACGCCTGGGACATCAAACGGGCTTGCAAACCAACATGAGCATCACCCATCTCACCTTCAATTTCTGCCCTAGGTACTAATGCAGCAACAGAGTCAATTACAATTACATCGATTGCCCCACTACGGACTAAAGCCTCTGCAATTTCTAAGGCCTGCTCTCCTGTATCAGGCTGGGAAACCAGTAAATTATCTATGTCCACGCCTAAATTTCGAGCATAAAGTGGATCTAAAGCATGTTCAGCATCAATAAAAGCAGCTGTACCGCCTTTTTTTTGGGCTTCTGCTATAACATGTAAAGCAACGGTCGTTTTTCCAGAAGATTCAGGCCCGAAAATTTCAATTATTCTCCCGCGGGGAACTCCACCTACACCTAAGGCAATATCAAGAGCTAAAGAACCGGTTGAAATAACTTCAACCTGCAAATTTGAAGCGGCTTCCCCTAGTCTCATAATTGAACCTTTACCAAATTGTCTCTCTATCTGATTTAAGGCCATTTCTAATGCTTTAAATTTATCAGACATCCACCTTAACCCCCTCACAAAACACTTGTTCGATTTGGGCTTATTATAGTTTATTTAAGGATAAATGTCAATTGGTACAGATAGAATATGCTAACTAAAACAATTTTATCTTTGAAAAGGTATATTAAATAAAATCAATCTGTAAATGCTTGATGTTCCACAGTAAAGCCTGCTTTCCCATTAAACAGTTTTATGATATCTGCCGATTCTAATTTCCATGATTGTCCATCCAACTCTGCCGTCTGTTTTTGAAAATTTAACAAAACCAAGCTGTAAGGTATTTCTTGAGCGGTCATAAAGCCCCGAACACCTGCTGCACCAGTGGTCCCAGCATCAACAAGCACGGTGTTTTGATTAATTTCAATTTCATACTGATGATTATGGCCGTATAATATTAACGGAATCTGGCCGGTAAATTGCTTAGCCAACCAAGGGTTATGAACTAGTAAAAGATCAGGAACTACTCCAGCAGAATCTATCAGCTTTTTTAGTTGCCTAGCATATTCAGCCATTGTCGTCTGATCAGCTAAAATGAGATCGTTACTTGCTGACGCAGGATCGTTTATACCGACAAAGTTAAAGCCTTGGACATTTATGATTTCACCGCTAACATTTATCACATTTTTAAGTCTCTTTAAAGTATCGATTACTTGTGGAGAATCATGGTTGCCAGCAACAAATAGGTAAGGAACTTCCAATGATTCAATTCTATCAGCTAAAAGTGCCTCAAAAGGAGTTCCAAAATCAGTCATATCGCCTGTATCAACAATTATATCAACCTCAAAGTTATGGACAATTTTTTCAATTAATTGAAAAGCTAAAGGGTTATTATGAATATCAGAAACATGTAAGATCCTAAGGGCGTTATCGTCAACACCCACCAAGTCGCTATTATCCAATCTCCGGTACAAAGTATCAACATTCTGAACCACTGTTTGAATTTTTGCGCCCAGCTGACCAAATTTCGTTAAACCTTCTTGCAGCGTATTTAATACCCAAGGAGCATTTTCTAAAGCACCATAATACTGAGGTTGGTAAAACTGGCTATAGTCATAAGTTAAATAGACAGAGCCAACTAAAGTACTGGAAAAAAACAATCCTGCTAAGCCGCCTACCATCCATGCTTTTAAATTGCCGGGATTATGCAAAAATACGGCAATCATGGCTCCAACTATTCCTAAACCAATAATTTTTACTACATAACCCTTTAAAAATTGACTTAGTTCCATAAGCAAATTGTCAATTATCTTCTGTTGCTCAATTTCCTGAACAAGCAATTCCTCAGCACTTTTTAGATTGATGTTATTTAGAAGCAAACTGATTTTAACCGGAGATAGATGAGTCTTAGCTGAAACTGTTCCAAGAGGTAGTACCACAATCTCTGTCTCCGCCTTGTTAAATAATTGAAGAGACATTTGAAAATCTAAGGAGCTTAGTGAAGCCCTTGCCTGATTAAATAATGCTATGGCAATAACAGCCCCCAAAAAGCCAATAAGCACTATTTTAAGTTTTCCAGCTAAAATGATACCATCCCTCCTTTATTCTGTAACAATTAAGCACATCGGCCGTATTTCACAATCAATGTTTGTAGCTGTTTCCCAGTAACTTTTTCATTTAAGCTAAGCTGTTCAGTCAATGCTCCTAAAAGCGCGCTTTCTCTTGTTAAAATAGACCTTACTTCATCGATTTGATTTTGAACAATTTGTTTAACTTCCTGGTTTACCGATCCATCTTCTTTTTCCATATCGACTACACCTAAGTCAGATAAGCCTGATAAGACCAGTTGTTTCGCCATTTTAATCGCTTCCTGAAAGTCGTTTACCGCCCCGGTGCTTCGTTCATCTAAGACAATTTCTTCCGCTACCGAGCCTGCTACAGCTATCTTTATCTGGTTTAATAAATAGCTTTTAGTATACAGGTAGATATCGTTTTCAGGTTTCTGACGCACATAACCTAAAGCACCACCACGAGGTGTAATAGTCACATGAGCAACAGAACCCGGTCTAAGCAATTCGCTCATAATAGCATGACCTGCTTCATGAACAGTCACACGCTCTAACTCATCTTTCTCAGGTTTTTTGTCTAGTTTTTCTCCTAGCATGACTTTTTCAATAGCTTCAATGAAATGCTTGGCTGTTATTTTGCTTTGTTGGTCCCGTAAAGCATAGATAGCAGCTTCATTAGTTATATTTTCCAAATGGGCTCCTGAAAGGCCAAAGGTCTCCTGGGCAAGAGCTTCTAAATCTACACTATCATCCAGAGGCTTATTGGACGTATGAATTTTTAAAATCTGGAGCCGGCCTTCTTTATCCGGTAAATCTACCTTCACAATCCGATCAAATCTACCAGGCCGTAGCAAAGCCGGGTCTAACATGTCAGCCCTGTTGGTGGCAGCGATAACTAAAAGATTAATATCCTGATTTGTATTAATCCCATCCATTTCAACCAACAGTTGGTTTAGTGTTTGATCATATTCCAAATGACTGGTGTGACTGCCTCTTTTCCCGCCCATAACCTCTATCTCATCAATAAAAAGGATAGCCCGTGATTTATTTTCTCTTTTAGCTAAATCTCTGGCTCTTTTAAAAAGATTCCTGACCCGTTGAGCTCCAACTCCAGCATACATTTCAATAAATTCTGAACCAGCTGTGGCGATAAAAGCCGCATCAGTATAGGTTGCGGCAGCTTTAGCAAGCAATGTCTTACCGGTTCCAGGTGGACCGGTAAGCAAGATCCCTTTTAAAGGCCTTATCCCTAATGATCTTGTTTTTTCTGAAACCATTATGAAATCTAAGGCTTCAGTCAATTCTTTTTTGGCAGTATTTTGACCACCTATATCCTGAAAAGTCACCTTGCGACTAGAGCTGTCACTTCCTATCCTAGTCTTAAACTGTAATGAAGTTTTTTGAAGCACTGTAAAGTAAAATACAGCCCCAAAAGCCAAAAGTAAGACAAATGGGATGACATCATAGCCTGCTAAAATTAAAAAGATTAAAAAACCAATAACTATCCCTAAACCAGCTTCAATTAGAGGCATCAGCCAGCTCACCTCCAATTATTACTAATGTTTCTTGACTACGAGGAATAACTTCATAAAGATAATTTGATTCTTTTTGAAGTTCTAAGTAAAGGTATTGATTGTCCATAGTCAGCTCCCACTTTTCAAGGTCAGATGATTCAAATAACTTATTTAAGCTTGCGTACATTTCAGTATAATTTCCTTTAACAAGTGCTTCATAAATGTAAAAACGGCTTGTCGTTAAAAGTTCATTTAATTCTTCATTTCTTTGGTCAATTAAATGCAATTCAACCGGATTACCATAGTCGCTAACAACAATATTCTTTACTCGTGCTATAAAGTCGGCTAATTCAACATCAGAATTCAACCTAATATCAAGCCTTGAAGGCTTAGAATCATCTGTAAATTCAGCTGATTCTACACCTGATAAATTGAAAATCTTCTCCATAAGCGGACGTTCAACGGCAAACTCCTTATAAATCCACTGAGCCCCGATCAGCAGGGCTAAGGATAAAATGGCGGAAATTAGAATAAAAGGAATCCGTAGACCTTTTATTTGCACAACTTTTCACCCCCACACTTTAGTTGCCATTATAACACACCTCCTTAGTTCAAACCTTATGAAAAGGGTGGTAAAAAGGGAAATAAAAAAAGGGCTTAACGCCCTTCTCCGTTTAATTTAATCAAATCTTTATTCTTATTAAAATAGTCAATTCCTGAGTAAACAGTAATGATAACCGCAAAGTACAAGGCTATTTTGCTGAAAGTAGGCAAAAAGGGTATTGGAAGATCCTGAATTAAAATAGCTACAATAGCCACAACCTGACTAAATGTCTTTAGTTTACCAAGAGGACTGGCAGCAATGACAAAGCCTTCTGCCGCAGCAACCGTCCTTAAACCAGTTACTGCAAATTCTCGGGCAATGATTACAAAAACTACCCAAGCCTTTACCAAACCAAGTTCAATTAAAGAAATAAGGGCAGCAGAAATCAGTAATTTATCAGCCAGAGGATCAATAATTTTCCCAAGGTTGGTAATCTGTTTCCTACTCCTGGCAATATATCCATCCAAGCCGTCGGTGATTGCAGCAAGAATAAAAAACCCAGTTGCTATTATTTGTCCATAAGGTCCCCTTTCCAGCAAAAAAACCATGAACAAAGGTACTAAAATAAGTCTAACCAACGTTAACTGGTTAGCTAAATTCATTTACATCTCTCCTAACAGGTCGTATTCCTCAACCTTAGTTATTTTAACCTCAACAAATTCACCAGGCTCCAGTTGTCGCTCACTTTTAAACAGTACAACTCCATCAACCTCTGGAGCTTGATGTTCAGTTCGACCTTGCCACCATAGGCCATCTTCGTCCCATTTTTGTTCTACTAAAACCGGAAGTGTTAAGTCAAGCCATCGTGTGTTGCGCATTGTCGTAATGTCTCGTTGTAAGGTCATCAAGCGGTGATAACGCTCTTCCTTAATATCTTCCGGAATTTGATCAGGAAATGATGCCGCCGGTGTATCTTCTTCCTGTGAATATTTAAACGCTCCGACCCAATCAAGCTTTACTTTTTCTAAAAAAGTTAGTAAATTATCGAACTGCCTTTCGGTTTCGCCAGGGAAACCTACAATAAAAGTACTTCTTATGGCAATATTTGGGATTTCCTCCCTTAACTTCTGAATCAGCTCAAAAATTTCTTCAGGTGTTTGCCGTCTACCCATTTTTCTTAATATTTCCCTATCAGCATGCTGCAAAGGAATGTCTAAATAGTTACATATTTTATTTTGTTCTTTGATATACTGAATTAATTCATCATCAATCAAAGTCGGATAACTATATAACAGCCTGATCCATTTTAGTCCTTCTAACTTAGTTAACTCAGCAAGCAATTTAACTAAGCTAACCTTACCATACAAATCCAGCCCATACTGTGTAATATCTTGAGCTACTAAGGATATCTCTTTAATCCCACAATCAACCAAATATTTTGCTTCCTCAATTAAAGCAGGAATGCTCCTGCTCCGGTAGGGTCCTCGCATAGCAGGAATAGCACAATAAGTGCAGCGGTTATTACAACCTTCAGCTATTTTAAGATACGAGCTTGGTGAAGCAGTAATCAAGCGCCTTGGTAAGCTAAATTCAGCTTTTTCCTTGTTTCCAATGATATGACAAACCCTTTGCCCTTTAGTAACTTTATTAAGGAGATCCGGCAAATCTTGAATAACACTACTTCCAATAAATCCGTCGATTTCCGGTATCTCCTCGTCCAGTTCTTTCCAGTATTTTTGCACCATACATCCACTTGCAATTACCTTCAGTTCAGGTTTTTGTTTCTTATATTCCAAAACTGAAAGAAGAGTATTAATCGATTGCTCCTTAGCTTCAGTAATAAAACCGCAAGTGTTAACAATGACAATATCCGCTTCTTCCACAACCTCAGTAATCGTATATCCATTGGTAGTTAATAAGCCAAGCATATGTTCTGAGTCAACGGTGTTCTTATCGCAGCCTAAAGTTATCACAAGTACTTTTTTTGTCATACATTTTCCCTTTCCGCTGTTAAATATCCTCTTAACAACATATAACCGCAGTTGACCTGCGGTTAACTTAGATATACATCCTCGCATTACTCGTATTATAAGTTATTTTTTTCAAAAACTTTTGTTACTACAGCACCTCTTGCCCCTAAAAATCCTAAATCTTCTCCATTAGCAACGACATAAGCGACTCCTGCGTTTCCCAACTTTAATTCCAACTTGTTATCAGCTTCAAAACTTTTTTCTTCCCCGGCTGTCATTGTTCCAGTAAATATGGTTTTATTATCTGCAACTACATTAACCCAGCATTTACTATCCTCTTCGTCAGAAATTCTAATTGCTACCTGTACCTTATTGCTTTGTACAGGTTCTTCGACAATAGGTTTGTCTTTTTCATCCGTTGGGGTTGGAGCTTTTTCATCTGAACTGGGTTCTTCCACGACTACTCCAGGAACCTGAGTTTCATCTTGTTGAGGGGCTTTTCTGCTCCCAAGGTAATTATATATGAAGTTAGTCCCAAGGAGTAACACTATAGCCAGGAAAACTACCAGTATGCTATGAAGTTTACTGGGACGATTATTGAGTAATACCTTACTTGAATTACTTTTGTTACGCTGGTTTTGTAAATGTTCTTCAGCACGATTGGTTGCTTTATACTCTTCCACCAGAGCTTGGTCTTCAATTTGCAAAAACCTGGCATATGTTTTTAAGAAACCGATAACATAGGCTCGACCGGGCAGAGCGTCAAAGTTTTCATTTTCAAGATCTTTTAAATATTTTAACCTTATCTTAGTAGCTTCTTCAGCATCTCTTAGAGTCAAGTTTTTACTCTCACGTGCTTCCCTTAGTGTTTCCCCTATCCTCCCCACGGAATTGAACCCCCTTTACTTTAAGATAGTCGCTGAGCATAATTAATTAACTCATCAACAGCGTTTTCAATGTTTTCAGCGCATACATAAAAATCGTATGGCTCATCCAGTTTAACCGAATGGCGGTACAATTTATCATAATAGTTGATTAATAACTCTTTGCATATCTCAGCAAACTTTTTTTGTTGGAAAAACTCTAACAGCATTTTAACTTTCGCTTTGCCAATGTGACGTTGTAAATCGTTAATTCCGTTTTCCAGTTCTTCAAGATTATAATTCAAACCCTTCGTATATTCTTGCAGAATACGCTTTATGCGATTTTCAAGCTGATCGTAAACTAGCACCTTTTTCCCCTTCTGCATAGCGTAAAATACCTGTTCAGGAATGATCAGCTTGCCAATTTTTCTGCTTTCACCTTCGACAAATATAAATTGGCTTTCCTGATATTGGGTTAAAACCTGATATAAGCCAGTCTCAAATTTTTTTTGACTAGGTTGTTCTGCTAGCCCTACCCCGCCAAAGACGGACCCTCGATGCCTGGCAAGTTCTTCAAGATCAAGTGTAGGTAAACCTTTCCTGCGTAGATTTTGTAAAATCTCCGTCTTTCCCACACCAGTCAAGCCGTAAAGGACAATAAAGTTATAGTTATGACGTTGATTAAAATAATTGCAAATAAATCTTCGGTAGGCTTTATAACCACCAACTAAACGCCAGGAATTTATCCCTGCCAAATCCAAAAGTTCACACATTGCCCTGCTTCTCATACCGCCCCGCCAACAATAAAATATTATTTCTTTATTATCAGCTATTTTCCTTATCTTTTCAATTTTTTCAGGTAAGGTAGGAGAAACAAGTTTCGCAGCGAGCAAGCGAGCTTCTTTTGCTCCCTCTTCCTGATATACTCTACCAACCTGGGCTCGTTGTTCATTATCCAAAACCGGCACATTTACCGCAGACGGAATTGCATCTATCGTATATTCAGCAGGAGACCTAACATCAATAAATACAGCATTTCCTTTTTTAAATGCTTCTTCAATGGTTATGTCGTTAAACATTATGCTTCATCCTCTATTCATGGCTTCCTTCGACAAAATTGGCTGGATTTCCTCCTGTCCAATCCAAGATTCAATTATTTCCCAATAATTTCTCTACTTTAAAATACTTAACTGCCTTGCAGTTATAATTGACCAAAGGTTTTTTCATATTCCTCCCAACTCATCAAGACTGCCCTAGGCTTACTTCCTTCAAAACTTCCTACGATGCCCCTATCCTCCATTATATCAATTAACCTGGCAGCTCTAGTATACCCGATCCGCAATCTTCTCTGAAGCAAAGATATAGAAGCATGTCCGTTTTCAATTAAAATCCTGACTGCTTCCGGTAGCAGTTCGTCATCCTCATAGGTATCAGAATTACTATTAGAAGATGCTTCTAAAGCTTCTACACCTTGCATGTATTGCGGCTCTCCCTGTACTTTTAAGAAAGAAACAATTCTTTCAACTTCTTTGTCAGAAACGTAAGCTCCTTGCACCCGGATTGGCTTATTCATTCCGACAGGGTAGAATAACATATCACCTCTTCCGAGTAACTTTTCCGCTCCGGCCATGTCTAAAATAGTTCTGGAGTCAATTTGGGAAGACACGGCAAAGGCGATTCTACTTGGAATATTAGCTTTGATTACTCCCGTAATAACATCTACCGATGGACGCTGAGTGGCTACTACCAGGTGAATGCCTGCTGCCCTTGCCATCTGGGCTAGTCTGCAAATTGCGTCTTCTACATCTGCCGGAGCTACCATCATCAGATCAGCTAACTCATCAATTAAGACTACAATGTAAGGCAAAGCTGGTACTGGGGCAGTAGGATCTTCGGTTTGTTTTAGTTTATTATAGCGTTCAATATCCTTAACTCCGCTGGCAGCAAATAAAGCATACCTATTTTCCATCTCATTTACCATCCAGCGCAAGGCTGTTGCTGATTTTTTTGCATCAGTAACAACCGGGGCCAACAAATGGGGAATACCGTTATAGGTATTTAATTCAACCATTTTAGGATCTACCATTAAAAACTTTAATTGATTAGGCTTACATTTATATAAGAGACTACAGATCAACGAGTTCATGCATACACTTTTTCCAGAGCCAGTAGCGCCAGCAATCAATAAGTGAGGCATTTTGCCTAAATCGGCATAAATAGGTTGACCTGCAATATCTTTTCCCAAAGCTATAGTCAACAAGGATTCAGCGCTCTGAAATTCGGGAGTTTCTAATACTTCTCTAAAACTTACCGTGGCAATTTCTTTATTGGGGACCTCAATACCGACTGCAGCTTTTCCCGGAATCGGGGCCTCTATCCGTACATGAGAAGCAGCTAAACTCAAGGCAATGTCGTCAGCCAGGCTAACTATTTTGCTGACCTTTATTCCGGGAGCCGGCTGAGCCTCATATCTGGTAATTGCAGGGCCACAGCTAACTTCAGTTACTTTAACTTTAACACCAAAGCTGTCCAAAGTATCCTCCAACAGCTTAACGGTTTGAGCTATATCTTTATTGCTAATACTGTTTTTAGAACGGGTTATTGGCTGCAGCAGGGATAAAGTCGGTAGCTCATATTCGCTTTGAGCAAAATTTTTACTGGGTTCAGTTAGATTTTTGCTTGCTTTTTTGTCAGTCTGTTCAATCAAAACCTTTTCTACTTCAGGAATAGCCTGATTTTTTAACCCACTTTGAGCTTTATTAGTCTCTTCAACTTTATGGATTATGACCGGAAGGTCACTCTCATTCTCCTTATTGTCCTCTTCTTCTTTTACTTGACTGCGCTTAATAACTACATGAGCCTTTTCTTTTGCTTTTCTCGGCTCTTCCTCTTCTTCAACCGTAGTAAACAAAAAATCGATCAGCTTAGCTCGAGTTCCCTTATATAATTCTTTCAGCCTTAACCAGAATTTAGGAAAAAATGTAGATAAGGAATTACCAGTAGCAAGTAAAAGTCCAACAACAAACAAGGTTATCAGGATGATATAACTGCCGACCTGTCCAAAACCAGCATTTAAAACAATAGCAAAAATCGCTCCAACCATTCCCCCGCCTAAACCGTCCAAAGAGGTGGTAAGGATAGTCTTAGCGTTCTCTAAAACTAAATATTTCATGTGAAAAAGGGCTAACAACGAAAGATAGGAAAGCAGAATGCCAATTGATCTGCCTGTTGACGAGCTTTGTTTCAAAATAAACAAGGCTTTCAGCACTAATAATATACAAAACAGGTACTTTCCTTTACCAAAAAGTCCACTTATCGTCCTGACTAAAAAATTTCCAATTGGTCCGATGGCCTCATTTATCTGAGGATATATTTTATACTCAACAGTAAGTATACAGAGAAAACACATTAAAGCAAAAGCAAATAACACTATACTAATTATTTCAGACCGAAATTCGGTTTTTCTTACTTTTTCAGCTTTTCCCACGAAGATCACCTCAGATAAACAATTCTACGCCATCCAATAAATTCCTTTGCCAAAATAACCCGGATCCTTATTCTACCAGGGCTCATAAAAAATCTCATCTAGGACAATTTTAGCAACATGTATACCCCGAATATGTATTTACTATGTAGCTTGATAAATTATATCATATGTCACTAAAAATTTTAATTGCTGCAAATTTAGCTGAAATAAAATAGAGCTGCCCATATTAAGGACAGCTACAATTGTTTTTTACAGGATACATTTGAGATGTAATGATTGTTCCTGGTTGCCATGAAGGATTTAGATAATCAAAAGGATTTGAACTGATCAGTTTTTCAATTTTGCTTTCTCGATCATTTAGTTTTTCAACAATCATTGTCTGACCATCTATCTCTACTTCCTGGTAGATTCTTTCCTTTTCCAACCCTTCTAAGACAAATTCCAAAGGCAAGGGGGTGTATAAGATCATTTTTTACTCTCCTTTAAACAAAGCTTTGCAATTCAATAAGCTCTTTCAGTTTTTGAATGGCAGGACCGAGGCCTCCTACTTCATCAATCAAACCTACCTCAATTGCTTCTTTACCTATTAAAACAGTGCCAATGTCCCTGGCCAATTCACCTGTCCTAAACATAAGTTCCCTAAATTTTGCTTCAGGAATTTTAGAATGCTTGGTGACAAAGCGAATAACTCTATCCTGCATTTTATCCAGGTATTCATAAGTTTGAGGTACCCCAATAACAAGACCTGATAGACGAATGGGATGGATAGTCATGGTAGCTGTTTCGGCAATAAAAGAATAGTCACTGGAAACAGCAATCGGCACTCCGATACTGTGTCCCCCACCGAGGACTAAGGTGACAGTTGGTTTGGACATGCTGGCGATCATCTCAGCAATGGCAAGTCCAGCCTCCACATCACCTCCAACTGTATTTAAAATGATCAAAATGCCTTGTACGTCATTTGATTGCTCTAAAGCTACCAATTGGGGTAAGATATGTTCATATTTGGTAGTTTTATTTTGAGGAGGCATAACCAGATGGCCTTCAATTTGTCCTATAATTGTCAGGCAATGGATATTGCTTTTAACTTCAGGAATTTCTAACTGGCCGTATTCTTTTATAGCTTCTTCTTTTTTTGTCGCTTTAACCATTGTCTTAGGCTTTGCTTCCGCTGCCTGTTCACGATCGGGATTTTGTTCAAAAGTTAGTTTGCTCATCGTTGAATCTCCTCTTTTAAATTCTTGTTAGTATTATTTACCCGGAAGCAAAAAAATACACGGTAAAAAACCGTGTATCTTATACTTCCATGATTATCGGTAAAATCATGGGCCTCCTTCTTGTTCTTTCATAAAGGAATTTACCTAAAGTATCCCTTACATTAGATTTTATCGTAGACCACTCACTTACTTGACGTTCTACGCATTTTTCCAGAGAAGCTCTTACTTTTTCTTTGGCTTCATCCATCAATTCTTCAGATTCACGCACATAAACAAAGCCACGAGAAACAATATCAGGTCCTGCCACAACTTGACCAGTCTCTTTGTTGAGGGTTATGACCACGATTAATATTCCATCCTGAGAAAGCTGTTTTCTATCACGTAATACAATATTACCCACATCCCCGACTCCTAAACCGTCTACTAAAACTCTGCCTGCGGTTACTTTACCAGCAAAGCAACCTTTATTCCTGGTAAATTCGATAATCTGCCCATTTTCTGCAACAAAGATGTTTTCTTCCTTGATACCAAGTTCTTGAGCAAGCCTTGCATGTTTTACCAGCATACGGTGTTCTCCGTGCACAGGGATAAAAAATTTCGGTTTTATGAGGTTTATCATGAGCTTTAAATCTTCTTGACTAGCATGTCCGGAAACATGGATACCTGATACAGCTTCATGGATTACGTTTGCCCCTTGTTTGAAAAGATGATCGATTGTCCTCGCTACAAGCTTTTCGTTACCGGGTATGGGGTTGGCTGAGATAATGACCGTGTCACCAGGAATAATCTCCAGCCTTTTATGGTCCGACATGGCCATCCTTGTTAAAGCTGACATTGGTTCACCCTGGCTTCCGGTTGTAATGATAACTACTTGTTCTTTTGGCAAATTAACTATTTCATCAACTTCTACCAAAGTTCCCTTGGGAATATGAAGATAGCCAAGCTCAGAAGCAATGTTCACGTTGTTAACCATGCTCCGTCCTGTAACTGCTACCTTCCGGCCATATTTATGAGCTGCCGAGATAATCTGTTGTAATCTATGAATATTAGAGGCAAAACTTGCCACAATAATTCGCTCTTTTGCCTGAAAAAATACCTCATCCAAGGTTTGCCCTACAAATTTTTCTGACATGGTAAAGCCGGGACGCTCAACGTTAGTACTGTCTGACATCAGTACCAATACACCTTTTTCACCAAGTTCAGCAAACTTGTAAAAGTCTAATACCTCACCGTCCACAGGGGTTTGATCTAGTTTAAAATCACCGGTATGTACAACTGTACCAACGGGAGAATGGATAGCCAGCCCAACTGAATCGGGAATACTATGGCTTACACGAATAAATTCAACTTCAAAAGGGCCGATCTTTACTGTATCTCTTGGCTTAACGGTAATCAATTTGGCTGTATTTACCATGTTATGCTCTTTTAATTTACTTTGTAAAAGGCCAAGAGTTAATTTTGTCCCATAAACAGGCACATTCAGTTCTTTTAAAACATACGGCAAAGCACCGATATGATCTTCATGTCCATGGGTCAAAATAATGGCTTTAACCATGTTTTTATTTTCGACCAGATAACTGATATCAGGTATAACTATATCTATGCCCAACATTTCATCTTCCGGAAATATTAAACCGGAATCAATTACAATAATAGTCTTACCGTACTTAATGACGGTCATGTTTTTTCCGACTTCTCCGAGCCCGCCTAAAGGTATGATTGCCAGCTTTTCATTTTTTTCTGCCATTAATACACCTCCGTTCGTTATTTAAATAAAAAAAAAGAAAAAATAAAGCGCCTCGCTGCGCTTTGTTAGAACGCCATTTGGCGCCGTATAAGCCGATCACTTTCCCTGTATTTAATTATACTTGAACAATTGTCCTAATACAAGTTCTGTCACTAAATAGTATTGCTCACTGAGCTGAAATAATTCAAACCAGTTGAAAAATCTAATAGAAACCAACTTGTAGATGTACTTGATAGTTACTAAAAAATGCGCGCCATCGAGTATTTTAAGCGCGCATTTATCACTAAAGTTTCGGCCTTGTATACTTTTTTTGCATTTCATAATAAAAGCTTATCATTGCTACAGTTACAGACAAACATACCAAGGAAAGTACTTACTACTAAATTAGCTCATATTTATGTAAAATATCTTTGATTATTTTTACTTCCTCACTTGAAGCTTCGCAGAGAGGAAGCCGAAAACCTCCTACCGGATGTCCTTGAAGAGCTAAAGCTGTTTTTATCGGTATTGGATTTGTCGTAATAAACATTGTTTTGAACAGAGGAGACAATTTCAGGTGAATTTCCAAAGCTTTGCTATTATCTCCTGCAATAAATGCATCGATCATTTCTTTTATTTGCTTACCAACCAGGTGACTGACTACACTTACAACTCCATAGGCACCTAAAGCCATCATGGGTAGTAGTAAAGCATCATCACCACTGTAAATTAAAAAATCGTCCCCAAGTTTAGACTTAAACTCTGTCAGTTGTCCAAAATCACCTGTAGATTCCTTAATAGCGATAATATTACTGATTTCCGATAACCTTAAAACTGTGTCAGGTGTCATATTTTTACCGGTGCGTGAAGGAATGTTGTACAACATAATCGGAAGAGAAGTTTTCGCAGCTATTGCTGCAAAATGCCTGTACATACCTTCTTGGGTAGGCTTGTTATAATAAGGCACTACTAGGAGCAATCCGTCTACCCCTACTTTTTCAGCTAAGGTACTTAAATAAATGCTATCTTCCGTTGAGTAAGAACCTGTTCCTGCAATAACAGATACTTTAGAACCGACTGCCTCTTTGACCGTCTTAAACAGTTCAAGTTTCTCTTCTTTAGTCAAAGTCGGGCTTTCACCTGTCGTGCCGGCTACGACTAAACCGTCACTACCATTTTTTACTAAATAGCTAGCAAGCTCAGCCCCTGCATTAAAATTCACCTTTCCCTCTTCAGTAAAGGGTGTAACCATCGCAGTTAGCACTCTTCCCCATGGTCTACTCAAAGAGACCACCTCCGTTCTTTATTCATCTAAATGAAATTTTTTATGCAAAGCCCGTATTGCTTTTTCCATATCTTTTTGGTCGACAAGGCACCAGATAGTTGTATAGGAATCAGCTGATTGTAAGATAGGAATCCCTTCATTCGATAGAGCTTCTACGATACTTGCCATTATTCCCGGGCGCCCGGTCATACCTGCTCCTACTACAGAAACTTTAGCACAACCCGGCCTGATTGCAAGTTCAAGAGACATATCCTCTAAAACCTTTTGGGCTTTGGCAACTACCTGGTCTTTAACAGTAAACAGAATTTCTGTAGGATGGACGTTAATGAAGTCAACACTAATACCTACATCAGCTAATGACCTGAATACTTTGCTGGTCAGGCATAAATCGACTGTTTTTCCTAAATTTACTTTTATTTGGGTAATGCTTGTGACCTGAGTTATACCGGTAACCGGCTTATCGCCGGTTATCCAAGTCTCTGGCTCAATTGTATTTCTGTGGTTAGTGACAAGAGTGCCAGGTTCATCGTTAAAAGTACATCTTACTTTTAAGGGAATGTTTTTTTGCGCTGCAATTTCTATAGCTCTAGGATGAATAACCTTGGCTCCTTCATATGCTAAATTACATATTTCATTATAGGTAACCTCATCTAATGTCTTTGCTTCATTGACAATTTTCGGGTCTGCCGTTTTAACCCCGTCAACATCAGTAAAGATTTCGATCAATTCAGCATTTAATGCTACCCCTAAAGCAGCAGCTGTAGTATCACTTCCACCTCTTCCCAAGGTTGTAATTTCTCCGTCAGGAGTTACTCCTTGGAAACCTGTTACGACTACAATATAATCTTGTTTTAAGAGCTCAACAACCTTGCGGGTATCAACTTTTACAATTCTAGCATCACCAAAAGTCTTATCCGTTATAATCCCGGCTTGAGCTCCATTTAGACAAATAGCTTTATACCCTGCTTTTTGCAAAGTTGATGTTAAAATCACACCAGAAATTATTTCTCCACAGGACATAAGCAGGTCTAATTCCCTTGGACTTGGTTCAAGATTATCAGAGTTCACCAAGGAAAGCAAAGTATCAGTTGCATAAGGTGCTCCTTTACGACCAATTGCTGAGACAACCACAACCAGACTATACCCGGCATTTTTTGCTTGACCAATTTTAGCTACAACCTGTTCCCGTTTTTCCTCAGTGGCAACTGAAGTTCCACCATATTTCTGAACTAAAACTTTCACTCTCAGAATCCCTCTTAAATTAAATTATATTTAATCAGCAGTTCCGCAATCTGAATCGCATTAGTTGCAGCACCCTTACGAAGCTGATCAGCCACAACAAAAAAGCTTAAACCTCTTTCCGTGGATATATCTTTCCTTATCCTTCCTACGAAAACCTCGTCCCGGTTGGATGCCAGGATCGGCATTGGGTAAATCTTCTGAGAAGGATCATCCATCAAGACAATACCCCGTGCATTCCTCAACACTTCTTTCGCTTCTGCCGGAGAAAGTTCCTTCTCAGTTTCTATGTTAATTGCTTCGGAATGACTCCTAATAATAGGAACCCTAACAGTAGTCGCAGTGATTTTAATGCTTGAATCGTGCAATATCTTTTTAGTTTCCTCAACCATTTTCATTTCTTCTTTAGTATAGTCATTATCCATAAACACATCGATATGAGGAATCAAATTAAATGCTATTTGATAAGGAAAAACTTCCGGTGTTACCTTTTCAGAATTAAGAACCTGTTTAGTTTGAACTAGCAGTTCGTCAATGGCTTCTTGCCCGGCACCTGAAACCGCCTGATAAGTAGAGACGATTACCCTGGTAATTTTAGCGGCATCATGTAAAGGTTTTAAAGCCACTACCATTTGAATTGTAGAACAGTTAGGATTAGCGATTATTCCTTTGTGATTTTTTACATCTTCCGGGTTAACTTCAGGTACTACAAGAGGAACATCAGGATCCAAGCGAAAAGCACTGCTGTTGTCAATTACTATTGCGCCCCGCTTTACTACCTCCTTGGCAAATTGTTTCGAAGCTGCACCACCGGCAAAAAGAGCAATATCTACGTTTTCAAAAGATTCAGCTGTTGTTTCCTCAATTGTGTAGTTTTTTCCTCGAAAGGTTACTTGTTTTCCTGCCGACCTCTGGGTAGCCAGCAATTTTAAATTATTTACCGGAAAATTTCGTTCGTCTAATATCTCTAATAGCGTCTGACCAACAGCGCCGGTCCCTACAATTGCTACATTATATTTTTTCATCATTAACCTCCATGCAGAAATCTAACTAAAATTATATCTTCAGCAACCTAATACTATGATTACATTAAGTATAGCTTAACGAGGCGCAAGGTTAAAGTCATTTATTATTTAAAAATAGGAATAAAGTAAAGGTTGAACCTGTTTACCGTTTAAGGCTTCTAAAATTGTAACTTCAATTTTTGGAAAATAAGCAACCAAAGAGTTAGGTTTATGAAAAGGATCATCTTGGCCAAACGGAACAAAATAAACATTCTTAGTATTTAAAAGTATGCTTATATTTTTTGCATTATTTCCCAATCCATCATTAGTGGATATTCCCAGAATAAGGGGTTTTTGATTGCGCAGATGAGCCTTAGCAGCCATAAGTACTGTACCGTCAGTAATCCCTTGGGCTAACTTAGAAAGAGTATTTCCTGTACAGGGAGCTATAACCAAAACGTCCAGGTAAGCTTTGGGGCCGATAGGCTCTGCTTCAACAATACTAGTAATGGGTTCTTTACCGGTAATGCGTTTTAACTCCTCACTCCACCGACTTGCCAGGCCAAATCTGGTATTGGTAGTTTGTACACTTTCGGACAGAATCGGCCATACCTCTGCACCTTTAGCTACCAAATTCTGAATTTCAGGCAAAAGCTTTTCCAAAGTACAATGGGACCCAGTCATGGCAAAACCGATTCTCTTGCCGGCTAACGTCATAATTGCACCTCCAGAAATCCATTCATTTCTCGGAGGATAATCCCAGGATAATTGTCAGCCAGAATCTTGCCGGCAGTGTAAGGAGCTACTTTTCCTGGCAAACCCGGCGCAAATATTGCCTTAATACCCAGTTTCTCTGCAGCCGAAAAATCAGTGCCTCCCGGAAAACTGGCTAGGTCAATGATTAAACAGTTAGGATTTAAAAGAGCCAACCTGTTGATATCCAAAACTAATGTCGGAACAGTATTAAAAATTACATCAATCTGACCTAATTGCTGATTTAGCTCAGAGTACGTAAGAGTTTTAAACCCGTGCACACGTCCTCTTGCCAGGTCAGCCGGTCTTCGAGCTGCAATATAAACTTGAGCACCTAACCCCCGTAAAAAGCAAGCTAATGTGCTTCCACAACGGCCCATGCCTAAAACCAAAGCTTTCGAGCCATGAATAGTAATAGGCAGGTTTTCCATGGCAATTTGAATGGCACCTTCTGCCGTCGGAATAGAATTCAAAATAGCAATCTCATCTAACTCAGCTGTTTCCACCAGCTTTAGTTTATACTTAGCTGCCAAGTCTTTAAGTATTGGCTTTGCAAAACCTACTAGCAGAAGTGTACCCGGCCTTAAACAGCTCATCGCTTCATCATTAATAACTAATGGACTTCCAGTTGCGGAAGACTTAATTATTCCATTTTCATCAGTTCCGGACATTGGCAAGATTACTACATCGACACCATCCATGGCCTGGGGTAGGCTTTCTACAAGCTTGGCTCCTTTTAGCTCGGGTTTAAGAGGAAAACCTACAACTTTAACTTCTGCTCCTTGTTGAACTAATTCTTTGATCAAGACTAAGTCCCGTTTATCACCACCGATGACCCCTATAGTAATACCGGCTAATAATTTGACCATATCTGAGACCTCCTCCGCTTTACAACTACTACTAATATATGAGTTGTAAATATGGAGGTGCTTGTCCCCCTTGTCACTTCTTAGGTTAGATTAAGTCATTTAAACTGGTGACAAGGGTTTTTAGGCTTCTTACTTTTCTTGCTGCTAAGAGAACACCTGGAATAAATGATTCTCGTCCATAAGAATCATGGCGTATTGTCAAAGTTTGACCTGGTCCACCGAAAATTACTTCTTGATGAGCTATCAAACCAGGCAAACGGATACTGTGAATATGGATTCCACCTTTATCGGCTCCTCTGGCTCCCTTTATTTTTTCAATACTCTTATCATCTTTTTCGATTTTTTGACTCTGCGCTTCCAAGATGACATCAGCTGTACTTAAGGCCGTACCGGAAGGAGCATCAATTTTTTGATCATGGTGCAACTCAATAATTTCAACATCAGGAAAATATTTCCCCGCCATAGCGGCCAGACGCATCATAATAACCGCGCCTAAAGCAAAATTTGGTGCTAACACTGCCCCAACTTGTTTCTTGGCACACAATACTTTTAACTGATCGATCTGACTGACAGACATTCCAGTAGTACCTGAAACAGGAGATACTCCATGCAAAATAGCGTTATAGCAATTTAAAAAGCCGGCATCAGCAGTAGTAAAATCGATCAAAATTTCAGGGGTGGTCGTCTGTAATACTAAATCCAAATTATCCGAGACCTTAACATCTTGCTCTCCCATACCTACTAAGGTACCGATATCTTCCCCTACTCCACGCACATCAACTGCACCGACTATTTTAAAGTCTCCTGCAGCAATCAGTCCTTTAATGACCTCCCTTCCCATTCTTCCATAAGCACCAGTTACCACAACTTTCAGCATAACGGATGAAACATCTCCTTCCTTCGATAAAAAAAAGGCTAATAGAGCATACTTGCCCACAGCCTTTTGTGTCAACAAAATGCTCATCACCTGTAGAGAGATAGTGCTCCATATGAAGACCAGGCATCTTCATATGACAGTCCTGCACCTCTTCAATGCAGACCCAGCCCACCCTTTTTGGGAAAAAGTGGACTTCGGCGAGGATCCCTTTCACATTTAATCATTTTTCCCGATCTTAAATGCTACTCTTGATACTCGCACCTCTACCTCACCTTCAAGAGATGAGGTGTTTATTAAATTTTGTGTTATATTAGCACAATTAATTCAAATAGTCAAGTGGCAAAGTTAAAAGACAGAACTACGATAGCGGCTACTATTCTGATCAATTTCAACTACGATTACTTCACTTCCAATCTTTTTTACTGCCTGCCAGGGTATCACCATTTGGGATCGTCCTCCCCACATACCGAGAAAACCGCCGTTATTAGGCAGAACTATTGATTCAATAAATCCTGTCTCTTCATCTATTATTAAGTCTGAATCACCAACTGTCCCAAGTCTTGCTCCATCGGAAATATTGATTATATCTTTTCCTATTAAATCGCTTAACCTCATCACTCTTCCACCTCAGTCATTTTACTTATCCTTTAGTAACTCTAAAACTTTATTTATCCAGGGTTGGAGAATGGCCAGTAGCAAAGATATGGTGGCTAAAGGATCTACCTCAACTCCCAGTAAAAGTATACTTTGAGGCAGAGTAATTTTTAAAAAAGAAGTCAACATCACTAGCGAAAGATAAATTCCTCCTGCCACACCCACCAAGTAAGCAAGTGCTTGAGAGATAGCCCCAGGTATGACCTCTGAAGGTATCTGCTTTACTGCGTTTTTTCGGAAATTTTTGCTTATCTCATGAATAGACACGAGAATAAGCAATAAAAATAAGGCTAATATAAGGGCAGGTCTTAACCACATAACCACTCCCCCCTCTACTAATAAATATGATTAACAGGGAGTAGATATACAATCTTCTAGTTACAAGGAAAAATAAAAATGCACCCCTCCTGTTAAAATCTCCTTAGGGATGCATTTAGCCAGTATAGTTTTATTATTAAAAACCATTATCTTAAGCCTGATGAGCCAAAGCCCCCCTCACCTCTCTCCGTAGGTGACAATTGGTCTACTAAAACAATGTTGGCCTTCGCAATAGGTATAAAAACTATTTGGGCGATACGGTCACCAGGATAAATCACAAAATCCTCTTTACCGGTATTTCTCATTGCACAGATGATTTCACCGGTATAATCACTATCGATGACACCAACTCCATTGGCTAACTGGATACCATGTTTACTTGCCAGTCCACTTCGGGCAAATACAAAGCCGGCCATGTGAGGTGTAGGAATTTGGATGGCGATGCCGGTTGGAATTGCCACCGTTTCGTTTATAGCCAGTTTAACTGGTTCTTCCACGCAAGCCCTAAGATCTAACCCTGCCGAACCTGCTGTAGCATATTTAGGTAACTGAAGACTTTTTATTAAGGGAGACACAATTTTAACTTTCAATTCAAATTCCATAGTTACTTTCCCTAAAAGCCAACTGCAGTTAGGATAGACTGAATATCCGTCATTTTATCGATCGGTCCCAAAGCAGTTAGGCTAAAATTTTCCTTCCTGAATAATTTTTCGCTCAGTTCCAGTATTTGGCTGACAGTCACCTGGGAAGTTTTACTAACAATCTCTTCAGCAGGTATGACCCTACCATAACATAATTCGGTACGTCCCAGTCTGCTCATCCGGTTGGAAATACTTTCCATACTTAAAAGCAAACTTCCTTTAATTTGAGTTTTTGTTCTATCCAATTCTTCCTGACCAATACCAAGCTTTTTACATTTATACAGCTCTTGGGCTATGAGCTCAACTACATCCTCAAAGTGGTCTTGACTGGTACCGGCATATATCGTAAAAAGTCCGCCATCGTAATAGGAAGAATGATAAGAATAAATAGAATATGCTAAGCCTTTGTTTTCTCTGATTTCTTGAAAAAGTCTTGAGCTTAACCCTCCGCCGATAATGTTGTTTAAAACATATAATGTATAATTATTCTCGTCATCCCTGGGTAGACCTGGAACTCCCATACAGATTTGAACTTGTTCTGTATCTTTCTTGATTAGAACTGTATCGTTATAAGGTTCAGGTTGTTGGTATTTGGTTTCAACCCTATTCCCTTTCCAATCACCAAACAAATAGCTCAGCTTGTCTACAACTTGATTATGATTTATATTACCTGCTACAGCAATAACAGTATTAGCAGGAGTATAATACTTGGTCAGATAGCTGAGAATATCCTGCCGTGTAATATCGTTTACTGACTCTATTGTCCCAACTATCGGACGACCGAGAGGGTGGTTTTGTAAAACCGTTTGAGCAAATAAATCGTGGATTATTTCATCAGGAGAATCTTCATACATTTTTATTTCTTCAATAATAACGTTTTTCTCCTTGCCTATCTCCTGCTCATCAAACTTTGAGTTAAAGAACATATCTGCTAAGATGTCAATAGCTAAATCAAAGTGTTCATCTAAAACCTTAGCATAGTAGCATGTATATTCCTTAGTTGTAAAAGCGTTAACTGAACCGCCAACGGCTTCGAACTCCTGAGCGATCTGTTTTGCTGTCCTTTTTTCTGTACCTTTAAATAAAAGGTGTTCTATAAAATGAGAAATCCCATGTTTAAAATCATCCTCGTTGCGAGAACCGGCTTTAACCCAGATACCTACAGCCACTGAATGAACAAAAGGAACTTCTTCTGTCACAATACGTAAACCGTTATTTAGTACTGCTTTATTCCACATGATACCAACTCCTCGCTTACACCCCTATATTATTCTAGTCTGACTTATAAAACCCTGCTAGCAAGAACATAAATGCTACTTAAGAGATTTTGAGGCGACAAGAGGAACTCGAGCTATAGTATCATTGGAATCAAATATTTCCAGATAACCTATACTCTCCCCTTCGCTGATTCCCTTTTTCATATCATTATTAATGCTCACTCTATACCTTAGCTTAGCTGAATTGGCTACAGTAAACTCGCAATCCTCAGCTACAGCTAAAGGAACACGTTCCTGTCTACTTGGGAAAAGCAAGGCACCATAAATGGTACCTTTAGCTATTTTTTTCAAGGTTGTATTTTTAAAACCATAATCTAATAATCGTGCTGCCTCACCAAATCGATCAGGACTGTGAAGCACCACGGCAATTAACTGCCTTTTGTTTTTAGTAGCTGAAGCAATAAGACAATTTCCTGCTTCGCGCGTAGTTCCAGTCTTTACCCCATCAGCTCCAGGATACTTCCACAGTAATTTATTGGTATTTACTAATCTTCTTTGCCAGCTGTAATTTCCCCAGGGTATAAGGTCTTCTTTGGTAGCTACAATGTTTTTAAATAGCTGGTTGTTTAGACCATATCTGGCCATTAGAGCTAAATCTTTCGCACTGGAAAGATGTCCTTGATGGGGCAAACCATTAGCGTTATAAAAGGTTGTATTATAAGCACCTAATAGTTTAGCCTTTCTGTTCATTAAAAGCAAGAAAAGCTCTTCCGTTCCGCCTACATACTCGGCTAGAGCATGGCTTGCATCGTTTCCAGACTTAATAAGAGCACCTTTCAGTAGATTAAGAACAGAAATTTTTTCCCCTGCTTCCAAATTAATTGAGGCCTCCCCAACAGAGGCAGCCTCAGAGCTAACCACTATTTCTTTTTCTACTTCACCCCGTTCAATAGCCATAATCGCGGTTAAAATCTTAGTTGTACTGGCCGGTGGAAGCCGGTCATTTTCATTTCTAGTAAGTAAAAGCTGACCGGTTTTTGCTTCCATTAGCACATAGGCCTTAGCTCCTACTGACAGTTCTTGAGCAAAAGCAAAAGCGGTACAAGATAGGAAAAAAATAATTGTTTGAAAGAATACAAGGACTTTCAAAATCTACCCCCCTAGTATAAACTATGCTAAATACTAGGGTGCACTGAAGTAAAACTTTTTACAACTATTTTCCTTTTGGTAATAATTGACTGAGGGTGGTCAGTTCAAATCCCTTTTTCTGCAAGTCTTTGACTATGTTTTCTAACGCTTTTAAGGTTCTTTCGGTTGGATGCATCAAAACTATAGCACCATTTTGAGCGTTTTTTAAGATTTTCTCGTAAATGTCCTGGGGCTTCCTGTTTTTATCCCAGTCAACTGTATCAATGGTCCATAAAATAACCTTATATTGTAGCTCTTCAGCAGCTTCGATCACATGAGGTTTGTGTTCACCGTAAGGTGGGGCAAACAAAGTAGTCTTAACTCCGCTAACTTCAAAAATCACCTGTTCTGTTTTTTTAATTTCCTCCTGGTTTTCTTTTTTACTAAGCTTATCAGGATGGGGATGGGAATATCCATGATTGCCGATCTCGTGACCGTCTTCTGCAATCATTTTTACCAGTTCAGGAAATTTCCCGGCAAATCTTCCGGTTATAAAAAAAGTAGCTTTAGCGTTATTAGCCTTTAAAATTTTCAACATATCAGGGATAAACTCTTCTCCCCAATCTACGTTAATAGTAAGAGCCATTTTTTGAAAGCGTGAATCACCCTGATAAATCGGTTGGGAAGCCAACGTCATAACAACTGTATCATCTTTCAAAATATCATAGCCGAGCACAGCAATAACAAATACGGCAGATAATATTACGAGTGTCTTAGCAATTTGCCTTTTATTCCAATAATAAATTCGCACTTTCAAACCCCCTCACATAAATATACTTCTCTAGATTATACTCATCCTAGGAGGGGATTTATGCTTTAAAAAAGGAATATAAAAAAAGCCATAACTATATGCTATGGCTAATAACTTATTGACCTTTTAAAGCTTCTTTACGTGATAGCTTCAGGCGTCCTTGTTGGTCAAAACCTACAGCCTTGACTAAAATTTCATCGCCCTGTTTTACAACATCTTCTACTTTAGAAACTCGCCCTTCTGCCAATTGAGAAATATGAACCAAACCTTCTTTTCCCGGCAGACCTAGGACACCTGGAATAACTTCCACAAAAGCGCCGAAATCTGTAGTCTTAACTACTTTACCTACATATACTCTTCCTACTTCTACATCTTTTGTTATCGTATCGATAATGTTTATTGCCTTTTCTCCTGATGCTCTGTCTTTTGCAGCAATGTAGACTCGGCCATCATCTTCTATATCGATTTCCACACCAGTTTCTTCGATTATCTTTTTAATTATTTTTCCTCCCGGACCGATTATATCTCTAATTTTATCAGGATCAACGGAAGTGCGAATAATTCTCGGAGCATAAGGTGATAATTCCGGCCTTGGTTTAGGTATAACTTTTAAAATTTGTTCTAGGATATATAGTCTGCCACGTTTAGCTTGCTCTAAGGCTTTCTGTAATATTTCACGGTCAATTCCCGGAATCTTTATATCCATCTGTAGGGCCGTTACCCCATCTTTAGTTCCTGCCACTTTAAAATCCATATCTCCTAAAGCGTCTTCTATACCTTGGATATCAGTTAAAATAGCAACTTTGTCTTCCTCTTTGACCAAACCCATTGCTACACCTGCAACAGGAGCTTTGATGGGTACTCCGGCATCCATTAAAGACAATGTGCTTCCACAAACACTAGCCATAGAAGTAGAACCGTTAGATCCGACAACTTCGGAAACTAAACGAATAGTGTAAGGAAAATCTTCTTCTGACGGCAGTACTGGTTCTAATGCTCGTTCAGCTAAAGCGCCATGTCCAATTTCCCTTCTGCCTGGACTCCTAAGAGGCCTAGCTTCCCCTACACTATAAGGAGGAAAATTATAATGATGCATATAGCGTTTTGATTCTTCTACACCTAGACCGTCTAAAATCTGTTCATCACCCACCGGTCCTAAAGTAGCCACATTTAATACTTGGGTTTCGCCTCTCGTAAATAAGCCTGAGCCATGGGTGCGAGGAAGGATCCCTACCTCAACGGTTATGGGACGTATTTCTTCCAAACCTCTCCCGTCAATCCGAATTTGTTCCTGCAAAATCATCCGTCTAACAATTTCTTTTTCAATTTTAGTTACAAAGTTGGCATACCAAGTCGGACTGTCCGGATATTGTTCTAGCATTTCTGAATTTTGCTCAAAAAATTCGTTGGTCAATTCTTCTACTTTGCTATTAATTAAATTTTCACGTTCTTGCTTACGTTTTCTAGTTTCAACACATTCCCTTAAAACACTTTCCAAAGCCGGCCTAATATGGTTTTCCATTTTGGTAACGATTTCTTCGTCGATAACTTCTTCTGGAACAACAACTTTTTCTGCTGCTAGACCTTTAGCAAGCGCTTCATCCCGAAACTCGTTGATAAAATCAACTATTTCTTTGATCTGCTCATGGCCCTTCATGATTGCTTCCAGTAAGACATCTTCCGGTACTATATCTGCTCCTGCCTCCACCATCATGATCGCATCTTTAGTTCCGGCCACAGTAAGATTTAATTTACTTTTTTCCATCTGTTCCAGATTGGGATTAATTATTAATTCATCATCAACCAAGCCGACTCGTACTCCACCAATTGGTCCCATAAAAGGAATATGAGAAATTGTTAAAGCAGCAGAAGCTCCAATCATGGCAACTACATCAGGTGGATTGTCTTGATCCACTGACAAGACCGTAGTTATGATCTGTACATCATTACGGTAATTTTTCGGGAATAAAGGTCTTATCGGTCTGTCGATCAATCTTCCGGACAAAATTGCTTTTTCACTGGGTCTTCCTTCTCTTTTAATAAACCCTCCGGGAATTTTACCTACTGCGTATAACCTCTCTTCATAGTCAACAGTAAGTGGAAAAAAATCAACTCCCTCCCTAGGCTCTGGGGAAGCTGTCGCAGTAGCTAAGACCACAGTATCACCATAGCGAACTAAAACCGCACCACTGGCTTGTAACGCTATGCGACCCGTTTCTAATACTAATTCTCTTCCTTGCAACATCATTTTTTTGCGCAGCACTACTTCATAGGGTTGCATTACTAACCTAAAACCTCCTAACATCCTCTTTCCTTAAACTTTGTCATCTTCGACATATTATATATTATCTCCTGCATTATACACAAAAAATACCAGCAAGTGTTTAATTCCGTAAAAAATAAGAGCGCCTATGCGCTCATTATTTTCTTAAGTTTAATTTTTCAACAATAGTTCTGTATCTCTCAAAGTCATTCTTCTTTAGATAGTTAAGTAAAGCTCTTCTTTGTCCAACCATCTTAAGTAAACCCCTACGGGAATGGAAATCCTTTTTATGAAGCTTTAGATGCTCTGTTAAATGATTAATCCTTTCAGTCAACAAAGCAATCTGAACTTCCGGAGAACCTGTGTCTGTTTCATGAACCTTAAATTTCTCAATTATTTCTTGCTTACTGATCACTGCAATTTCACCTCCTCTATTTAATGATCCCCGGTAAGCCAAGTGAACGTTGAGGCAATCGTCGCACCTAGCCTAGGTTCATATATAACCAGCAGTTCAATTATACTAGAGAGGCTTTCTCTACGCAAGTTTGTTTAAATAGTTTCTTATTTCTTTTTCATCTCTTGCTAGCTGGTCTTTTAACTCGCTCAGTGAATTAAATTTTTTTTCAGGTCTTATAAATTTCATTAATTCCAAAGTGATTGTTTCATCGTAAATATTATCATCAAAATCAAATATATTTACTTCAATTGTTATCGGCAGGTCCTTTCCTATGGTTGGCTTAAGCCCGATGTTAGTCATACCCCAAAAGAGTTTATTTCCATAATTGATTTGACTGGCATATACCCCATTTCGAGGGGTCAAAATTTCACTATCAATTTCTATGTTAGCGGTAGGAAAACCAATTGTGGAACCTCTTTGAGCGCCGTGACCGACTTTTCCCCGCAAAATTGGCCAATAACCAAGCAACTCTTTAGCTTCTTCAATTTTCCCTGCAGCCAAACAATTGCGGATAAGTGAACTGCTTACAACTTTATCCTTAATTATATAGGGCGGAATAACATGAAACTGGTAGTCCAATATTTTGCTAAACCTTAACAAAGTATTGGTAGTTCCTATTCCACCTTTGCCAAAGGTGTAATTAAAACCCGTAAAAATGTGAGATGCTTTGCACCCATCTTTTAAAGCAACAGTTATAAATTCTTCAGGAGACATTTTGGCAGTTTCCATTGAAAAAGGAAAATAGATCAAAAAGTCAACTCCTAGTTTAGCTATTAGCTCAGTTTTAAGTTCATTAGTTAAGATACGTTTAAATTGCTTTGCGGAGTGAAGCACTTTTTCCGGATGAGGTTCAAAAGTTAAAACTATTGAAGGTAAACCTAGCTCTTTAGCACATTTGACAGTCTCTTCAATTAAAAACCGGTGCCCTCTGTGAACCCCGTCAAAATTACCAAGACAAACAGCAGTGGGCTCTTGGAATTCAGGAAAGTCATATATTACGTCCATAGATTAACCCTCATTTTTGAATACTTTGCACAGTTTTATCTTCGACAGGCCTTCCTGTTGCCGGCCTATACCGATAGCCAGCAAGATTCCTTTTCTATTATAAATACAAAGTGGCTTGCCGTCATTAATTGGTCCTGCGATCTCCACTACATCACGTTCATCAACACCAACACCGTTTAAAACCTTTAGCACCGCTTCATCCCTAACCGTTACGACAGGCATACCTTGTAAAGCGTAGTCATAAGGCAGTATAAAATCGTATCTACCATCGTTTAAGGCTGAGGAAATCTCTTCTAGTGTCCAAGCGTTATCAATAGTAAAGGGAAAAGAAGCTGTTCTGAGCAAATAGGACATAGTAGCACCACATCCTATTGCTTCACCTATATCGTGACATAGAGTCCTGATATAGGTTCCTTTTGAACAACTCACATCAAAAAGGATGCGAGGAGTCTCACTTTTTTCCCCCCAATCAACAATTTCCAGAGAATAGATGTTTACAGTTCTCGGCTCCCGCTCTACAACTAGACCTTCTCTGGCTAGTTCGTAAAGCCGCCTACCATTATGATGGACAGCTGAAATCATTGGAGGTACTTGAGAAATTGCTCCAATAAAATCTTTTGTAACTTTAGTAAACCGAAGCCGATAATCATTCGGCACATGTCTTTTCTCTAATATTTTTCCGCTTAAATCCTGGCTGTCTGTAACCATTCCTAAAAGGATTTCACATCTGTAGGATTTTGGGTTGGTTAATAAATACTCTAGTAATCTGGTTGCCTGTCCAATTGCGATGACCAATACTCCTGCTACATCAGGATCAAGAGTTCCCCCATGACCGATTCTCTTAATTTTAAGCGTCTGACGAAGCCATGATACCACATCGTGGGATGTCATTCCAGGTGGCTTAAGTACATTGATAAAACCGTTCATCCAAAAACTTCCTTACCTATTTTAAGTTTTGCACAGCAATAGCTAAAACTTTACTAATTGCTTCGTCAATGGAACACATAAGCGTGCAACCGGCTGCTCTGACATGCCCTCCACCACCGAAAACACTGGCTAACTGATTTACATCTAGATACTCTTTTGATCGCAGGCTAACCTTAACTACTTGCGGCTCGATTTCCTTAAAGAAGATAGCCAGCTCTACTCCTGCAATAGATCTTGGATAATTAATTAGCCCATTAAAATTCTCTTCACTTGCTTTCAGAGAATTAATCTTGTCTTGATCAAGATAAACATAAGCAATCTTATCATCTGCGCATAAGGTTAAAGAGTTTAAAGTTTCACATAAAACTTTCAAGTCCTTGAGGGAATAATTTTCCCAAATATATTTTTTAATCGCCCTCTTATCAGCACCATGGTCTAATAATTCGGCCGCTAAACGCAAGGTGGCAGACGTGGTATTGTCATATTGAAAAGAACCTGAATCGGTAACTAGTGCTGTATATAAAGCGGTTGCTATCTCAGGTGTAATATCAGTCTCCATATTTACCAATAATTTGTAAATTATTTCACCCGTTGCTGCGGCCTTTTCATCAAGAAAGTTGTATTGACCAAAGCAAGTGTTACTAATATGATGATCAATATTAATGATCATCTTAACATTGGGACAAAATTGCTTAAAGTCAAAACCAATTCTTTCAGGCTCAGAACAATCGACAAAAACTATGGCTTCTACTTGGCTATCCAAAGATTCAGGGAGTAAGATTTGTACACTCCCTGCTAAAAAACCATATTTTCCTGGTAAAGGTTGTTTCATCACTACAGCTGAATGGATACCCTTTTGTTTTAAGCCTTGAGCTAAAGCTAAAGCCGAGCCGATACAATCTCCGTCAGGCATTTCATGAATAAAGATCAATACTCTGTTATAGGGAGCTAGGATCTGAGCAATATTTATCTTATTCATCCTGCCTACTACCCTCTTGTTTTACCTTATTTAATAATTGAGAAATCCTTGCCCCATGCTCTATGGAATCATCGAGAGAAAACAATATTTCCGGAGTATATCTCAGTTTAATTCTTCTTCCAATTTCCCTTCTAACAAATCCGCTTGCGTTGTTCAGTGCTTCAATGGACTGCTTTTTTTGCTGATCATCCCCATAGACACTAACAAATACCTTAGCATAGCGCAAATCACGGGTTACCTCAACCTTAGTGATTGTCACAAATCTTCCCAGTCGCGGATCTTTTAGCTCATCATGAAGAATCTTAGCTATTTCCCGCTTCATTTCTTCTGCTACACGTTCAGACCTTTGGAATGCCAATGAAACCACCCCGTTTTATTCCAACTCTCGTTTTATTTCTTCAAAAACAAAAGCTTCTAAAATATCTCCTTCTTTAAGATCATTAAAGCGTTCTAAACCAATACCGCATTCAAATCCTTGACTAACTTCCTTTACATCATCCTTAAAACGTCTAAGAGATTCAATACGTCCTTCGTGGATAACAATATTATCACGAATGACTCTTACCTGTGCTTTATTAGTTATTTTGCCTTCTAAGACATAGGATCCGGCAACTACTCCAACTTTTGGAACCCTAAATATTGTACGAACTTCCGCTTTACCGATAATTGTTTCCTTAATTTCCGGTTCTAACAAACCTGACATTGCTGCTTTAATGCTGTCAATAGCTTCATAGATAATCCGATATAAGCGAATATCAACTTTTTCATTTTCTGCAGCTTTCTTTGCTTCGGCAACAGGGCGAACGTTAAAACCGATTATGATAGCATTGGAAGTTGAGGCAAGCATAACGTCGGTTTCCGTAATCGCACCAACACCGCTGTGGATAATGTTAACTTTAACTTCAGGAGTATTTAAACGCTGCAAAGAATGGACTAAAGCCTCAACCGAACCTTGCACGTCGGCTTTAATAATTAAATTAAGCTCTTTTAATTGACCTTCTTGAATATTTTTAAAGAGATCGTCCAGGTTAGCTTTGCTTAATTTTTGCTGTTCTTCGGCTTTTTTCAAAAGCTGTCTTTGAGCGGCAATTTCTCTGGCCAACTTTTCTTCTGTTACAACCTGAAAAGTCTCCCCGGCCTCTGGAATATCATCAAAGCCTAGAACTTCCACCGGCACTGATGGACCTGCCTCTTTAACCCTGGCACCTTTGTCATCAATCATAGCTCGAACTTTACCAGCTATGCTTCCGGCAATAATATTATCGCCAACATTTAAAGTTCCTTTTTGGACAAGAACAGTAGCTACAGGTCCCCTACCTTTATCCAGTTTTGATTCGATAACCACCCCGGCTGCTGGACGATCAGGATTTGCTTTTAATTCGGCGAGTTCAGCTACCAGCAAAATAACTTCTAACAGTTGGCTAATTCCTTCCTTCTTGAGTGCTGAAACAGGTACATATAACGTGTCGCCACCCCATTCCTCCGGGATAAGGCCATATTCTGTCAACTGTTGTTTAACCATCTCCGGATTAGCTTCTGGTTTATCAATTTTATTAATGGCTACAATTATGGGTACCTTTGCAGCTTTAGCATGGTTAATTGCTTCCACCGTTTGAGGTTTAACGCCATCATCTGCTGCCACAACTAGTACGGCAATATCGGTTGCTTGAGCACCTCGAGCCCTCATAGCAGTAAAAGCAGCGTGACCTGGGGTGTCTAAAAAGGTTATCTTCTTATTATTTATCTCTGTCTGATATGCCCCTATATGCTGAGTTATTCCCCCTGCCTCGGTAGCTGTAACATTTGATTTACGTATAGCGTCAAGTAAAGATGTTTTGCCATGGTCAACATGACCCATAACTGTTACTACAGGTGGTCTTTCTTTTAAACTTTCCGGTGGATCTTCAATCTCTTCTATTTCTATAACAGGCTTATCAGACTTAAACTCGACCTCAATGTTATACTCATCAGCTATTAAAGACGCCGTATCAAAATCGATTTCCTGGTTAACGGTTGCCAGTACCCCTAGGGTCATCAATTTCTTGATAACTTCAGCAGCGGTTTTACCAATCTTCTTAGCAAAATCTTGTACGGTTATACTTTCTCCTAAAGTAATTTTCTTTATGGTTTGAACTTCAACTTTAGTGGATTGCTGTAGGTTACTTTTTTTACTTTTTTTCTTCTTATGAGGTCGAAAATCAAAACTCTTTTTTTCTTCAAAAGAACGCTTTTTAATTACCTGTTTTGTCGGACCATAGTCAATATCTTCTTCATCTTGGGAAAGGTTAAACTCAACTTTATGCCTGGGAGCATTGCTAACACTAGTTTTTTTATCAGCAGGTGCTGTACGTGGTTTTTCTTTATTACGCTCGCTCGACTGTTTCTTCATATTCTCGCCACTCGTACTTTTACTAGCTTTTTTTTCTTGGAAGGACCCTTGAATTTGAGAAAGCTTTGTCTTGTTTTCCTGCTTTTGGGAATCTACCGCAGCCGCATTATTATCTTTTTGGGGTTTTGCAAGATACTCCTCCAAACGTTTCAACTCGTCAACAGTTATCGAACTCATATGAGATTTAGCTTCAATTCCCAATTTTCCTAGTATCCACAACAGTTCTCTTGTACTTAAATTCTTTTCTTTTGCTATTTCATAAACACGCAATTTGCTCATTAATTCACCCCCAAAATATACCTATTACTTCTCTTCTCCCGTTGCCAATTTTATTACTTGACGGGCAAAATTTGCATCCGTAATTCCTACTACCGTTCGAGGGGACTTTCCTAAAGCCATACCTAAATCTATTCTGCTCCCAATAGTAAGAATAGGTTTTTGCTCTTTTTCACAACGATACTGAAAAAACTTTCTGGTATCATCAGAACAATCCTCAGACAAAATAATCAATTTAATATTCGTGAATTTAGCTCGACAAGTATTATCTCCAGATATCACCTTGCCGGCTTTTTGGGCTAAACCGAGTAAGGAAATAATTTTTAAACTAATCATGACTGCTTTCCAGCTTCTGCTCAAGTTCCTCCACTATTTCAGGTGTTATCTCTACTTCCAAAGCCTTTTGCAGGCTCTTTGATTTCACTGCTTTAGTAAGGCATTCTAGCTTAGGGCAGATATAGGCGCCGCGACCTGCTTTTTTACCTGTTAAGTCTACTTGAATCTCCATTTCCGGTGTCCTGACAATCCTTATCAGTTCTTTTTTTGCTTTTTTTTCTCTACAGCCGACGCACATTCTTTGAGGAATCTTCTTTACTTTCACAAGTTATTCCCCCTCTGCCGATTCCTTTTCTCCTAAAGCATCAACCTGACTTTCACTCTTGATATCAATTTTCCAGCCCGTCAGCTTAGCTGCTAGACGAGCGTTCTGGCCTTCTTTACCTATAGCTAAGGAAAGTTGATAGTCCGGAACTACTACTTGAGCAATTTTTTGCTCTTCATCTACTTTTACACTTACCACCTTAGCCGGGCTTAAGGCATTTGCCGCGTAGACGGCAGGATCCTTACTATACTTTACAATATCGATTTTTTCCCCTTTCAGTTCATTAACTATAGCCTGTACTCTCATTCCTTTTGGACCGACACAGGCTCCAACAGGATCCACATTTTCATCTTTCGAGTATACGGCAATTTTAGACCTGGAGCCGGCTTCCCTGGCCACAGATTTAATTTCCACTACACCTTCAAAAATCTCAGGAACTTCTAATTCAAACAACCTTTTCAATAAACCCGGGTGAGTACGAGAAAGTAAAATTTGCGGTCCCTTGGTAGTTTTCTTAACTTCCACAATATAAGCTTTAATTCGTTCACCCTGAACATATTGCTCGCCAGCAATCTGCTCTTGAGGCATTAAAATTGCTTCAACCCTTCCTAAATCGACAAGAACGTTTCCGGCTTCCGTTCTTTGAATTATTCCGGTTACAATATCATCCTCTTTACTGACAAATTCATCATAAATAATATTTCTTTCTGCTTCTCTGATTCTTTGTACCACAACCTGCTTAGCTGTCTGAGCCGCAATCCGTCCAAAGTTCCTTGGGGTGACTTCTACTTCTACAACGTCACCAATTTCATAATTAGGATCAATTTGCCGTGCCTCATCGAGGCTAATATTAGTTGATCCTTCACCAACTTTCTCTACTACTTCTTTTCTGGCAAAGACTTTGATTTCCCCTGTAAGCCGATCTATGTGAACTCGTACATTTTGAGAACCAAAATTCTTTTTATATGCTGAGATAAGTGCTGCTTCAATAGCTTCTAATAAAACATCAACTTCAATACCCTTTTCCTGCTCAATCTCTTTAAGAGCTTGTAAAAAATCCATATTCATTTTTAAAACCTCTCCTTAGTCCTGTACTTGTTTTACCTTACTTAAGTATTTAAAATTCAACAACCAAATGGGCATGGCTTATATCACTTAATGGCAGCCTAATCTCTTCTGAGTCCTCTTTAACGATTATGTCCTTCCCGTCCAAGCCTTGCAAAAGTCCCTTAAAAGTCTTCCTGCCATTAATAGGTTTGTAAGTATTTACCACGATTAATTCACCGGCAAACCTGATAAAATCTTTCTCATACCTTAAAGGGCGCTCAATACCTGGGGAAGATACCTCCAGAATATAGCTCTCTTGAATAAAATCTTTTTCATCCAACAGTGCTTCAACTTTTCGGCTTACATATTCACAGTCGTCAAGGTCAATTCCCTTGGGATGATCAATAAAGATTCTCAAATACCAGTTAGGACCTTCTTTGACATACTGAACATCGACTAATTCAAAGTCAGCATCTTCTACTATTGGTAAAACAAGCTCTTCAACTCTACTTACAATGTTTGGTTTACCCATACCAGACCTCCGTTATTAAGTTGTTCCTATTCTGCCAAACCTTTTAGCAATTTATACTGTACCCATTTTCCGACCTAAGTAGTTATATTCAGCCTCTTAACACGCTAAAGGAAAGAGTGGGTTTAGACCCACTCTTTGCAGACATCATTCTAATCTAAGCACATCTAAGTTTAGTATACAGCAATTACTAAGATATGGCAAGAAAATACCTACTAGGTAATTCTTGCTTAAAACAGACTTAATTGGTCTGTTTCCGACAAACCATTTAATGTACCAAGTTCACTTAAACTTTCAATTATAGTTTTACTCAATTTAGCTCGTGTTCGTAAATCTTCTATGGAAGTAAACCTTTTCTTTCTCCTTGCTTCCACAATATTCATAGCTGCGGTAGTTCCAAGACCCTGCAAAGCTGCAAAAGGAGGTAGAATTTCTCCATCAACAATTTTAAAAGTTGTAGCTTCCGATTGCCATAAATCAATTCTCCTCAGTTTAATGCCCCGGCAGTACATTTCCAAAGCTATTTCGAGAATGGTCAGTAAGCTTTTTTCTTTGGCGCTAGCCTCATTTCCCTTTTGTTCAATTTCCTTAATTGCAGCTCTTACCGCATCGACACCTTGGGAAATCAAAGCTATATCAAATTCATCAGCTCTAACGGTAAAGAAACTTGCATAAAAAGCCGTAGGATAGTACACCTTATAGAAAGCAATCCGGAAAGCCATGGTTACATAAGCAACAGCATGAGCCTTAGGAAACATATATTTTATTTTCTTACACGAGTCTATATACCACTGAGGTACGTTAGACTTGCGCATGGCTTCCTCATATTCGGGCTTTAATCCCCTGCCTTTACGAACATCTTCCATAATTTTAAACGATAATTTAGGCTCCATACCCTTATAGATTAAATACAGCATAATATCGTCACGGGTTGAGATGGCTTCAGACAGCTTAGCCGTACCTGACTTGATAAGATCCTGAGCGTTATTTAACCATACATCAGTCCCGTGGGAAAATCCACTGATCCGAACCAGTTCAGAAAACTTTTTAGGTTTAGTATCCTCCAACATCTGTCTGACAAACCGTGTGCCAAATTCAGGAATTCCAAAAGTACCTACACTGGAATTTATATCTTCAGGTTTAATACCTAAAGCATCCACAGAGGAAAAAATAGACATGGTTTTCTTTTCATCTAATGGAATACTTTTAGGATCAATCCCGGTTAAATCTTGCAGCATTTTAATAACCGTCGGATCATCATGCCCAAGAATGTCTAACTTTACCAAGCGGCTGCTAATTGAATGATAATCAAAATGAGTTGTAATCGTGTCAGAGTTAACATCATCAGCCGGTCTTTGCAAGGGAGTAAATTTATGGATATCTGTATACTTGGGGACAACCATCAGTCCCCCGGGATGCTGACCGGTAGTTCGCTTTACTCCGGTACAGCCGGCTACTAATCTTGTTATTTCCGCATTTCTCGGTTTGATATTTCGCTCTTCAAAATAATTTTTCACAAAACCATAAGCTGTTCTTTCTGCAATGGTAGCTATAGTTCCGGCTCTAAACACATAATTTTTGCCAAACAGTTCTTCGGTATATTTATGTGCTCTTGGCTGGTACTCACCGGAAAAGTTTAAATCAATATCAGGTACCTTATCACCTTCGAAGCCCAAAAAAGTTTCAAAAGGTATATCATGTCCCTCTTTTTTATACTTGGTACCACAGTTGGGACAGTTTTTATCAGGCATGTCAGCACCGCAATTATAAGATCCGTCCAGGATAAACTCGCTGTGCTTACAATTAGGGCAAATATAATGAGGCGGCAAGGGATTAACTTCTGTTATACCAGACATAGTAGCTACAAAAGATGAACCTACTGAACCTCTTGATCCGACCAGATAACCATCATCGTTAGATTTCTTTACCAATTTATGAGCAATTAAATAGAGCACCGCAAAACCATGGGTGATTATGGAATTTAATTCCTTATTAAGACGTTCTTCAACAATGCTAGGCAGATTTTCCCCGTAGATTTCTTTAGCCCTGGCCCAGCTCATGTTTACAATCTGTTCTTCTGCCCCAGGTATCTCCGGTGGATACAGCTCTTCAGGAATGGGCAATACTTCTTCGATGGAATCGGCAATTTTCTGAGTGTTAATAATTACAATTTCCTTCGCAACTTCTTCAGATAAATAGCTAAACTCGGCCAGCATTTCCTCCGTTGTCCTAAGGTAGAGAGGAGCTTGGGGTTCATCCTCATAGCCCTGACCGTTTAAGAGAATCTTGCGGTAGATATCATCTTCAGGATCTAAGAAGTGCACATCGCAGGTAGCTACTACAGGTTTATTTAATTCCTTACCCAACTCAATTACCTTGCGATTAATATTCCTTAAATCTTCATGACTGGAAACAATTCCTTTACGCAGCATAAACTCATTGTTCCCAAGAGGCTGAACTTCTAAGTAGTCGTAAAAGCTGGCAATTTTCTTAAGCTCTTCATCGGTTTTCCCGTGAAGGATGGCTTGAATAAGTTCACCAGCTTCACAGGCTGAGCCTAAAATAAGACCATCTCTAAACTTTAATAATTCTTCCCTTGGAATTCTCGGTTTTCGATAAAAATAATTAAGGTGAGAAATTGAGATTAAACGATAGAGATTTTCCAAACCTTGCTGATTTTTTACCAGAATAATGATATGGTAAGTTTTTTCCTTTTCATGAGGCTTGCCTTTTGGATCAATTGGATCAAATAGGTATCCTTCTACCCCATAGATTACTTTAATATTATTTTTTTTGCCCTGTTCATAAGCTTCGGGAAAAGCCTGCACAACACCGTGATCAGTAATGGCTATGGCTTGGTGTCCCCAGTAAGCAGCTCTTTTAATTGCTGCACCAATATCTGTCAGACCGTCAAGAGCACTCATTTTGGTATGAAGATGCAATTCAACTCTTTTTTGCTCACAGTTATCCTGCCTAATCTCTTTTTCCCCAAGGCTTATGTCGCTAGCCATGACTGTAAGTTCCTGGCTGAAACGATCTTGCTGTACGCTGCCTCGGACATAAAGATACTGTTGGTTTTTGATTTTGTCGGATATTTTTTCGCCCTTTTCCTGTTCAAAATATTTTACCGTAATAGAATTAGTTTTATCAGTAAGATCGAAAGTAACCAGTTTTCTTCCGCTCTTTAAATCTCTGACTTCTAAATTGAAAACTTCTCCACGAATAATAACCGAACGTTCTTCTTCAACAATGTTGTCTATAGCAATAAATTTATCTTCCGGTATTGCGTGTCCGAGCAGGATCTTTGTCGAAGGCTCAGCAGGCTTGGTGCTTTCTCCTTCCGGCAGTCTGGCTATATAGCTTTGTTCTAATTCTTCTATTACCCCTTCTTCACTGGAATTATCCTCAACACTTGAGTTCAAACGGATTTCACATTTTTCACCTAAAGCATTTAACAATAATAGCTCGATAAATTGGGGGTAATTCTTTTGTTCAAAATACTCAACTAAGATTTGTGTTGGCAGATACAATGTCAGGATCTGATCTTCTACTTTCCACTTGATCTGATCGATCCATCCTTTGGCACTTGTTAGATAGTATTGAATATATAATTCTAACAAATCTATATACTCCTGGCAATAAGCTTTTAGGGTCAAATGGCCTGGATTAAAACAAGGGATAAAGAAAACATGTCGTAATGAAGGAATATTCTTAATAACCTTCTTTTCTAATTCCACAAACCAGCTATAAGGGATAATCTTATCGCACTTTAAAAATATATGCCATGAGCGTGCTTTGCGCTCTACTTTTACTTTGACAATTTCAGCCTCATAGAGCAAATTTTTAAAATCATTATCTATGTCTAGACCATTTATGAACTGCTGAAAACAAGGCCTAAAATCTGTCTTAACAAGTAACCCCATAAGATTGTTCACCTATTTCCAGTGCATCCCATTTTTTACAATAACCTAAATACATGATAGCCAAACAGTTGTTTAAAAAATATAGATAGGGAAAAGAAGCATAATAATTATTTTACTTCATCAGCTTCTCTTTCCTATCATCAAATTTAGCCTCCGTCTATCTGTTTTCTTTTACCAGACGGGCAACATACTCTACTACTTCAGGAAGCGGGAGAGTCTTTTCTTCCCCGTTTGCTCTTGTTTTTAGATCTACTGTATTTTCCGAGACAGTCTTTTTTCCCACAGTTATTCTATAAGGATAACCGATTAAATCAGCATCGGCAAATTTAACCCCGGCCCTTTCGTTACGGTCATCGATGATCACATCAATTCCTGCCTTAATTAACTCCTGATATAAATGCTCAGCAATCTCAGCTTGCTTTTCATCCTTCATCGTAGCAGGCACAATTATTACTTCAAAGGGAGCAATAGCCACAGGCCAGATAATTCCTTTTTCATCATGGTTTTGTTCAACAGAAGCTGCCATAGTTCGACCAATGCCTATACCATAACAGCCCATTACTATCAACTTTTCTTGTCCATCCTCGTCAACATAAGTCGCTCCAAGCTTAGCACTATATTTTGTACCTAATTTAAATACCTGACCTACTTCAATACCCCTGGCTGAACTTAATACAGCTCCGCACCTTGGACAGCGATCACCTGCTTTAACAGTTCGGATATCAGTAACTTGAGTAGCTTGAAAATCACGGCCGTAGTTAACATTAATAAAATGATAGTCTTCCTGATTAGCTCCGGCAATAGCGTTAGAAATATGTACAACTTCTTCATCAACAATAATCTCAACTCCAGTGATACCTATCGGGCTGACGAAGCCTGGTCTAGTGCCGGCAACTTTAACAACCTCTTCATCAGTTGCGAGACGTAATTCAGTTCCACCGACTTTATTCAGTAATTTTATCTCATTTACATCCCGGTCACCACGCACGACAGCGCAGACTAAACCTTTATCGGTGTGATAGAATAGGGTTTTAATTGTTCTTTCTTTAGGGACCTTGGCAAATTCTGAAATTTGTTCAATAGTATGCATACCTGGCGTATGTAACAGTTCTCGCTCTTTAGCCGGTTCTTCAGCTGCTTTTTTCTCAACTAAGCTCTCGGCTCGTTCAACATTTGCTGCATAATCACAAGCGGAACAGAAGACAATTTCCGCCTCACCAGAATTGGCCAAAACCATAAATTCATGGGTAGAGCTTCCGCCAATGGCACCTGAATCAGCCTCTACTGGCCTAAAGGTTAAACCACAACGTTTAAATACATTGGTATAAGCATCAAACATCTTTTTATAGCTTACATCTAAACCATGTTCATCACGATCGAAGGAATATAAATCCTTCATCATGAATTCCCTGCTTCTCATCAGGCCGAACCGAGGACGTCTTTCATCTCTGAACTTACTTTGAATTTGATAAAGTAACAACGGTAGTTGTTTATAGGAAGACACTTCCCGGCGAACCAAATCGGTAATAATTTCTTCATGGGTTGGTCCTAAGCAAAAGTCCCTCTGATGGCGGTCTTTTAAGCGAAACAGCTCATCCCCGTAAACATTCCATCTACCGCTTTCCTGCCATAATTCTGCAGGTTGAATGATCGGCATAAGTATTTCCTGTCCGCCTGCCCGATTCATTTCCTCTCGAACTATATTAGTAATCTTTTGCATAACCTTCCACCCTAAGGGAAGATAAGTATAAACCCCGGCACTAAGCTTTCTGATCATGCCGGCTCTGACCAACAATTGATGGCTGACTACCTCTGCTTCAGCAGGTACTTCACGTAAGGTAGACAGCATGTACTGTGAGACTCGCATAAAATAACCTCCCATTGACTAGATCATTTTCCTTATTTCTTGTACCAAACAGCTTTCCAGTTTATCTTCCGGAACTGTAGCGACAACTTGTCCCTTTTTAAATAATATACCTTGCCCTTTTCCGCCTGCAATACCTATGTCAGCTTCTCTTGCTTCGCCAGGACCATTGACCACACAACCCATAACGGCAACTTTTAAGGGTTTGTCCACAAAGCTAAATTCAGTTTCAATCCTCTCTGCAAGCTTGGCTAAATTTATCTGGCAGCGACCGCAAGTTGGGCAGGAGATCAATTCAATTCCCTTTTTACGCAATTCTAAAGCTTGCAAAATAGCGTAACCTACACGAACCTCTTCCAGCGGGTCACCCGTTAAAGACACACGAATGGTATCTCCTATTCCTTCAGCTAAGAGAATACCTATCCCAACTGCAGATTTTACAGTACCGCTTTTAACGGTTCCGGCTTCTGTAACCCCTAAATGGAGGGGATAAGGTACTTTTGTGGCTATCATGCGATAGGCTTCTACCATGAGTGGAACGCTCGAAGCCTTTAAAGATATCTTCATATTATAAAATCCTAACTCTTCCAGAATAGCCACATGTTCCAGGGCACTTTCAACCAAAGCTTCAGGAACTAGGCCTCCATACTTAGCTAGCAGTGTTTTAGATACTGAACCCGAATTCACCCCAATCCTGATCGGTACACCATGGTGCTTTGCTGCGGCCACAACTTCTTGCACTTTTGCTTTGGAGCCTATGTTCCCCGGATTTATTCTTAAACCGTCAACACCACTCTCCAGTGCTTTTAAAGCCAAACGGTAATTAAAATGAATATCAGCTATTAGAGGGATATGTATTCTCTCCTTGATCTTTTTAAGGCATGCAGCAGCTTTCTCATCAACTACAGCTACCCGAACTAACTCACAACCTGCTTTTTCTAATTCAATGATTTGTTTTACAGTTTCCTCTACATTGCGAGTATCAGTATTAGTCATGGACTGGACTGAAATAGGTGCATCTCCCCCTATCTCAACCTGCCCGACTTTAATTTTTAAACACTTTCTCCTCTGATACAAGCTAAACACCGCCGTTCACATCAATGTTACCGATTACTGATTAAATAAACGCAGTATATCCTGATAAGTTATAAGGATCATTAAGCCAATAAGTAAGAAAAAACCGATAAAATGAATTAAGTTTTCTTTTTCCGGTTGTAAAGGCTTTCCCCGAAGCTTTTCCAGGCCTAAAAATATCAAGCGACTGCCGTCAAGAGCCGGAATAGGAAAAAGATTTATTAATCCTAAGTTTAGGCTTAAGATAGCGGCAAAATTTAAAACACTGGCAAGGCCATACTGAGCCGCTTGCCCGACTAACTGGACCATACCTACCGGTCCCGCTACTTCTGCAGGTATTTTACCCACAATCATCTGGACAAGACTAACTATTAATAAATAGCCAAGTTCAACAGCTTGTTTTACACCTAGTACAATTGATTCAAAAAAGCCTTGTTTTTCCCAACTTCGCTCAATTCCAATCAAACCTACTTTATATTCTGGATCTAAAACAGGAGTTATTTTAACGTTAAAAAATTTTTCTTCCCTTTTAATCTGAAAATCTAATTCTTTACCTGCATTTTTATGAATTATTGCCGTTAGGTCTTCCCAGGTTTTCGTTTCTTCGCCATTAATAGCGACAATTTGGTCACCTGGCTTTAGTCCGGCAATTTCTGCAGCTCCGCCAGGAATAATCCCACCTATCACATTACGGTTGGTAGGAACTCCTAAACCCATAAATACTATTATAAAAATCAGTAAAGCCAGAATAAAGTTCATAAAACTTCCGGCAAAAATAATCAGACTTCGCTGTCCAACACTTTTTTTGTTAAAACCCCTTGGGTGATCTTCATCCTCCGGTTCCATACCAGCCATTTTATTAAATCCGCCAATTGGTAACGCCCTAAGCGTAAACAGGGTTTCTTTTCCCTTGTATTCAAATATTTTTGGGCCCATCCCGATGGCAAATTCGTGAACTTGAACTCCAACTGCCTTAGCTGCTAAAAAGTGTCCTAATTCATGACTGATAATTAGCATACCAAGAATGATGACTGTAATAATTATAGACAAGCTTTACACCTTCCCTTTAGCAAAATAAATTCATCGAGTAATCCTATGCTTTATTAAAATAATCGGCTCTCACTATATTATCTACCATTTTCCTAGCTAATTGATCCAACTCCAAAATCTCTTCAAGGGATGGATTGGAAATAATAGAGAAATTTTGCAAACATAAATCGATCAGTTCTACAATTTGAGTAAATTTGATCTTTCTCTGTAAGAATAACTCTACGGCTTTTTCGTTAGCAGCGTTAAAAATTGCCGGTCCGCTGCCACCTGTTATTCCTACCTCATAAGCTAATTTTAATCCGGGAAAGGCGTCATAATCAGGTTTCTCAAAGGTCAACTTTGCAATGTTATAAAAATCAAGTTTTTTCCAGTTCGTCATCCATCTTTCCGGCCAGGTCAAGGCATATAAAATAGGAAGTCGCATATCAGGATACCCCATTTGAGCAAGGACAGAACCATCATAAAATCTTACCATAGAATGAATAATACTCTGCGGATGAATAACAACCTCAATCTTATCATAAGGAACGCCAAAGAGCCAATGAGCTTCAATAACTTCCAGTCCTTTATTTATTAAGGTAGCCGAATCAATGGTGATCTTAGAGCCCATCGACCAGTTGGGATGCTTTAGAGCCATTTCAGGGGTTACGTTTACCAATTGCTTTTTATTCCAGCCTCTGAAAGGACCTCCTGACCCTGTTAAAATTATACCGTCTAAAAATTTTGACTGGTTGCCAAGACATTGAAAAATTGCGCTGTGTTCACTATCTACAGGTAATAGCTTTACCTTTTTTTCCTGCACGGTTTTCATCACAAGATGCCCGGCTGTAACCAGGCTTTCCTTATTGGCCAAAGCAATATCTTTTCCATGAGCAATAGCCTGTAGGGTAGGCTTCAAACCAGCCGCACCGCTTATAGCTGCTACAACTGTCGTTACTTCCGTAAGTGTAATTGCTTCAGCTATACTTGTTTCGCCACCTAAGAGAATCGTCTTGGTTTCTCCAACCAGTTTTTTTAACTCAGGTAATAGTTCTCCCTTGGCAATTACAGCCATGATTGGCTGATATTTACGAACTTGCTCAGCCAATAATTGAACATTTTCTCCTCCAACCAGCGAGACAGCCTTTAATCGGTCAGGAAATTGATCAATGATTTCTAAAGTTTGTCTGCCTATAGAACCTGTACTACCTAAAATAGCAATACCCTGCACCATAACTTACTCCTTAATGCGTTTTTTCCAACCTCTATAAAAGGCTTTAATAATCACAAGTAAAAGTGGTCCGATAAAAACACCTAACACGCCGAAAATTTTTAATCCCGCATAGATCCCCAACAAAGCTTCCAAGGGATGAATGCCTACGTTGGCACTTACAATTTTAGGTTGTAAAACCTGCCGGACTACTGTAATAAATAAGTAGAGAATCGCCAAACCCAAAGCAAGCCGAAGATTTTTGCTTATGGCTTCCAAGAGAATCCAAGGGATAAAAACAGCTCCCGGACCTAAAATAGGTAAAGCGTCAACCAAACTAACAAATAAAGCAAGGATCAATGCATAATCATAACCCAAAAAGTGTAAACCTATAAGGGTTTGCAAAAATGTAATAAACATCAAAACAAGCTGAGCTCGAATAATACCTACTAAGGCTAGACCTATTTCTTTCCTGGTTGAGTCAAAAACTAAGCTGGCACCTTTTGGTAAAAAGCTAGCAATTTTACCGGCAATTTTCTCTTTATCCCGGGCGATAAAGAAGGTAGCCATAAGGGTAAAAAGCGTAACCAGCAAAACTTCAGGTACTAAAGCCAGAAAATGTATGCTACTTGATAATAATTGCCCTACAATAACCGTCAACTGATTTAAAAATTTTTCTGCATTGGCAGTGATATTATTTACAATTTGTTGGAAAAAATCATAACTTAACCCTAAGGAATAGTAATAATCTGAAATACGATTAAAGATTTCTAAAACGGTACTTGTTAAATTGCTGGGAAGATCAGGTAAATACTTAGATAATTCCATTAGTTCAATTGCTAAGCGAGAAATCAGCCAAATCAACCCTACCAGCAATCCGCCAAAAAGGATAAGCAGAATAACAAGTACTACTAATCCCCTATCGAATTTATAACGTTGAACCAAATAGGTTACCGAAGGATCTATTAATTCTGCAATAACATAAGCCAATATAAAAGGTAATAAAATGGGAACAAGATATTCTAAGGTTCCTTTGAGGGCAGGAAACACATAATAATATGCCAGAAAAACTCCAAGTAAAACAAACAAAATAATTCCGGTTATGATTGCAGTTTTAATCAGATTTGTTGTATCTTTCATTTTTCACCTCAATAAACTAACACCTGTATAATGTAATATATTACAGGAGCGGCGAAAAGTAGACTATCAAATCTATCCAGTACTCCTCCATGACCTGGGAATACAAAGCCAGAATCTTTTACTCCGCCTATTCTTTTCAGACTTGATTCCCAAAGGTCACCAACAATACCTAAAATTGAGGTTACAAGGCCTAGGATGGCAGCCCGCCAGATAGGCAGGTGGGGAAAAGCCCAATTGATGAGCAAAGCAATACAAATTGCAGATACAACTCCACCGACAGCACCTTCAACAGTCTTTTTCGGACTTACTAATTTATGCAGTTTAGTTTTTCCAAAGTAACGTCCCGTAAAAAATGCACCTGTATCATTGGACCAAATTAAGATTAAAGTATAAAGAAGCCAAAATTCTCCTTCTGGCGTGAATAACCGTATTAAGTTTAAAAAGTTAAACAAGCCAAACACATAAGCAACACCAATAATAGTCAGAGTAAAATCCTGGAGCTTTATTTTCTGAAAATCGATAAGATAAATTATAAGTCCTAAGAACAAAAATAAAAAAAATAATTCAGGTAAAAAGTCTAATTGCCAAAATGTGACCACTTGCCAGACAATCCCGCACAAGTATGCGTAGTAACGCATAAATCCCAGCTCATAAGGCATTAGAATTTTGTTGTATTCGTACATGCCTAAAATGCTTAAAATTCCAATAGTAAAAGCGAAAGGAATACCGCCGAGATAGACTATAAATAAAGCAAGTGGAATACCCACTAAGGCAGTTAGGCATCTTTGCCATATCATCATTATCACTCCGTTATAATTTTAAGCCGCCAAATCTGCGCTCCCGATTGGCATAATCAAGCAAAGCCTGGAGAAAATTTTCGCTGGTAAACTCAGGCCATAAAACTTCACTAATCCAAAATTCTGTATAGGCAATTTGCCACAATAAAAAGTTGCTGATTCTTAACTCACCGGACGGACGGATTAACAGATCCGGGTCAGGAAGGTTCCGTGTATATAAATGGTCGGCAATGGTCGCTTCTGTTATTTGCTCAGGCTTCAAAGTACCTTCCAACACTTCTTTAGAAATGAGCTTTACTGCATCAACGATTTCCGCCCTACCTCCATAATTGAGAGCAAGATTTAAGATTAAACCATTATTTTTTTTGGTTAAATTAACAGCTCTTGCTAATTCTTTTCTGGCCAATTCCGGCAAATATTCAAGTCTGCCAATAGGATTAACCCTTATATTCTTTTTATGTAATTCAGCAATTTCATCTCGCAAATATTGGGTTAACAAATTCATCAAAGTATCGACTTCTTCTTGGGGCCGTTTCCAATTCTCTGTTGAAAAAGCATAAACGGTTAAAATCGGAATTCCCAATTCACAACAGGTTTGCACGATTCTTCTCAAAGACTCAACTCCGGCTTTATGGCCTGCACTTCTAGGCAGCCCCCTCTTAGAGGCCCAGCGTCCATTGCCATCCATGATAATTGCAACGTGCTTTGGTAACTTAGACTTGTCTAAACGTCCTGTTAAACTAAGCTCAGCCCTTCTATTGCGCTTTAAAAAAAATGTAGTAAATATTTTTTCCAGCAATTTCATTAATTAAAACTCCTTTATGCTACTAACAAACCCCCTCAACTGAGGGGGTTTATTAATTATTCCTCGACAATAGCTTCGTTGGGGCAAGCGCTTGCACAAGTTCCACACTCTGTGCAAATATCATTATTGATTACAAAATACTCTTCACCCTCTGAAATAGCACCACTTGGACATTCGTCCATACAAATCCCGCACGATAAACAAGCGTCAGTAATTTTATACACAAATTCACCCCCTTTCATTTCCTGACCACGGGCAACTGGCAAGAACCAAATCTACTTTATCTTGACTCGTCAATCTTTGCCGTACCACTCTGGGGTTACCCATTTTTTCTTGCTGCTTTTTTGGAGCCACCGTATAAATCACCGTTCCGACTTGATAGCCTGAATTTTTAATATCCTGAACAGCTTGTAAGTATGGTAGGCCAAGAACATCTACGAACTTTTTAGACTTCAAGAATCTCAGCTTCTTTTTTCTCTAAGGCTTTATCAATTAGTTCAATATGCTTATCCGTTAATTTTTGGACCTGCTCTATTGCTTTACGGCTCTCATCCTCAGAAATAGTATGTTCTTTTTCCATTTTCTTAATCTTGTCATTGGCATCCCGGCGCATATTTCTTATAATTACTCTAAATTCTTCGGCTTTCTTCTTGACAACTTTAACTAACTCGTTTCTTCGTTCCTGTGTTAATTGAGGTATGGATATTCTGATTACAGTCCCGTCGTTTGTTGGAGTTAAACCTAAGTCTGATTTTAAAATAGCCTTTTCAATTGCAGCAATTACAGAGCGATCCCATGGCTGGATTACTAATAGTCTTGGTTCTGGTGCGGAAATATTGGCTACTTGGTTAATAGGAGTAGGTACACCATAGTATTCAACCATGACTTTTTCCAGCAAGGCTGGATTAGCTCTGCCTGCTCTGATGGTCACAAACTCCTTTTTTAAAGAATCAATTACTTTTTGCATGTCAATTTCCAGCTTACTCATCAAATCATCCAGCATAAACTTCTTACCTCCCTATATAAGTTCCAATTTTTTCACCTAGAACCGCTTTCAAAATATTGCCCTGTTTAGTCAAATTAAAAACAATGATAGGAATATTATTGTCCATACAAAGTGATGCTGCTGTTGAATCCATAACACCTAAGCCTTTATTAAGAATATCCATATGATCTAGATCAGTAAATTTTTTAGCTGACACATTTTTCACCGGGTCAGAATCATAAACTCCGTCAACCTTTTTGGCCATTAATATAACATCAGCTTCAATTTCCGCAGCACGTAAAGCAGCTGCTGTATCTGTAGAAAAGTAGGGGTTTCCGGTACCAGCAGCAAAGATTACAACCCGTCCTTTTTCCAAGTGGCGTATCGCTCTGCGCCTTATGTATGGCTCTGCGACCTCCCGCATTTCAATTGCCGTCTGAACCCTCGTTGAAACTCCAACTTTTTCCAATGCATCCTGTAGAGCCAATGAATTCATTACTGTTGCCAACATTCCCATGTAATCTGCTGTAGCCCGGTCAATTCCTTGGGAGCTGCCGGCAATTCCTCTCCAAATATTTCCGCCGCCAACGACAATGGCTACTTCCACATTTAAATCTCTTACATCTTTAATCTGCTTTGCTATTATTTCAAGTGTTGTCGGGTCAATTCCAAATTCTTTGTTACCAGCTAGAGCTTCACCACTTAGCTTTAATATTACACGTTTATATTTAGCATTCGGCATGCACTTACCCCTCCATCATACCCAATTTACTTTCTACATATAGCTTAAAAATCCTTTCAAAATCCTTTTCAATTGAGAAGTTTTCCCGAAAAAAAGAGAACACATACGTGCTCTCTTACTTACTAGCTGATGTTATAGATTCAACCTCAGCCGCCAAATCATTCACTTTTTTCTCTAGGCCTTCACCAAGTTCAAAACGAACAAACCGACGAACCTTAATGTTTTCACCAATCTTGGCAATCTTTTCAGTAACTAAATCATTTACTGATTTATCTGGGTCCTTAATAAATGGTTGTTCTAATAAACAAACCTCTTTAAAGAACTTTTCAATTCTACCTTCAACCATTTTTTCAACAATTTTTTCCGGTTTACCTTCGTTTAAAGCTTGTGCTCTTAAAATGGTTTTCTCTTTCTCAATTACTTCTTGAGGTACTTCTTCTCTGGAAACATACTGGGGACTAGCTGCTGCAACTTGCATTGCTAAATCTTTCACTAACTCTTTAAATTCATCAGTCTTAGCGACAAAATCTGTTTCGCAGTTTACTTCAATTAAAACGCCGATCCGACCGCCACCATGAATATAGGATTCTACTAAGCCCTCGGTAGCAATACGTCCAGCTTTTTTGGCAGCAGCTGCCAGGCCCTTTTCGCGCAAGTATTCGATAGCTTTTTCCATATCGCCATTAGTCTCGGTAAGAGCCTTTTTACAATCCATCATACCAGCGCCGGTACGTTCTCTAAGTTCTTTAACCTGACTAGCGCTAATCATATGTTTTCACCCCTTATCCCAGACTTCGCTATCGGGGGTTATTCTGCTTCTGCTTCAACTTCAGGTTGACCTTGGGTCCCCTCGATGACTGCATCTGCCATCTTACTTGTTAGTAATTTGACCGCCCTAATAGCGTCGTCATTTCCTGGAATTACATAATCAATCTCATCTGGGTCACAGTTTGTATCAACTATAGCTACAATAGGAATACCTAGTCTACGAGCTTCGGCTACAGCAATTCTTTCTTTTCGTGGATCAATCACGAACAAAAGACCAGGCAGTTCTTTCATGTTTTTAATGCCACCTAAAAACTTTTGTAGCTTGTCTCTCTCAGCAACAAGTTTAATTACTTCTTTCTTAGGTAGTACGGAGAATACCCCTTCAGCTTCCATTCTTTCAAGTTCCTGTAAACGTTCAATACGTTTACGAATGGTCTGGAAGTTGGTTAAAGTACCGCCTAACCACCTGGTATTTACGTAAAACATGCCACATCTTTCTGCTTCTTCCTTTACAGAGTCTTGAGCTTGTTTTTTGGTCCCGACAAATAAGACTTGCTTGCCTTCGCTTACCATATCCCTAATAAAGTTATAAGCTTCCTCCACTTTACGAACGGTTTTTTGCAAATCTATAATGTAAATACCGTTACGTTCAGTAAAGATGTATGGAGCCATTTTAGGATTCCAACGACGCGTTTGGTGACCAAAGTGGACACCTGCTTCTAACAACTGTTTCATAGAGATGACTGCCATAGTTACACCTCCTCCCTTGGTTAAATCCTCCGCTTCTTTCAACAACTGACAAGACCACTTAGTGGCACCCCTTGTTAGTTTCCAGACAGCGTGTGTATTGAAAACACCAATAAAGAGTATATCATACTATTTGTGGTAAGAGCAAGAAAAAGCTTAATTTTTGTTTATTTTGCTACCTTCTTTTCAGGTTTTTCAATTCATCTAATAGGTTTTCGTTTAAAACCCTGATATAGGTACCTTTCATCCCCAGTGATTTAGATTCGATAACACCGGCACTTTCAAATTTCCGCAAAGCATTGACGATCACAGAGCGAGTTATTCCGGCTCGATCTGCAATTTTGCTGGCAACTAAAACACCTTCGTCTCCTTCTAGCTCGCTGAAGATGTGTTCAACTGCTTCCAACTCGGAATAAGACAACGTACCCAAAGCAATATGGACAGCTGCTCTTTTTCTGGCTTCTTCCTCAATTTTATCAGCCTTGGAACGCAAGATCTCCATAGCCACAACAGCAGCGCCATATTCAGCTAAGATCAAATCCTCATCGGTAAATTCACTATTAACTTTCGAAACCAGTAAAGTGCCCAGACGTTGTCCACCGCCGATTACTGGAACGACGGTATCCAATTTTGTTTCAAACCCACAGGTTTCATCCGGGTCAATAAAACACTTATGATCCACATCGTTAAAGTTGGCCTTTGTTTCAGTTATTCTCAATAGTTCATCATTGTATTCTTCCGGAAAAGAGCCAACTTCATATACAATTCTTGACATGATCTCACAATTAAAATCATCTAGGAAGGCATGGCCTAACACTTTCCCATGCCTGCTAATGATGTAACAATTAGCATTAATTTGATCTCTTAAAACTTGAGCCATCTCTTCAAAGTCAACAGGATTCCCTGCAGATTTTTGTAATAGTTTGTTAATGTTTCTTGTTTTTTCTAATAGTCTATTCATTTCATTACTCCTTTAAACTTTCTTATTAATTTTTTAATATATACCTCTTAAATTTTATAGTATATACCTGCTTAAATCTTGATCCTTAACAACATCTGCTAAGCGCTTTTGCACATAGACTTTGTCAATTACAATTTCTTTTTCTTTCAGCTCAGGCGCTTCATAAAACAGATCCTGGAGAACCCGTTCTAAAATGGTATGTAGCCTTCTTGCCCCGATATTCTCAGTTTGAGCATTGACTTCATAGGCAACCTTAGCAATTTCGGAAATTGCATCATCTGTAAAGGTAACTTTTACATCTTCCGTTGATAACAAAGCAACATATTGTTTGATTAAAGAATTCTGGGGCTCAGTTAAAATATGCTCAAAATCTTCCTGGGTTAAACTCTCCAATTCTACACGGATCGGAAAACGGCCTTGCAGCTCAGGAATTAAATCAGAAGGCTTTGATGTGTGAAATGCTCCTGCTGCGATAAAAAGAATATGATCGGTTTTTACCGGGCCATACTTGGTAACCACCGTTGACCCTTCCACAATAGGAAGAATGTCTCTTTGAACACCGCCCCTGGAAACATCTGGACCGTTTGAACTATCTTTTCCAGCAATTTTATCAATTTCGTCCAAGAAAATAATGCCATCCTGTTCTGCTCTGAAAATTGCCTGCGTTATTACTTCATCCATATCAATTAATTTTTCCGCTTCCTCTTGAGTTAAAATCTTTTTTGCTTCCCTGATGGTCACTTTTCTCCGTTTCTTTTTCTTAGGGAACATACCTCCCAACATGTCTTGTAAATTTATTCCCATTTCTTCAATGCCAGTACCCGAAAACACTTCAACCATTGGCGGTTTTTGATCCTCAATTTCAATTTCGATAAACTCATCATCTAAATCATTGCCAGCAAGCTTACGTTTATAAACCTCTCTTTGTTCATCAATTTGCCGTTTTTTTTCAACTAATTGATCTTCTTCAATTTGTTGAGTTTCTGTAGTTTTCCCACCAAAAATAAAATCAAAAGGATTTTTAGCTGTTTTTTCCTGTTGAGGGTATGGACAAAGAATGTCTAGAATTCTTGCTTCAGCAAGCTTAGCAGCTTTTTCTTTGACGACTTGAGTTTTTTCTTGTCGAACCATGCGGATTGATGTTTCGACAAGGTCTCTGACCATTGATTCCACATCTCTTCCCACATAGCCTACTTCAGTAAATTTAGTTGCCTCCACTTTGATAAAAGGCGCTTTAACAAGTTTTGCCAGTCTTCTGGCAATTTCAGTTTTACCTACCCCAGTAGGTCCAATCATAATAATATTCTTAGGAACTATTTCATCTTGCAATTCGGGAGGCAGCAGTTTCCGCCTGTAACGATTGCGCAAAGCAATAGCCACTGATTTTTTTGCTTCTGCCTGGCCGACAATATAACGATCTAACTCTGCTACTATTTGACGAGGCGTTAGATTCTCCATAGCGCACCTCCTATATTTCTTCCACAATTATATTATCATTGGTATACACGCAGATGGAAGCAGCTATAGCCAGCCCCTTTCTAGCAATAGTAGCCGCATCTAAATCAGTATTGTTTACTAATGCTCTGGCAGCAGCCAAGGCATAGGGACCGCCAGAACCTATAGCAGCAACGCCGTCATCAGGTTCAATTATTTCCCCATTACCGGAAATAACCAGTAACGTGCTTTCGTCAGCAACCAAAAGCATAGCTTCTAATTTTCTGAGCACACGATCCATGCGCCATTCCTTAGCTAACTCCACTGCAGCTCTTTGTAAGTTTCCCCTATATTCTTTTAACTTCCCTTCAAATTTTTCAAAGAGGGTAAAAGCATCTGCCACTGAACCAGCAAAGCCGGCTATCACTTTATCATCATAAAGCCTTCTGACTTTTTTAGCTTGATGCTTCATAATAGTAGCGTTGCCAAAAGTTACTTGCCCATCACCTGCTATAGCAACTTTTCCATCTTTTTTAACACCTAAAATCGTTGTTGCATGAAACATAATTTTTACCTCCCTCTAGGCCCGAGGATGGGTTTTATCGTAAACCTCTTTTAGCCTCGCTGATGTAACATGGGTATAAATCTGGGTAGTACTTAAATTTACATGTCCAAGTAACTCCTGGACAACTCTTAAATCAGCCCCTCGTTCTAACAAATGGGTAGCAAACGAATGCCTTAAAACATGAGGATACAGCCTTGCCGCATTTGCAACGTCAGTTATGTATTTATCAACAATAGTACGAACTCCCCTTGTTGTTAACCGTTTGCCTTTATAATTAACAAATAAAGCCGTCTCTTTGTCAAGATCTTTTACCAAGGATGGTCGACTTTTACATAAATAATTTTTTATGGCTTCAACAGCATAACTACCCAAAGGGACAACCCGTTCTTTTTCCCCTTTACCAAAAACTAAAATATAACCAAGATTTAAGTTTAGCTTATCTAAATCAATGCCTACTAACTCACTAACCCTTATGCCTGAAGCATAGAAGGTCTCTAAAATTGCTTTATCCCTGAGTCCCAAAACAGTAGAACAATCAGGTGCGTCAAGCAGTTGTTGAACCTGTTCCTCAACTAAAAACATCGGCAATTTACGCTCTTTTTTGGGGGTGTGCACGAACATTAGAGGATTATTGTTAATTATATTTTGCTTCTGGAGAAATTTAAAATAACACCTTAGGGCAGCTAATTTGCGAGCTATGGAAGATTTTTTATAGCCTTTATCATGTAAAAATGCTAAAAAAGAACGTATGGTATGATAATCCATTTCTTCCAAGCTTAAAGATTCATCCCAGTTTCGATAAAACTGGTAAAACTGAGCAATATCATCTAGGTAGGAAATAATTGTGTAATGACCGGCATGCTTCACAGCATGCAAATAATTAAGAAATGCTTCATAATACTCAAACTTAGTTTCCAAACCTGACACCACCAACGAGGAACTCGCATTTTATGTTAACATAATCGAGAAATGGTGGCAAGGAAAAATTAAAAATATTTGTTCAATTTGTTATTCCAACATTTGGTGATGTTTAAAAAGTTTAAGAATATCCAGAGAACGCATAGCTAATTCTGCATTTCTTTTCTTTTTATCCTTAATTCTATGGTCGAGAGCAGGTATTAAACCAAAAGTAATATTCATAGGCTGAAAATGCTTAGGGTCTGCACTTGTTATATAATTACTTAAAGCCCCAATAGCTGTCTCCTGTGGGAAAATTAACGGGGCTTTTCCTAAGACAAGCCTCGCCCCATTTATTCCGGCCTGTAAACCATTAGCAGCACTTTCAACGTAGCCTTCCACTCCTGTAATCTGGCCTGCAAAAAAAATATTGTCTTTCTTTTTTAACTGCAGGGTAGGTGATAGCAATTCCGGGCTTAAGATATAGGTGTTTTTATGCATCACACCGTAACGAACGATTTCTGCTTCCTCTAAGCCAGGGATTAAAGTTAATAGCTTTCGCTGTTCTGGCCATTTCAAACTGGTTTGAAAACCTACTAAATTAAATAAAGTCGCGGCAGCGTTATCTTTCCGAAGTTGAACAACTGCAAAAGGCTCCTTCCCGGTCCTAGGATCAACTAGCCCTACAGGCTTCATAGGACCAAAGCGAAGTGTGTCCTTTCCTCTATTAGCCATTACCTCAATAGGCATGCAGCCTTCAAAAACTATGTCTCTTTCAAAATCCTTTGGCACATTTCGTTCAGCATTTATAAGGAAGTCATAAAAAATGTCATATTGCTTTTCATCTAAAGGACAGTTTAAATAATCATCTGTCCCCTTTCCATATCTGGAAGCCCAAAAAGCAACCTTGGTATTAATGCTTTCACCGCTTACCACCGGCGCAGCTGCATCATAGAAATGCAAATAATCTTTGCCTGTTAAGACTTGGATATGTTGGGAAAGGCTCTGACTTGTTAACGGTCCGGTAGCTACAATCACTACCTCGGAAGTCGGAATTTTAGTTACTTCTTCCCTGATCACTATAATATTAGGATGGTTTTCAATCTTAGCAGTTACTAAGGCGCTAAATTGTTCCCGGTCTACTGCCAAAGCGCCTCCGGCAGGCACTGAACATTTATCAGCACATTCCATGATGAGGGAATTTAGTATGCGCATTTCTTCCTTTAATAGTCCAACTGCATTTTCAAGATTATTTGCTCTAAAAGAATTGCTGCAGACTAACTCAGCCAACAAAGAAGTATGATGAGCGGGAGTTGTAGCTAAAGGACGCATTTCAAATAGCTTAACCTTAACCCCTTGCTCTGCCGCCTGCCAAGCAGCTTCACAACCGGCAAGTCCGCCGCCGATAATATATAGTTCCTGTTTCATTTAAATCTCACCTAATTATCTCCTCAAACATTAAAAATCTTTTGCTGCATAATTATACTATTATTTTATATGTCGTGTAATATTTTATGTCAAATTTTGCGTCAAATTCTAAAAAATTAAGAGAAGTAAATACTCCTCTTAATTTTAATTATTTACTATAGATCTAATCTTTAATGATTGTTTCAAAATTACAGTTTTCATTAGAACAAACTAATTTTTTCCCTTTTTTGTTAGTTTTCATGAGCAGCATGCTTCCACATTCCGGACAGCGCTCTGAGGTCGGTTGGTCCCAGGAAACAAAGTCACATTCCGGATAATTACTGCAACCATAAAATTTTCGACCCTTCTTAGATCTTCGCAATACTAACTGACCTTTACATTTGGGACATTCTATTCCCAAAGGCTCAAGTAAAGGTTTAGTGTTTCTACATTCAGGAAAGCCGGGACAGGCAAGAAATTTACCATACTTTCCAATTTTGACCACCATATGGCGTCCACATTTCTCGCAGATTTCGTCGGATACCTCATCCGCAAGTTCTACCTGTTCCATTTCTTTTTCAGCAATTTCCAGTTCTTTGGCAAAAGGCTCATAAAAGTCCCGAACGACTTCTTTCCAATTATAAATTCCTTCTTCAGTTTTATCTAAATTAGATTCTAGCTTAGCTGTAAATTCCACATTGATAATATCAGCGAAAAATTCTTTCAGAAGGTCAACAACAATACGCCCTAATTCAGTAGGTACAAACTGTTTTTGTTCCTTAATCACATAACCACGAGTTAAAATAGTCTCAATAGTAGGGGCATAGGTACTTGGACGACCTATTCCTAATTCCTCCAAAGTCTTAACTAAAGTAGCTTCAGTATATCTCGGTGGCGGCTGAGTAAAATGCTGTTTCGGATCAAGCTTTACTAATATTAAAGGATCGTTTTGACCAAGGTCTGGTAATATGCCTCCATCTTCCTCATTTTCTTTGCTTTCAGCATAGACTTTCATAAAACCAGGGAATTTCAAAATTGAACCATTCGCTCTAAACAGGTAATTGCCCGCTGCAATATCAACGGTAGTCGTATCAAAGACAGCAGAACTCATCTGACTAGCTACAAAACGCTCCCAAATTAATTTATAGAGTTTAAACTGGTCTTTGGTTAAGAAATTTTCCACCGCTTCCGGAGTTCTGTAAACTGAGGTAGGCCTGATAGCCTCATGAGCGTCTTGTGCTTGCTTATTCACAGCATATTCCCGCGCTGTTTCCGGAATATATTCTTTACCAAACTGCTCTAAAATATAGTTGCGGGCTTCTTCTTGAGCTCCAGCAGAAATCCGGGTAGAGTCAGTTCTCAGGTAGGTTATTAAGCCAACAATTCCTTGTTTTTTATCAAGTTCAATACCTTCGTACAGCTGTTGAGCTAACATCATGGTCTTTTTGACTGTGAAATTTAATTTTTTGTTAGCCTCTTGTTGTAAACTACTGGTAGTAAAAGGTGCAACCGGATTGCGCTTTTTTTCCTTTTTCTTAACTGAGCTGATGATAAACTCTTGCCCTTGAAGCTCAGCTAAAATCTGATCCTTTTCCTGCTCAGAGCCGATTTTTATAGGCTCGCCGTTTTTCTTAAGCAATTTAGCTTTAAATTTTTCATTAGACAGTTTCTTTAAAACAGCGTCAATGGTCCAGAATTCTTCAGGAACAAACTTCTTTATTTCGTCTTCTCGGTCACAGATAAGCCTAACGGCTACTGACTGAACTCTCCCAGCACTTAAGCCTTTCTTTACTTTTTTCCACAATAAGGGGCTTAAGCTATAACCTACAAGTCTGTCCAAAACCCGGCGTGCTTGTTGAGCATCAACCCGGTTCATGTCAATTTTTCGCGGTTCCTTTATAGCTTTTTGAATTGCATTTTTGGTAATTTCGTTAAATTCAATCCTACAATTTGAATTAGGATCCAGATCTAATAACTGCTGTAAATGCCAAGCAATTGCTTCTCCTTCCCGGTCAGGGTCGGTAGCAAGTAAAACAGCGTCGCTCTTTTTGGCCGCAGTTTTTAATTCTTTGACTAAGTTTCCTTTGCCTCTGATGGTTATGTACTTTGGTTCAAAATCATTGTTTACATCAACGCCCCATTGGCTCTTAGGCAGGTCCCGCACATGACCCATTGAGGATTTAACTATATATTTTTTGCTTCCCAAAAACCTACTAATAGTTTTTGCTTTAGCAGGTGATTCAACAATTACTAATACATTTGACAAAATCTCTCACTCCAAAGCTAACTCCTTAATTGGCCTTATGGATATTAATGTATCTTTGACCAGGTAGCTGTTTTATTATTCCTTTTATCTCTAAAATAGAAAGTTGGCTGATTAGCAGTTCAGGTTTTAGCCCTGTCGCCTGCACAATTTCAGCTAAAGAAATTGGTTCAGCAGATATATAATCAACAATATTTTGTTGAATAGGGTCTAGTTCTATTTTATCTTTTTTATTATTTATTTCCCGATTAACTGATAAGCCATACTCTTCCAGTATGTCATCAGTGTTTAGAACTAATTTGGCTCCTTGCTGGATTAACTGGTTAGTCCCGATGCTATAAGGGTTAAATACAGAACCGGGAACGGCAAAAACATCCCTTCCCTGTTGTAAAGCCAGTTCTGCAGTAATCAAGGAACCACTTTTACGAGCTGCCTCTACAACGATTACTCCTTTTGATAAACCGCTAATTATGCGATTTCGGCGAGGAAAATTACCGGCATCAGGCGGAATCCCCGGTGGAAATTCCGAAATAACCAGTCCCTCAGCCCTGATTAAATTCAGCAGCTTTTTATTTTCAGGCGGATAAACAATATCTAATCCACATCCTAGAACTGCAATAGTTTTCCCTTTAGCCCGCAAAGCACCCCAGTGAGCACAGCTATCTATTCCTCTTGCCATCCCACTTACTATAGTAAAACCAAATTCCGCTAATTCATAAGCTATTTTTTCCGCAATTTGCTGCCCATAAACAGTAGCCTTACGGGAACCTACAATTGCTAAACATTCTTTATTTAAAAATTCAATGTTGCCACGATAGTAGAGAAGTGGCGGACAGCCGTAAATATTTCTTAACAAGTTTGGGTATTCTTTATCTTGTACAGTTATGATGTTAATATTATATTTCCGTAATTGTTTAAATGATTCCTCCAGCTTAAATTGTTTTTTCCAAGCTACAAGCTGTTCAATTGTAGCAGTTTTTCTGCGAAAAAAAGGATAGAGATCATCTACGTCAGCTTCCCATGCCGTTTTAGCTGTCTGAAAGTGCTCCAGTAAAAGATGAAAAGTTAGAGGGCCTAGCCCTGGTATCATGTTTAAAGCATGCCAATAAATTTTTTCATCCATAGACCCAACCTCAAATATTTTTGTCTTTGTTTCGAGATAAAAGTTATTTTTCCTTTTTTTAGAAGGTAAATTACTCTTTGTGGGTCAGCTGAATTTTAATCAAAATCAGGATGAGTTTTTTAACTTCACTAATTATTAATTATCCTTAAATTGGTCCATTTATCAGAATATGCTCAACCACTCAATTTTGCAATACCTTTGGAAAAATCTCTGACTTCTTAAAAGCAAAAACAAAGCAGGAACTGTTTAGTTTTAAATTTCTATTACATTTAAAACGCCTTCCCCTCAATTGCTAGGGAAAGCGTTGTACAAACCCGGTTAATTTTATTAAAATGACCTAATTTCCTCGAATAATTTCAGTTTAGTTTTTAAAAAAACTCGAAAAGTTCTTAACAGCATTATTACTGACTTATTATTTTCGCTTTCTATTTAGAAACCAGCTGACTTTCTGCCAAAGACATCAATCTTTTAACCATAGTTCCCCCAACTTTGCCACAATTCTTTGAAGACAGTTCTCCCCAATAATCTTCACTGCCTTGATAAACAGGCAAGCCTAATTCTGCAGCAATTTCATATTTCATATTATCAAGAGCCTGGTGAGCTTCAGGAACCAATTGACTTCTCTTCTTTTGACGTTTAGCCAAAATTATCACCTCCACAAATTTAATTAAAATATTTGTTACTATTTTGACCAATAATAAGGTAAACATAATAGAAAAAATATAGCATTGCTTATAGAATAAAGTCTTTTTGCCATAAATAAAAAGGTTAGAGAATTATCTAACCTTTAGTATATATTGGCGCTATCAACAAAAATAAATTAAAATTCAAAGCTAGTTTGATTGACCATGGCGATACATCTTTGATCATCTACTTTGACAGAATTAATGAGAGGCGAAACTTCATAAGCATCCAACCAATCAACTGGGCAAGGCTTTAACATTGCTTTTAATTGGGCAACATCTTGAAAATTGCAATCACACCACCCTTTTTCTTGTTCCGGACTCAAAATAACCGGCATACGATCATGAAAAGGCCTAAGAAAAGAGTTTGACGGCGTGGTAATAATTGTACTGGCATTAATTAACTTGTTGCTAATGGTGGAATCTTTTGCCCAAGACGGTATCAAACCCCATCTAAAAACAGTTAGTATCCTCTGCTCTCTCACCTTGACAATTACCGGAATATCCTGACCGGGAGCAATATTATAACGAGGTTTTAAAGAAATCACACTTTTTTCTATTTGAAAGCGCTTAGATAGTTCTTTAATGCCAGCTAAACTAAATCGTCCGCACATTTGATTCACTTCTTCAGAAATTAATAGTTAAAAAAATCACCATTAAATTACCAAAAGATAAAAAACAGGATTTAAATATCCGCTTTAATAATCATTTTTTCTCGCCAGTAAGGGATAAAGCTACATTAATTAATAGCTATATCCTTTCCCTCTAAGTAATCGATAAACTGTTTTGCCAGACGCCCCGACCTACCGCTATGACCCAATTCCCACTGAAGGGCCAATTTGGTAAGCTGGGAACCATCTATATTTATTTTTCTTTGTTTAGCCAACTCTTTTACTATTTGTAAATATAATTCCTGATCAGGAGCCAGAAAGGCTACCTGTAAACCAAATCGATCAGCTAAGGACATTTTCTCTTCGACCGTATCACGTGCATGGATATCATCTTCCCGGTGGGAAAAGCTCTCCCTGACAAGATGTCTACGATTAGAAGTGGCGTAAACTAACACGTTAAGAGGTTTAGCCTCCAGTCCACCTTCAAAGGCTGCTTTTAAAGATTTGTATTCTACTTCATTCTCTTCAAAAGAAAAGTCATCTAAGAAGATGATAAATTTATAGGGCAAGTCGGACAGTTTTCTAATTAAAATTGGGAAGTCTTTCAGATAAGCTTTCTTAAGCTCAACTATACGTAAACCCATGTCGCCATATTCATTGACCAGAGCTTTTACCGTGGAAGATTTTCCTGTCCCTCTATCCCCATAAAGAAGCACGTTATTAGCCGGATAACCCTGAAGAAATTTTAATGTATTGTCAATAACCTGTTGGCGTTCTTTTTCATAACCAACCAAGTGAGAAAAGCTAATCGGGTCTGGGTTGGCAACACCTTTCAAGCCTTCTTCCTTACCGGACCAGTATAAAGCATGGAATTGACCAAAAAGACCAACACCAAGCTTTTTATAGTGTTCTAACAATAAGTCAAGTTCTTTCAGCCATTCATTACCGCTTAACAGATAATTGACTAATTCTAAAGTTAAACGATGATGCTTAGAGTCCTTCTTTCCCTCTCTATCAAAATTACTCCACTGAAGTAAGGGAAAATTATGTAACTCTAAAAAGCCTTCTTCAAGCTTAAACAGTTCCTCTAAGATAAGCAAATCATGACTGAAAGCATTAAGCCATCCTTCACTTAATTTGCTCCCGGCAAAAGCTGCTTGTCTTGTACCTGGATTATCGTCCCAGATAAGCAGGTTAAGCAGATGATTTTTCCACGCATTTGCCGTATAAAAACGCTCTTTTTCCTGAGCATTCAACAATTCGGTATACATTTTCCCGTAAAAGCTGGCTATTTCCATACTTGCAGTAGAGTTGACCAAATCTAAAAAATTAGTAATTACCGGATCGGAAAGGAAATTTCGATAGATGACCAAAGAGTTAAGCTTTACAGCCAGTTTGGTTAGTTTTATGTTTAGTTCCATATCTACTACCTCGCTTGGACTAAAAATAGGCATTCAACTTTACTTAATAATCACTTTAATGGTTGATACTTTAAATTATATAAAAGAGCATAATTTTTGTACATCAATATAGCTTTAAGAATTACAGGAGTTAAAAAAATAACTTATGTTTACCGATTTCTTATTTCATATACACATTATCTTTAATGTCTTATTCTAACAGGTTAGTTATATTGTTGATTTCTCCTACTTTAATCATTTTACCAGGATTGTTTTTTATCAAATTCGCTAAGCAAATCATCCTCGGTTATTTCGTGAGCTAATAGTCTTAATAGGTCCTCTTCCGCTTCTTCTTCGTTTGAATATTCATTCAGTATCTTGCAGATTAGATATTCGGTTGTCATTTTGTGGATAACATAACCTTTTTTGTGTTCTTTCTTCTTGAAAAGATTCAATTTACTCACCCCTTATTTTTTCTCTAGTTTTCTACTTATCTCTTTTATCCTTCTAAAAAAGAATAATTAAAATAGCTGACTGAATTTAATTAAAAACAAAGTAGTCAAGGGCTTAATAACCAGGTTGGTTGTCTATATTTTTATTATTTTGGAAGCAGGAGGGAAATGTATATTTCTACAGAATATAACAAATTATGCCAATTACTATTTTTATTGAGGTGATATATGCTAGCGATAGTCAATTCCTTAGCTTTAGTCGGTTTACAAGGTGAAAAGATCCAGGTAGAGGTTGATGTATCAGGCGGACTTCCATGCTTTGAGATAGTTGGATTACCAGACACTTCCGTACGTGAATCTAGGGAACGAGTACGAACAGCTATTAAAAACTCGGGTTTTGAGTTTCCTGCCAAACGGATCACCGTGAATCTTGCTCCTGCTGATTTAAAAAAAGAAGGGCCTGGTTTTGATTTGCCGATTGCTATTGGCATTTTAGTAGCAACTGGTCAACTAGATAATCAGCTACTTGACAATTACTATTTTGTAGGTGAATTATCTTTAGAAGGAACTTTACGGAAAGTCCCCGGAATTTTGCCAATGGCTTGTTATTTTAAGAAAGATACAAACTATTATTTGGTGGTACCGGAGGATTGCGCTATTGAAGCAGCTTTAGCTGAAACAATTAAGGTTTTCGGTGCCAATAGTTTAAGTCAGATCGTCAGCCACTTGAACAAAATTGAAGTTATGGAACCAAAAAGCATAGATCATAATACTCTTTTTTCCAAAGTAATCAACGATGAACTTGACTTTGCAGAAGTTTATGGTCATGAGGCAGTTAAAAGAGGGCTAGAAGTAGCAGCTGCCGGTGGACATAATGTACTTCTACTAGGACCTCCAGGTTCTGGTAAGACAATGTTAGCTAAACGAGTGTTATCCATTCTCCCTTCATTACAATTAGAAGAAGCTTTAAGCGTCAGTAAAATATATAGTAGCGCTGGATTACTGAATGCAACAAAGCCGTTAATCACGGAAAGGCCCTTCCGATCTCCCCATCATACCTCTTCTGCAGCAAGCCTTATCGGCGGAGGTCGCGTTCCCAAACCTGGTGAAGTCAGTTTAGCTACTAGCGGTATTTTGTTTTTGGACGAACTACCCGAATATCGCAGGGATGTTTTAGAAGCCCTAAGGCAACCTTTAGAAGATCGGGTAGTAACTGTGTCCAGGGTTGCCGCTGCCGTTACTTACCCTGCCGATTTTATGTTAATCGCAAGTATGAATCCATGTCCTTGCGGCTTTTTGGGTGACCCGGAAAAAGAATGCTCTTGTACGCCTTACCAGATTCAGCGCTATAGGTCAAAAATATCCGGTCCGCTCTTAGATCGAATTGATATTCAGCTTGAAGTACCCAGAATAAAATATAAAGATTTAGAACAGCAACAGAAAAGTGAAAGTTCCCGAGAAATCAAAGAACGGGTAGAATTGGCAAGAACGATGCAAAGACAACGCTTCAAAAAACATGGCGTTGAATGTAACGCCCAGATGACTCCAAAACTAGTAAGAAAATACTGCCTTTTAAGTAGTGAAGCCAAATCCCTTTTGAAAATGGCTTTCGAACAACTGACATTAAGTATGCGTGCTCATGACAGGATTCTAAAGATAGCCCGAACCATAGCTGATTTGGCAGGAAGTGAAATTATAGAAACGGAACATTTAGCTGAAGCCATTCAATATCGTATACTAGATAAGCAGCAAAACATTATCTAAGTTAAAAAAGTCAGCTCTTAACAGCTGACTTTTTAATTGACTTCATAATGTATCAGCCTAAAAATGGAGAATGGAGGCACACATAAGTCAAATTAACATGAGGTGAGGTTAATGAAAGAAAATCCTTTTTGTAAAAGAATGAAATAAAATTGCAATTATTTTAAGCCAACACTTGTAATGTGTTTTATGTGCCGACTGTAAAATTCAAAAATTGCTTAGCTGCCACTAAGGAACTAGCCATTGACAATCCGTTTTCAAACAATAAAAAAGTAACCGTATTGGTTAATAACCCGGTTACTTCTGATTTCATCCCCGCTCCAAATAAGCATCTGCCAGAAAACATCCTAAAAAGCATTTTTAATTAACTGTATATCAGATTGGTTTTCATTTAAAATGATGGAAACTACATCAAAACGGCAGCTCGCTTCAGGCATTTCGTGCTGCTTTAAATAGCTCTGGGCAACTTGACGCAGCTTCATTTGTTTTCGATAGTTTACACTTTCCATTGGAAGGCCATAAGCACTGCTCTTTCGTGCTTTTACTTCAATAAAGACAAGTTGACCGCCTTCAAAAGCAATTATGTCTATTTCCCCAATTTTGTTGCTATAATTTCGTTCAATTACGCGGTAGCCTTTCCTTTTTAGATATGTTACAGCCATATCTTCAGCTTTTTTGCCGATCAGCTTACTATTAACCATGAACATCACACTTTAATGATTAATATAAAAACTTTTAAAATAGCCCTAGGCTAAACAGGCTTTTTTTGCAAAAAGCTCAGGCGATGTATTGGAGTAATACCGTATTTTTTTATAGCCTCATAGTGTTCTCTGGTTCCATAGCCTTTATGTTTATCAAAGCCGTATTGGGGATACTCTTCTGCCAGTTTAACCATTGCTCTGTCTCTGGCTGTTTTAGCTAAGATAGAAGCAGCGGCGATGCACGCGCAACTGGCATCCCCATCGACAATTGGCGTTACCGGCAAATTAAACCTGGGACAGATACTGCCATCTACTAACACATGATCCGGTTTAACTTGCAGAGCAGCTAAAGCCCTTTCCATGGCGAGATGAGATGCATAGAGAATATTTAGCTTTTCTATTTCTTCCACGGTGGCATAGCCAATGCCCCAAGCGATGGCACATGTTTTTATCACTTCAGCGATTTCTTCTCGTTTCTTGGCTGAAAGCTTCTTGGAATCGTTTAAATCAGCAATAAATTTCCCTGGTGGGAGTATTACAGCTGCGGCATAAACCGGTCCTGCCAAAGGGCCCCGACCGGCCTCGTCAACACCGGCAACTCTTCTTCCTACAAATTGAGCGCTGGTCTCAAATTCATACAGCTTAAATACCCGTGCTTTTTCTGCCTGTTCCTGTTCTCTTCTTTTTAAATACTTTGCATAAAGCTTCTGGACGCTTACTCGTTGGTCATTCAGGAGTTTTACGGCCAGTTCCTCGGAAATATCTGTCTGGCTGTTTAACAAAGCTTCAATTTCTTTTATTTTCAAATTAAACACCTACATTAATTTGAATGTATCGTCACTTCCGGTTTTTCAAGAGTAATTCTGCCAAGCTTCCCGTCTCTGAAATCGTGCAATAAAGCTAAAGCTGTTTTCTCTAAATCTACTACTCCCCCAGCTTGTAAGAATCCTCGTTTTTGACCAAGCTGAGTTAGTAAATCTACACTTTCAGCTTCCAAACTTGTATAGCGGTATTTCTCTAAAAGATTTACCGGGTAACTCGTTTTTAGTCTGTTCAAAAGCCATAAAGCAACCTCTGTTAAATCAAAAACTTGGTCACTAATAGCACCTGTCACAGCCAGATGAAAACCTACTTCTATAGATTCAAATTTCGGCCACAGTAATCCTGGCGTATCAAGTAATTCAAGTTCCGGCAAAATTCGAATCCATTGCTTACCTTTTGTTACTCCAGGCTTGTCCCCTGTCTTAGCCGTCTTTTTCCTTACCATTGTGTTGATCAGGGTAGATTTTCCTACATTAGGAATACCAACAACCATAGCTCTTACTGCCCGTGGCAGGAGCATTTTTTTCTGACTCATTTGCTGTTTGCCGTAATTCACTATGGTTTTAATTAGCTGGTCAGTACCCTTCTGTACTTTAGAGTTAAAGCCTACTGCCAAAACTCCCCTACTTTTATAATTGCCTATCCATTCTCCAGTCTGGCTGGGATCAGCTAAGTCTTCTTTATTTAATATTACAAGGTGAGGTTTTCCTCCAATTAGTTTAGCCAAATCAGGATTAGCTGAACTGATTGGGATACGCGCGTCCAATACTTCGATTACTACGTCCACTAATTTCAACTGTTCAAGCAAAAGCTTTTTGCTTTTTGCCATATGCCCTGGATACCATTGAATCTGCAAAATCTCACCTACTTTAACAATCCGATTCGCCCCATCGGCCAAAAAATAAGAAAGGCTTTACCGATGATATATTCTCTGGGTAAGGTACCCCAAACCCTGGAGTCTTGGCTGTTGTTCCTATTGTCCCCCATCATGAAATAAGAATTCTCTGGAATAGTTACCGGTCCAAAATCCATAAATCTCAAATCCTCAGGCAAGTAATCTTCTTTTAGTGGTTCGCCATTAATGTATACAGTACTGTCTTTAATCTCTAAGGTTTCACCAGGTAAGCCAATTACTCTTTTAATATAATCCAGCTTGGGGTCAAGCATAGGATGCTGAAAAACGACAATATCTCCTCGTTCCGGATCTTTAAATCTATAAACCAATTTATTAACAATAATCTTATCTTCAACCTGCAGGGTTGGTTCCATAGAACCGGAGGGAATATAAAAAGGCTCAAATAAGAAAAAACGTATAATTAAGGCTAGTACCACAGCAACTAGAACTGATTCTACTAGCTCTAAAATCGGAGACTTTTGCTTCTCCCCTTTCATCATAGCGACCTCCAAATGACATAGATTATGGTACCGATGGAAGCTTATTATAAAAGGACTAGCTTTGCCAGTCCCTTATAAGATTACATCATTTTATCTTTAATTCTTGCTGCTTTACCTGTTCTTTCTCTTAAGTAATAAAGTTTAGCTCTTCTAACTCTACCACGACGTAAGACTTCAATCTTGTCAATGCGTGGTGAGTGAATGGGGAATGTTCTCTCTACACCTACACCATAAGATACTCTACGTACGGTAAAGGTTTCGGATAAGCCGCCACCTTTTTTTGCTATTACAATGCCTTCAAAAACCTGTATTCTCTCGCGGTTACCTTCCACAACTTTTACATGTACGCGTACTGTATCGCCAGGTTGGAATTGAGGTACATCTTTCTTTAATTGCTCGCTCTCTATAGCCCTAATGATTTCCATCCTATTAGCCTCCTTCCAATTAATATATATAAAGACTATTCTTTACACAAAAAAGCCAAATATTATTATAACAAACAACCTATATCATTACAAGCTAGGCTTTAATTGCTCCTGCTTTTCCGCTAATAGCTTCAGATCTTCGCTGGAAAGCTCAACTTTTTCTAACAAATCAGCCCTTCTCTGCTTTGTCCGCAATAAAGACTGTTTTCGACGCCATAAGCGGATTTTTTCATGATCACCTGAAAGAAGTACGGCAGGAACCTCTAAGCCTCTATAAACTCTCGGCCTGGTGTACTGCGGATATTCTAATAATCCGTCGCTAAAAGAATCCTGCTCAGCTGATTCTGCAGAACCGAGAGCACCCGGTAATAGCCTAGTAACAGCATCAATTAACACCATTGCAGGTAATTCTCCACCTGTGAGAACATAATCACCAATGGAAATCTCCTCGTCTACAAGCATTTCATGGACTCTCTCATCTATTCCTTCATAATGTCCGCAGATTAAGATCAAGCGATCTAAACGCGTTAATTTTTTAACTTTGGCTTGATTCAAAACCTGACCTTGGGGCGAAAAAACAATGGTTTTAGTGTTAAGATTTGGTTTTAAGGAATAGACATACTCCCATGCTTCAAAAATTGGCTCGGGCTTCATTACCATTCCTACACCGCCGCCAAAGGGATAATCGTCTACTCTTTTATGCTTGTCATGGGAAAAATCCCTTATGTCAAAGACATTGACTTGAAGAATTCCTTTTTCTTGTGCCTTTTTTAAAATACTTTCTTGTAAAGGACTTTCAAACATCTTGGGAAAAATGGTAAGGATGTCTACCTGCATAAGTGCACCTTCCTAATCAAGCAGCCCCGGTACTGTCTTCACAAGAATTTTTTTCTCGGAAAGGCTGATTTCTATTATAAACTGTTTTACAGCTGGAATAAGCACTTCTTTACCTGTCTCAGGATGGCGGACATAATAGACATCGTTACTGCCGGTTTTTTGAATATCATAGACAATCCCCAAAAAATCACCTTGGGTTGTAAAAACCTTAAGTCCCAACAGCTGAAAAATATAATAATGTCCTTCCGGCAGTGGCATTAAATCTTCTTTTCTAATTTTTAGCATACCCATTTTTAGCTGTTCTGCTTTATTCATATCGTCTATTTCTTCAAAATCTAAAAGCACACAGCTTTTGTGGTAACGAACACCTTTTATGGTCAAAGTGATAAGTTGATCCTTTACTTGACAAAAAACATGATCTAAATTTTCAAAGCGGTTTGGAAAGTCAGTTAAAGGATAAACCTTTACCTCACCTTTGTTACCATGTGTAGCTATAATCTGACCAATAGTAATTAAGTCTTCTGCCACCCCTATTATATCCTCCGTTAACAATTCTCCTTACAAAGATAAGGGGCAAGGCGCCCCTTATTGTATGATGTCTACTGTAACACGCTTACCTTCCCTAAGACTGGCTGCTTTTACAACAGTGCGTATGGCACGGGCAATTCGTCCCTGTTTACCGATGACCTTACCCATATCCTCAGGAGCTACTTTTAATTCCAAGACTAGTGATTTCTCACCTTCGACCATGTTTACTTCTACTTGGGAAGGGTGATCTACCAGTGCACTGGCAATTGTTCTTACCAGCTCTTGCACATTAAAACCTCCTCTAAGGCTTTTCAGCCTTATTTTTTACTCTCTGTAAACTTGGACCATACGCCGTTTCTTTTTAGTAATGCCTTAACTGTTTCTGAAGGTTGAGCTCCATTGCCCAGCCATTTTAATGCTTTTTCCTCATCAATTTCTAGGACTTCAGGTTCTTTAACCGGATTATAATATCCTATTTCTTCGATAAAACGTCCATCTCTTGGTGAACGTCCATCGGCTACTACCAACCTATAAAAAGGAGCTTTTTTTGCACCCATTCTTCTCAAACGAATTTTAACAGCCATCTTTTCACCTCCTTAAAATGTAACCTTTTATTATATTATTAGTCCCTCACAGATTAAAAGAAGGGAAATTTAAAACCACCTTTTTTACCTTTCTTCCCGTGTTTTGCTAAACCACCAAGCTGCTTCATCATTTTTTGAGCATCAGCAAATTGTTTGAGCAAACGATTTACATCCTGCACATCTACACCGCTACCCTTGGCAATCCTGCGCTTGCGGCTGCCGTTAATAATGCTCGGGTTTTTTCTTTCTTCCGGTGTCATAGACCTGATAATAGCCTCGATGTGCAAAAGCTCTTTTTCATCTACTTTCAAATTTTTCAACTGTTTATTATTTCCAAGTCCTGGGATCATTCCCAAGATGTCTTCTAAAGGGCCCATGGATTTCACTTGTTGCAGCTGTTCCAGAAAGTCCTCCAAGGTAAATTGTTGCTGGCGAAGCTTCTTCTCCATTTCCCGTGCTTTTTCAGCATCAAGATTGGCTTGGGCCTTTTCAATAAAAGTCAAGACATCTCCCATGCCCAAAATTCGTGAAGCCATTCTTTCAGGATAAAAGGGTTCTAATGCATCAAGTTTTTCGCCCATTCCAGCAAATTTTATAGGACAACCGGTAACAGCTTTTACCGAAAGAGCTGCTCCACCACGAGTATCGCCGTCTAGTTTAGTCAAAATTACCCCATCAATACCTAAATCTTTATGAAAAGTCTCTGCAACATTCACCGCATCCTGACCGGTCATAGCATCTACAACCAATAAAATCTCATGCGGATGAATATTATCCTTAATATCTCTTAATTCTTCCATCAATTCTTCATTGATATGAAGTCTTCCGGCTGTGTCAATGATAATCACATCATTGCCAAAACTCTTAGCATGCTCAACTGCTGCCTGGGCAATATCAACAGGGCTTTTTTGATCTCCCATGGTAAAGACCGGAATTTTTAACTGGTCGCCCAAAATCTGCAACTGCTTAATAGCAGCAGGCCTGTAAACGTCACCGGCAACCAGCAAAGGTCGTTTGCCTTGCTTGCGCAACAAATTGGCAAGTTTACCACAGGTAGTTGTTTTACCGGCACCTTGTAAACCTACAAGCATTATGATGGTAGGTGGACGGCTGGCAATTGTTAATTTACTTTGCACCCCACCCATAAGCCTAGTTAACTCTTCATAAACTATTTTTATGACCTGCTGGGCCGGAGTAAGGCTCTCCATAACTTCGGCTCCAACAGCTCTTTCTTTTACCTTAGCTATAAAATCTTTTACAACTTTAAAGTTAACGTCAGCTTCCAATAACGCGACCCGTACCTCGCGCATAGCTTCATTAACATCATTTTCGCTTAGCTTACCCTTACCTTTCAATTTCTGAAAAGTTTCTTGCAGTTTTTCAGCCAAGCCGGAGAAAACAGCCATTTTATTCCTCCCTAACTTCTTCCTCAGTGTAAGCCATGAGTTTATTAATTTTTTCCCTTACACCTGCAATTTTTTCTTCACAAGGCTGAGGCCCGTCTAATATATCTAAAATTTCCTGGTAAATTGCTGTTTGGTACAAATACTTTTTTAACATACCCAGTTTTTCTTCATATTCTTCTAAAGCTGCTTCGGCACGTCTGATTATGTCATGGATAGCTTGCCGGCTAATCTTGTTTTCTTCGGCAATTTCTCCTAACGATAAATCCTGGTTATAGTACAATTCAATAATGTTCTGCTGTTTGTCTGTAAGTAATTTGCCATAAAAATCATAAAGCCAGGCAATCCGGGCAACTTTTGGCATCATTGCCATTCGCTCCCTTGTAAAGTATTTTTCCTTTACAGTAAATATAATAGCTGACTGACTTTAAGTTGTCAAGTAAAATAACTTGAAAGGCAGCCTACCGGCTGCCTTGACTGCCAACAATTCGCTCTGCAATTTTTTGGACTTGCTCACAAGTTTCTTTTACGTCTATCGTCAATGCGTTACCTGATCTAACCAGGATTTTCCCGTCAACAATTACCGTATCAATGTCAGAAGATTGAGCTGCATATACTAAATGAGCCAGGATATCATGTTTTGGGTAAAGATGAGGTTTGTCAAAATCAATTAAGATTAAATCTGCTAGCATACCTGGCTTAAGCATCCCGACTTTGTCCTCTAAACCAAGGGCTTTAGCACCATTTTTCGTGGCCATTTCCAAAGCCTGATAGGAACAGATAACTGTCGGATCTCCCGCAGCCTTATGTAAGAGGGCTGCAGATCTCATCTCTTCCAACATATCCAAGTTATTATTGCTGGATGCTCCATCAGTACCCAGCGCTACATTAACGCCTTTATTTAACATTTTAACCACAGGTGCAATTCCGCTTGCTAATTTCATATTGCTTTCCGGGTTATGAGCAACAGACACACCTTTAGCACTCAGGACGTCAATGTCCTCGTCAGTCAAGTGGACACAGTGAGCCGCCAAGACCGGGTAATCAAATAAGCCCAAGGAATCAAGATGTCCTACCGGTGTTTTTCCATACTGTTTTTTGATATCATTAAATTCTCCTATGGTTTCAGCTACATGGATATGCATGCCCACCTGATATTTTTTTGCTAATTCCATTACTTTGGCTAAATAATCCGGCGGGCAGGTATAAGGAGCATGGGGCCCAAGCATGGTAGTTATCCTGCCGTTTGCCTTTCCATGCCAGTTTTTAACTAACTCTTCTCCTTCTTGTAGTCCTAATTCAGCGGTCGGTCCTACTCCGATTAACCCTCTGGACAGACAAGCTCTAACTCCTGTCTCTTCGACAACTTTGGCAACTGCCGGCATAAAAGAGTACATATCGGCAAAAGTAGTGGTGCCGGAAAGCAGCATCTCTAAAACACACAACTTGCTACCCCAGTAAACATCATCTTCCGTCAACTTATCTTCTGCAGGCCAAATCTTTTCCTGGAGCCAGGTCATAAGGGGCAAGTCATCAGCATAACTCCGGAAAATTGTCATGGCAGCATGGGTATGGGCATTGACAAATCCGGGTAAAGCTACCAAATTGGAACCGTCAATAACTGTCTCTGCCTGAAATTTTTCATCTACGGTACCTACAGCTTTGATTAAATTACCCTCAATGGCAATGTCTCCTGCAAAATATAGTGGTCCTGAATCTGTAATGCTTTTTTCCATTGGTACAATAGTGCAGTTTTTAATCAGAATTGTGGACATACCTTAACCTCCCAAAAAATATATATTAAGCAAATAATGCTTCCACAAAATCATGGGGTTCAAATTCTTTTAGATCATCCATTTTTTCCCCAAGGCCTATAAATTTAACAGGTATGTCTAATTGGGAACAAATTCCAATGATTACTCCGCCTTTAGCCGTGCCGTCTAATTTAGTGATAGCTATAGACGTAACACCGGTTGCCTCTTTAAACAATTCAGCCTGGGCTATAGCATTTTGACCTGTTGTTGCATCAAGGACGAGCAAAACTTCATGGGGAGCGCCTGGCATTTCCCGAGCTATTACCCTTCGTACCTTTTTTATTTCTTCCATCAAGTTACTCTTGTTGTGAAGTCTTCCTGCCGTATCCACTAGGACCACATCAGTTCCTCTCGACTTAGCCGCCTGAATCCCGTCATAGGCTACAGCTGCAGGGTCTGCTCCTTCTTGATGCTTTATTATTTCCACTCCGACCCGGTTAGCCCAAATTTCAAGCTGTTCACTGGCAGCAGCCCTAAAAGTATCACCGGCAACCAGAAGTACTTTCTTACCTTCTTGCTTAAACTTATAAGCAAGCTTGCCGATTGTTGTCGTCTTACCCACACCGTTAACGCCTACCACAAGTACGACAGTTGGACCAGTAGAAGCCAGATTTAAAGGTAAAGTCTTTTCACCAAGAATCTTGGCTATCTCCTCTTTTAACAGATCTTTTACCTTTTCCGGAGTTTCAATTCTTTCCTTTTCCGCTTTAATACGCAAATTTTCTACCAATTCCATCGCTGTATGAACACCTACATCAGCTTGAATCAAGACGGCCTCCAAATCATCATAAAATTCAGGTTCTAATTTTTTATAACCTGTTACCAGCTCGGTTACTTTATCTACAAAACCCTGTTTTGTTTTTGCTAAACCCTTTTTAAATTGTTCGAACAAGCCCATTTGATTTCCTCCTAGCTCAAGTATACTCTTAGTTTACCTTTTCTTTGCCGAAGACAGATCTATGTCATTATATCAAGATTTATTAACAAATAAAAAGAGGTTAAGGAATAACCCTAACCTACTATATTTTACCACACCGTCTAGCTTAGCTCAATCGGTTTACATAGCCCGGTATAGTCCTGGGCTATCCCAAATTTTCTGTTGCGAATTTCCCCTTCCTCTTCAGGTGTTTTAGCTTCAAAATAGCGAGAGCTGAGGATTTCGTCCTCATCTGCTAGATCGAAAAGTTGATCTGTCACCTCTATAACGGTAGCCCCTCGTATTTTACCGTCCTTATCATGTCCTATGGCAATGATCGGTCGTCCCCAAGTTCCTGGCCCAGCCTGGGCATCGCCGATATGCATTACTCCTGTACCTCCAGGATGAGTATGGACGATGACCGCTTCTTCTGGTACATACTCACTATAGATGAGCAGTAAGGATTTATCGGTAATATCAACCAAACTGGAAGCCAAAAGCCTTGCAGGTACGAAACCCATACCGCCGTAAACTATTTCCCCTTTAGGCTTCACTACCCCCTGGGAATCAACAATTCCTAAAGCGGCAACTTCCCTTCCCTGTCCAATTTCCATAGATTTTGCTACCAACTTTTCAGCAAAAGTTTTATCCAGGGCATTTACTTGTTTGCGTGGTAAGCGCCAGTCAACCTGAGTTCTTTTCCCCTGATCGTGAGGTGCTTCCGGGAGATCCAGAACTTTTAGCTCCTGCCCCACATCTAAAAAGCGAAAGCCTAATTCATTGCTCTGTCTGAGGATTTCTTTTTCTTCTTCCATGGTGGTAGTAGCAAGAGTAGCCAAGTTAAGTTTTTCCGCTTCAGTAGCCAAGTTAAAAAATTCTGGTTCAGGATAGATGATTGCCACTCCGGTATTCTTAGCTTCTTTTACTCCAATGCTTACAATAGGCAAGTTAAAAAAATCAACTCCTGAAACGTCAGTGATTAAACCTGTTTTACCCGGTCGAGTGGTAATGAACACAGCATTTGGCGGAAGCTGTCTAATCCCCTCAAGGATGGAATTATTTTTTATCCTAACAAGCTTACCTAATAAAATTCGCAAGGGAATACCACTTAGTCCACCGTCGACAATTTCTGAAATGCTTGATATGTATCCTTTATCGTCAATAAAGCCAAAACACCCGGCGTTTCTTCCTTGGCTTAAATCATTAGTACGTTTGACTAGTTTATCTACAATAGACCTGGCTATACCCTTAACCTGTTGCATAACAGCCTCCTAGTGTGTAAACTTTCGCTTATTTTCCCCCACAAACATTGCTGCTATGCACTTTTAAACTTTTCATCCGTTAAGCGCACGGAAACTATCTTTGAAACACCAGACTCCTCCATTGTTACACCGTATAGGGCATCTGCAACTTCAATAGTTCCTTGTCTGTGAGAGATGACTATGAACTGGGTTTTTTGGGCAAATAGTTTAAGAAGTTGAGCAAACCTCTCAACATTGGCCTCATCTAAAGAAGCTTCAATTTCATCTAAAACACAAAAAGGACTGGGCTTACAAGACAATAACGCAAACAAAAGAGCAATTACCGTCAAAGCCCTTTCTCCGCCGGAGAGTAAAGTTAAATTCTGTAGTTTCTTGCCAGGAGGCTGAACAACAATGTCCACACCGGTTTCTAAAAGATCTTCAGGGTCAGTTAATTGCAGCTTGGCAAAACCACCGCCAAAAAGTTTTTGGTAAATCTCACCGAAAGCTTCGTTTACCTCCGCAAAGGTTTTAGCAAATCTTTTGGTCATAACCTGGTCAACTTCTAAAATTACTTTATTTAAAACCTCTTTAGCCTCGACCAAATCTCTTTCTTGTTGAGTTAAAAAATCATGTCGTTCTTTTTGCCGCTTGTATTCTTCGATAGCAGCCATGTTAACTTCCCCTAGTTTAGCCATTTGCCTCCTTAAGTTTGCGATCCTTGCCAATGTTTCTGGACTGTCGTCTGCCGCTTCCTGGATGTCCTCATAGCGGATTTGAAACCTTTCTTCCAAGCGGTTTTCCTCATTTTTCTTTTCAGTTTCCAGACGTGCTAAAACAACCTTTTGCTCCTGCAGAGCTTCTTTAACTCCACCTAGCTCTCTGGCAACTACCCTTTGTTTGCTTTCCAGTTCTGTTACCAGCCCTTTTAGTTTCTCCCGCTCTACTTCTTTAGCAGATAAGGCATTTTTGCTAACTGCAATTTCATTTAAGCTCTTCTGGAGCTTAGCTCTGTTTTGGCTGATCTCCTCCTGCAAGTCTTGTTTTTGCTTATCGAGTTTTGCTAATTCTTCTTGCAATTTTTTGCTGTTAAGATTTAATTCCCGTTCTTTTTCATAGTAATCACTTAGCTCGGCTTGATATGCCTTTTCCTTTTCTAACAAGCCGGCCAATTTGACTCTTAGTGCCGTTAAGGAATCATATTGAACCTGATTTTTCTCTTCTTCACTTTTTAAAAGTTGCTGCTTGTCTGAGTACTCTTTTTCCAAGGCTTGGTTTTCATTTTCTAAATCAACAATTTGCTTACTGATCTCTTTTTCACTGGAAAGTAAATCTGCTAATTGCTCAGCAAGTTGAGCGTTTTCAGCCTGTAAAAGCTCTATTTCCTGTTCCAGTTTAGCTATTTCTTGCCTGGTATTTTTATAAGTTTGTTCTAGAGTTACCAGCTCCAAATTTGTGTTCTGTATTTTGTTTTCTAATTTTTCTAATTTGAAAACAATTTCCTGTAAACTTTTTTTCTTGTCTAAAACGTTTTGTTCAGCCTTTTCCAACTCTGCTTTTTTTACGGCTATTAATTCGTTTAACTCCTTAATTTGACGAGACCTGGAAAGGATAGCTGAACTTTTTTTGCTTAGGCTGCCCCCTGTTAAAGAACCACCAGGGTTAATTATGTCCCCGTCCAAGGTAACAATTCTTAGATTATACCCGCTTTTCCTACTGATGGCCCTGGCCGTTTTCAAGTTGTCGGTCACTAAAATGTTACCTAAGAGATGTAGGATTACTTTGTGATATTTAGGGTCTACATCAACTAAATCCGCAGCTATGCCAAGAACGCCTTGTTCTTCTAACAACTCCTTGAATTCCTTGCTTAGTTCCCGCACCTTTATCGTGTTTAATGGTAAAAAAGTTGCTCGTCCGCTACCAGTCTGCTTTAGGTAATTAATAGCATCTTCCGCCGCTTTATCATCTTCGGCAACAAGATTTTGAATGCTGTTACCCAAGGCAACTTCAATTGCTTGCTCATATTCAGCCGAAACGTTTATTAGCTCTCCTACTACACCTACTATTCGAGAACAAAGAGGATGCTGCCTGGTTTTTGCCCCTAGTACAGCCCGAACACCCTGAAAGTATCCTTCGTGATCCCTTTGCAAATCAACCAGAGCTTGGTGTCTAGACTTAAGTTTATGCAATCCTTCATTTTGTAAACTCAGCTTCTCTTCCAGATCTTTTAAATCTTCTTCAAGCATAACTTTTTCATGCCTTAGGGCCTTTTTTAAATCTGAAGTATCAACTAAATATTGCTTTTTCTCCTTTATGCTGGAAAACAATGAATTTAGAATCTCGCTTTTTTCAGTTATTTCGTCTCTCAGGCGGCTTATTCTTTGAGTATTTTTAGATACTTCTTGCGTATAATTTTCCTTTTCAAAACTGATTTGATTATATTTATTTCTGAGGCGGGCTAAACTTTGAAGACTGTCAAAGATTACATTTTTTAGCTTGTCCACCAGATTACTGAGTTCAAGGCGAGACGATTTTAGAGACTCAATTTGTTGCTCCGCGTCATCCACTGCCTTCTTTTCTTGCTCAATTTGATTTTGCAGTTCTTGATGGATAGTAAGCTGCCGGTTATATTTTTCCTGCAACTGGGTTCTTTGTTCCTCGCCTTTTTTGATTTCTCCTCTGACCCGCTCTTGCTGTTCATTGTTATACCGTTGTCTTTCTTCCGCAACAGCTAACAAATGTTCCAGCTTGTTAGCCTGGTCTGTTAAATCAGCAATATTTTTTTGTAAGTTTGCCAGTTCTTCATCCAATATATTTAATTGTAATTTTTTCTTTTCAACCTGGGAGTCCAGTTTGGAGGAACTTGTTTCCAATACTTCCAGTCGCTCAGTATTAAGTTGAATTTCTTTATTTGCTAAGGCCAGCTTATCATAAAGAGAACTAAGCCGTTTTTTGGCCACCCCAAGTTCCAACCTATCCAGTTCCGTTTTGAAAGTTTTATATTGTAAAGCTCTCTCTGCCTCTGTTTTTAAAGGTTCCAGGTTTCTACAAAGTTCAGCGATAATGTCCCGTACCCGATTTAAGTTCTGGTCTGTTTCCTCCAATTTTTTTAAAGTTTCTTTTTTTCTGTTCCGGTACCTGACAATTCCAGCCGCTTCTTCAATTAAGGCCCGTCTTTCCTCCGGTTTAGAGTTTAAAATCTCCTCTACTTTACCCTGACCGATCAGGGCAAAAGATTCCTTGCCTAAACCGGTATCATTAAACAGATCCTGCACATCCTTTAAGCGGCAGGGATTTTTATTAATCAAATATTCTGCTTCTCCTGAACGAAAAACGCGACGAGAAACGGTAACCTCTTGGTAAGGAATATTTAGAATACCTGAACTGTTATCCAGTGTTAAAGAGACTTCAGCCATACTTAGAGGACGGCGAAGTGGACTTCCGGCAAAAATAACATCTTCCATTTTGGAACCCCGCAAGGTTTTGGCACTTTGTTCTCCTAAAACCCAGCGGATACAATCACTTATATTGCTCTTACCACTTCCGTTAGGTCCGACTACTGCTGTAATCCCGGGGCCGAATTCGAGCTTGACTTTATCGGCAAAAGATTTAAATCCCTGTATTTCCACACTCTTTAGGTACATTTAGAACCTCCTATTGACATCCCTCTAGCTGCTACAATTTTAACATAAAGCGAAACTTCTATCAGCGGTAAAATAAAAACCAAGCACCATAAAAATCATGCTTGGCCTTTTAATAGTTCTAAAGCTTTAGCAGCAGCCTGTTGTTCAGCTTCTTTTTTGCTTTTCCCTTTACCTTTTGCTAATAAATTTCCTTTCCACAGAACGCCGGCAACAAAGCTTTTGTCGTGATCGGGTCCTGATTCCTCCAAGATGGTATAGGTTACATTATCTTCATGTTCCTTTTGAACCAGCTCTTGCAACATTGTTTTATAATCTTTAAAGCCTGAATTGACAACTTCAACAATTTCATCGGCCAATTGTTTTATGATAAACTTTTTAGCTCCATCCAGACCTGTTTCCAGATAAATTGCGGCTATTACTGCCTCAAAAGCGTCAGCTAAAATCGACGGCCTCTCCCGTCCACCAGTTAGTTCTTCACCGTGTCCCAAAAGTAACATGTCTCCCAAACCAAGTTTTCTGGCCACTTTGGCCAGAGTTGTTTCGCATACGACAGCAGCCCTAAGCTTCGTTAACTCTCCCTCAGGTTTATGGGGATAATTACGATAGAGATACTCCCCTACAACTAACCCTAAAACTGCGTCACCTAGAAATTCCAACCTCTGATTATGCTCCAAATGAAGCCCTTTATTTTCAAAAACAAAGGTTGGATGGATTAAGGCGGTATTTAGGGTATTCAGATCATCAATTTCCAGTTGAAATTTATCAACTAGATGCTGCAGAGTACTAATTCTTTTTTCATCCATAACTCTATGACCCATGGCTATACCTTTTTAACAAAATAGTAGCATTATGCCCGCCAAAACCGAAAGAATTTGATAAAGCAGCATCTACTTGCATTTTACGGGCTTGATTTGGGACATAATCCAGGTCACATTCTGGATCGGGTTTTTCATAATTGATCGTTGGAGGGACCAAAGAATTAGTAATGGCCAGGGCTGTTGCTATTGCTTCCACTGCACCTGCCGCACCTAGCAAGTGCCCTGTCATCGACTTGGTAGAACTGATAGCCAGTCTGGTTGCGTGCTCACCAAAAACAGCTTTTATGGCCGCTGTCTCATATTTATCATTTAGCTCAGTCGAAGTTCCATGGGCATTGATATAAGAAATGTCCTCAGGGTTTAAGCCTGCATCTTTCAGAGCTTGTTTCATGGCTTTAGCTGCCCCACTTCCACCAGGAGCCGGAGCAGTAATATGATAGGCATCGTCAGTACAGCCATAACCTGCTAATTCGGCATAAATTTTTGCTCCACGATTTAGGGCATGTTCTAAACTTTCCAAGATCAAGACACCTGCCCCTTCGCCTAAAACAAATCCATCCCTGTCCAGGTCAAAGGGTCGGCTAGCTTTGTCAGGCCTGTCATTTCTTGTCGACATGGCTTTCATTGAACAAAACCCGGCAAAAGACATAGGTGTCACCGCAGCTTCTGCTCCTCCCGTCACAACCAAATCAGCGTCGCCACGTTGAATAAGCTTTAAAGCTTCGCCAACTGAATTAGTGGACGAGGCACAAGCATTGACAATTGTATAATTTGGTCCGGAAAATCCTAAGTTAATAGCAATCTGACCTGCAGCCATATTGCCAATCATCATTGGGATAAAAAAAGGACTGACTCGACCAGGACCTTTTTGGGCAAGGACACAATGCTGTTCCTCAAAGGTAGCCGTCCCCCCAATACCTGTCCCAAAAACTACTCCTGCTTTGTCTTTATCAATTTCAGTTAAATTTAGGCCAGTATCTTCTACAGCCATTTTTGCTGCTGCAACTGCAAATTGGGTAAAACGATCCATGCGTCTTGCTTCTTTCTTATCAAGATAGTTTTCCGGTTGAAAGTTCTTAACCTCACCGGCAATTTTCGTAGCAAAATCGTTTACATCAAATCTTGTAACCGGCCCTATGCCAGATATACCGTTAATTAAACTATGCCAAAACTCTTCATTACCAATTCCTATGGGCGAAATAACTCCTAGACCGGTTATCACAACTCTTCTCTTCATCTGCACCAACCTCCTTTACCTGGCTGCAGCTGCAACAGTTTCCACTTCTTTTAAAATATCCCGAAAAACCTCTTTTACTGATTTTATCTCTTTTACTCTAGCCACACATTGACCTGCAAAAACCAAACCTTCTTCCAAAAAACCACGCTGGGCGTTATTTAAAGCCTGCAGGAGACAAAATTTTTGAGAGCAATGCTTTAAACATTGAACACATTTAGTTGGCCGAATACCAGTTTTACTAATTCTTTGTATAAAAGAATTTTTGACAGCACGTCCAGGCAAACCAACCGGACTTTCAATCAGTGTAATGTCATCAGCCTGGGCTTTGAGGTAGAGCTCTTTAAAAGCTTGAGAGGCGTTTGATTCCCAGGTTGCCGCAAAGCGGGTTCCCATCTGGACCCCATCTGCACCTAAAGCCAGAACTTCTAATATATCTTTCCCGCTAAAAACGCCTCCTGCTCCGATGACAGGGATACTAACAGCCTTCCGAACTTCAGGCAAAATTTCCCGCATGGACCGATCGGTTCCCAAATGACCGCCAGCTTCAGTCCCTTCAACTACCACAGCTGCTGCTCCCATTTTTTCTGCTAACGCTGCCAGCTTAGCTGAAGAAACGATGGGTACAACAGGCACATTGTATGTCCTTCCCCAACTATACATATCGCGGGAAACACCGGCACCGGAAATAACCAGGTCAATTCTTTCCTCCATAGCCGTCTTCACTAGGTTGGCAAATTCTTTTACTGCAAAGAGCACATTTATTCCAATGATTCCCTTAGTCAATTCTCTAGCTTTTCTGATCTCCCCGCGTAGCTCCTGTAAACTCATGCCTGTAGCTGCAATAACTCCAATTCCACCTTCCTCAGCCACGGCAGCAGCTAAAGGAGCAGTCGAGATTCTGACAGCCATTCCTCCTTGGATGATCGGAAGTTTCGCTCGCAAATTACCGATTATTAATTCAGGAAGCACTGTTTTTCTCCCTCCAAATGACCTATTTCAAGAAAGTCCCGTAAGGTAGACTACGGGACTTCTGGAATAAAGCTTATTTTGTCTTTTCCTTTACATAATTAACTGCTGCAGCAACAGTCGTTAACTTTTCAGCATCTTCATCAGAAATTTCGATACCGAACTCTTCTTCAAAAGCCATAATCAATTCTACTATGTCTAAAGAATCTGCATTTAGCTGTTCAAAAGTAGTTTCCATAGTAATTTCGTTTTCTTCAACACCAAGTTGATCAACGATGATCCCCTTTATCTTTTCAAAAACCTCATCCATCTATTTTCACCTCCCCTCAATTGTAAGATAATTAACACTTTACTGCATGACCATTCCTCCGTCAACTATTATTGTCTGACCGGTAATGTAACTTGCCCAGGGAGAAGCTAAAAACAAAACAACCTGAGCTACTTCTTCCGGTGACCCAATGCGACCCAAGGGAATGCTAGAAAGTATGGTTTCTTTTAACTTTTCTGGTAAGTTAGCAGTCATATCTGTTGAAATATAACCAGGGGCAATGGCGTTTACCAAGATGTTCCTCCCGGCTACTTCTTTGGCAACAGAACGAGTAAAACCGATTACGCCTGCCTTGGCAGCGGCATAATTAGCCTGCCCTAAATTACCCCCTATCCCAATCACCGAAGAGATATTGATAATTCTACCCGCACGTTGCTTTATCATAGGTTTTAAAGCGGCTTTGGTCAGGAGAAACATACCTTTTAAGTTGGTATTCAGTACCTGATCCCAGTCCTCTTCCTTCATACGCATCAGCAAATTATCCTTAGTCACACCGGCATTATTAACTAAAATATCAATTCGACTAAATTTATCCATGGTTTTGTTTATCAACTCTTCGGCGGTACTGCTTAAACTGATATCTCCTTTTACAGCAAAAGCCGAACCACCCTGCTGAACAATAGTATTTACAACTTCCTGGGCATTTTGTTCACTGCTGTTGTAATTGATTACAACTTTAGCTCCGACTTTTGCTAATAAAAGGCTTATCGCTTTTCCAATACCTCTTGCTCCACCTGTCACTATCGCCACTTGTCCGTGCAGCATGTGGTTCTCCATTCTACATGCACTCCCTTAATTTGGTTAACGTGTTTTCCAGGCTTGCTCGGTCTTCTACATTAAGGATCGTTGCATCTTTTACCGTCTTTTTAATCAACCCACTTAGAACTTTTCCAGGTCCTACTTCAATAAACACTCTGATTCCGTCAGCATAAAGCTTTCGAACCGACTCTTCCCAGAGCACGGGTGAATAGATTTGCGCTGCCAATGATTTTCTTATTTCAGGACTAGTCGTTAGATATGCAGCATTAACATTTGCTATCACAGGCAAGCTAGGTTCTAATATTCCCGTTTTATCCAGGTAGCTTGCAAATTTGCTACTTGCTTTTCTCATTAGTTGGGAATGAAAAGGGCCACTGACATTAAGCTCTATTACTTTCTTGGCTCCGGCTTTCTTTAAAAGTTCTATAATCCTCACAAGAGCATTCTTCTCTCCAGAGATGACAAGTTGTCCCGGACAATTAAAGTTTGCTATCTGAACAAAGCCCACTTCTGCTACTTCTCTACAAACTTCCTCTACCGTATTTGCTTCCAATCCCAACACCGCAGCCATTCCACCTGCACCTACCGGGTAAGCTTCTTCCATCAATAACCCTCTTTGCCTGACCAACAAGAGTGCTTCACTAAAAGATATGCTGCCGGCGGCAACTAATGCCGAATATTCTCCTAAGCTATGGCCTGCTAGACAATGGGGAGTTACACCGGATTTGCGCAAAGCTTCGTAACAGATCATGCTTATGGTTAGCAAGGCCGGTTGAGTGTTAGAAGTGCTTTTTAATTTCTCCTCCGGCCCTGAAAAGCAAAGTCCTCGGAGATCAATGCCAAGAGTTGCTTCCGCTTCCTGAAAATAAGAGAGCAATTCAGGAAAAGAATTGCAAAGTTCCTGACCCATTCCTACATATTGAGAACCCTGACCTGGAAATACACAAGCGATTTTAAACAAGACGGTCACCAAACTTTCTTAAATCAATTAGTACTTCATTAGCTTTCTGTATAATCTCCTCAATTATTTCTGCAGCAGGTTGGATTTGACTTACCATACTGGCCACTTGGCCTGCCATAACCGAACCTTGCTCAATGTCTCCTTCCATGGCTGCAAGTCTAAGCTTTCCGGCACCGAGTTTGTCTAATTCTTCCAAGCCGGCACCTCTTTTTACTAACTCATCGAACTCTTTGGTCAATTTATTTTTCAGTACTCGAACTTGGTGACCTGGTAAGCCAGTTAGTACTGTATCCCGATCTTTGGCCTGCAAAATAGCTTTTTTATAATTAGGATGAACCTGGCATTCTGTCGCACAGATAAACCTGGTTCCGACCTGTACCCCACACGCCCCAAGAGCCAAAGAAGCTACTAATCCCCTGCCGTCGTAGATACCTCCTGCTGCAATAACCGGTAATTCTGTTGCGTCTACTATTTGAGGCACAAGAGCCATGGTTGTAATTTCTCCCACATGGCCTCCACATTCCAGGCCTTCAGCGATAAAGCCGTCTACTCCCTGTTTGGCTAAACGTTTAGCCAAGGCAACAGATGAAACCACCGGAAAAACTTTTGTACCACTTTTCTTTAAACGGGAAAGGTGCTTTCCCGGATTACCTGCTCCAGTCGTAATCACGGGGACCTTTTCTTCGACCATCAATTCTATCAGCTCTTCAACAAAGGGTGACATATAATAGATGTTTACGCCAAATGGTTTGTCAGTTAATTTTCTGACTTTCCTGATTTCATTCTTTACCACTTCAGGAGGCGCGTTACCTGCTCCAATTATGCCTAAACCTCCGGCCTGGGATACGGCAGCGGCTAACTCACCAGTCGCTACCCAGGCCATGCCTCCTTGAAAAATCGGATATTTGATGCCAAGTAAATCACAAAGAATGGTTCTTAGCACTTAAGATCCCCCGCTTTTTAATTCTCTTTAAACCACTCGATAACACTGGCTCCCCAGGTTAAACCTCCACCGAAGGCAACAAGTAGGACTAAATCACCATTTCTTATTTTTCCGGCACGAATCGCTTCATCTAAAGCAATCGGAACTGAGGCAGCAGAAGTGTTGCCGTAATGCTGTAAATTCAGGTGCACCTTTTCAGGAGGCAAATTCAGTCTTTTTAGGGCAGCGTCAATTATTCTGATATTTGCTTGGTGGGGAATTAGGTAGTCAATATCTTTTGTAGTTTTATGACACTTTTCCAACGCCTTTAAGGACGCTTCGGCCATAATGCGTACCGCAAACTTAAATACCTCATTGCCATTCATCTTAAGATAATGCATTCGGTTCAAAACCGTATCAATTGAGGCCGGTAACTTTGAGCCACCGGCAGGTATTTGCAGTAAATCAGCTCCTGATCCATCAGCACCTAAATAGCAGGAGAGAATTCCTCTATTTTCCGGAGCCGCTTTAAGAACAGCAGCACCTGCCCCATCTCCGAATAAAATACAAGTACTTCGATCCTGCCAATCAACGAATTTAGAGAGGGTTTCAGCGCCAATTACCAGTACAGTATCATAAGTACCACATGCAATAAATTGCTTAGCAACTGAAAGGGCATAAATAAAGCCCGTACAAGCTGCGGACAAATCAAAGGCTGCCGCATTTAACGCTCCAAGTTTTTCTTGCACAATACAGGCTGTTGCAGGAAAGACCATATCAGGAGTAATGGTCGCAACTATAATTAAATCTATTTCATCCGGTCCGGTATCCGCATTTTTCAAAGCTTTCCGGGCAGCTTCAACGCACAACTCGGATACCGGCACATCCTGTTCAACAACTCTCCGCTCCAGGATACCTGTGCGAGTTCTTATCCATTCATCATTTGTATCTACTTGTTTGGTTAAGTCATCATTAGTAATAATTTTAGGAGGGATAGCTGACCCGGTTCCAACTATAGTAGCGCCTTGCAAACTAGCCATCACTGTTTTCCTTTCCTGATTCAAAACTAATTGTCTCAGCTATGGTTTGCACAAAGTTTAATTCTACACACTTTTTAGCAACTCTTACGGCATTCTTTATAGCTTTGGCCTTTGAACTTCCGTGACAAATTATACTGACTCCATTGACACCTAGAAGCGGTGCCCCACCGTATTCATCCGGGTCTAATTTTCCTTTGACAGCTTTAAAAGCAGGTAAGGCTAAAGCCCCGCCCAGCTTTCCTCTTAAAGATGATGTTAGTTCTTCTTTAAGCAAGGAAAATAAGGAAGCAGCCAAACCTTCAGCAAATTTCAAAACTACATTTCCTACAAAACCGTCGCAAACTATTACATCAGCTTCACCACTTGTAATATAACGGGCCTCAATATTGCCAACAAAGTTTAGGGCAGATTCACTTAATAATTGATAGGCTTCTTTGGTAAGCTCATTTCCTTTAGTCTCCTCCTGGCCGATATTTAAAAGCCCGACCTTCGGATTTGGTATACCTACAATCTTTTCCATGTAGACATGACCCATCTCAGCGTACTGGAGCAAGTTGAGAGGCTTGGTAGCAGTATTGGCTCCCACATCTAACACCAAGGTAACACCTTTTAGGGTAGGAAATAGAGTTGCAATAGCCGGACGATGAATGCCTTTTATTCGTCCCAAACCTAAAAGAGCACTAGCCATTTGGGCGCCAGTACTTCCTGCTGATACCACAGCATCGGCCTCCCCGGTCTTTACTAAATTTGTGGCAACAACGATTGAGGCATCCCTTTTCTTGCGTACTGCTGAGGCCGGTTCCTCACCCATCTCGATAACCTGACTGGACCCATGAATGCTGATGTTTTGAAAAGATCCATATTTGTCCAATTCTTTTTCTACGATTTCTTTATCGCCGACCAAGATAAGCTCTAAAGTGTTATCCTCTTTGGCGGCCTCAGCTACTCCAGCCACGGTTTCAACGGGAGCGTAGTCCCCGCCCATGGCATCGACAGCTATTCTCATAGTGCTTTCCTCCCCTTGCACTAATATTTGGTGGCAAAAACAATAAACTGTCCGGTAAAAACAACTTCTTCATTTACTTTGGAAATAACCTCTATTAAGTATTTGTTCTGTTTTTTAGTTTTTACTGTGGCCTTCGCAATGACCCGTTCTCCTAACAAGACAGGTTTTAAATAACGTACCCGGGCCGTTCCAGTCAGAGCCACTTCGGCATCAACTAATGCTACAGCTAAAGAATTAGCCTGAGCGAAAAGATGATGTCCACGAGTAATTTTAGTTTTTTGAAAGACCATGTTTTCGCCTATATCTAAAATAGAAATACCGCTTTGTTCCAACTGGAGATCGATTAACTCGCCTACAAGTTCGCTTTGTTGTAAAGAACGTAATGGTTCGTATACTTCTTCGGCAACACTTTTCACTCTTTCTCTTACCTGCGGAATACCTAGAGCCAGCCGGTCTAAGCGAATGGTTTGAATGCTGACATTAAAATTTTTAGCCAACTCTTCATCGGTGACAAAAGGTTCCCGCTCAATATATTCTTTTAACAATCTCTGCCGCTCTCGTTTGTTATAAGTTGATCCCATTCATAACCCGCCTTTAGTACCAACTATTAGTATCAAGTGCTAAATATAGTATAGTGCAGTAAACTCGTTATTGCAAGAATAATCTCCTCAATAAAAAAAAGTTAAGGATTAAACCTTAACTTTTTACTCTGCAACTTTAACAATCTCTCTATTTTTATAATAGCCACATACCGGGCAAACTTTATGGGGTTGTTTTAATTCATGGCATTGCGGACATTCAACATATCCAGGCATGCTCATTTGTTTCCAGATAGAGCGTCTCATATTCTTTCTCGATTTAGATTGTCTTCTTTGTGGTACACCCATCTATATTAATCCTCCTTTCCGGTACTTGCCGTTATTAATTTCTGCAATACTGCTAAGCGCGGATCGATATCATTTTCCCGACATTCACACTGACCTTCATTTAAGTTAGTACCACAGATCGGACATAAACCTTTACAATCCTCACTGCAGACGGCTTTCATAGGCAAATCCAGAAGTATACTTTCTACAACAATGTCCGTCAGATCCAGATTATTGCCTGAATAAAAGTATAACTCCTCGTCTTCCGCCGGATTCAAATCATCGCCAGCAGTATTTTTTTCATGACGAAACTCGCCTTGCACCTTTGTCTCAAGATGATAGACAAAAGGCGACAAGCAGCGGGCGCATTTTAGGTGAAGATCAGCTTTGACTTCCCCTTCAGCCTGGATAGACTTGCCGGTATTGGTTAAAGTTACACTCACCTGAACCGGAGAGTCAAAGTTCAAAGGTTCACCTGCAAAAAAAATGTCTTTCAAATCGGCAGTCAAGTCATACTTTTTACTTTGCCCAGGCTGCATACGTAAGCTTGATACATCAACCTGCATAAAATCACCTGCCATTGATGCGCCTTTAAAACACCTATTAGTCATTATAACTAAGATAAAAGACAACTGTCAAGGAACAATCCTTTACCTACTGAGGATTTCTTTAGTTTCCCTAGCAATTACCAGTTCTTCATTGGTGGGAACAACCATTATTTTTACCTTTGACTCCGGATGAGATACATCGGCTTCTTTGCCACGGGCATCTTTATTCTTTTCAGGGTCAATTTTGATGCCTAGATAATCCATATCTTTACAAATTTCATAGCGTGCTTCCGGTGAATTTTCACCTAACCCAGCAGTAAAGACGAGTACATCTAGTCCATTTAAAGCAGCTACATAAGCACCAATGTATTTTTTAACATTGTAAACAAATATATCAAGACTGAGCCGTGCGCGCTCATTGCCTTGGACAGCAGCTTCCTCTACATCCCTAAAATCGTTGGAAACACCGGATATGCCAAGAATTCCGCTCTTTTTATTCAGAAGGTTATCCATATTTTTAATATCCAAACCTTCATGTTCAATCAAGAAGGCTACAATAGCAGGGTCTATATCTCCGCATCTGGTTCCCATGGTGATTCCGGCCAAAGGAGTAAAGCCCATGCTAGTATCGATGGATTTTCCTCCATCAATGGCGGTAATACTTGCGCCATTTCCTAGGTGACAGGTAATAATTTTTAAATCTTCAATAGGTTTGCCTAACATTTCAGCAGCACGTCTTGATACATATTTGTGAGATGTACCATGAAAACCGTATCTTCTTAAGGCATATTTTTCGTATAATTCATAGGGCAAGCTGTACATATAAGCTTTAGGCGGCATGGTTTGGTGGAAAGAAGTGTCAAAAACTGCTACCATCGGAACGCCTGGTAAAGCTTTTTCTACGGCTTCAATACCTAAATAAGCCGGAGGATTGTGTAAAGGAGCTATGCTAAATAAAGACTTAATTTCTTCTTTAGCTTTTTCATCAATTTTCGTGGAACTGGAGAATATGCTTCCTCCATGAGTGACCCGGTGGCCTACAGCGTTAATATCCTGCATTGAACTGATTACTCCATGGTTCGGATCGACCAAAGCGTCTAAAACCATTTTTATACCTACCCCGTGGTCTGGAATTGGAGCTTCAATTATGATTTTTTCTCCAGAACGGGGACGGTGAGTCAACACGGATCCTTCAGAGCCAATCCTTTCAACTAATCCTTTAGCTAAGACACTTTCATCGTCCATGTCAATCAACTGATATTTGATAGATGAACTACCACAGTTTAGCACTAAAATTTTCATTTATTTTTCCTCCCTTGAAAAATTATCTTTTTTCTTTCATCTATTTAAAACTTTTGTTTTTTAACTTCTATCATATAAGCTAAGAGTACTGGTGTAACTCAAGCACCCTTTTTATTTCAGGTAAAGCTAATTCGGCTGCTTCCTCACCTAAAGCAATACATTCTTCAGCTTTATTAAAATCTGCCAAACCTATGTTTTCTACTTTTGGAGTAATCATTACATCACAAAGAGCGCGGTAATTAATTGAAGAATTTGATTCCAATAGATCAATTGAAGTTAAGATCACATCAAAGATATTCTCTACTGGTTTGGGCTTTCGAGTTCGCGGATCTTCTTTCAGATCTACACCAATCACAATCTGGGCCCCTTTTTGCCGCGCCACATCAGCAGGCACCCGATTCAAAACGGCACCATCAACAAAAACCCTGCCGTTTAAGCGCTTTGGCTGGAAAACACCAGGCATGGATATGCTCGCCCTTACAGCTTCCGCCACTGACCCCTCTTCAAGAACTACCAGTTCCCCTCGTTCAATATCAACTGCTACAACATAGAGAGGAATAGCTAAATCCTGAAAAGTCATATTTTTGGTCAATAAGCGGACCAAAGTCTCTATCTTATCGCCCTTAATAAGCCCTAAACGAGGTACGACAACATCCACCAATTGCTTTTGATGTAAGGAGCAACTGATCTTTTCCAACATATTTATGTCAGCCCCGGCAGCAAAAAGGGCGCCAATTAAGCTGCCAATGCTTGAGCCGGTAACTAAGTGAATGGGAATATTTTCTCTAAGTAAAACCTTTAGTACCCCTAAATGAGCCAATCCCTTAGCAGCGCCTGACCCAAGAGCCAAACCAACTTTTACCTTTTTGCTCATCAAACTTCACCCCATTCTGGCCAAACATTGGGTTAAGCATTGTTTCCTAAGTTAAAGTTCTTAGAAACCCAGGCCACTTATATAATTTACTGTCAGGAAAATTCCTGAGCAAAAACACTGACTGAAAGGAAGAAAAAATGCTTAAAAAAAAGTATTCGCAAATATTTATTTTAACAGTTAAAGTCCTTTTTACCTTCCTAATCGCAATTTATATGATCATTTATCCGCAAGTTGCTTTTAAAGCAGCATTAAGAGGCTTAAACACTTGGTGGAACATAGTGTTTCCAGCATTACTTCCTTTTTTTGTCATCTCAGAAATCTTTATGGGGTTAGGACTTGTTAATTTTCTAGGCGTACTGCTTGAACCTATTATGAGACCTGTCTTTAACTTGCCTGGTTCCAGTGCCTTCGCTGTAGCAGTCGGTTATACTTCGGGAGCCCCCATTGGAGCTGTTTTGACAGCTAAACTAAGAAAGCAAAATTTATGTTCCAAAGAAGAAGCTTCTCATCTTATGGCTTTTACCAATAATGCTTCGCCCTTATTCCTGTTCGGGGCAGTAGCCGTCGGCATGTTTAATAATCCTGCTTTAGGTTCTATCATTGCAGGTGCTCATTACCTGGCCAACTTAACTGTTGGTTTAATTTTACGTTTTCACGGAAACCGGAAAAGCTCACAAGCAGGGTTTAAGAAAAGCCAAAACAAGCAGATACTTATCAAAGCCTTTCGTGCCCTTTATCATGCCCATTCAACTGATGGTAGACCAATTGGCAAACTGTTAGGCGATGCAGTCAAAAACTCTGTACAGACTCTTTTATTGATCGGTGGTTTTATCATCATCTTTTCTGTTATAATTGAAATTCTTAATCAACTGGGCTTTCTTGCCATCCTCGCCAAAATTTTTTCATTAGTTTTAGCTGATTTAAACATTGAGCCTAACTTATATCATGCCTTAGCTTGTGGTTTTGTGGAAATGACTATTGGCACTAAAATAGTTAGTGAAACAATAGCCTCTCTAGAGCATAAGCTTCTGGTTACAAGTTTAATTCTGGGCTGGCTTGGACTTTCAGTTCATGCTCAGGCCATCAGCATGGTCGCAGACACAGACATTGACATCAAACCTTATTTGTTTGGAAGAATCCTGCACAGCGCTTTGGCAGGATTTTGGTTAATCATCTTACTTAAGTCTAAAGGTCTTACACCGACTACCGGTACTAGACCAGTTTTATTTCAGGCTAAACCCTGGCTATTCAGTTTGTATTCCCTAAAAAATCTAGGGGTTAGTCTACTTTTGCTGCTAATGATTGCTGTAGGTGGATTGATAATTAACCATATTAAATATACAAGAAAAATACTTTTTTTCACAAGCATATATAAAAAAAATAAATAGATTGCTAAAGTGTACTAGCTAGCTTGATTAGTCGAAGTTTCGTTGTTCAGTTCTTGAAGGCCTTGTCTTACCGTTTCCAATAAGGCAACTAAATTGCTTTCCAGCTTGGATAATATCTCTTCAGCGTACAGTTCTGAACCTTTTCGGATTTCCTGACTGGTAGCCCGAGCCCTGGCCATAACCTCTTCAGCCATTTCTCTAGCTTTTTTTACAACCTCAGTTTCTTCGGCCAATTTATCAATTCTGGAACGTGCTTCTGTTAAGATTCTTTCAGCATCCTGCTGAGCCTCTGTAAGGATCCGGTCTCTCTCTTTTGCCACCCACCGGGCCTGTCTAATCTCTTCCGGTAAGACAGTGCGAATTTGATCAACGCAGTCTAGAACATCTTCATAATTTACTAAGGCCTTACCGCTTAAGGGAATCTTTGGACTTGAATCAACCAGCTCTTCTAAAGCATCAAGTAATTCAAAAATATCCAACTTAACCACCTCTTAGTTAGGCGAATTTAATTTGTAAAACCAAATCCGAGTATCACCGTACACTGACTGCCTATATGTGCAAAAATTGCCTACTTGCTCAGGTATTTCAATCAGTTTACTTGTTTCTACCACAATAATTCCATCATCCTGCAAAACTGTATGAAGCAAGTTTAAAGCTTGGATGGCTAAATCGGTCTGATAAGGAGGGTCTAAAAAGATCAAGTCATACTTTTTACCGACTTTTTTAATAAAATTTAGAGAATCTTCCTGAAAAACAGAGGCATAACTTTCCAGCTTTGTTAAACTAAGATTTCTTTTAATAGCTTTAATAGCCGGCAACCAACAGTCTACAAAGTCAACATGTTTAGCGCCGCGGCTTAAAGCTTCGATACCCAAAGCACCGGTCCCGGCAAATAAATCTAAAACTTCAGTACCATTAATAATCGGTTGCAAAATATTAAATAACGACTCTCTAACCCTATCTGTTGTCGGCCTGGTATTTAATCCTTTTGGAGCATAAATTCGATGACCCTTCGCTTTACCAGCAATAATCCTCATAACACACCTTCTCACATTATAACACATTTCTCCCTAATATTCGGCCGTATACCATAGTTTTCTAACAAAAATTTTCTCATTTCAGTAGTATATTATCAATAGCTTAAGCTCATAATATTTACTGGTAAAGCAACTTTACTGAAGAGCTTAGAGGTTATTTCAAAATAACCCTCCCCCATGAGCTCTTCCTCCGGTTTCTCCTCTCCCAGCCCCTATGGGTTACTAATTGATAAAATTGCCTATAGGGGCAACAAAAAGCCGCAACTTATAAAAGCTTGCGGCTTTTTGTTTTCTTTTTCTCCAAGAAAATTACCGAGCTTAAAACTCGGCAAAAGTAAAAATATATTTTAAGGTTGCGGTGTCATAATTATTCTTACTCCCCAGAATTTTTTAAGCGTAAAAAATTAGTAAAAAACTAATAAGATTTACAAAAAGCCGAGTAAAACCCGGCTTTTTGTAATGGGGACTAAATATGTAATAGGAGGCTAAATAAATTATGACATAAGTTAGCCGGTTCAACCTTAAAATAAAATAAGATTTTTGTCGAATTTAAGCTTTAGCAAGCAGTAAATTGCCATTACGCATTGTTTTACTTTGCTGTGAATATCATATAGGGTAAAACTTAAGTTAAAAGGTGTGATGTGATGAAGGTGGAACACATCAAAGCGAGAAAAGTTAAAAAACTACTCTCAGAAGCAGCTTATTCCGGCGAGATGATAGAAATTTTCGATGAAGAAACAGGAGATATTTATGATGCGGAAGTAATTAATCTGAAAGGCAATGAAGTTGAGTTGATCTTACATATTCCAGTTAAATGGAACATAGAAAAGTTTTTAAACAAAAACTAAAAGGAGGTCCAACCTTCCTTTTAGTTTTTGTTCATAATAGCTAAGAGTATCTTACTACCTTGTAAGGCAGCCAAAGGTTTTTTGATAAGTTTACATCTTTCAGCCATATGGCTGAGCATAGCCGGGTTATTTATAAGTAAACGAAATTTTTCTTTAAACTGTTCCATGTTATTTGCCACTTCAGCTACTCCAGCTTGCATGAGGTAATCGGCGTTACCTTCTTCCTGTCCGGGAATGGGCCGATAAATCAGCATGGGTAAATTACTGGCTAAAGCTTCACTGGTTGTCAAACCACCGGCCTTAGAAATCAATAGATCGGCAAGTCCCATCCATTCGAAAACGTTATCGACAAATCCAAGAACGGTAAATTTGTTCTTGGTGTTAGCAGTCATTTCAGTGATTTTTTTCTTTAATTTTTCGTCTTTTCCAGTTACTACTATGACTTGCAAGTCAACTTCAAAACCAGCAAGAAAATCACATACACCAGTTATGTCTCCCATGCCATAAGCACCGCTCATGACTAAAATAGTAGGTAAGTCAGGAGACAAATTATTTTTGATCCGTAGACTCTTCTTTCCCTCTGCTAAATTAAATTTTAAATCAATGGGTATACCTGTTACTTTAACCGACTTAGCCGGTATCCCCCTAACAACTAATTGCCTCTTTATCTGCTCATTTGCTACCAGATATAGGTCTACCTGAGGGTTAAGCCACAGGGAATGTAAAATATTATCGGTAATCACTGTCACTAAAGGAAGGTCAATAAGACCTTTTCTTTTCATTTCACCGATTACTGCAGTAGTAAAAAAATGAGTAGAAATGATCACTTTAGGTCTTTTGATCATTATATAATTGTACAGCCTGTTAAACCCTACCTTTCTTGCCAGGCTGTACTTGGCAAAAAAAGGGTGATCCGTTAAATCATATATTAACTGCCAAATAACCGGAACCTTACTGGTTACTTTAACATAAAACATTCTGGTTAGATAATCAATAGCACTGTTCAACCATCTAACATAATCAAGTATTTCTATTCTTAGCTGGGGATTTAAAGAATCTAAGCCTAAGGCCATAGCTTTAGCTGCTTGAACATGCCCTCCTCCATAACTAGCAGTTAAAATTAGCACATCAATGTTGTTCTTATCTTTCATCGTTTTTCCCCCAATTTAATATCTAAAATATTAAATTGATTCCATTTATAACTTGATCCTGATCAACTTCTTTAATATTATACCCTTTCGACTAGCGCTAAATTAAACATGATATTACTGCAAAGATTTTACGGCTTGCACAACCACTCTTTCAACTTTTGGGTTGGGAGGATTGGTTTTTTGAAATTGAGTTAGAGCATGCTCTAAAATTTTATGACTTTCGCAGGCCTTATACTTTTGCAAAAGCTTTGCCGCAGAAATTAGCACCTCAGCACTTACATTCCTTTCCTGCAGAAGAGCTGTTGTACTTTCGACTATTTTTTCACGCTTCAACTGAACCATTTTGTTTACCAGGCGGTAACCGTGAAAAACTGTCAAGGTGGTAAGTGCTGCTTCCTGTACTTCAGGAGATAGATCAGTCACTAATTGGCAGAGTTGATCGATTAGTTTGTTTAGGAATTCCTGGTTATTATCAATAAAATAATCAATTTGAGCTTTTTCAACCCGTGAATAAATAAAACGTGGCCTGCGTAATGAAGATATCGTATTTTTACGGACAGTGGAGTCATGATGCTTAAGTAAACTTAAGATTTCTTCACAAACCGCCTTTTTTATCGGGTGCAAAACCATACCTCCCAATAATTTATATTAAAAAAAACACTAAAATTATATCATATCAACCTCATATTCTTTAATAACTTCTGAACTAGGCGGAGCAATGGTTTCTTGGACATGTTTCAGGGCTTTTTCCAGAGTATCATAATCCTTTTCCTCTAAAAATTCATAAGGCCTATAACGCAAAGCATAACTTATCGGAATGACTTTAAATTTTAATTTATTATGCTCAACATACCTTTGAGTATAGATGGGAATATATTCCACCGCCTTAATTTCAACTTTACCAGTAAGGTTGTCTTTAAGGATTGTAATTCTAAATATTGCACTTGTCGTTCTTTCTAAGCCTTTCTGGGAGGAAACAAAGTTCCCCATCGAATAGATAGCCATTTTAGTACGATTTTCATTCAGCCAGATTTCCTGCAAAACGTGGGGATGACTGCCTAGTACAATATCCACTCCTTCTGCACATAAAAGTTCAACTATTTTTCTTTGTTCGTCCGTAGGCATGTTACTATATTCTTGACCGAAATGTAAATAACAGATTACCAGATCTGCTTGTCTACGCACTTTTTGTATATCAGAAAGAATCCTTTCAAGCTCCAGCAGGTTTACTAAATATTCTTTCCCTTCAGGCAAACTGAAACCATTCAAACCATAAGTATAAGCCAAAAAGGCCATTTTAATACCATTTACCTCTTTTAAAAGTAAACCTTCTTCTTCAGCTGCTTGTCTTGTGCCCACACTTTCTAAGCCATAGGCTTTCAGATTTTCTATTGTCCTTACCACTCCTAGCTCCCGACGATCATAGGTATGGTTATTAGCCGTAAAAAGAAGGTCAAAGCCCACATTTTTAAGAGTTTTTGCCAAACTTTCTGGAGTATTAAACTGAGGATAACCGGAATATTGCAAGTCCTCTCCTGCCAGAGTTGTTTCCAAATTGCCCAAGGTTAAATCACCCTCTTTGAGGTAACTTGCAACTTCAGACAAAGATTCATCAAAATTATAAGTCCCAGTTTTAGAATCGTAGGCTTGAGCAATTTGGGTATCATGGACCATAATGTCGCCAACCACTACCAAAGTTGCTACATTTTCCTGCGGTTCTGTTTCCTGTGAAGGTCCTGATTCATTTACCTGAACCAAAAATTCTTCATTGTTTGAAACTTGGCTGCCACAGCCAACTAAGCATAGGAAAAGAAAAACCAGGAGCAAAATTACTTTTCCGGGATTAGAAAAATAATTTATCACAAAACCACCGCCAACAACTTAATAAATTGTAGTCTTATTTTATCTTATCTGGATCTAAATGAAAACCCCGGTAGAAAGTACATGAAACTCCAATCTTTGGGGAAAAATTTCTTACAGAATACTTAAAGGAGGAAAAGTATGGACGCTAACCAATTTTTTAAATCTTTAGGAATACATCTTGATTTGGCTCTAGAAGCCACTGAAGCTTTAAGGGGTGATGCACAAAAGGAAATTCCCGGAGTATCAGAAACTAAAGAAGAACATACCCACGCTACAGTAACTACAATTAAGATCTTCAATAAAACAGGTCAACAGATTATGGGAAGACCTGAAGGTTCTTATATAACCATTGAAGCTCCAGACCTGGCTAGCAATGATAAAGAGATTTACCAGGAAATAAGTAGTATTATTGCTGATAAAATTGCTGAACTGATGCAGGAGTTAAAGGTTGGAAAGGACGCAAGTGTATTGTTGGTAGGCCTGGGAAACTGGAAAGCTACTCCTGATGCTTTAGGACCGGAAGTGATAGAAAGCAGTCTGGTTACAAGGCATTTATTTCACTATGCTCCTGCCGAGCTGAGAGGCGGGTTAAGAGAAGTCAGTGCCATCGCTCCTGGAGTTCTAGGCGTTACCGGCATTGAAACTGCTGAAATAATCAAGGGCGTGGTAGAAAAATTAAAACCAGGAATAATTATCGCCATAGATGCTTTAGCCGCTTCTAACTTAAACCGTGTCGGCACCACAATTCAGTTAACCAATACGGGTATAAATCCCGGTTCAGGTATTGGTAATAAACGAACAGGAATAAACCTGGAAACTATGGGAGCCCCTGTAATTGCTATAGGCGTGCCAACAGTTGTCCATGCTGCAGTTATAGCTTTTGAAGTTTTTGCTGCCTTAACTCAAAACAATCCTTATTTAACCCAACAAATAACCGAAGATAAAATGCAAGGTATTGTAGGACAGATCTTAGAGCCTTTTGGAGGCCAGCTTGTAGTAACCCCAAAAGAGATTGATGAATTGATCTCCCAAACTGCCAAGGTAATTGCAGCTGGAATTAATCAGGGTCTTCACCCGGGAGTTACCGTTGAAAATTCATCCTTTTATTTACAATAAGCCTGGAAAAAGGGATTATCTTTTTACAAATTTACTTTTTAGTTTGAGTTTGCTTTTCATAATCAGCTATTTTTACACAGAAGTAAACGTAAAAAATGTATAAAAATTCTATCTTAATAAATAATAATATTTGAGCTACCGGTAGGGAGCAAATTTGATTTAACACTATTTAAAGCGTGAGAAAAGCGGGCTTTAGCCCGCTTAACCATCCATTACCCTATTAGTTACTGTCCGCCACCGGTAGCTCCACCTGCTGCAGAAGATTGATAAGCCTGGATCATCTTACGAACCATATTGCCACCTACAGCACCGTTTAACCGGGAGGGAACATCACCTAAATAACCTTGGTAATTAGTAAGACCGATTTCAGCAGCGGTCTCATATTTTAACTGTTCCATCGCTTTACGAGCTTGCGGAACAACCAGTTGATTGCTTTTTTGTCCAGATGCCACTTAATGTCACCTCCTTATCCCATATTTCTATAAGATAAAACGAACTTACTGACCTGCTCTTGACTGTTGATAAGCCTGTATCATTTTACGAACCATATTTCCACCAACAGCACCATTTAACCGGGAAGGAACATCACCTAGGTAACCTTCATAATTTGTCAAACCGATTTCAGCAGCAGTTTCATATTTTAGTTGATCCATCGCTTTACGAGCTTGCGGAACAACCAGTTGATTGCTTCTTTGTCCAGATGCCACTTAATGTCACCTCCTTTGCTGTGGTAGTTTTAGTATAACTCGGTAAGCAAAGATTATGCTTTTCTCCACCTAGAAGTATTTGCCTTGGATTATTTTAGAAAGGAAAAAGGCTCTTCATTTAAGAAGTGCCTTTTGCTTTTTCGTTATAAATTTCCTCCGTCTGCTTTCTTTTTAGACTTAAACCCATTTCCTGAGCAAATTCATACATATATTTTTCAAGTTTAACAGGTTTGTTTTTTCTAAACTTCTCCATGTTAAATTTCTCCACCATATTTTTTCACAATTTTCAAGGCTTGGTTTAACTTACTTGTACCGGTAGCAATTTTAAGCAAGTAACCTTTCTTCTCTTCAACGCCCTGCTTTTCCAAATCATATTCAACATGGGAAGGATCACTGGCCATCAAAACCCTTGCGGCTGAATCAATCGTTTCCTCAAGATTGTCATCTCGTGGCTCAGGGGTTTTTCCCAAAACAATAGGATTAATTTTATCTAAAGTAGCATCAGTAATTCCTGCACTTAATAGAGCCGCTAAAGCATCTTCGGCTTTTTGACTGTCATCAAACGTAGCAACTATAGAATGATGCTTATTTCCATGAACATTCAAAATAGCTCACCTCGTTTCTTTTTTTATTATTTGAAGCTAAAAGCTTCTCTATACAATTTTTTTATTTTGAAAGGTTAAACTATAGAAAAAAATCTTCAAAAGCAAAGGAAATAGAACATGATTAATGAAAAGCGCCTAATTGAGATTTTCTTAAAACTTATAGCGATCAACAGTCCTTCCAAAAATGAACGGCAACTAGTAGATTACCTGACCGCTTACCTGCAAAACTTAAATTTAACAGTTAGTGAAGACAAAACAGGGGAAAAAATTGGCGGGAACTCTGGTAATCTGCTTTGCCAAATACCTGCTACCGATGCCAGTCTCTTGCCGGTTGCTTTCTTTGCTCATTTAGATACCGTAAAAGATACGGCTAAGTTGAAGATTAAACTCTCTGAGGATTTGATCACCACAGACGGCTCGACCATTTTAGGTGCAGATGACAAAGTCGGCGTGGCCATAATGCTTGAATTAGCCCATCAATGTCAAGAACAAAATCTAAAACATGGGGGAATTGAATTGATCTTCACTGTTGCGGAGGAATCTGGACTGGAGGGGGCTAAACAGTTAGATATTGAAGCGCTAAATGCTAAAGTGGGATTTGTACTCGATAGCGGTGATCAAATCGGAAGCTATGTAGTCCAAGGTCCTACTGAATATGAAATCATCATAGAAGTCTACGGTAAAGCTGCCCACGCCGGTGTTGAACCGGAACAAGGACTTAATGCAATTTATCTGGCTGCCCAAGCCTTAACTTCTTTACCTATGGGAAGAATTGACGAGTTGACAACCTTTAATGTTGGAACAATCGAAGGCGGAGAAACCACAAATATCGTACCTGCTTATGTAAAACTGCAAGGAGAATTACGTTCTTTAAATGAAAAAAGGGCGGAAACTTACGTCCAGCAATTAAAGCAGTTGTTTGAAGCTAAGATCCAAGAGTTAGGAGGAAGGTCAAGATTTACCTACAATAAAATCTATTCTGCTTTTGATGTTTCCAGGCATGAGACAATCCATAAAATAATGTCTAAAGCCGCCCAAGGAATTGGAATTGTAGCTCATGGAGTTTCCCGGGGCGGCGGAAGTGATGCTAATATTCTTAATGCGAAAGGTCTTCCTACCATAAATTTAGGTTTGGGGATGGAGGAAGAACATACTTCAAAAGAAAAAATAGCTATTGGCAATTTGCTAAAGGGTGCTAAACTAGTAGTAGCTATCATCCAAACCTTATCACAATTTAAGAAATAGGAGTTTTGATCATGACACCTGAGGAATACCTTCAAACCATAATTAAAACACCTAATCCTTATTTAGATATTTTACTAAAAGAAGAAGCAAGCAGAAACGATGTATGCCCTTCCATTGGCCCTATCACAGGCAATTTAATCTCCTTCTTTATTCAACTACTTCACGCAACTAGGGTGGTAGAATTTGGAACCTGCCTAGGTTACTCAACAATCTGGCTTGCTCAAAGCCTGGAAATTACCGGCGGTCAACTCATCTCAATCGAGGCATCTCCTCGTTTAGTCTTAGAAACTAAAGAAAATGTTGCCAAAGCAGGTTTAAGTCATAGAGTAAATATTATTGAAGGTAAAGCTGAGGAGATTTTTACACATTTACCTGGACCTTTTGATCTGATTTTGCAAGATGCTTCTAAAGAAATCTATTTACCCTTATTGGATGTTTGTGTAGAAAAACTTCGGCCGGGGGGACTTTTAATTTCCGACGATGTTTTATTCCCAGCAAAACAAGTTCGTAAGAGACAAAAAGAATTAATCCACTCCTATAATCAGGCTTTAGTTAACCATCCTCAGCTTTTTACTGTCATTTTGCCTTTAGGTGACGGCTTGGCCATTAGCTTAAAGCGTTCCTAAAAGTCAATATCATCAGGACTGGCCTGGGGACTTAAGCGCAAACTGGACTGGTCTAAGATCAAGGTCTTATTTTGGAGGTGATAATAAATCCACTTCATAAATGCTAGATTATCCCTAACCCTGACAAGTTCTTCAGGCAAATATTCGGCAAATCGCTCTACAAAGTTGCTGAAACCTGTAAAATCATCCTGACGTAGAATACGCTGTAACATCTTTTCTAAGAATATCGGCAAGGGATTACTTTCTGTCTGGACTTTGGCCTGTAAAATATTTTCCTGAAGGGTAACCAAGATATTTTCCCAATCTTCGCGGCTATAGTAATCTTTAGGTTTACTAAGTTTTATATAGCCATCATAGTTGACCCGTTGTAATTCTTCCAGAAGACTATGTAAAGCATTTTCTAAATGATAAACAAAGATAATATTTTCAACTTCCTTTAACGACAGCTTGCACGGATCATAATCGAAATGAAGCAAACTCATTTTCATACCTCCTGAAGCCTGTACTATATCAATTTTATAACAAATGCCGTGAGAGCTTTGTCGATTGTTGGAAGCGAATATTCTATATTTTTGGTAAAAAATGAAGAAACAATAAAGGTGATATGATGATTACCAGTGAAATGATCAATCGAATAAATGAATTGGCCAGAAAGCAAAGAAGCGTTGGCTTGAGCCCGGAAGAAAAAGACGAACAAGCGAAGCTACGTCAACAATATGTTGAATATATCAAAAATCAGGTTAGGACAAGTCTGGAGCAAGTTAAAAAATCAGGGTCAGCCTGTTCTGCCCACCCCCACGGCAACTGCAACTGTCATAAACATTAAAAACTCTGCTTGAAAGGCAGAGTTTTTAATATAACTTGATTCTTTTATTAATGTTAAAGCCCAGGAAGCAGGCAATTATTCCTTTGAACAAATCAGAAAGCAAAAATGGAAATAGGCCGATCTTTAGTATTTCCCCCAGAGCCTTTTGCTGTCCTAAAATAAAATTAAACAAGAACCATAAATGGGTTAAACCAAAGAGATTAATCACTATTATACCTGCTAAGTTTGCCAGCAAATATCTTTCCAACCTATCTGCTTTTCGACTTGTTATCCAGCCTCCGATACATGCGCAAAAAATAAAACCTATTAAAAAGCCAAAGCTAGGTTGAAAAAAGTAAGTCAAACCGCCGAAAGGCGGACTGGCAAAGACGGGAAGTCCAATCAAACCTAAAATTAAATAAAGCAACATGCTTAAAGCTCCCAATCTAGCGCCTAAAACATGCCCGGCTAACATGGCCATCATGGGTAAGAGACTAAAAGGTATAATACCTGCTGACAACCTGGTAACAACCGCTAGCCCGGCGGTAAGCGAAGTAAATAAGGAAATAATAATCATTTGCCGCGTAGTCAAGCTTTCCATAATTTTTCCCTTCAAATATTACATTGTTAACTAGTTGCTAAGTCTAGGTTAACAATTCTTTAATAAAAAAATTGCTACGGATAAAATAAAGCAATTAGTAAGCAGTCAGCTAATGGTTTAATAGGAAGGTATCCCGCAGAGCCGCTTGCCGCCTATTCTCTAAACCTGCTCTCGCAGGTGGGTGTCCTGTCATTAGCTTTTGTCTTCCGCTTTAAATTTAAAACGGCTTGACAGCTACTAACGAACCCGAACTCCCTTTAAAACAATGTAGGTTTAAGAAATAGCGGCCTCAACGCCAACACTGCAGGATTTTGCTTTCGTTTAGTTTTATTTTATCATTCCTAAACCAGATAGTCACTAGGTTTTTTATGGAGATTATTTTCTTTACTTATAAAATTAATATATATCTAGCAATATTAAGTTTCCCCGGAAAGCAAAAAAAAATCCGGTATGACCGGACCTTATTCAAAAATTTCGTCTCCTGGAATAGGGATGCCGTATTTTTTATTAAATTCAAGTTGTAACATTACCAGAGGTTCTGAGCAAAACCGTTGACAGGTGGAACATTTCTGTAGATCATCGGTATTTCGCTCTTCCCCACAGTTCGGGCAACAAAAAACCATAAGTTAGCACCTCCAGGATTTGTGAATGTAATTACATTCTCTAATTTTATCTTAAATTCTTTTTGTTCAATTGGCAAGTATTTAAATTAAAAATAATTATCTAAATTTTTACCAAAGGTCAAAAACAAGTAATAGTAAATTAACTTATGCAATATTGATTAAATAGATCTGTTAAAGGGGTTTAAGTATGTATTTCTTCTACCAAAAGATAATTCTTATCTTTTTTACTGCTTTTGGAGTGATACTTGGTGCTTCTTTTATTGGCTCCCTAGCCGGGGTTGTAACGAATTATCCTCCCTTTGAAATAATGTTGAAACTGGCTCAAGAAATGAAAATCTGGGCTATCGTCTCAGCTATTGGCGGTACTTTCACTACTATAGAAATTCTAAGTCTTGGTATTTTTGAAGGCGAAATTCGAACTCTAATCAAGCAAATGTTTTTTCTCATAAGTGCTTTTGCCGGTGCCCACTTAGGCTATCTGGTAATTATTTATCTGGTTGGTAAAAAACTATGAAATTACTCGTTCTGCAAAAAAGAAATCAATTAATTGGCTTTTTTGTTTTAGGTTTTCTCTTGGGGTCACTATTTTGCACCTTCCAAATAGGCAACAATATAGATAAGCTAAGTCGGGAAAATAATGAACTAAAATTGAGACTAGATAATACAGAAACCGAATTGGCTGAACTAAAAGCAAAGCGGTTGACAAATAAAGGATACATTGTAACCAAAATTGAACCGGAAATTGCAATAGTATCCGAAGATTTAGCTCCCGCCGAAATTGAAAAACTGGAAATCCTGATCAGTAAAGAAGTAACAAAGCATTATAAATCAGTAGTAGGGTCTAAAGTCGATGCTTTAAACCCTGCTTTACTTCCAAAGCTTATCGACGGAAGGCTTTTTAAAATAGAGGAAAAATACTATAAAATATCAGTTAAAACCATGGTCCTCTCCGAAACTTTGTTTATAAGTATTGAAGTCATACCCCAGTAATCAAAAAGTAAATGTCTGTAGTTTATGTAGCAGACATTGCTTCATGATAGCAGTATCAATTTTCGTAACCTGGCTTAAAGTAGTCACAAAGTCTTCATGTCTTCTGCCCCGGCGGTATTCAGGTTCCTTGCTGGGATGGTTTAATAACCTAAATATATAGTTCAAATCATTATTAACCATCAAGCTTCCTTGATAAAGAACGGCACCTCGTCCACAGTACAAACTCGAACCAAGAATTTTTTTATCCCCTATACAAAGATCTCCCGTACCATTTAAGCTTATTCTTACATCAGTCACCTGTTCCAGTCCTTCTGCAATTGTCAAAGCAATTCTTTCCAAAACCCAAGGAACATTGATGTCTTTCCTTGAGTTAGCGTAGCAAGCGGTAATTACCCACACTCCAGGCGATAAGACAACGGCTCCTCCTCCGCCTTTCCTTCTCAGCAAAGCAACACCTTCTTCTTGACATGCTTCTATGTTAATATCAGGATTTAAGCTAATACTCTTGCCTAAAACCACATCTATTTTTTTATACTCATAGATATCAACAAAGCATTTATGCCCTTCTTCTATAGCTTTTAAAGCTATCTCATCTCCTGAAAATCCTGGTAGTTTTTCCAAAGCCACAACAAATCCCCCTATTTTTCTTTAACTTTAATTTTCCATTTTAGGTTACTATACCCTTTCAAGGATGGCAACATTATGTTTTCCTGACCTTTAGCAATTTTATGTGGATTTATTTCAAGATAAAAAAGTTTTATTTAACAAGCATTGACTCCAAGACTCAAAATTGGCTGCTCAGTGACTCAATATTTATTCCAGGTTTCGAACAAAATAAACTCAAGTGAGGTGATTAACTTGACTAAGGAATTTCTCAATTTTGGCAATTTGTATTTTCTTAACGAGGCTTCCCAACTTTATTATTTAGATAAGTTTTCTACTGATCGACTTGGCCAGATAGAAATAACAACTTCAGAAGACTTTATTCACAGCTTTGAAGAATGGGCTAAAAATAGAAGCTTAAATGAACTCTTTTTAATCCTGCTGGTCTTAAAAGAATTGGAAAACGACACAGCAAAAATGGATGACCTAGTTGACGAACAATGCGTAAAATACAATATTCCGCCCTGGCTGGCTCTAAGCGGCACTTTAGCTTTTTATTCTGTCCATTATCTTAATAAACTGCTCATTGAAGAAGAACTTAAAAAACGCCAGGTCAACTTTGACACCTACACTACCGCTTCAGAAATTGTACTTGTCACCAATAGTCAAGTTTTTAAAATCGACCGTGATCTGGTGACTGATTTGAAATTAGGAATTTATCATGATCAGTTGAATAAATCATTTTTCCAGGAAATCGCCGATACGATAACAGAGTTGACCCTCCAATAGCTAGGAATTAATCTTAAAACAAAGGATTAATTCCTGAAAGGGGGCAAGAAGATGCCAATAATCGAAGTAAATATGAGAGAGCAAAGTTATGAAATCAGGAAAAAAATTGCGGCAGGTATAACCCAACTAATCGCTGATAATACAGGGGTACCTAAGCAGGCGATAACCGTAATATTCAGGACCGTCAATCCAGATCATCTAGCAGAAGGAGGAGAGATGCTAGATGAAATACTGGTCAGACAAAAGCAGGGGTAATAAACCTGCTTTTTTTCATCCCAGACTTTTTCAAGATTGGCATTTCCACTTAAAAAGAGTATAATTAATGACAAGACAGCTGACTATACAGAAAGGGTGCTAGACAATGAAAACACATGAGATAGTCTTAGGAGGTTTACTGACAGCTTTAGCTTTAGTTATTCCCATAGCTTTCGGTGGATTTCTAACCATAATGATTCCACCTTTTAGTGCTACCTTAGCCTCCCATGTTCCGATCATGTTAGCCATGACTGTTAGTCCACTTACAGCTATACTGGTTGGCTTAGGCTCAAGTTTAGGCTTTTTGTTTAAATTGGGTCCTATCATAGCCGCCAGGGCTATGGTTCATGTCGTATTTGGCTTTATCGGTGCAATACTTTATCAAAAAGGAAAAGCGTTTTACCAAGTTTTGCTCTTGACCTTACCGATCCATGGTCTTGGTGAAGCCTTGATAGTTTTACCCTTTGGTTTATCTTTACATGATGCCGGTTTGGTTGTCGGTGTAGGAACAATGCTCCATCATCTAATTGACAGTGGAATAAGTCTGGCAGTAGTAAAACAATTAAATTTCATCAAAAGATCTTTGACTTCCTTTTAGCAAGAGACAGGCCAGTGCTTGTTTCTTTTTTATCTTAAGGTATATACTTAATCTAGTACTACCAATGTTTGGGAGGAAAAAATGAAACATCCAAATATAAATCTGGAAAAATTAAGGAAATTTCCTTTATTCAATGCCTTAGACCAAGCCACAATGATGGAATTAACGGAAATAATTAGCTTGCGCAGGTATAAAAAAGGCATGTTAATCTTTGTCGAAGGTGAAATCGGCGATGCCCTTTATTTCGTCAATTCCGGGTTGGTAAAATTATCTAAGACCATGGAAGATGGTCGAGAGCAAGTTTTACACTTCGTAAAAGAAGGAGAGATTTTTGCAGAGGTCCTTCTTTTCGATAAGGGCCCTTTTCCTGCAACTGCAGAAGTAATGGAAGATAGTGAAATTGGCATAATTCAGAATAGTGAATTAGAAAAATTTTTATTTAACCACCCTAAAGCCACGGTTCAAATTTTAGTCGTCATGAGCAAACGCTTACGCCGCGCCCAACAACAAATCCGCGATCTAGCTTTATACAGTGCTTTTGACCGGTTAATCACGACCCTCCTCAAGCTAGCCCGTGAACACGGTCAAAAGACGGACCAAGGAATCAGGATTAATCTGGCCCTAGGTCAGCAGGATCTTGCCAATCTGATTGGCTCTTCCCGGGAAACAGTGGCTCGCTTTATGGGTGACTTAAAAAAATCACAAACGATCAAAGTAGAAAAACAGTATATAACAATCTTAAATGAAGATAAGCTGTTTAATTGGTTGTTAAAATAAAATCATATTTTCTTTCTGCTAAACATAACTTTCATAGCTCCTACATATTCAGCCATCAGGTTTTGTTCACCTTTTTTCAGACTCCCTGCGTTCACTACTTTAGCAAGATCCTCAACAGTTGGCTCATCTTTCTTCTCTTGTTTTTGAGCTCCGGCCATTAATTTCTTCTCATTAATAGTAAAAATAGCTACAAGCCCGGAAATTAAAGCGAAAGCAGCTCCACTATAGAACATTATATTTCTACCTTTTTCTAAGAGCAAACTGAACAACGGCGGTCCTGCTGCGACTCCGAAAAACCTCACACTGCCATAAAGAGCAGTAATCCCACCCCGTTCCTCTAAACTACAGGAACTGGTTACCAAGGTATTCACAGCAGGTAAAACTAAACCGGTACCAATGCCCATGAGAAAAATACCGGCGAAAAAGGCCAGATTAGAGCGAATTAAAGAAACTGCCGTTAAAGATCCGGTAATGATAAAAAGCCCCGTAATTATAAAGGCCTTCATCTTTTTTTGATGTTTTTGCAGATATTTACCAGATAAAAATGACGTTGAAGACATGGCCAGCACAGGGACAGCCAAGGCGAAACCCTTTACTACACCTGCTAAGCCATATTTTTCTTCTAAGATATCGGATAAGTAGGATAACAAGCCAAATAAAATCAGGAGTACGACACTTCCTGCAAGATAGCTTCCTAATAAGCCAAGCCCTTTTCCCTTAAATACCTTAGCTATTCTAACCAGGTATTCTTTTATCGTTTCATCTTTTGTTTTAAGCGGGGGCTCCTTAATTAAGATCCACACAGCGACGGCAATCGGAAGGGCTAGGATAGCGTAAACAAAAAAAATAGCATACCAGACAATTAAGGCAATAGCCGCACCTAGAATCGGACTTAAGACTTTCCCTAAGCCGTTCGCCGCCTCAATACTTCCCATGGCTTGACTTCTCTCATTACTGGTGAAAATATCACTGACTAAAGCCATAGCAATAGGACCTGTTCCAGCAGCCCCTATTCCCTGGACAACTCTACCCGCTAATAAGATGGTGAAAGACTCTTTAAAAAGAATGACGGCCAAGCTAGAAACCAGGCCACCAATTCCATAAAGCACAAGTGCCGGTACAATAATCTTTTTTCTACCAATCTTGTCACACAGAAAACCCATGACCGGTATAGCAATACCAGCAGGCAAAGAAAAAAGAGTAATAGTGAGGCCTGCTTGGAGTTTTGATATTGACAAAGCTCGTTGCATATCAGGAAAGACAGGAATCAGCATAGAATTACCTAAAACCATAATAAGAGGAACACCACTTAGGGCAATTAGTTTAAATAAACTGTCCCTTTTCATCTCCATACTCCTTTGTGCGGTCATTTTCAAATACTATTTTCCCAAAATTTTGCCTGGAATATGTATTAGAACTCTTTCGTTACAATAACAAGACCATACTTTAAATCAGCAAAGTATGGTCTTTCGTACATAATTCCGGATATTTTTTTTGGATTTCAAAAGCATCTTTGCGGCACAATTCAAGTACCTGAGAGTCCCTCAAAAGATTAGCAATTCTAAAATCTGGTAATCCATGCTGCCTGGTTCCAAAAAAGTCCCCTGGACCACGAAGTTTTAGATCTTCCTCCGCAATGGCAAAGCCATCACTGTTTGTGCAAAGTATTCTGACTCTTGCTTTAGCCTCAGCACTGCGTAAATTTCCAAAGAGAAAACAGTAAGATTTATGTTTTCCCCTGCCGATTCTGCCTCGCAACTGGTGAAGTTGCGATAGTCCAAAACGCTCCACTCCTTCTATTACCATGATCGTCGCGTTTGGGACATTTACCCCTACTTCTATAACAGTTGTGGAAACCAAAATCGGTATCTTATTGCTGTAAAATAACGACATAACCTTTTCTTTTTCCTGGGTCGATAATTTTCCGTGGAGTAACCCGACTTGATATTCTTTAAAAAATTTGCTTTGCAGCTCTTCTTGTAGTTTAACCGCTGCTTCAGCTTCAATTGCTTCCGATTCTTCGATTAAGGGACAAACTACATAAGCCTGTCTCCCTCTTTTTATTTCTTCTTTAATAAAAGCGTAAGCCGCACTTTTCTTGCTATCAGGAACATATCTAGTCAGAACAGGTTGCCTTCCTGGCGGTAATTGATCAATCAGCGAAACATCTAAGTCGCCGTAAAGGGTTAAAGCCAGGGTCCTGGGAATTGGAGTTGCGGTCATAACTAAGACATCCGGATTTAACCCTTTCTCTTGCAACAGTGCCCGTTGAATCACTCCAAAACGATGTTGTTCGTCAATTACAACTAAACTTAACTTTTTAAATTGCACATTTTCTTGTAAAAGAGCGTGGGTCCCTACCACAATTTGCATACTTCCATCTTTTAATTCTTGGAGTATTTCCTCTTTTTCCCGCTTTGTGACACTTCCGGTCAACAAAGCAATTTTTACTCCTAATTTTACTAACAATTCTTTGAGATTAAGATAATGTTGTTCAGCCAAGATTTCAGTAGGTGCCATTATAGCACCCTGAAAACCTGCATCTACAGCTTTCAGTAAAGCGTAGATGGCAACAATAGTCTTTCCTGAACCTACATCACCCTGGACCAGCCTAGACATAGGATAAGGACTTTCCATATCTTTAACAATTTCATTGATAACCCTCTTTTGCGCAGCAGTTAAGCTAAAGGGCAGTTGAGCTAAAAAAGTTTTTAGCAGCTTTCCTTCTCCTCCGTGAGCTATACCAGGCTTTCTTTGCTCTGCAATCTTTTTGGTAGCAATTAATTTCATCTGTAAGTCAAATAATTCTTCGTAGATGAAACGTCTTTCAGCCTCTTTCTGCAAATTCCAATTGTCAGGGAAATGGATCTGTCTTAAGGCTTCATTAAGGGGAAGAAAATTATAACGCTCTATTATTTCTTTAGGTAAGGTTTCCTCTACACTGCTTAACACATCATTCAGAAGCTTAAAAATAAGCCCTCGCAAAAATTTTTGGGGCAAACGCTCTGTCAGGGGATAGATCGGCACTATTCGTCCAATATGAATAAGTTCCTTCTCCTCCAAAAGCTCAAATTCCTGAACTGCCATTTCCGGCATTAAAAATTTACGGTCTACCTTGCCGGTAAGCACAACTTCCTTACCTGGCTTTAAAGTCTTTTTCAAATATAGCTGATTAAACCAGGTAGCAATGAGTTTGCCCGTGTCATCAGACAAAGTAACCTTTAAGATCGTCAGATTCTTTCTGGGTTTTAGCTCCTGCAAACTCACTATTTTACCAGCCACCGTTTGTATTTCGCCGTCAAGAAGCTTGTTGATTTTGGTAATTTGACTCCGGTCTTCATACCGGCGTGGAAAATAATACAGTAAATCTTTAAGAGTTCTAATTCCCAGCTTTTCAAACAATTTTATTCTGCCTGAACCAATACTTTTAAGACTTTGTATAGAACTATTCAGGTTAGTTGGCTTAAAAGACAGCACTTTTGTCTTTCCCATATTTTTAGAATATAACGAAGCACTGGCTTCTCTTTCGGCAAGAGCTTCCAGTGCTAACTGAATTTTTTCTACTATTTTGCTTCTCTGTTCCAAATTGCTTTTAGGGTAATGATGAAGCAAAGCAATGCTTTTCTCTACCATCATTTTTTCTTTGTCGTCAGTAAGTTTTTTCTGAAGCTTTAGCAACTCCTCCAGAAAAAAACTATGAAATCCACCGAAAAAAGAAGCATTACTGAAATCTAATTTTTTTTCACATTCAAGATAAGCTTCCAACTGAGCAATAAAAGCACGAGTAGTACTCACAAATACCACACCTACTCTAAGGCGAAGATATAATAGTATAATGGCTGTCCACCATAATGCATCTCTATCTCTAATTCTGGGAATTGGGCTTTTAATTCCTCTAGTAATTCGTTGGCTTCTTCAGCATCGATATCAGATCCGTAAAAAGCAGTTAATATTTCGCCCTCATGTTCTAGCATGGCTGCTACTAAATCTTTCACCACATCAGAAATGTTATTGCCTTTCGTAACAATATTTCCATTTAGCAAGCCAAGAAGTTCTCCGTTTTGAATTTCAAGGCCGTTATATTGAGATTCCCGCACAGCATATGTAATTTCACCCGTCTGGACTGCCGGTATTACTTCTGACATCCGTGTCCGATTTTCCTCCACTGACTTGCTAGGATCATATGCTAGTAAGGCCGCCATACCCTGCGGAAAGCTCTTGGTCGGAATGACCGTTACTTCAATATCTTTAAGTAAATTCCGTGCTTGTTCAGCAGCTAGAATAATGTTTTTATTATTGGGAAGAACTAAAACATGTTTTGCTTTAACTTTCTTAATGCCCTCTACCAAGTCCTCAGTGCTGGGATTCATAGTTTGGCCTCCATGAACAATATAATCGGCTCCCAAGGACTCAAGAACTTCAGCTAGCCCTGAACCGGCACAGACTGCCATAACTCCAAAATCCTTTAAATTTGTAACTTCTTCTTCCTGACTGCTAAAATCATCATCTTTCTCGGCTAAATATCTTTCTCTATGCTGTTCCTCCATATTATCTATTTTTATATCATGGAGGGTCCCCCAACCTACAGCATACTCTAAGACTTTACCCGGGTTATTAGTATGAATGTGGACTTTGGTCACATTGTTACTCCCTACAACTAAAAGACTATCTCCTAACTTTTCTAAAGCCTGGCGGGTTAAATCCTGGGAAAGATTTTCCCCTTTAATAATAAATTCGGTGCAGTATCTATACTTTAAAGTTTGAGGCTCTAAGCCCTTCTCTTTAGTAACCGGCAGTTCTAAGTCAACAAGCGGAGTAATAGTTTCATCAGCTAAGGCACTGATGTCTTCCACTTCGCCTCTTAGACTTTTTAATGCACCCTCAATCAATAAGCAAAACCCTTTGCCCCCAGCGTCAACAACACCAGCTTGAGCCAAGGCAGGCAGCATAGTTGGCGTCTTTTCAAGAGCTGACTGGGCAAATTGCAAAGCATTGGAAAAAACTTTATCACAATTATTTTCTTTATTAGCTGCTTCCTTCGCGCCTTTAGCGGCAGCTTTTGCAACTGTTAGGATTGTTCCCTCTACAGGCTTGATGACGGCTTTATAAGCAACTTCACTGGCACTTTGGAAAGCTTTGGCTATTGTCTGCCCATCAACTTTGTCCGCATTTTCCAAGGTTTGAGCAAAGCCGCGAAACAGTTGGGATAAAATTACACCTGAGTTCCCCCTAGCCCCCATTAAAGCACCGGTAGCCATGGCTTGAGCAAAATTTTTTAAATTCAATTCTTTTAAATTTTCCACTTCTCGAGCGGCAGCTTGAACCGTCAGGCTCATGTTTGTCCCCGTATCCCCATCTGGCACAGGGAAAACATTTAAAGCATTCACCTGTTCCTTATTCTTAGCTAAATTATCTAAAGCAGCTAAAAGCATAGCTTTTAATTGGAGGGGTTCAAGATATTTGTATTGCAAAGGTAGAACCTCCTTAATCTACTACTTTAACGCCTTGTACTATAATATTTACACTGTCTAACGGAATCCCTGTTAGTTTTTGCACATTATAGTATACTCTTTCCATAACGTTATGAGCAACCTCATTTATTTTAGTACCGTAGCCTACAACTATATAAACGTCAATAGAAACTTTATCCTCATCAATATTAACCTGGATTCCTTTTTTAATTGCTTCTCTACCTAGTAACTCATAAATACCATCTTGAAGCTTTTGAGATGCCATACCCACTAGTCCATAACACTCAACGGCAGCCGAACCAGCAATAGAGGCTATAACATCTTTTGAAATTGTAATCTTTCCATATTCTGTTTGCAAAATATTGCCCAAGAGTATACCTCCTCTCAATTATCTACTCAGTTTGACCCACCTAAACTTATATATACTGCAGTTAAAAAGCAATTGATTTTGCAGACTGAACTCTAAGTAAAAATAAGGAAGTCAAGTGTATTTGGGATATTTTCAACATAAATCGCCCAAATCCCTGCTCATTTCTAAACTTTTTTCCTCCATCTAAAAACTTGCGATTCCAAGCTGTTTTTGATAAAATGAGTAAAGGTGTTTAATGCTGTAAGGCCTTTTAAGGAGGTGGAAATATGGCTAAATGCGATATCTGTGGTAAAGGAGTTGTTTTTGGTAATCAAGCCAGCCACTCAAACATAAAGACAAAAAGAACTTGGAATCCCAATGTTCAAAAAGTAAGAGCTATTGTTGATGGCTCTCCTAAACGAATTAATGTTTGTACTCGTTGTCTCCGTTCCGGTAAAGTACAAAGAGCAATTTAATCTGTTATATCTAATTAGAATGAAAAAAGACTGGTTTATCAACCAGTTTTTTTACTTTTATGTAAGTATTTTTCCCACCGACCCGCTGATCTAAACTAAAACAAAAACCTGGCTAAGCCAAGTTTTTGTTTTAGTCAGTTATTTTTTAAATGTTCAAGGACGAAAGTACCGTCAGAGAATTTAGGTCGATGAGTTTCAAGGTATTGCCTTCCCATAATCCCACTGAAGGACTTCCTCCATCCTTTGGCAAAGCACAGCTTCCCGGATTAAAGAAGGCACATCCTTCTATTTTAGTACTGGCTGCTAGATGGGTGTGACCGCTGATACAAAGGTCAATTCTCCACTTAATTACCAGTTCTTCCAGCTTCTCGCCTAAAAGGAAGTGACCATGGTGTACCAGTACTCTTTTACCATTGAGAACAGCAAAAAGATAAGGTTGAGCCAAGGGTGTATTAATGAGCAGTTGATCTACTTCAGCGTCACAATTACCTTTGGCTATGAGCACTGGAGACGGAAAACTATTGATGCTTTCAGCCAAACTTCTGGGATTATATCCTTCAGGAATTATGTTCCTGGGTCCATGATATAAAATATCTCCTGCATGGAGCACCAGGTCAACTTGACCAAAAGCTTTTATAGCTTTTTGCCAAGCTTTTACGTCACCATGAGTATCACTGATAATACCTATCCGCATCTTTTTTTCTCCTCTATTTTTCTTGAACAGTCTCCTTTACCCCAACCTGCCCTTTTAACCAGTAGTGTACCCTTTTATAAACTACGAATGTAGCTAGCGAACTGATAAAAGCTTTTACCAGATTAAAGGGTATAATGGCCGATAAAACTAAGGGTAACACTTCAGCTTGGGTAATCCCCCAAAGGGGCAACAAGATAAAATAATTAGCTATTGTCATGACACAAGTCATAGCTAATGAACCGGCAACTAGCGCAACCAAAGCCCCTGATTTTGTATGCACCTTTTCATAAATTATACCACTAACAAAGGCAAAAGATCCACCTGCCAAAAAAGCTGCAACGGCACCTACCAAGCCTGAAGTTGCTTTGCCAGACAGGAAAAATAAGATTGTTTTTATCAGTTCAACCACCACACCAGTCCAAGGTCCCCAAGCAAAAGCAGCTATTAAACCAGGAACCTCACTGGGATCATATTTTAAAAAAGGGGGGAAAAAAGGTAAAGGAAACTCAATGGTAAACATTAAAAGAAAACCTAAAACAGCTAATAAAGAGATATTGACCATTTTCCTTGTTGACATAAACCTCACTCCTTAAGCGGCAATAGCTGAATAAAAAACCCGTTGGAACAAATCCAACGGGTTAGGTTCAAAGTCATATTAGACTTTTATCTCCTTCTCCCATCCAGACTATACTGTCGGCTCTGGAATTTCACCAGATCGGCAAACGTTGAGAACCGTTTGTTCGCGGGCTATACCGCCGGTAAGGAATTTCACCTTGCCCCGAAGGATTTCCTATTAATTTTATTAAAGTTTACCATCGATTATTGCTTCTGTCAACACTAGCTAGCTACACTCTTTCTTAAATTGTCTAAAGCTTCTTTTATATCTCCTCGACCAAAAACAGCAGAACCTGCCACGAGAATATTAGCTCCTGCCTCTACTACCAGCGGAGCAGTTTGGCAGTTGATCCCCCCATCTACTTGAATATCAACAGTAAAACCTGCTTCTTTAATCATCCCTTTTAATTTTTTTATCTTGACTAAGCCTTCAGGAATAAACTCTTGACCGCCAAAGCCAGGATTAACGGTCATGATTAGCACCATATCTATATTTGGGAGAATCCATTCTAGAAGCTGTAAAGGTGTGGCAGGGTTTAAAGCCACCCCTGCTTTGACACCAAAGGATTTTATCTCTTGAACGGTCCGATGCAAATGAGGACAAGTTTCAGCGTGAACCGTAATTAAATCGGCACCGGCCTTAACAAACTGGCCGATATATTTTTCCGGTTCCGAAATCATCAAATGGACATCGAAAAAGAGCTTGGAATGGGGCCGGAGGGCTTGTACCAGTCCCGGGCCGAAAGTAATATTAGGCACAAAATGGCCGTCCATCACATCCAAATGCAGCCACTGAGCGCCTGCTTCCTCCACTTGGCGGACTTGACTTTGTAAACAACTAAAATCTGCCGATAAGATGGAAGGAGCAAAAATCGTCATCTTAATAACTCCTTTCTTTAGCTATAACTTCAGCTAGAAAAATTAGATAATGCTCATAACGCCGTCTATCGATCAATTTGTTTTCTAAAGCATTTTTAACCCCGCAATCAGGCTCCTTATGGTGCAAGCAGGTACTGAATCTACAATACTGGGCATATTCAGCAAATTCAGGGAAGTAATGACACAACTCCTCCCGCTTAAGCTCAGGCAAATACAACTTGCTAAAGCCAGGACTATCAGCTACCAGTCCCCCACCAACAAGTGGAAGAAGGCTTGTATAGCGGGTAGTATGCCTGCCTCTTTGACTTTTCACTCCTACTTCCCCGGTTTTTAGGGCAAGTCCCGGTTGAACAAGATTTAAAAGACTGGATTTACCAACACCCGACAAACCGGCGAAAACAGAAATATGATTTTTTAGCTCTTCCCGAAGCTCACTAATTCCAAGACTGAGTTTAGTACTTGTCAAGATAACTTTATAGCCGATCTTTTGATAAAGTAAACCCAGTTCTTCTCCGATCTTTTGGTCTAAATCAACTTTGTTAAAACAGATTAAGGGAGTAATGCCTTCATATTCAGCAATCAACAATAGACGGTCTAAAAGTTGTAAGTCAGGCGAGGGATTTTTTACAGCCATAACTATTACCGCCTGGTCTACATTAGCTATGGGAGGACGTATAAGCCGACTTTTCCGGGGAAGCACCTCCTCGATGACACCCTTGTCATTACCAACCAGCGAAATTAAAACATTATCCCCCGGCAGAAAGTCTTGCTTTTTTAAACGGTACTTACCCCGCAAAGAGCATTCATATTCCTTTTCATCCGCCAAAACATAATAAAAGCTGCTATAGCCACGTAAGATAATACCTTTCAGCAAAAAACCACTCCTACTCTTGAGGTACAGGTGTCTGGTAGATAACTTTTTCATCTTGCAAAACTTTTAAAGTCCCGCTTCCATAGAACTCAGCCGTTGTGCGAATAAAATCGCCGGAATTGTGCCATTGATCATATTCGGTGTGAGTTCCGGTTACATCTGTCACCACAATTTGGATGTGATGCTGTTCTCCGTCATCTTCCACCATTATTTCTACATTAGCCGTCTGAGGAGCTAAACCAGGTCCTTTGCTCACAGTCAAGTCAACTGTTTCACCCTGCAAAATGGATTGCTTAGGTGGTACACTTTGCTTACTGACCTGCCCGCTAAAATACTCGTAACTTATCTCCTCGGTAATCTTCCCAACACTAAGCTTATTTTCTGCCAAGATTTTCTGAGCCTCTTCCAAGGTTTTGCCTAAAAGGTTAGGCATCGATATCTCTTGCAGTTTTGGACCCAAGCTTACGGTTAGACGGACTTCTGAACCGACAGGTAATTTTGTTTCCGGCTTAGGATCCTGGTCAATGACCGTTCCGGCCGGAATTTGCTCATCATAAACTTCCTCTACATCATCGGCCGGAGTAAAACCTGCATTGGTTAACATGATCCTGGCACTCCGCTCAGTTTCCCCTATAACACCAGGGACTGATTTCAACTCTGGGCCAAGACTAATATCAAGTAACACGGGACGTGTTCGCTTAATCAGCTCACCTGCTTTCGGTGACTGATTAATTACATAGTTTTCAGGATACTCGGCATCATATACCTTTTTATTAATCTGGTAAGTCAGGTTTGCGTCAGCTAAAAGCTGTTCAGCTTCGGCCAAAGTCTTACCTTCCACTGAAGGCACTTGAACTTCACCGGTTTCAAAATACCTTTGCACGCCTAACCAAAAACCACCGGCCGCTACCAGTAAAAACAAGGGTATAATCAGCCAAAAGAACGTCTTGGGTTTTCGTTTTTTCTGTTTTGATTTTTCTTTATTTTTTTCTAAAAGATCCACATCAACCGGCGTTAGAACTTGAGTAGGCAAATCTTCTACCATAGACCCACGAATTTTTTCCAACGCCATTTTCATCTCAAGGGCTGACTGAAAACGATCAACTGGGTCTTTAGCCATGGCTTTTAGCACAACCCGTTCTAAAGCAGCAGGTATTCCTTCCACAATCTGACTGGGTGGGATAAAGTCTGATTGAATATGCTTTAAAGCAATGCTAATGGCATTATCACCGCTAAAAGGTAAGACGCCTGTTAGTAATTCATAGAGCACCACACCTGCAGAATAAATGTCTGAATAAATGTCCGTAGGTTCACCTTTCGCCTGTTCCGGTGAGATGTACTGTACCGAACCAACCACTGTCCCGGAATAAGTTAAAGTGGCAGAGGACACAGCCTGCGCAATGCCAAAATCTGTAACTTTTACCTTTCCGTTTTTTGTGACCAGAATATTGTGAGGTTTAATATCCCGGTGCACTACTCCGTTCTCATGGGCATGTTCTAAAGCATCTAGAATTTGCAACAAGTAATCTATTGCTTCTAAAGGATCCACCGGGGCTTTCTCCATAATTATTTCTTTTAGGTTCCGGCCTTCTACGTATTCCATTACCAAGTAATGAAAGTCCTGTTCATGACCTACATCATAGATACTAACAATGTTAGGATGGGATAATTTGGCAACTGCCTGAGCTTCTCTCTGAAACCTTTTAATAAAATCTTCTTCATTGACAAACTGTTCTCTCAGGACCTTAACGGTTACTACCCTGTTTAACAGTAAATCCCTTCCTTTATAGACAACCGCCATACCGCCTCCGCCTATCTTTTCCAACACTTCGTATCGGGCGGCAAGTACTTTTCCTATCATAGATACACCTCACATTCCAAGTGCTATTCTAAATAATTCACGAGCGATAGGTGCAGCGTGGGTGCCCCCTGCTCCTTGATTTTCCAAAATAACTGCAACGGCTATTTGAGGATCTTCAGCCGGAGCAAACCCTACAAACCAGGCATGGCTGATCCCTTGTGGATTCTCCGCTGAACCGGTTTTTCCTGCCACCGTTACTCCAGGAAGACTAGCATTTTTCCCATAGCCTTCCTCTACAACAGCTACCATCCCTTCTGTTACCAGGTTGGCAGTTTCAGCATCTATTGGCTGTCCCATTTCCTTACTTTTTCCTTGTTTGAGCACAAACCCTTCCGGACTGACTATCCGGTCAACTATATAAGGCTTGTACATTACACCATCATTGGCAATAGTCGCGGTAATCATGGCCATATGGAACGGTGTAACTAATGCTTCCCCCTGTCCGATGCCTAATTCGGCCAAGCCATTTTCCGACAATTTGCTCGCTTGAGGTACCGAGCTATTCTTTACCGGCAAGTCAAAAGGAATAGTTTTGTTAAAATAAAAATCCTCAAAGGCCTGAACTAAATAATCGCTTCCTAGCTCTAAAGCCAGGCTGCCAAAAAGGATGTTAGAGGAAATAGCCAAACCTTCCTTCATCGTAAGTTCAGTTTTCACCGTCGTATCATGTATTCTCCGCCCATTAATTTCAAGATAGCCAGGATTATTAAATGTCTGATCCCAATAACCCGGGTTGTTTTTTAAAGCAGCAGCTGCGACCAGGATTTTCAGAGTTGAACCCGGAGGATAAAGGCCTTGTATTGCTCTGTTTAACAAGGGGCTATTTTCGTTATTGGTTAAACTGTCCCAGCTTTCTTGTAAACGATTAGCATCATAGGACGGGGAACTGACCAGGGCTAACACCTCACCAGTCTTTGGGTTTATGGCTACAACTGCACCTCTTCTTCCTTTCAACATTTTATATGCTGTTTTTTGCATTTTAAGATCCAACGTAAGGAAAATATTGCTACCCTCAGGCGCCTTGCCACTCAAGCGTCTAAAAAAGTTGAGATATTTTTCAGTACCTACTGTTCCTAAAAGATAACTGTCGTATTTATCTTCCAAACCTGTTTTCCCGAATCGAGCTGAAGAATAACCGACTAAATGGGCAGTATTCTCCCCTTGTGGATAGGAACGGGTAAAATCATTATCCGTTATGGCTAAAATTTCTCCGTTCCGGTCGTAAATTCCTCCCCTAATTGTTCCTGCTTCAATCTCCCAAACCCGCCTGTTTTTAGGATGAGTAGTAAGCATATCACTTTGAAACTGATTTACATAAATCAAACTTAAAATCAGAATAAAGTATAATCCTAAAAAGCACAAGGCAACTTTATAAATATTCTGCTTCATTTATATTACTCCTTTGGCCTTCGTCCCACATTCATCAATAAACCAAGCAGGATATAACTTACAAGCATAGAACTGCCTCCATAGCTAACAAAGGGCAAAGTCACACCTGTTAGAGGAAGCAGTTTCATGACACCACTTAAGATAATAAAACTTTGCAAGGCAAACAAAGTGGTAATACCTGTAGCTAATAAAATGCCGAAATTATTGCCGGAAGCTAAGGCTATGCGAAAGCCTCGATAGCTTAAAAGCAGAAACAGTAAAATAACGCCGATTCCTCCTAAGAGTCCTAATTCTTCAGTTAGAACGGCAAAAATTAAATCAGTGGCTGCAGCCGGAATCACCTGGGGCTGTCCTAAGCCATATCCACTGCCGAAGATCCCGCCACTTGCTAAGGCAAAAAGGCTCTGGGTTATTTGATAACCGCTTTGATCAATCCGCGACCAAGGGTCCAACCAGGCCAAAAATCTTATTCGAATATGATCGAAGATAAAGTAAGCAATGGTTGCCCCCACAAAGAAAATTCCCAAACCAATAACCAAAAAAGCAAAACTGCCCGTACTTGTGTATAGCATAACTAGAAAAATGCCGAAAAAAATCAAAGCTGCCCCCAAATCTTTCTGGATAGCCAAAAGCCCTAACGCAGCCATAGCCATGATAATAACGGGAGCTATAGCCCTTGGTTCAAGTAATATGTTTATGGTCTGATTCTGACTTTCTAGCAAAATTCCCTTGATTTCTTGCAAATAACTGGCCAGGAAAAAAATCACCAGTATCTTTACAATCTCTGCAGGTTGAAACCTAAAACCGCCTAATTCCAACCAAGCTTTAGCACCACCAACTGTAACTCCTAACAGAACCGTAATTAGTAAAAACAAAATAGCTAAAACCATAAACAGAAATTTATAGTCTTCCAGTTTTCGATAATCTCGTAGGAAAACAATAATAAGAAGAAAGGAAAAAAGTCCTAATATAATCCATAACCATTGTTTTAAAGCCATTTGGGGGTCTACACGGTAAATTCCCAATAAGCCTAAAAGTGATAACATAGCTGCTATGGGCAGGAGAAATTGATCCGTTCCCTGGCCTAAGACAACAAGCACAAGGTGAACAAAAAACAAGACCCCTAATAACAAGCCGGAATAATATAAAACTTGCAAATTTTCTCCGCCGGTATAATAGATAAAAAAAGTTCCCAACGCAGCAAGAATAGCCACTATGAGCAATAATTGAAATTCATGCCATCTTGCCGTCAATTTCATAGCACATCACCTAATATTGGATTAGCAAAATCGTTACATTATCATTGGCACCTTTACTATAGGCTGCTTTCATCATACTATCTATAGCCTGCTGCAAATCCTGACTGTTTAACACATGATGTAAAATCTCTTCATCAGGTAAATGATTAGTCAAACCGTCGGTGCATAATAAGACCAGATCATTTGGTTGGACGTTTACCTCCAGTAAGTCAATATCAATATTGGGATTGGTTCCTACTGCCCTCATCAGCACATTCCTTTTCGGATGGGTTAAAGCTTGCTCCTTGGTTATACCCCCGCTCCTAACCAGCTCTCCCACAAAGGAATGATCACGAGTCAGTAAAGTAATATTCCCGTTGCGAATTAAGTAAGCCCTACTGTCACCGACATGAGCAATGTTTAACTTGTTGTCTTGAAACAAAGCTAAAGTCAAGGTGGTTCCCATTCCTCTGTGTCTATTATCTCCTTGGGAGTTAGCATAGATAACCTGGTTGGCGTATTCAACGGCATCTTTTAACTTAAGCAGTGGATCTGAATTGCCAAACTTTAAGCGATTTACCACCGCTTCAATTGCCATTTGACTTGCAACTTCCCCTGCCAGATGGCCCCCCATTCCATCAGCTACTATAAAAAGCTTGCTTTCTTCGTCACAGAAAAAACTATCTTCGTTGGTCTTACGGACTAACCCAGTCTCAGTCCGAGCTACTGCTCTCATTCTCCCACCCCACAACTTCAAATAATACATCTCCTATGTTTATCTCGTCGCCAAGCGTTATCTGCTGTTTTCCCCTTATCTTTTTACCATTGACATAGGTCCCATTGGTACTGTCTAAGTCGATCAGAAAAATCTTTTCGCCTTTAATTTCTATTCTGGCATGCTCTGATGACACATGAGGGTCATTAATCACAATGTCATTTGCAGCATCCCTGCCTATCGTGGAAACCTGTTTCAGCGGTATCACGGAATCAACAGTCATATTTCTGCCGTCACCAGGATCGAGGACATATAGTTGAAAAGCTGACAGGCCAGCTCTGCTTTCACCTTCGCTTCTTTTCTGTAAAAGCAAGTCCTGTCTCATCATTTTACAAATAAAATAGATAAATATTAATAAAGTAAACAAAAACATGTACCGTACCGCCGCAAGTAAGACATCTACAATTCTCAAGTCAAACCTACTCCTTAGTAACTAATAGTTTACTTTGCCCAAGAATTACCTCATCACCGGCAAAAAGCTGACTCTCTTGGATTAACTCCCCGTTAACAATAACTCCATTGGTACTGTCTAAGTCAGTAATCGTAAGCTTATTATGATAGAGTTTTAACCGGGCATGAAGGCGAGAGATACTGCTGTCATTGAGAACAATATCATTCTCTGGTTTCCGCCCGATACACATAATACCAGAGGTGAGTTTAAACTTTTTGCCTTTATCAGGCCCCTGTAATACCAGAAGGCTCCAATCATCCTGGGTCAAAGCACGACTTAATTGTTTCTTACTAAAGGTCAAAGTATTGGCCAAATCATTTTTCTCTTCTTCATCCGTCTTTGGATTATTAATTTCCACATACTTCGTCAGGACGTTTAACTGGCCCTGAGATAGTTCCGAGTCTATTTCAAAACACACCTGAGGTTTACCAAGAATTGTCAGATCTCTTTCCTCCGCGTTAGCACTTAAAATTTCACTGATTTCCTCACCGAAAGAGTCTAAAATAGGCTGAATTTGTAAGTAGTCTTCTTTACTTAGATAAATTTGGTAATAATTAGGCGCATAGGTCTTATTCAGGCTAACCTTCTTATTTCGAACCATAACTCGAATAGCCTTGCCGGCAATCTCTCCGGGCTTTAAAGGTCCCTTGAAAACTTTACCAATCAGCTTTTCATAAGCAGTTTCGAGTAAATCCTCCATAGATCTAAAAATAGACATTTTCCTCTACTCCTCTGCGTCTTAATTGACCACAGGCTGCTTCGATATCGCTGCCTTTTTCTTCTCTGAAAGTCACAGCTATTCCTGCCGATTCTAACTCATGCCAAAAAGTTAATGCACTGCTTTTAGAAGAACGCACTAAGCCTGTTTCCTGCACAGTATTTAGAGGAATTAGATTTACATTGGCTTTAAGATCGGCTAATAGCTTAATCAACTCCCGGGCATGATGAAGTGAATCATTTACTTCAGAAATCAAGGCATACTCAAAGGTTATTCTTCGCCCTGTACTTTTTATATAATGCTGACAAGCTTCCAAAAGTATTTCCAGTGGATATTTTTTGTTAACTGGTACAAGCCTGTCCCTTAAGGTGTTGTTTGGAGCATGCAAAGAGATGGCCAGGACGATAGGCAACTTTTCCTCCGCAAGCTCATATATTTTAGGAACTATGCCGCAAGTCGATAAAGTTATTCTACGCATGCTAATATTTAAGCCCAAAGGATCGTTTAAAATATGGATAGCTTTTAAAACATTGGCATAATTTAATAAAGGTTCACCCATTCCCATAAAAACCACATTAGTTATTTTCTCTGTAGGAGCGTCCTTTTGCAGTTCCCTTTGTGCTACCAGTACTTGAGCAAGTATTTCTCCGGTAGTTAGATTCCTTTTCCAACCGGATAAACCTGTAGCGCAAAAAACACATCCCATAGCACAGCCGACTTGGGTAGAGACACATACTGTATGCCGGTCCTTTATTTCTTTACCAAGATAAGACATACGTACAGTTTCTATCGTATTTCCATCGTCTAAGGTCAACAAATACTTGACTGTATCGTCAACCTGAGATCTTCTGATTTTAGTAATCTTTGGAGGATGTAAAAGCTGCAAGCCATTTAGCTTTTCTTGTAATTTCTTGGGTATATTAGTCATCTCTGTAAAGGAGCTTGCCCCTTTTTGTTGAATCCATTGAAATAATTGTTTTGCCCTGTATTCAGGTTCTTCCAATTGCTGCAATAAATTCTTTATTTCTTGTAATTCCATTCCTTGGATATCAATTTTTCCCATAGTTACCTCCAAAAACTTCCTTACCCTAGTATACAACATAAAAGAACCAACATATACCAAGATCTAAGCCGATCCGCTTAGCTTTTTTAGAAATAAAACCTTCCTTTTAAATTACCTAAAAACTATCTTAAATCTTGCAAAATCAGTAGGTCTTTTAAGAAAACCAGACTTTAAATCTAACTTAATCCAGTATAAAATTAAAAAGTACCTTAATTCTTAAAGTATGCGTAAAGGCAACCAGTCCTAGCAAGATTTTAGTCATTGTCTTTATTTGGGCTTATTAAATTTTAATAGGCTAAAATTTTTTACAATTTTTGTCCGGAGAACGCAAGTTAAAGAGTGATTAAATGAAAAAAAGTTTTATTATTCCTGCATTTATAATCATTTTAATACTTACCTTATTATTTACAGGCATGTTCTTTTATCCTTCTTTTAAAAAATTGCTCAGAACAAGTGAACCAAATCCGGGTAAAACTTCTGTCCAGGAAATAAAGAAAGACGAAAAAGACCGTTCAACAATTGCTGAACTGGCAAAACTTAAAGGACGGGCGGCTGGTTCAAGTTATGAAAAGGAAGCTGCTACGGTCCTAGCCAGAAAGTTTGTAGACCTGGACCTGGAGCCTATGCCCAACGATAAAAACTTTTATTTTCAAACCTTTAAGGTACCCAAGCGCACGACTTATAGGTCAGGAGAGAGATTGCGCTTCCGTGGAGTTGGACCGGCGGCTAATCCTTCACAAAACGTCCTGGGATTCCTACCAGGCAACAGTCAGGATAAGGTGCTTATCTTTACTGCCCATTATGACGGTCAGGGTATAAACAATAACCAGGTTTACGAAAGTGCAAATGATAACTTATCCGGGATTTATGTCCTCCTTAATATAGCTGAAGCTCTGAAAAGCAGGCTAAACAGAAATATTTCTTATCTATTTGTAGCTTTTGGTTCAGAAGAAATAGGCCTTTACGGTTCTGAGTATTTCGTACATAACTTACCTATTGCCAAGGATAGCATTATCGGAGTTATCAATTGCGATACCGTTAGTTCAGAAAAAGAAAACATGCTGATTGAAGCCTTTAATAAAAACCAGCTAGTGACAGAAGTGGAAAAAGCCCTTACTAACTATAACTTCAGCGTCAGGCTGGATTTGTCAGAACTAAGGACTAGCGATCATTATCACTTTGCGTCGGCCGGCATTAATGCACTAACCATTGCAGCTAATGACTGGTTAGAAGGAAATCACACCCCTGGAGATACTTATGAAAAACTTAACTTTGATCTTTTAGATCAACTAAGCACAGCTCTGATCGATATGGCTTTGACGATGGACGAGTTGGCAAATTAATTAGAATAAGAAGACAGAAAGACAGGCTTATCACCTGTCTTTTGTTTTCTTTAGGCTGTTTTGATCATCCTGGCCACAAAAAAACCGTCCGTCCCATGTATATGAGGCAACAACTGAAGGTAACCATTTTTTGCTGTTTCCCTGTCCTCTGCCCGTTCTAAAGCAAAAGGTAAAAAGCCCAACAAGCTGTTGAGCTTAAAGTTGGGATTGGCCTTTAAAAATTCTTTAACTACTTCAACATTTTCCTCTTGAGTGATCGAACAAGTGCTGTAAACTAAGGTACCACCGGACTTTAAAGAGGCACAGGCACTGTTCAGGATCTCCAGTTGTAACTTTTTCAGCTCCTTGATTTGTTCAGGATTCTTCTTCCAGCGAGAATCTGGTCTGCGACGTAATACACCAAGTCCTGAACAAGGTGCATCTACCAGCAAGCAGTCGGCCTTAGCGGGATAAAGTTTGCCAAGTTTCCTGGCATCGGTTAAATATGTTGTTATGCTATCGATGCCAAGACGCCGGCAATTGTCCTTAATCAAATCTAGTTTATGCTCATAGACGTCACAAGCGATAATTTGACCATGATCACTTTTTAATTGGGCTAAATGAGTTGTTTTAGTACCAGGAGCAGCACAGGCATCGATAACCAAGTCTTCAGGCCTTGGATGAAGCAAATGAGCAACCAGCATCGAAGCTTCATCTTGCAAAAGAAAATGACCCTGCTTAAAAGATTGAAGCCCTTCAAGGCTGTTAAATTCTTTGACAATTACGCCCTCAGGTGTAAAAGGACTCTTATGGACTACTAATCCTTCCTTCTCTAGCTCTTTTATAAGTTCATCCCTACTGATTTTTAAGGTATTAGTTCTTATACTGTTCGTAGCAGGACGATTATTCGCCATACATAATGCTATGGTAGCATCGATGCCAAATTGTTCTATCCAGCTTTTTACCATCCATTCCGGATGGGAATATTTTAGGCTTATATGCTCAACTGGCTTTTCCTTAAGATCTGGAAAGACAAATTCCTTCTTTCTTCGCTCAAAATTGCGGAGCACCCCGTTTACCAACTTAACCGTACCGGGATGTCCATATTTTTTAGCCAATTTTACAGCCTCATCAACTGCAGCTGAAACGGGAATTCTGTCAAGATAATAAAGTTGATATACTCCCATGCGCAGAATATTCCTAATCCATGGAGTAACTTTCTGGATGCCTTTGTTCAATAATTGATTTAGAAACCAATCAAGGGTATTACGGGTCCTCGTAGTCCCGTAAACTAATTCAGTCAACAAAGCCCGGTCAAGATTGTTCAAGACATGGGTGTGCAATGCTTCCCTCAGGGCGATGTTGGCATAAGTATCTTCTACCTCGATTTTATACAAAACTTTTAATGCTACTTCCCGGGCAGTGGCCATCTAGTATTAATCATCCCTTCTCAACAAGCCTGACAGAAGCAGTAAACGGACCAAGGAAAGCACTGCCGAGAGAGCCGCAGCAACGTAGGTTAAAGCAGCAGCGCTTAAAACACTTTTAGCTGGTCCCACTTCTTCTCGAGTCAAATAACCTCCACCTTCCAGCAAAGCAATTGCTCTTCGAGACGCATTAAATTCGACTGGCAAGGTAACCAATTGAAACAAAACTACGGCAACAAAAGCATAAACTCCCAATTTGGCTAAGTTCAGGCTTCCTATAATTAAACCGAAAATTAAAAGAGGGAAAGCTAAATTGGAACCGATTTGAGCCACGGGAGCCAGATTATTTCTAAATGCTAAGGGGAAATAACCTACATCATGCTGGATGGCATGTCCCGTTTCATGGGCAGCTATACCTAATGCTGCAATTGAAGAGCTTTGATAAACCTGAGGCGAAAGCCTAAGTTTCTTGGTCCGTGGGTCATAATGATCAGTCAACTTTCCTGGCACCATTTCTACTTCCACATCATCAATATTAGCCTGTCTCAAAAGCTGCCGTGCTACAGCAGCTCCGGTAAGGCCAACGGATGCTCTGACCTGAGAATACCTGCCATAGGCTCCCTGCACCTTGGCTTGAGCATATAAGGACAGAAGAATGGCCGGAATAAGAATGATCATTGTAGGGTCATAATATGGGAAAAACATATTTACTCCCTCCTATATGTTGGAAATTTAACCTTTGAGCATCAGACCTTGATCTTATTTAATCTGTTCAAGGGTTAGGCTTAACCTGTAAAACCCAAAGTCAGCTAAAGATATAAAAAATTATAGCAAAACAGTCAATAAAAACTACTACTTACTTTTAAAAGTTCTAATCTGAGCCTTTATTTTCCAAAAATAAAGCCTGGTTTAATTTCACCGTGTCCCCGACAAAAAGCTACAGCGGTCATGGCCTTTTTCCCTTCCGGTTTAAGCTCTTTTAACAGAACGGACCCTTCTCCACATTGGACGTAGATTCCTTCCGGGGCAACAGCAAGAACGGTTCCTGGCTCAAAAGCTTTATCAAAATTGGCCATTTTAGCCTTCAAAACCTTGAGGATCTTACTATCATAGATAGTATACGTTCCCGGCCAGGGGTTCATGCCTCGTATATGGTTGAAAACTTCTGGGGCGGTTTTCTCCCACTTGATAAGTTCGTGTTCCTTTTTTAGCTGAGGTGCATATGTTGCCTGGGAACTGTCCTGAGGAACAACTTGTAGCTGCTTGTTGTCCAATTTTTGGAGCGAATCCGCTAAAGTCTGTGCTCCCAGCTCAGCTAAAATATCATGTAAGATACCTACATTATAGTCCGGTTCAATTGCTACTTTCCTCTGTTCAATTATATCCCCGCTGTCCAAGGCTTCATCCATAAACATGATGGTTACACCTGTTTCTTTTTCCCCGTTGATGATAGCCCAGTGAATGGGCGCTGCACCGCGGTATTTGGGCAACAAGGAAGCATGGACGTTAATACAGCCTTTTGGAGGAAGATCCAGAAGCTCTCTTGACAATATTTGCCCGTAAGCCACTACTACAAACAGATCCGCCTTAAGGCTTTTTAAGTACTCTACAGCATCAGGCGCTTTGATGCGCTCCGGCTGAAAAACAGGCAGATTTAAAGCGCAAGCAGCTTCTTTTACCGGTGAAAAACCCATTTTCTGGCCGCGACCTTTAGGCCGATCCGGCTGGGTAACAACACAGATTATCTCATGGCCGGCTTTGTGCAAAGCCTGCAAGGAAGGCACAGCAAACTCGGCCGTGCCCATAAATACTATTCGCACTAAAAACACCTCTTGCCTCACTAAACTTCTTTCTGAAGATGGTCTATAAACAGAATTCCGTCTAAATGGTCAATTTCATGTTGCAAAGCACGAGCCAATAAGTCCTTAGCATTGATGATGATTTCCTGACCATTACGGTCAAGGGCTTTAACTACCACCTCAGCGGCTCGAGCCACTTCTTCCTGGACACCGGGAATGCTCAGACATCCTTCAAGATCAATTGCTTGCCCTGAAGCGCTGGTTATTTCCGGATTGATCAGTTCCAAAGGTCCTTCTCCAACATCTACTACGATAACCCTTTTAGAAATTCCAATCTGGGGAGCGGCGAGTCCTACTCCGTCTGCGTCATACATAGTATCTTTTAAATTATCTAAGAGCTTATGAATATTTGCATTGATTTTGGTTACCGGTTTTGCTCTTTCCCGCAAAACAGGATCACCAATCTTTACGATATTATAAACAGCCATAATATCCCTCCTTCTAAAATATACCGACAGGGTCAACATCTATACTCCAACGTAATTGGCCGGCTATATATGTTAAGTCATGAACTTTTCGAAGTGCTTCAGTGGTTAACCTTCGCAGCTCATTGACATCTATACCTTTTAAAATTATTTGCCAACGATACAGATCCTGCAACTTTGCAATCGGTGCCGGAGCAGGTCCCAAAAGGGTGACAGCCTGATTGTCTGCAATTTTTTCCTTAACAAGGTCAGCAAAGCTTAGACAACCCTCCCTGACCTTTTCTTCCTTTTCCCCTAAAGTCAGAATTCTGATCAAATGAGCAAAAGGAGGGTAACCTAATTCTTTACGAAGTAAAATTTCATACTGGTAAAACTCACTATAGTCTTGTTTTTGGGCTGTCAAAATAGTCCTATTTTCAGGCCAAAAAGTTTGAATAATAACTTCCCCCGGTCTTGCACCTCTTCCCGCCCGTCCGGCAACCTGAGTAAGCAGTTGAAAGGTTCTTTCCCTCGCTCTAAAATCAGGCATGCTTAAACTCAGATCAGCGCTGATTACACCAACTAAAGTTACATCAGGGAAATCAAATCCTTTGGCAATCATCTGGGTGCCTACTATAATGTCTACCTTTCCATTTTTAAATTCCTCTAAGACATATTTACGCTGACCTTTCTGAGCTACATCGGTATCAAGCCTGGCAACCCTTGCGTCAGGAAATAATTTTCTGCATTCCTGCTCAACCCGCTCGGTACCGATTCCAAACCCGCGAATTTTTTTGGAACCACACTGTGGACATATGTCCGGAAGATCTTGTTGAAAGCCACAATAATGGCATTTTAATTTTTGACTTTCTGCATGATAGGTCAACGAGATATCACATCTCTTACATCGTACATTATATCCGCAATCACGACAAATAAAAAAATGGTTGTAACCTCGCCGGTTTAAAAATAAAATAACCTGTTCCCGATTTGCAAGTCTATCTCTGATCTTATCTTGCAATAGATCACTGAAAATGCTGAAATTCCCCTTTTGCAATTCCTCCCTTAAATCCACCACTTTCACTTTTGGTAAAGGCCTGGCGTCAACCCGTTGATCAAGCTTAACTAATAAAAACTCTCCTTTACTTGCCCTAAAGGCAGTTTCTAAGGAAGGTGTTGCACTGCCAAGGATTACCGTGGCACTTTCTAACATGCCCCTTTTTAACGCTACTTCCCGGGCATGATACTTGGGATTCTGCACCTGAAAGTAGCTAGTTTCATGTTCTTCATCTATAATAATCAAACCTAAATCAGCAAAAGGGGCAAAAATAGCTGACCTTGCCCCAACAATAACTGAAGCCTCACCGGTTCGGATTTTTTCCCAGGCAATCCTCTTTTCTTTGGCTGTAATATTGCTATGCCAGATAAGAACTTTCTCACCTAATCTTGCTTTAAACTGCTCGATCATGTAATCCGTTAAGGCAATTTCAGGTAAGAGGACAATAGCCTGTCGACCGTTTTTCCTGTTTATCTCTAATGCTCTTAAATAAATTTCAGTTTTTCCACTACCTGTAACTCCATATAACAAAATAGGAGTATAGCACTTTTTGTGTAATTCTTCCTCAATTTTTTGCGAAGCCGCTTCCTGTTCAGCAGTCAATTTTATAGCAGGGTCTTTCGTAACAAGACGCTCGTCCTTTTCAAAGGAAAAAATTTCGACATAACCTTTCTTAGCAAGTAACTTTATTGGGGTCGAGGGGTTTTTGAATAACTTATTTAAATCTTTTAGCAAAACAGGTGAATGTTCAAAAATATATTGAAATACATCTCTTTGCTTAGGAGCTCGGTTAAGTTCTTGCAGTACTCGCTCTCTATCAAGGCCGGGGACAGCCCTAACAGCTTTCTCTTCTCTGGTCTGAACAGTAAAATCAAGGCTGGGCATGATAGACTGTAAAACAACGCTTAAAGGACAAACATAATACTTAGCCATCCAGCGGGCTAATTCCAATTGCTTTTCTGTAAAAAAGGGAACCCCTTCCCTGATATCTATTATTTCCTTAACATTTTCCACATCTGCTGTATCACTAAAATCTATAACTACACCTTCGATTTCTTTATTTCGAAACGGAACAAATACTCTTGTTCCTATGCTGATTTTGTCACGAAGGTGCTCGGGGATAGCATAAGTAAAAGGCTTGTCAAGCTTACGGTTAGTCTGTGCTACAATCACCTCAGCATATGCCATTACATCCCCTCCCTGTATTAGGTTATTATATCAAATCTAATTATTCATTTCCATTTTCATTTTCTTGACAAGGAGAGCTGGATTCGCTAACATAAATATGTATTGCAAAAACTTATGCTGATGTGGCTCAGGGGTAGAGCAGCGCACTCGTAATGCGCAGGTCGTGGGTTCAAATCCCACCATCAGCTCCAGTAAAATCAAGGCCTGCAGGGTTTGACCTGCAGGCTGTTTTTGTTAGTTGCCGCCCACTTGCCGCCATTCCATGTTTTGGAAAGTCCTCAAAGTTTTAATCTCAAAGTTTTCTTCTTATATCTATACATCTGTCCTATCTATAATCTTTAGAAATGTTTTCATGATGCTCTATATCGTGACTATTATGCTTAATATTGCAGTCAGATGCATTAATAAAGTCTTCCTGTACAAGACAGGGATTTTTTTCTTCTAATAGATAAAAAAATTATTCAAAAAAGAAAAATTGATGTTGATATTATGCACGGTATCGTGTCTAATAAAGTTAGAAAGGAGGTGGAACTAATGTGGTAGAAATAATAAAAGACTTACTTCAAATTCTAGTTCTAGCACTCACAGCCATCCAACTGATGAGAGAACTAAGAAAGAAGTAAGTCTCTCCGGGGAGGAGAAATCCTCCCCTATCTTAGATTTATTATACCACATTAGAATTATGAAAATAACATTGTTAAAAATTATCCCTATAACCTTAGTTGTCTTAGGTATCTTAGATAAAGACTATGTTAACCCTTCTATTCTGGATGTAATTAAGCTAATTTTGATTATTACCTGTTTCTGTTTGGTATTTCTACTTGAAAGGAAAGAAAAGCATGAGTAGATTCGATGGTTTATTAAGCTTAAAGGATGCTGCTGATATTTGGGGTAAAGACGATAGTGTTTTAAGAAAGGCTATTGCTACTGGCAAGCTTATAGAAAACGTTGATGTAAAGAAATTTGGTAAGCAGTGGGTAGTTACTGTTGAAGCAATGGAGCGTTTATATGGAAAGCCCAGCAAATAAGCTGGGCAAATATATATGTAAATAACAACAAACCAAGATTAAATTTAAAGCCTCTAAAACTTGACTAAGGGAGGATGTAAAGAGTTTTGTGTAAATGGTTAGACTTACCATAAAGGAAAGGATGATCATTATGCAAAACTCTTCTTTATTA